>Ga0207699_10000032_pt1 | contig 137608 bp, 111 predicted proteins | sample LARL51metaG_FD_184344 | JGI IMG/M metagenome (GOLD analysis project Ga0207699, IMG submission 184344) | Corn, switchgrass and miscanthus rhizosphere microbial communities from Kellogg Biological Station, Michigan, USA - LAR L5-1 metaG... | ecosystem: Host-associated > Plants > Roots >... | reverse complement strand
CGCGGATCTCTCATGTGGCCTCCAGCAAATTCCGAATCCTGACCAGGTTGTAGGCGGCTGCCGTCAGGGTGAACATCCAGCCAACGCGGGGCAGTCCCTTGTGTCGAGAGGAGGCGCCAGCGGCCCGCCCCGAGCGCCACCCGCACCCCCATCTCGCGCTCGCGCGCGGCGGCGCGCACGAGGAGGAGGTTGGTGACGTTGGTGCAGCCGATCAGGAGCACGAAGCCGACCGCGCCGTAGAGGCTCAGCAGGTAGCTCCGCACGGCTCCGATCTCGGCTTCGCGCAGGGGCTGGAGGCGGAAGCGCACCCCCTGGTTGGTGTCCGCGGCCCCAATGCAGAGCGCGAGCGTGCTGAGCACGATGGCCGTGAAGGCGGGCCTGGCCGCGAGCGACCGCAGCGCGAACCGGGCCGGGGATCGCGCGGTGGGGTGACTATGGGCGGCGGGATCGAGTCTCGACCCACGAGTTCCATCGACGCATGGCGCGGACGCATGCGGCTTCCGGAAGCCGGGGTCGAGATCTCATAGGAACCGGTGACTACAGGAAGAACGTCGTCTTGGCCATGTAGGCCTTGGCCCCGCCGCGCACCTTGTCCAGCTCCTGGTTCTTGATCTCACGCGCCGGCTTCTCGATCTTCTCATTCTTCTTCACGATAAACCTCCTGTTCGGTTTCCGGGGCGATCCCGGTTATGCTAGTATACGCGACAGCGGCGATCGCTTCAAGGCTTCTGCGAGCTCCTGCGCAGCTCATATGCGAGCGGCGAAGGCCGGGAAGAGACCGGCCCGCAGGTGGTCGAGGACCACCTCCTGGAGGTCCTGCCGGCGCGATCCGTACGGCGTCAGATTGAGGTCGATGATATAGAACTCGTCGCCGCCTTCGTGCACGATATCGATCGTTCCGAACTCGACCGCCGTCCGCTCGAGGAACTGCGCCACGGTCTCCAGCAGGTGCGGGCTCAGCTTGCCGTTGTCCTTGAGGTGCCGCAGGCGCTCGCGCCGGGTGAGGAAGTTGGCGTCGCGGGGCCCGGCGCCGACTTTCTTGATCTGGTCGCTGCTGTAGGCCCGGATGATCGAGAGGCTCTCGCCGGCCACGCAGACGCGGAAGAACTCCCCTTCAGCGTTGTCCACGAAGCGCTCGACCACCAGGGTCTCGTCCCGCCACCACTGCGCGAGCATCTCGCCGCGAGTCAGCACCCGGTAGTCCGCCCAGCCGGCCAGGCCGGGATCGGCCGCGGCCAGGCCCAACCCCTCGCGCTGCGGCCCGGTCAGCGCGCGCTCGTGCATGCCGCCGTAGTTGTAATCGGTCTTGACGATCAGCAGCTCGTCCGGGTCGCCCGCCGCGGTGGCCGCCGCGACCGGCAGCCCGGCCGCGGCGAGGACCCGGTGGAGGCTCGACTTGCGAGTGTCGTCCAGGTCCCGGTTGAGCACCCGCACGCCGCGCCGAGCGAGCTCGGCGAGGAGCACGTCGCGGTCCGGCGGCAGACGGTGCGTGCGACTCAGGTCGAGGTGGGGGAGGAAGGCCTGGCAGGATGCGGGCACGCGGTCCAAGACCTTGGCCGCGGTGTCGTCGAGGCGCGCGGGGATGTGGGTTGCCCGCGGGAAGAGGTTCCAGACGATGAAGCCGTCGTGCGAGCGGTACTCGTAGACCGCCAGGCGGTCGCCGAGGGTGGCTGCGGGGGTGTCCACCGCCATCGCGCGATCATAGCGGAGCCGGGCGGCCGGCGGGCCGGCGGCTGACGATCGGGCTGCCGGCGATGTCGCGGGCGACACGACCACCTCTTCTGCCGCGCCGATTCGAACGGCGGTTCGGCCGGCAACTGTGTGGAAGAGGCCATCCTCCAGGGGTTCCTAGATCTCGTGGAACGCGATGCCGTGGCCCTCTGGTAGTACAACCGGCTGCGCCGCCCGGGCGTCGACGTGGCGAGCGCCGGCCGGCGGAACTGCGGTCAGGTCACCAGGAGTCGCCGCGCGCCCACTGCACGCCTCGTCCGGGGCAGCGGTAGGCGTCGGAGACCTCCTCCAGGATCGGGTCCAGCGCTTCGAGGCGGCCATGGGTGAAGACGGCCATGAACTCGGCGCCGTCCTCACCGACGAGATGCACCAGCCTGTGGTAGGGCAGCACGGCGCCACCAGCGGCCACCAAGCGCCCGTCCTCGCCGAGATGATAGGGCCTCGGCAGCCCACACCAGGCCGGCGTCCTGATCGCCGCCGTTCCTGGCCACGAGCTGGAAGGCCAGCAGCGCACCGGCCGCCGCCGGCACGCCCGGAGTACGACTTCTCGACGGTCGGCGCCGGCGACTGCCTACCGCCCAGCAGCTGACCCGCGCGGTTGAGCTGGCCCCCCGCGCCGAGAACCGTGACCGTGCCTTGACCAACCAGGTCCTTGGCGCGCCGCGACCGACACGAGGGGCGAGAGTTAGCTTGCCCGACCGCCATGTCCTGACCCGCCTGGCAGCAGGGCGTTTCGCCGGCTGGATTCCAATTCTACTGCTCCCCAAGCGCTCCCCAGGACGCATTTCAGCGCCAGCGCCTGGGCGACATACTGCAAGCTATTGATTCTTAATGAGTTAATGGTGCCCAGGGGCGGAATTGAACCGTCAACCCCGTGATTTTCAGTCTCCGTTACCGCCGCTTCTCCTGCTCGATCCACCAGTCGATGTGCTTGGCAAGGATCTCGGGGGGCAGGGAGCCGTTGCCGAGGACGGCGTCGTGGAAGCGGCGGACGTCGAAGCGGGGGCCCAGGGCGGCCTCGGCGTGGCGGCGGAGGTTTTCGATGTGGGTGGCTCCTAGCTTGTAGGCCAGGGCTTGGGCGGGCATGGCGATGGAGTAACGGAGGATCTCGGAGTCGATCTGGACGTCGGACTCCAGGAGGCGGTCTCGCATGTAGTCGGTCGCTTGCTGGCGGGTCCAGCCCAGGGCGTTCAGGCCGGTGTCGACGAGCAGGCGGGTGGAGAGGAAGATGTCCATGGCGAGGCGGCCGTAGAGGGAGTAGGGGTCGTCGTAGAGGCCCATCTCCTCCCCCAGGTGCGAGGAGTACTCGCCCCAGCCTTCGACGAAAGCGGTGTGCGACAGGTAGCGCCGGAAGGGCGGCAGGTCCGGGTTCTCGGCCTGCAGGGCCAGCTGGAAATGATGGCCGGGGATCAGCTCGTGGTAGATCAGGGCCGCCGCCCAGACCATGGGGCGCTGATCGAGCTGGCCGGCGTTGAACAGGTAGCGGCCGCGCGGCTGAGCGGGGGTCGGGGCTTGGTAATAGCCGTAGGTCATGCCTCCCATCGCCGCCGGCAGCGCCTCGACACCGTAGGGGGCCTTGGGGACCTTGAGGAACCAGGCGGAGATCTTCGGCTCCATTCTGCGCACCGGCGCCATCAGGCGCTCGGCGACCTCCTCGGGGGTGCGGGCGAGGAACCGCGGATCGCTGCGCAGGCGCTGGTTGAACTCGCGCGCCGTGCCCGTGAAGCCGAGCTGGCGCCTCACCTCGGCCATGCGGCGCGACAGCCGGTCGACCTCGGCCAGGCCGCGGCGATGGATCTCGTCGGGCGCCAGGTCGAAGCCGGCCCGTATGCGCACCATCGCGCGGTAGGCGGCGTCGCCGCCCGGGTACTGGCCGATGCCGATCCGGTCGGGCGCTCGCCGCCGGTAGTCGCCGGCGAGCTCGTCGGCGAGCCGCACCAGGGCGGGGTCGATCTCGTCCGCGATGATGCGCCCCGCCGCCTTGCGGAAGTCCGCGGCGGCGGCCGGGTCGATGCCTTGCAGGCGGTCGGCCGACACCGTGAGCACGCTCTCCTGCGGCGGCTGGGCGTAGGCCCGCAGCATGGCGGCCACCGTGTCCACCTCGGGCTTCGGCATCAGGATGCCGCGCGCCGCCTGGCCCTCGAGGTGCCGGCGCAGCTGCTCGACCATCGCGGTGTAGGCGTGCAGCAGGCGCAGGTAGCCGGCGAGATCGGCTGGAGAGGCGAGCCTGCAAGCCCCGAGGGCGGTATGCACCCCGCCGAAAGGCGCGTCGTAGGGAGTGGCGAGGAAGATGTACCAGTAGGTCGCGGGGGCCGCGATCGACTCCTCGGCCTCGTGCCGCAGCAGCGCCAGGGTGAGCCAGTCGCCGTGCGCGAGGGCCGACTCGTCGATCCGCGCCAGCCGCTCGCGCAGCGTCCGGGCCCATGCCGCCTCCTTCTCCCCATACTCCGGTGACAGGTCGGGCAGATGCTCGATCGGCAGCCCTTCTCGCATGCGGACGTAGATGTCGTCGTCGAGCTCGTGCCGCCAGTAGTCGGCGGCGATCGTCGCCAGCTCCGCCGCCGGTGTGCCGGCTGCCGTCCCGGGGCTCCCCGTCGCGGCTGGCGCCGCCACCGAGCCTGGGGCGGACCCGGAGACGCCCAGAATGCACAGCATTGCCGCCCCGGCCGCCCGGCCGGCACCGCGTAGAGCGCGCGTGCTCCCAATCATGTTGGTAACTCCTCTGCTCAGGGTCGTCCGGCGCCGCTGGCGCCGGACTTGAACTGCGAGATGGGCGCCGCGGTCTCGGCGCGGGCGAAACGGGCGAGCGACAGCTCGGGACGCGGGACGCCGCCGCCCAGGATCAGCTCGGCGGCGTACTCGCCGAGCGCCGGCCCCAGCTTGAAGCCGTGGCCCGAACCGCCGCCGAGCAGCCAGACGTTGCCGGCCTCGGGATGGCGGTCGACCAACAGCTGGCCGTCCGGGGTGCTCTCGTACTGGCAGACGCGGCTCTCGAGCAGGGGGGCGCCGGCCATGCCGGGGAACCTCCGGGCGAGGTGGCGGCGGGCGCGGTCGAGATCCGCCGCGGACGGCAGCCGTTCGCCGCCGGTGGGATCGAACGTCTCGCCGCGGCTGTCGTCGGCGATCTTGAAGCCCCGGTGGTGGTTGCCCGGGATGCCATAGAAGACGCGCTCGCCTAGATCCATCCACACCGGGAGGGCGGCTTCGCCGTAGGTCGCGCCGCCGCCGGGCGGGGTGCCGAAGTAGAACACCTCCTGGCGGGTGGCGCGCAGCCGCGTCCCCAGGAGCTCGGGAAACAGCCCTCCCAGCCAGGGGCCGCAGGCGAAGACGTAGCAGTCGGCGCCGAGGCGGCTGCCGTCCGACAGCGGCAGCGCCGCCATCTCCCCGCCCCTGCCGCGTCCCTGCCCACCCGCGATCGCGCCGGGCGTCGCGGCGACCTCGCGCACCTCGCCGCCGGCGGCGGCCACCGCCGCGGCAACCGCCCGGCAGGAGCGGCGCGCCGCCAGGTAGCCCGCCCGCTCCTCGTAGAACACGCTGTCGACGCCGCCGAAGGAGATCTGCGGGAAGCGCGCCGCGGCGCTGGGAAGATCCAGCTCCACGGCGCTCAATCCGGCCGCCGCGAGGTGCGGCAGGGAAGCGCGGGCATAACCGTCGTCGCCGCTGAACATCCACAGGGCGCCGGTCGGGTGATAGAGGCGCCGTCCCCATTGCGCCTCGGCCTCGGTCCAGAGGACGAGCGCGCGCGCCACCCACTCGGTGTAGAGGCCGTCGCGGCCGTACATGCCGCGGATGACCCGGGTCTCGCCGCCCGAGCTCGAGCGCGAGTTCCCGGGCCCCCAGGCGTCCACCAGCGTCACCCGGGCGCCGCGCCGGCAGAGCCAGAGCGCCAGCCAGCCGCCGAAGGCGCCGGCGCCGACGACCGCGACGTGCGGGGCGCCGGCGGCGCGGGCCTCTCGCGGCGCCCTCGGTCCCGGCGCCGGCGCCGACGCGGGGGGCCTACGCCTGTCGGCGCCCGGGCCCGGCATCGCCGCTCTTCGCAAAGCCGGTGACGATGTAGGTGCCGGAGCGCTGGTCCTTCTTCAGCTTGACGATGTTCTTGCGCTCGGCGTCCTCGAGCAGCTCGGAGAACGTGCTGTAGCCGTAGTAGCCCTCGTTGAAGGAAGGCTTCTTACGCTGCATGGTCTGCTTGATCATCGAGCCCCAGAGCACGTCCTTGTTCTCGCGCACCAGCGCCTGGATCGATTCGACCATCAGGCTGAACGCCTCGGCGGTCTTCTTGCTCAGGCCGTCGAGCTTCGGGCCCTTCTGCGCGTCGCGCCAGATGTCCTCGTAGTAGATGAACTCGTCGCAGTTGTCGACCAGCAGGTTGGATGAGGAGTTCTTGACGCCGATGCCGATGACGTACTTGTTGTTCTCTTTGAGCTTCGACACCAGCGGCGAGAAGTCGCTGTCGCCCGAGAGGATCACGAACGTGTCCAGGTGCTCCTTGGAGTAGGACAGGTCCATGGCGTCGACGACCATCTTGATGTCGGCGCTGTTCTTGCCCGAGTAGAACTTCTGCGGGATGTCGATGAGCTCGATCGCCGCCTCGTGGAACGGGCGCTTGTAGTCGCTGTAGCGCTCCCAGTCGGCGTAGGCCTTCTTGACGATGATCTTGCCCTTCTCGAGCAGCCGCTCGAGGATCAGGCCGATGTCGAACTTGCTGATCTCCGAGTCCCGCACGCCTAGGGCGATGTTCTCGAAGTCGCAGAACACCGCGATCTTGCGCTCCTCGTGCTGCGGCCGCTGGCGGTCGGGGACGGAGATGACGATCTCGCGGCTCGCCGAATCGAGGTCGCTGGCGGAGATGACGTAGCTCTCGCCGCCGCGAGTGGCGCGCGGAGTGAGCTGCAGCGGACCCGGCGCTGGTTGCGCGGGCGGGAACGGCGCCAGCTCCTCCGGCCCGGCGTCCTCGTCGTCGTCCTCCTCGGCCTGCTCGGCCCCGCCGGCGCCGGCCGCGGCGCGGCCGTTCTTCCGGCGGCCGCCGCGGCTGCGGCGCGAGCGCTTCTTCTTCACCTCCGGCCGGCTCTCCTCGTCGCGCTCCTCGACCTCGCCCTCGAGCTCGCCCTCGGCCTCGAGCTCGACCGGCTCGACGCCCGCCGGCTCGGCCGGCTGGAAGGAAGCGGCGATCGGACGCGGCCGGCGCGGCTCATGCCGAGCGCGGGCGGCCTCTTGCCCGAGATCGTCGGAGCCGGCCTCGGACGGGGCCGGCTCCGCCGCCGGCGCCGCGGGCTCCGCGGCGCTGCCGAGATCGGTCCCCTCGGGCGTCCGCCAAGCGGCGGCCGAAGCCGCCGCGCCTGGATGGACCGCGGCGGAAACCGCAGCGCCCGCAGGCTGGACCTGCGCGGACGCGGCCTCCTGGGGAGGGGTCGGCTCGCGCGGCTGCCAGAAGGCACGATAGGGCTCGGGGTGGGCGGGGGAGGATTGCAGATCCAGCTGCCGCGCCGGGCGGTACGTCTCGGCGCCGTGCGCGGCGGCGGGCTCGCCCTCCGGCGTCGAGCCGGCCGCGGCCGGAGCCGCCTGGCCGGCCGCTCCGGCATCGCCCGCCCCGCCGGTGCGGAAGAGGTCGTCCGCGCGATGCGAGCCGGCGACGTCCTCGACGCTCTCCGAGAGGGAGCGGTGGGAAGGGGCGTCCCCTTCGGCGATTGCCGGGGTCGCCGGGATTGCCCGGGTCGGGGGCGTTGCCGGCGGGGCCGGCGTCTGTTCCGTCTTGTCTGCTTGCTCTTGCTGCTCTTCGTTCGCGGCGCCCTCGGATGTGGGGCGTTGCCACCATGGACTCAAGATGTATTCCCTTTCTCGAGCCCTGAAAGGGGCTCGTCGGATCTCGCCTTATGTCGTTGACCAGCGATACCTGCGAAGCAGCTCTGGAGGCGGGAGCGGCGGCGGGGCGGTTGGGATAGGGCCACAGCGGCGAGGGGGCAAGCGGCCGAACCGTAGTTCATTCTAGCATAGGAGCCTTGGCTCGATTCCTCTGGATCTGCCTGGCGGGAGCGGCCGGAAGCTGACGGCAAGCCCGGGTTGAGCGCTTCCCGCCGGCGGTCGCATGCGGCCGCCTGGCGCCGAGTCAAGGCGGAAAGACCCGCGGCAACGTGCTCAGTCGAGGTCGAAGGGGCGCGGCGGCCGCCCCTTGTCGGGGTCCTCTTCGGCGCGGCGGAGGGCCTCCTTGAACTTCTCTTCCAGCAGGCGGTCGCGGTCCTTCATCGCCGCGACCTCGCGCTGGAAGACGTCCTCGGCGCGGGCCTTGTCCTGGTCGAGCCCCTGAAGCAGCGAGTCCAGGTCCTTGCCGCCGGCCGGGGGCTGCTTCGGGCGGCGATGGGACAGCACCTCGCCCGTGGCGGCGTCGACCACCAGGTCGGAGCCGCAGTCGGGACAGCGGACGCTCAGCTTAGGACTCTCGCTCACCCGCCCATTGTAGCCGCTTCCGCGATGCCGTCATCCGGAGGCCGGGCCGGGGAGCCGAGCCGCCCCGGCGCCCAGCAGGCGATCGCGGCGGCGCAGGCCAGGGCGGCGGCGATCATGCCGGCCAGGAAGGCGCGCGGCCGATAGAGCAGATCAACGCGCAGCTCGCCGGCGGTCCCGGAGGCGGCGGCCGCGCCGGCCGCGCCAGAGGCGCCGGCTCCACCGGCCCCGGAGGACCCTGTGGCCCCTGAGGACCCGGAGGCCCCGGAGGACCCTGAGGCCCCGGAGGACCCTGAGGCCCCGCTGGACCCGGAGACCCCGGAGACCCCGGGGAACAACGGCGCCTCGAGCAGTCGCCCCGGCGGGGGCGGCGGCGACCGCCGGCCGTCGACGAGCAGGCGCCATCCGCCGTCCTGGTAGAGGCTGCTTGCCAACTCGGTGCCCTCTGCGGGCACCCGGGCGCGGGCCTCCACCTCGTCGTCCTCGAAGCGGGTCACCCACAGCCCGCCCCGCCGCGGCCTGCCGCCGCCGGCGACGGTGGCGTAGAGGCGCGGCCAGGCGCCGTTGCGCTGGTAGACCCAGCCGCTGGGATCGGCGAGCAGCAGCTTCCAGGGTGGCACCGCCAGGCGCTCTCCCGGCGCGACCACCAGGTAGCGCACCCCGAGCCGCCGGTACAGCAGGTCGGCGGGGGCTCCCAGCTCCGGCATCTCACCCCACCAGGCGGTGGTGATCGGCGCCAGCAGCGCGAGGTACGCCGCCGGCGCCATCGGGTTGTAGACCCGCGCGTCGGTCAGGTCGTAGAGCGAGGCGAGGTTCGGGGGCAGCGCCCGGCCGAGCGCCGCGACGCGATCGCCTCCCGCCTCTCTCGTGAGCAGCGCCAGCGGCGGCGGGCGGGGCAGGGCGAGCCGCATCGGCATCGGCGGATTGGCCGGCAGATGGGCGAGCAGCAGTTCGGCTCCCACCAGCACCGCCATGCCGCCGGCCACCGCGGCGGCCAGGGCTCGCGGCGCGCGGCCACCACGGCGATACCCTCCGCGCACGGCTCCGGGAAGCGCCAGCAGCAGGGTGGCGGCCAGCAGGAAGCGGAGCTGCCAGCGCAGCCAGCCGAAACGCAACACCGCCAGCCGCCCCGGATCGCCCGGGAAGGGGTGGGCGAGGTAGGCCCAGGCGAGGAGCCCGCCGAGGGCCGCCGCCGCTACCAGCAGCGGGGCGCGGCGCAGCTCTCCGCGGCGGTGCCGCTCCCACGTGCAGGCCGCGAGGTAGGCCAGGCAGAACGCCACCAGCAGCAGACAGCGGCGGCTGCCGGCGAGACCCGGCGCCACGGCGGCGAGCGGCCCATGCAGCCACGCGGGATCGGCGAGCTGCAGCAGGCACACGCCGAGCACCGCCAGCATCAGGCCCTCCCCCGGCAACCGGCGCCGCCGCGGCGCCGCAGCCGCCAGCGCCGCGCCGAGCGCCGCCGCGGTGCCCGCGAACCCGGAGGCGTCCTCGTTGCTGTTGGCGGACCCCCAGTAGGCGGCAAAGCGGCTGTTGCCGTAGGCGTTCGGCGCCAGGATCGGCACCCAGCGCCGGGCGAGCGCGCCGCCCCCGGCGCCCCCCGCGCCGGGACCCGCTGGGGCCACCGGGGCCACTGGGGCCGCTGGGGCCGCGGCCGAAGCGGGGCTCGAGGAGGCCGCGGAGGTCGCAGGCGACGGCGGTGCCGCGGGCGCCGGCGGCCCCGGGTGGGCGAGGCGCGCGGCGCGCAAGGTCTGCGGCAGGTAGTCGAGGGCCGGCAGCAGCGCCGGCGCCGCCACGCCCACCGCCACCAGCGCGGCGCCGCCCATGCGCCGCAGCAGCGGCAGGCGCCAGCCGCGCGGGCTCCGCCGCACCAGCGCTGCGGCGAAGGCAGCGGCCAGCAGGCAGGCGTACAGCTCGGTCTCCGGATGGCCGGCCAGCAGCAGCGCCGCGAGCGCCAGGACCAGCAGCAGGGCATCGCGGCGCCGGCGCCCGCCGCCGCTCGGAAGACCGTCATCCGCCAGCCGTGCCAGCGCATAGAGGACCGCCGGCAGCAGCGCCGCCGAACTGGCGAGCGGCCAGCCGACCCAGAGCAGCGTGAAGCCGCTCAGCCCGAAGGCGAGCGCTCCGGCCAGCGATGGACCCTCTCCCAGCCCCTGGCGCCGCAGCAGCAGGAACATGAACACCAGGGCGAGGAGCACCCGCAGCGCGGCGATCACCGCCGCCCCCCGCACCGGCGAGAACGGCAGCGCCAGGATGGCGAGGGGAGCGAGCGCCTGCGCCTGCGGATCGGCGAGCAGCGGCATGCCGGCCCCGACCCGCGAGTTCCACAGCGGCCAGCGGCCGGCGGTCAGGCCTCTGCGCGCGGCGTCCAGCGACGGCACCACCAGCTGGATCAGGTCGCCCTGCAGCAGGTTGCCGTGCGGCTCGGTGGGCGGCAGCAGCCGGAACGGCACCTCGCCGCGCAGGTTGTCGAGCGGCAGCAGCACGCGCCCGCCGCACAGCGAGCTGCCGAAGAGCACCCCCAGCGCCACAGCGAACACCCCCAGCACCTGCCAGGGCACCGCGTCGTACCACCGCCGCAAGGCCCCCGCCAAGAGCAGCGCCAGCGCCGCGACATACAGACCCGGCGCCACATCGAGCGGGCTCCACTCGGCCATTTGAAGGCAGTCTACAGGAGGACTCGGCGCGTCCCCGCGGAGGGGAAGAGCGGCGGCCCAGGAACCGGTCGCCGAAGAGCTCGTGGCCGGAGGGGAGGAGGCCCGGGCCGCGGGGGGCGGATCTCCTCGCGACCGACCTTTGGGCGAGGCGCCGCAGGCCACCACCCCTTCCGCCTCCACCACCCTAGCCTCGCCCAAAGGGAGGCCGCGAGGAGATCCGCCCCCCGCGGCCCGGGCCGGAGGGAGATTCCCCGAAGGCGTCTTGACACCCGTTCGGGGGTGATGCAGAGTCGTCCCGGATGCTTCGGGTGGCCGGCCAGATCTTGCGGTTCCGCGGTCTGCTCGCGACTCTCACCGCCCGAGAGCTGAAGGCCCGCTACCGCGGTTCGGTGCTGGGCTTCCTCTGGTCGCTGGCCAATCCGCTGCTGCTGCTCGCGATCTACACCTTCGTCTTCAGCGTCATCTTCAAGCCGCGGGTGCCGGGCATCGAGCCCTACGCGCTCTTCGTCGTGTGCGGCCTGTTCCCCTGGATCTGGCTCGCCACCTCGGCGCTCGAGGGCTCGATGTCGCTGGTCTCGAACTCGGGCCTGATCCGCCGCGCCGTCTTCCCGGCCGAGCTGCTGCCGATGGTCTCGGTGCTCGCCAACGGCGTCCACCTGCTGCTCGCCATGCCCATCCTGGCGGCGGGACTGATCACCGCGCGCCTCCTCGGCTACGCCGTGGGCGGCTCCGCGGCCCTGCTGCTGCCGGCCATCCTGCTGCTGCAGCTGCCGATGATCGCCGGCCTGGCGGTCGGCGCGGCGGCGCTCACGGTCTACTTCAAGGACGTCCGCGACCTGCTCGCCAACCTGCTCAGCCTGCTCTTCTTCGTCACGCCGATCCTCTACTCGCTGCAATCGCTCGCCGGCCGGCCGGTCTTCTGGTGGCTGGTCCGGCTCAACCCGTTCACTCCCTTCACCGCGGCCTACCAGCAGATCCTCTTCTTCGGCCAGCCTCCGACCACCTCTCTCTGGCTGCAGATGGCGCTGGTCAGCCTGGTCGCCTGGGCCCTCGGCGCCGGCGTCTTCGAGCGGCTGCGCGAGAACCTGGTCGAGACCGCCTGACCGGCATGAGCGAACCCGCCGCACCCGCCGGTCAGCGACCCGCCGCCGGCGACGGCCCCGCCGGCGACGCCGTCCGGACCCCGGGCAGACCGCCGGAGGCGCCGTCGGAGCGGCCGCCCGTCATCCGCGTCGCCGGGGTCTCGAAGCGGTTCCGCCGCACGCTGCCCGGCGATCGCCTGCGCACGCTCAAGAGCGCGCTGGTCGGCGGCCTCCGTACTCACGACCTGCCGCGCGGGGAGACCATTCCAGCTCTCGAGGAGGTGAGCTTCGAGGTGGCGCGGGGCGAGTCGTTCGGGCTGATCGGCGGCAACGGCTCCGGCAAGTCGACGCTGCTCAAGCTGGTCGCCGGGATGCTGCGGCCGACCGCCGGCGAGGTGACGGTGGATGGCCGAGTGGCGGCGCTGATCGAGCTCGGGTCCGGCTTCCATCCCGAGATCTCCGGGCGCGAGAACGTCTACATCAACGGCGCCGTCCTCGGCCTGTCGCGCCGCCAGATCGCCAGCCGCTACCGCGAGATCGTGGAGTTCTCGGGGCTCGCCGACTTCATGGAGGAGCCGGTCAAGAACTACTCGTCGGGCATGTACGTGCGGCTCGGGTTCGCGGTCGCCATCCACACCGATCCGGACGTGCTGCTGGTCGACGAGGTGCTGGCGGTGGGGGACGAGGCCTTCGCCCATCGCTGCATCCGGCGGATCGAGGAGTTCCTGGCCGCCGGCCGGACGCTGCTGCTGGTCAGCCACTCGCTCGACCTGGTGGCGGAGCTGTGCGACCGCGTCGTCTGGCTGGACCGCGGCTGCCAGCGGCTGACGGGAGATCCGCGCCGGGTGATCGACGCCTACCGGCAGGCGGTGGCCGAGCAGGAGGGCGCCGAGCATCTCGCCGCCGCCAGGGCGAGGCAGGACGAAGCCGCCGAAGTGTTGCGCTGGGGCTCGGGCCAGGCCGAGGTGACCGCGGTCCGCCTGCTGGGCCCGGACGGCAGCGAGCGCTACCACCTGCAATCCGGCGACCGCGCCGTCTTCGAGATCCATGCCCGCGCGGCGCGGCCGCTGGGCGACTTCGTCTTCGGCATCGCCGTCAACACGCCGCGCGGCTTCGAGTGCTGGGGCACCAACACCGATCTCGAAGGCTTCGTCCCCGAGGAGATGGCGGGCGAGGTGGTGGTGCGGGTGACCTGCCCGGCCCTGCGCCTGGCGCCCGGCGAGTACTCCGTCGACGTCGCCATCCACGCCCGCGACGGCGCGCCCTACGATTACCAGCGCCGCGCGCTCGGCTTCACCGTCACCGCCCCGACCGGCGGCGTCGGCGTCTACTTTCCCGAGCACCGCTGGGAGTTCACCGGCGGCGTCAGCTGGAGCTCCCGCGGCGTCACGCCGCCCGTGGTCCCCTGAGATACGATCGAGCCGGACCACGACCAAGGAGGCCGCCATGGCCGAGCCCGCCGAGGGTCTCAACGTCAAGATCAGCGACGACGAGCTGAAGGGCCGTTACTCCAACCTGCTGCGCATCGCCCATACCCGCGAGGAGTTCATCCTCGACTTCATCAACCTGCTGCCGCCGCAGGGGATCGTCACCGCCCGCATCCTCACCAGCCCCGGCCACCTCAAGCGGATCATCCGCGCGCTGTCCGCCAACCTCGACCGCTACGAGCAGACCTTCGGAACCATCAAGGAGGCCGAGGAACCGCTCGCGGAGGGGATCGTGCACTGATCGCGATGCTCGCCGGCGTCGCCGATGCTGGCCTGGTCTGGTCCTAGTAGATTCCCGGGTCGCGATCGAGCTCGATCTCGTGGACGTCCTCGGCGTAGGGCAGGACTTGGAATCCCTCGCGCGCCGCGGCGCCGCGCAGGCGATCGTCCAGGCAGACGAAGCCGACGCCTCGCACCCGCTCCTGGCTCCAGATCAGGGCGGCGGCGAGCTGCAAGGCGTCGCCAGCGCGCAGCGAATGCACGGCCAGGAGCCGCAGGGCGCGGGAACGCACCTCCTCGGTCGGCGCGATCTCGGAGGCGCGCGCCCGCAGGCTGTCAAGGGTGGCCTGGGCCTGCCGCAGCCCAGATCGCCCGACCGTTCCGTCGCGCTGCCGCCGCGCCAGAGCGCTGGCGCATTCGACCGGCGTCCCCCACCAGACGGCGAGCGCCGGATCACGGCGCAGGAGGTCCTGGAGCCGAGCGCTGGTGGGCTCTTGGAGCAGCAGCGGAATCAGCGCCGAGCTGTCCCAGAATCTCAATCCCGGAACCTCACCAGCCGGACCGCCGCTCCTCGAGCAGCGCTTTGAGCACCAGGCCCTCGGGGTCTTCAGGCCGGGGCAGCTTGAAGAATTCCTCGACGTCCATCGGACGTTCAGGCGGCTTTACGAGGCCCTTGCGCACCAGCTCTTCCATGGCGGCGTCCATGTCCCAGGACGGCAGCGGCATGAGCCTGGCAATCGGCCTGCCATGCTCCGTGATCAGGATCTCCTCGCCGCTTTTCACCCGGGCCAGCATCTCGGACAGTGAAGCCTTGAGCTCGGTCACTCCGGTCGTTCGCATGGGCACACCCTAGCCCGAGCGTAGCGACCTGTCAAGTCGGATGTGCCCGACTCGATCGGATCGACCGAATCGACCCAACCGGCCGCTCCAACTGTGGCGCGGTACGCCCGCCCGCCGCTCAGCCGATGCCGAGCAGCTCGACCTCAAACACCAGGGTGGCGCCGGGCGGGATCACGCCGCCGGCCCCCTGGCGGCCGTAGCCGAGCTCCGCCGGGATGATCAGCTTGCGCTTGCCGCCCACCCGCATGCCGGCGACCCCCTCGTCCCATCCCTTGATCACCTGGCCGGCGCCGAGCTTGAAGCGGAAGGGGACCCGGGAGCTGTCGCGGCTGGAGTCGAACTTGGTGCCGTCCACCAGCCAGCCGGTGTAGTGCACCTGCACCGTGTCGCCGGCCTTGGCCTCGGCGCCGGCGCCGGCCTTGAGGTCGGTGTACTTGAGCCCGCTGGGGGTGACGATCTCCTTGGCGGCGGTGTCCTTGCTGGGTTCCATGGCTTTGCCTGCCTCGCTGGCGACAGCCGTCGCCGAAAGCGCGCCCGCCCCGCTCGATGCGCTGCCGGCCAGCAGCAGGATCGCCAGGATGCCGCGCGGAATGCTCTCGAATCTCATGGGCCGATCTCCTTGTCGGTAAGGCGTGGCCGGGATTCTACGCCAGCGCCTTCTCAGGTAGTGCCCTGGATTGCCCTCCCCCTTTCCCGACCTTTGGGCGAGGGTCCGCAGTTCTCAGCTGCCGGCCTTCTGGACTTGGACCCTCGTCCCAAAGGGAGGGAAAGGCTAGGACCCTGCCTGCCAGGCGAGCTTCCCCCCCTTGACCACCGCCGCCACCGGGTCGATGCCGAAGTGGTAGGCCAGGTGCAGCAGGTTCGGCAGGGCGAGCAGCGCCAGGTCGGCGCGCTTGCCGACCTCGATCGACCCGATCTCGTCTCCCAGACCGAGGCAGCAGGCGGCGTTGAGCGTGGCGGCGGTGAGGCTCTCCTCGATCGAGAGGCCGAGCTCGAACACCGCCAGCACCACGACCATCGGCATCGACTCGGTGTGCGAGGAGCCGGGGTTGCAGTCGGTGGCGAGGGCGACCGGCACGCCCGCCTCGATCAGGCGCCGGGCCGGCGCGTAGCGGTGCTGCATCAGGAAGAAGCTGGTGCCGGGCAGCAGCACGGCGGTGACGCCGGCGGCGGCCAGCGCCTCGATGCCCGCCGACGAGACGGCGATCAGGTGGTCCGCCGACAGCGCGCCCAGCTCGGCCGCCAGCTCCGCGCCTCCCGAGTCGGCGAACTCGTCGGCGTGCAGCCGCGGCGCGAGGCCGTGGCGCGCCCCGGCCGCCAGCACTCGCCGCGATTCGGCGGCGTCGAAGACCCCGCGCTCGCAGAAGACGTCGCAGAAGCGGGCCAGGCCGGCCGCCGCGGCGGCGGGCACGATCTCGCCGCAGACCAGGTCGAGGAAGCGGCCGCGGTCGTGGCGGGCCTCCGGCGGCACCTCGTGCGCCGCCAGCAAGGTGGGCACCAGGTCGACCGCGTGCGCCTCGGCGGCGCGGCGGATGGCGCGCAGCTGCTTGAGCTCGCCGTCCAGCGACAGGCCGTAGCCGCTCTTCGCCTCGGCGGTGGTGGTGCCCCATGCCAGCATCACGTCGAGGCGCCGGCGGATCGCGCCCACCAGCTCCTCTTCGCTGGCGCGCCGGGTGGCGGCGACCGTCGACAGGATGCCGCCGCCCGCGGCGGCGATCTCCTGGTAGGTCTTGCCGGCCAGCCGGGAGGCGAACTCCTCCTCGCGGCTCCCGGCCCAGGGCAGGTGGGTGTGGGGATCGACGAATCCCGGCACCAGCGTGCCGCCGCGGCCGTCCAGTCGCTCGACGCCGGGAAGCTCGCCGAGCTGGCGCCGCCGCTCCTCCGCCGTGCCGGCGAACGCGATCCGGCCGTCGCGGCAGAGCACCTCGGCATCGCGGAGCCGCAGCACCCGCCGCTGCTCGGGCCCGCGCCGCGGCGACGAGCCGAGCGGCGTGGCCAGCTCGCCGAGGCCGTGGATCAGGAGGTCGGCCATAGCTGCCGCCCGGCCGCCCGCACCTCGGCGCTCGCCCAGGCCGCGACCGCCTCCCAGCTGACGTCGATCGCCAGCCGCGGCATCGCCTCGCCCGCCGTCTCCGAGAGGTCGGCGAGGCCCTTCCACGCCTGTAGCGGGAAGTCACGGACGTGCCCGAACTTGCCGCCGGCGCGGTCGAGCAGCGCGGCCAGCGGCAGCTCGCGGCACAGCAGGTAGAGGTCCACGAAGTCCCGGCGCGAGCCCCGGCTGATGATCGCGCCGAGCTTCATCAGTCCGAGGTCGACGGCCGACGCCACGGCCAGGCCCTCCACCTCCTCGGCGGGCTCCACCAGCGGATAGGGGTAGTAGAAGAGCCGCAGCGGCACTCCGCCGCCGGCGCGCACGAAGAGGTAGCCGTCGCGCGCCGTCTCCACCTGGGTGCCGGGATCGATCGCGAGCAGGGCCGCGAGCAGGTCCCGCCGCTCGGGGCCGGTGAGCCGGTTGGTGGCGGTCATCAGGTCGAGATCGGCGACCGGCCGGTGCCCGAGGTAGAGCGCGAGCGCGGCGCCGCCGGCGAGGTAGAAGTCCTCGCTCCAGGACGCGGCGCCGAGCGCGCCGGCCAGCGCCTGGGCGCGCGGCGAGAGCGCCTCGCGATGGCGTGGCGGGAGCAGGGACGGGGGCCGGGAGCTCAGAGCGGCCATAGCTCGCGGCGGCGCTCCAGCTCGGGCCGCCGCCCGGGGAGGAGGTCGGGGCGGTCGAGCGTCACCGCCCAGAAGGACAGGCTGCGACGCGACAGGCGCCGCGCGCCGTGCCGCTCGACCCAGGCCGCCAGGGCGCCCGCGGGAAGCTGCCGGCACAGCCATGCGAGGTCCTCGCGGTCGCCGTCCTCGAGCAGGCGCGCGACGACGTGCGGATCGGGCGAGGCGATATCGAGCATGGGTGCGTCCTGCGTGGGCGCTGCCCGCGCCACGGTATCGCGATTGGGCGCTCCCGAGGCCGGAGCATTCAGCGTGGGCGCTGCCCGCGCCTCGGCACCGGTGGCAGCCAGATTGCCGAACAGCCGGCGCGCCGCTTCCGGCAGGGCTACCGCCACCGCCGCCTGCTCAGGCCTCCCGCCGCTTGCGCGGCAGGGTCAGCACGGTGCCGGTGTTGCGCTCGTCCTCCATCTCCGCTTCCAGGACGCGCTGGAAGAGATCGAGGTTGTTCTTGAACTTGACCTGCAGCTCCCGCCGCAGGGTGCGCAGCTCGGCGATCCTGGCCTCGATGCGTGAGGACTGGTCGATGGCCTGCTGGACGATGCGGTCGGCCGTCTGCTCGGCGTCCTTCAGGGTGAGCTCGGCTTCGCGCTTGGCGTTGGCGGTGATCTCGTCCGACACCTTCTGCGCCCGCAGCAGGGTCTGCTGCAGCTGGTGCTCGCGGTTCTCGGTCTCCTCGAGCCGCTGCTTGAAGTAGCGGTTCTCGCGCTCGACCTTCTCGATCTGCCCCAGCCGGCCGGCGAGCTCCTCGGCGACCAGCTCCAGGAAGTTCGAGACCTCGGCGGCATCCACGCCGCGCAGCCGCCGCGGAAATTGCATTCTCTGGATCTCGAGCGGAGTGAGCGCCACGGCGTATCTCCTTCCCCGCAGGCAGCGCGCCGCCTGCATGCGTCCCACTTCTAGAAAAGGACGGCTATCTTAGCATGGATAAAGAAGAAACGTCGGCGCCGCGAGGAGCTACTACCGAGGTTCAGGTGTCCGGCGAGGGCCGAAGAGCGCGGTGCCGACGCGGACGTGGGTGGCCCCTTCCTCGATGGCCGCCTCGAAGTCGTCGCTCATGCCCATCGACAGCCAGCCCGGCCAGCCCGCCCATTCGGGCCGGCCGCCGAGGTCGTCGCGCAGCTCGCGCAGGCGCCGGAACCATGGGCGGGCCGCCTCGGCGTCGGCGGTGAACGGCGGGATCGCCATCAGGCCGACGATGCGCAGGTTGGCGAGGGCGCGCAGCGGCCGCAGCGCCGCGGCCAGCCCGGCGGGGGCGAAGCCGTGCTTGCTGGGCTCCTCCCCGAGGTTGACCTCGACGAAGGCGCTCGCGAGCGCGCCGCGCCGCGCCGCCTCGCGGTCGAGGGCGGCGGCGATCGCCTCCCGGTCGAGCGAGTGGACGCAGGTGAAGAGCTCGAAGGCGAGACGCGCCTTGTTGGTCTGCAACGGTCCGATGAGGTGCCACTCGACGGCCGGCAGCCGGTGGTCCTCGGCGAGCTCGCGCCGCTTGGCCAGCGCCTCCTGCACCCGGTTCTCGCCCAGCACCGAGAGCCCCGCCGCGACGAACGGGGCGAGCGCCGCGGCCGGCTGCGTCTTGCTCGCCCCGACCAGGACCACTCCCGCGGGATCGCGGTCGGCGCGGTCGCAGGCCGCGGCGATGCGGCGCCGGATCGCCGCCAGGCGCTCGGCGGGCGCGCCCTCCGTCCCTATCTCCGCTGGCTCCGGCCTCAGCTCACCGCCTCCTCGAGATAGAGGATGCGCTTGCAGCTGTCGCACTGCACCAGGCTCTCGCCGTTGCGGATCTCGACCACGACCTGGGGCCTGACGCGGTAATTGCAGACGCCGCAGTGCCACTCGCGCGGCCCGCGGCCGGGCCGCTCGATGAGCCGCACCGGCGCCAGGGCGCCGGCCGGATTGCGTTCCAGGATGCGCTCGAACTGCGCCAGCACCTGGCGCGGCAGCTGCTGGCGGAGGACGCCGATCCGCTCGCCGAGCGCGCTGACCTGCTGGGCGATGGCCGGCTTCTCGCTCTCCCAGCGCGCCAGCTCGGCGGCATAGCGCTCGGCGAGCTCGCGGAAGCCCTCCTGCTTCTCCTCGAGCTCGCGCTTCTTCTGGTCGTGGCGCTCAAGCGACGAGAACGCCAAGTCCTCGTAACCGGCGATCTGTGCCCTGACGGTGTCGATCTCCTGCAGCAGGGCGCCGTACTCCCGCTGGGTGCTGACTCGATTGATCTGCTGCTGGTACTTCTTCAGCTTCTCCTGGGCGTCCTCCACCTCCGCCTCGGCCGTGCGCCGCTCTCGCGCCGCGTCCTCCACCGCCTGCTCGAGATCGCCGATCTCGGCCTTGCTCGCCGCGTGCTCGTCGTGCAGGTCGCGCATCCAGTCAGGGATGCCGTGCAGCCGCTGCTCGGCCTCCCGGATCTGGCGGATGGCCTGCTGCAGCTCCACGACGGTTTCCAGGTTGGAGTTCATCGACAGACACAGCTCCTCTCTTCGGCCCGCGGCGCCGGCCGGCGGCCGCGCGTCCCGCCGCACGGATGCCCACTACCGCCGCACGGCCGGGGTGAACAGGCGTCATCTCCCTGAGGCCAGGGCGGACGTGAGGTTCTCTCCGAAGGTCGCCAGGCGGGCGCGTCGCGGAAGAAAACCGAGCTCATACCCTCGAAGTGGGTCCACCTGGATTCGAACCAGGGACCTGCCGGTTATGAGCCGGACGCTCTAACCGCTGAGCTATGGACCCGGAAGAGCCCTGGCGCGGGCGTGCAAGTATAGCACCGCGCACTAGGTACCTCCTGGGGCTTCCGGGCGCGCTTCCGGGCCGCCGCCGTCGGCGGGCTCGGGGGCGGGGGCCGGCACCTGGTCCATCCACTCGCGGTCCTCCGCTTCCGGCGTCAGCTCCTCGGCGATGAAGTCACCCCAGCGCGCCGCCAGGCGCCGGGCCAGTTCGGCAGCGCGGCGCGGGTCCGCGACCCGCCGGCTGCCGCCGCCCGCGCCCCAGCGCGCCAGCGCCAGCGCCGGCGGACCGAGCCCGCCGAGCGGCGGCGTCACCGCGAAGCCGTCGAAGAGGCGGGCGGCGATGACGCCGAGACTGTCCCGCGGGTTGGCGCCGGCGGTTCCGGCCAGCGCCTCGAGGCTGGCGCGGTAGAGGCGCGGCTCGGGCGGAGCGAAGCGGGCTTGCCAGAGCAGCTGGTCGTCGCCTTCGATCAGCGAGTAGAGGTTGACGCCGTTGCCGAGATAGAGCTCGGACAGCACGCCCGTGGGCGCGGCCCGGAACAGGCTGGGCGCCGGCGCCGGCGCCGGCCTGCCGCCGGCGGCCTCGACCAGGGTCGCCCAGACCCGCGCCAGCGCGATCCGCTGCCCCCCCGGCGGCACCAGCGGGCGGCGGCACCAGCTCGGCAGCTTGACGATCAGCGGCACCTCGATGCTCTCGCGCTCGAGGTCGCCGCCGTGCCCGAAGGCGCCGTGCTCGCCGAGCTCCTCGCCGAAGGCCGAGGTGACCACGACCAGGGCCCGCTCCCACTGGCCGCTGGCGCGCAGCGCGTCGAGCAGGCGCCCGACCTTCTCGTCGGCCCATGCCGCGTTGAGCCGGTACATCTCCCGCAGGCGCTGCCGCGCCGCGGCCGGCGGCGGGGCCTCGGGATTGGACGCCGCCAGGAGGTCCACCGGCTCGACGGTCTGCGGCAGGTCGGGGCGATCGGCGCGGCCGCCGGCGAGCCGGGGCAGGAGCCAGTCGCGTCGCACGTAGGGCGCCTGGGGCTCGGGCATGTGGACCCAGACCAGCTCCTTGCCCTCCTCGAGCGACGCCAGGTGCTCCGCTGCGTCGCGGTTCCTGCCCACCTCGTCGAGGCTGTCGAAGCCACGGTCGTAGCCGAAGGCGGCCGTGTACCAGTGGCCGCCCGTGAAGCCCACGGTGTGATAACCGAGCGCCTTGAACGCCTTCGGCAGCGTGACCAGGTCTTGCGCCAGGTGAGCGTCGTCGCCATCCAGCACCGCGTGGTGCTGCCACGGCGACAGGCCGGTGAACAGGGTCGCCATGGCCGGCACGCCCCAGCTCGAGGGGGCGACCGCCCGGCCCGCCCAATCGGCCTGCCGGATCAGTGCCGCCAGGTTCGGCGTCAGTCCGGGCTCGCCGCCGAGGCCGCTGACGACGTCGGCGCGCAGCGCCTCGAGGGTGATCAGCACCACCGGGCCGCCGCGGTTCGGGGGTTGCGCCGTTCCGCAGCCGGCGAGCGCGACGAGTCCGGCAAGCGTGACGAGTCCGGCCAGTACGGCGAGCGCTACCCGCGGCCGCGGCAGGCGGGGCCACGGTAAGCGGGGCCACGGCATGCGGGGCGGAGGTAGAGCTGGTGCTTTTTGCGGCGGGCGGTGTTCCGATGCGACCCTAGCCGGCGGCATGTGGATAGAGCCGGCGGTAGCTGTCGGAGAGCACCAGGATGCGCTTGACGTAGACCTTCGACTCCTCGATCGACAGGCCCTCGAGGAAGCGGTCGAGGTCGCGGTTGCCCGCTTCATGCCACAAGCGCTTGATGCGGTAGGGGCCGCCGTTGTAGCCGGCCAGCGCCAGCTCGACGTTGCCGTCGAACATCGCCATGACCTGGCGCAGGTAGGAGGCGCCGACCTGGACGTTCCAGGCCGGTTCGGTCAGACGCTCGCGCGACCAGCCGAGGCCCAACCCGCGCGCCAGCTCGCGCGCCGTGCCGGGCATGAGCTGCATCAGGCCGCTCGCGCCGGCCCAGCTCTGGGCATTGGCGTCGAAGGCGCTCTCCTGGCGGATGACGCCGAAGACCAGCGACGGCGGCAGGGCGTTGGCCACCGCCGCGGCGCGAATCGGCTGCTCGTAGTCGAGCGGGTAGTAGAGATCGAGCGCCTCCTTGGGCACCGCGGCCTGGAATGGCCCGCCGAGCGCCGGGAAGGCGTCGTGGATCGCCAGCACGCTCTTGCGGCGCTCGCCGCGCCGGGCCAGGATGACCGCCTGCAACGCCGCCTCCGCGCGCGGCGACTGTCCCAGGGAGCGGGCGCGCACCAGGTCGAGCTCCGCCTGAGCGAGGTCGTCGAGACCGAGATCGCTCAGCAGCTGCGCCCGGACCAGCGCCGGATCGTACGGCCAGGGCTCGGCGGCGTGCGCCTCCGACTCCGGCGCCGGCGCCTTCCAGCGCGCCAGGCGCTGCAGGGCGTTGCGGCGGTAGAAGTCGCTGGTGTCGGCGGCGGCGAGCTCGGAATACAGCTGGCGGGCGCGGTCGCGGTTCCCCTGCGCCTCGAAGCAGCGGGCAGTCCAGTAGCGGGCGCGGCGCCCGGAGCTGTCGTCCGGGTAGAGCTTGTCGAGCTCGGTCCAGTAGCGGACCGCGCCGGAGTAGTCCCGCCGGATGAAGTCCTGCCAGCCGCGCGTCCAGAGGACGTTGACGCCGGTGAGGTCCTTGGCGTCCAGGGAGCGCAGCCGGTGCAGGACGTCGATCGCCGGATCGAGGCGGTTGCCCTCGTTGCCCTCCGCCAGGTGAGCGTAGAGCGCGCGCAGGGCGCGGACCGACAGCGCGGGATCGGCGCCGAGCTCGGCGATGCTGCGCAGGTGGAGCAGGGCGGCAAGCCGCAGCTTGCGGTGCTCGGCCTGGACCCGCTTCGAGCGCCCGCGTTGCGCCGCCGCCGCGTCGTCGGCGGCTTGCGCCAGCGCCCACTCCAGCGCCGCCATCGACTCGCCCCGAGAGAGAGGCTGCGCCTCGCGCCGGGCGCGCGCCGGGGTCGCGCGGTCGGCATCCGCGGCGCGTCCGCTCTCGCCGCTCTGCAGCGGCCGCAGCAGCGCCAGGGCGTCGAGGCCGCGATGGGCGCGGGTGAGCACGTCGGCCTTGAGCAGCACCCACCGCAGGTCGCGGTCGGCAGGGGCGATGGCGTCGAGGGTGGCCAGGGCGTTCGGCGCGAGCTGCAGCGCGAGCAGCGCCGCCGCCCGCTGCTCGAGCTGCGAGACGGTGAGCGTATCGGCGAGCGAGAGCGTGCCGTTGGGGCGGCGGAAGACCTCGGCGACGCCGAGCTGGGCCGCCGTCGACGGCGACGAGACGAGCAGCTCGCGGGCCGCCTCGGCGCGGACCTTGGCGTCGCGCAGGCGGGTGCCGATCTCCCAGGCCAGCGCATCGAGCTTGGTCCTCTCCTCGCCGCCCAACCCTTCCCGCCGCGCCTGCCGCACCAGCGCCAGGGCGCGCTCGGCGTCGGACCGCTCCCAGTCGAGAGCCGCCGCCCGCACCATCGCCCGCGGGCGCAGCGGCGACTTCGGATAGTCGCCCAGCAGCTTGGCGAGGGCGACGCGGGCGATCAGCACGTGGCCGCGGGCGCGCGCGTCCTCGCTGAGCAGGAAGAGCCGCCAGTCCTCGAGCTGGCCGGCCTGCAGGCGCGCGGCGAACAAGCGCTCCTCGGCCAGCGCCACCTGCCCGCAGGCGTGGGCATAGAACCCGGTCACCAGGCCCGCCAGCGCCTGGTCGGGCCCGCCGCCGGCCGCCAGCGGCGCCAGGTCGCCGAGCGCGGCGGCGCAATCGTGCCGGCGCATCGCCGCGGCGGCATCGCGGAACGACCGGGCGGCGCCCGGCGAGATGGCGGCGCTGTCGGCGGCGCCGCCGCCGGCTTCGGGGGTGCCCGGCTGGGCGGAGCCCAGCAGCAGGGGCAGGCAGAGCAGGCAGGAGGCGACGGTCAGGCTGAGACGCGGACTGCGACGGGCCGCGGCTCCGGTGGTCGCCTGTCGCGGCACTCCCTGCTCGTTGCTCACGGTGTGCAACCTCGCTACCTCGCTACCCCGCTACCCCGCTACCCCGGCGGGCCGACGCCCGGACCCGGGTGCTAGATCCCAAGCGCTTTCGAGTCGCCGGCGGCCAGGATGCGGACCAGCTCCTGGTAGAAGTAATCGGTCGACTTCACCAGGCGCGGCTCGACGCGCTCTTCGTACATCTGGCGCGAGCGGTCGATGTCCTCCCGCAGGCGCTCGTAGATGTCGCGATTGCGGCGCCCCGCTTCGACCTGCTCTTCATTGTAGAGCTTGATCTCGCTGACCAGAAGACGCGCCAGCCGCCGCGCCTCCTCGTGCAGCGCCTCCTCGCTCGAACTCGCCTGGATCCGGGTGGTGGCGAAGGCCCAGCCCGGGCCCTGCACGCCGCTCGGCGGGCGCACTTCCGGCGTGCCCGAGCCGAGCGGGCCGGTGCGCACCGGCTCGAAGAAGGGCGATGCCGGCGGCACCGGCGTGAGGGTGGGAGGAGGGAGGACGGTGCCCGGGTTCGTGCCGGCCGTCGAAACGGGTGAGCCGGGACCGGCCGCCGCCAGAGGCGGCACGGACGGCACGGCGCGCAGGGTGCCCAGGCCGGCAGGGCCATGGGGAGTGCCGGCGGGCACCTGGGTGTCCGTGGGCATGGGGGGGATCGGCGCGATCGGGGCGGGGACCTCGCCGATCTCCAGGGTCTCGGGCGCCGTCGGGGTCTCCGGCGCCGCCGGGATCGCGGGCACCCCCGCCAGACCCTGCGCGCCCACTCCCGGCGCCGCCTCGGCCCCTCTTCTGCCCCAAGGCAAGCCTGCGGCGTCGCGGAGCCCCGTGCGCGGCAAGAGCACGGTCTCGTGATCGCCGCTCGCGGCGCCGGACGCGGCAGCGCCGATTCCCGGCGCGGGCGGAGTGGCAGCCGCGGGGGCGCCGGAGGCGGCGGCTTCGTCGAGATAGGGCGATTCGCCGCTCGGGACGCTCGCGGTCTCGGTCTCGGAGGCTGGGGACGCCGGGGGCGCCGCCGGTGACAGCGGCGGCACGGGGCGCAGGGGCCTGGGCGCCGGGATCTCCGCCGTCTCCTTCGGGGCGCCGGCGGCGCCGAGGGAGCTCTCGGCACCAGCGGTGCCGGCGGCGCTTGCGGGCGACTCCGGCAGTGTGTCCGAGGCTGCGGCCGGCGCAGTCTCAGCCGCCGCCGAAGTGCCAGGACCCGCCAGCTTCTCGATGCCAGGCGCCGCTGCCGCACCTACCATGGCCGCCTCGGCCCCGGGCGCCACGGCAGGCTCCCCCGGCTCTGCAACGGGCTCCACCGATGGCGCGACTGCTGCTTCCGCGGCCATTGTCGCCGCCGCCAGGGCGACCGCTGGTCCAGCTGCCGCAGCGCCTTCCGCAGGGGCCTCGGCGATCCTCTCGCCGATCCCCTCGCCGGCCGCGGGTGCGGGCGCCGCCGGCGTTGCTGCCGCGGCAGCCGTGGCCGCAGCCGCGACCGCCGGCACGCCCGTCTCCTCCGCACCGCCCACCGGCTGCAGCGTGGCCGTGGCCTCGCGCTGCCGGAAGGGCAGCGATTCGATCGCCAGGGCCGCGACGTAGACCAGGGTCTGCAACGCCGGCAGCGAGAGAGCGCCCGCCTGGCCGGCCGCCGCCGCCCGGTCGGGGGCCTCCGGCAGCTGGTCCGCGTAGAGGACCGCGACCGTGCGGTCGCGCAGCACCAGCGGCACGAGCACGCCGAACGCCGGCACCGGGCTCTCGATCTGCCCGCAGAGCACCGCGCACTCGGCCGCCGACAGCTGCGCCGGGCCTGCCGCGCCATGATCCCCGGCAGCTCCGGCAGCGCCGGCAGCGCCATGTTCGCCGGCAGCGGCGACGCGCCCCCACGGGCTGCCGGCCGGCGCGGCCAGCGTCACGTCCGCCAATCTGTGCTCGGCGTCGCCGAACCCCTGGCCTCCCCAGCCGCGCAGCTCGCCGCCGCGGCTGAGCAGCAGGGCGGCACGGGAGGCGAAGCGTGCGGCGCCGGCGACCAGGGCCGCCAGCACCGCCGACTGGCTGCGCGCCCGGTCGACCGCCGCCAGGGCGTCGCGCAGCTCGTCGTGGGCGCCGGCGCGCGCCTCGCCGCGGAGGCGGTCCGCCGCCGGCGCCAGGTCCTCGTGAGCCAGCACCGGCAGCGGCGGCGCGTAGGCTTCGATCCTGCGATCCAGGTCCTGGTGGCTCTCGCGCAGCCGCTCCTGCAGCTCGCGCCGCAGGTCGGAGAAGGCCCGATCGAACGAGCCGGCGATCTCTCGGTTCCACTGCTCGACTTTTTCTACGAAAGACATCCTAGCTCTCCGCCGATGATCGCAGGGGCCGTCAAGGGCCGCGGGTCTCTCTCGGGCACCGTCATGCCGCGCGTTCTAAAGGAACTCGATTATTCTGTAGCCGTTCCGCCGTGTCAAGGCGAAGCAAGCGCAAAAGCCCTGTCAGATCAAGGCTTAGCCCGTCGCCGCACCTCCGGCGCCGCCGCTGTCCCCCGAACCTTGTGGCGGCTCGCCGCGCTGTGCTAGCACACTGCGTCGAAAATCCAGTATCCCATTCGCCGGCCCTCCGGCCCCCTGGCGGCGTTGCGCCTCCTCGACATAGTTTCGACTATGCCTGCGTCGGCGCGCCTGGCCAGGAGGCCGGATGGCTCGGCGACTGTGATACTGGATTTACGACGCAGTGTGCTAGCTTCCCGCGCGGCGGTATGTGGCAAGGCAGTCAGACTCTCGCGGCGGCACTCCTCGTTCTCGCGGCGATGGCGGCGGGCGGCTGCGGCGCCGCGCCGCAGCCCGATCCCCTGCCGGGGCGGCTCGGCGCCGAGGCCGAATGGGCATGGCTGCAGGCGGCCAAGCGTAGCCTCGACGCCGAACGCGCCCAGCTCGCGGCGCTCGGCGGGGCCGGCGCGGCGCCGGCGCCCCCGCCGGGCGCTGCCGCCGCCGGCGCGCCCTCGCCCCGCGAGCGGCTGGCCCGCGAGGTCGATGCCCTCGCGCAGCAGTTCGGGCGCCGCCTGGTCGCCTACATCAACGCCAACCCGCCGGTGGAAGGCGCGCCGCTGGCGGCGCGACAGCTGGCCGCGATCCGCATGAAGAGCGACGAGGAGATCGCCGCGGCGCACGAGTTCATCGCCCGCGGCGGCGACTACCGCCGCGCCTGCGAGATCTACGAAGCGGCGCTGGCCGGCGATCCGCAGAACCCGCGCCTGCGCGAGGAGTTGGCGCGCGCGCAGGCGGCGCGCTACATGAGCGCCGGACGCTTCGCGCTCGCCGTCCCCGGCATGACCGCGGAGCAGGTCCGCGCCGCCCTCGGGTCGCCGAACGCCCACGACGTCCGCGGCTTCCCCGGCCAGGGAGTGGTCGGCTGGTTCTATCCCACGGATGCGAGCGGCGCCGCGGCCGCGGTCTGGTTCGAGAAGCGCGCCGGCACGCTCACCGTCTATCGCTGCGACTGGAACGCCCTTCCCGCTCCCAGCCCGCCGCCACCGCCGACTCCCGCGGCCCGCCCGACCGCCGCCAGCGGCTCGAGCGGCGCGACCGGCGTGGCCGGGCGGACCGGTGGGTAGTGGGGTCGGGTTCCACTGCGTTCCTGGGGGCGAGGCGCCAGATTCCTCGGCTCCTGCCCCTACAGCGCCTCGCCCCCAGGAACGCAGTGGAACCCGACCCCACTACCGCGGACCGGTCCTTTCCGGTCCCGGTAGTGGTGCTCCTCTAGTACCCCACTACCCCGGTCCCCCGGTCCCGCGCACCTTGACTTTCGGCAGCTCTTGAGCGACTATCTCTGCCCCCGGCGTCGGTGTCTGGACTGCCGGGAAATCTGGGATAGAAGAGAGGTGAGTCCGAGATGCCCGTCGTGCACGTGCGTGAGGAGGAGAGCTTCGAGAACGCGTTGCGCCGGTTCAAGCGCAAGGTGGAGAAGTCGGGGATCCTGACCGAGCTCAGGAAGCGCCAGCACTTCGAGAAGCCCTCGGTGAAGCGCAAGCGCAAGGCCGTCCAGGCCCGCAAGAAGATCCTGCGCAAGCTGGCCGAGGAGCGCCGCCAGGGCCTGGCCTGACCTCAGCCCGCCAGACCCTCCCCCTTCAATCGCGCAAGCGTTTCAGATACCCGCCAAGCCTTCCCCGCCCTCGGGCGGCGGCAAAATAGCAGAAAGGGGACCTCGTGGTCCCCTTTGCCGCATCCGTCTCCTGCCGGCGGTGGCCAGCGGGCGGTCGCTCAGTCCTCGCCCGCTCTCTCCGCCATGTCCGCGGCCGCCGCGAGCAGCCGCCCGAGCCCCCACGGCATGGCCTCCATCGCGCGCCGGGCGCGCGGGTCCAGCCTGCCCGCCGAGCCGGCGCCTCCCATCTCCTGCTTCTTCTCCCAGTCCTGGCGCTCCATCACGGCGATCGGCCGCAGCTTCGCCGCCGCCAGGGCATGATTGGCCTGGGCGAGCGGCCCCTTCTCGACCGCGGCGACGCGGCCGGACAGGTCGTCGAGGCGCCCCTTGAGCACCGCGACCTCGTCGAGCTGCGAGCGCGTCGGGCGACCGTCGTAGCCGTTGACCGCGCCGTAGAGGCTGCCCAGCTTCTCGCGCAGCTCCTCTTCGCCGGAGAGCCAGCCGCCTTCGTGGGTCGCCACCAGCGACTGGTGCAGCGTGTCGAGCCGCTCCGCGACCTGTACGAGCTGGCGCCGCAGCGGCGAGCCGGCGGGCAGGCCCGCCGCGCGCTGCTTCGCCTGGTCGCGCGCGTCCACCGCCGAGTCCGCGGTGTAGGTGAGGTCCGCCAGCATGCCGTACAGCGCCATCACCGTCCGGTTCTGCAGCGCCCGGTCCTCGTCCGAGGCCTTCGACCGCGGGTCCGGCTCCAGCCGCACCTGGCTGGTGAAGGTCTGGTCGCCGTTGATCACCTTGACGGTGTAGGTCCCGGGTGGCACCCGCGGCCCGAAGAAGGCGGCCGGCTGATCCATGACCAGCGAGTTGGCCGGCGGCAGCTTGGGGCCGGGCAGGCGCATCGGCCAGGCGACGCGGTTGATGCCGCGGCGCTTGCCGCCGGGCAGGGTCGAGATCAGCTTGCCCGCGGCGTCGTAGACCTCGACCTTGAGCTCGCCCAGGATGTGGCGCTTCTTCAGGTAGTAGCAGATCGAGGCCGCCTCCTCCGGGTTGGCGCCCACGAACTCGTCGTCGCCGGGGAAGTCCTGCACGAAAGCGGACAGCGCCTCGACCGCCGGCTTCGACGGCAGCATTGCGAACTCGGCCCCGAGCGTCTCGCGTGTCAGCTTGCGCAGCGGCGTGATGTCGTCGAGGATGTAGATGCCCCGGCCGTGCGTGGCGACGATCAGGTCCGACTCGCGCGGGTGGATCGCCACGTCCCACACCGATACCGCCGGCAGGTTGGCGCCGAAGCGCGCCCAGTGGCCGCCGCCGTCGATCGAGATGAAGAGGCCGAGCTCGGTTCCCAGGTACAGCAGGTCGGGGTTCTCGAGGTCCTCGCGCACCACGTGCGCGAACCCTGCCGCCCCGGGCCCGGCCAGCGACCGCCAGCTCTTGCCGAAGTCGGCCGTCTCGTAGACGTAGGTCTTCATGTCGCCGTTGTAATGGTTGTCGAAGGTGACGAAGGCAGTCGCCGCATCGCGGTGGCCGGCCTCGATCTTCGACACCCAGGTGCCCGGCGGCAGGCCCGGGATGGCGCGCCCGACGTCGGTCCAGGTGGCGCCGCCGTCGCGGGTCAGCTGCAGGTTGCCGTCGTCGGTGCCGGCCCAGACGACGTTGGCGTCCCTGGGCGACTCGGCGACGGCGAAGATGGTGGTGTACTTCTCGGCGCTCGAGTTGTCGATGGTCAGCCCGCCCGAGAGGCCCTGCTGCTGCTTGCGCGGGTCGTTGGTGGTGAGGTCGGGCGAGATGCGCTCCCACGACTCGCCGCGGTCGCGCGAGCGGAAGAGGAACTGGCTGCCGACGTAGACGGTGCCCGGCCGCGTCGGGCTGAGCACGATCGGCGTGTTCCAGTTGTAGCGCAGCTCGGGATCGCCGGCGGCGGGGAGCGGCTGGATGTCCTTGCTCGTCCCGGTCGCCAGCGAGACGCGCGAGACGTGGCCGCCCTGGAACTCGACGTAGACCACGTCGGGATCGGCCGGATCGCTCACCGCGTAGAAGCCGTCGCCGCCGCCGATGTTGCGCCAGGCCTTGTTGTCGACCGCGCCGCCGATGCCGCGCGACGGCGCCATCCAGGAGCCGTTGTCCTGCAGCCCGCCATAGACGTGGTAGGGCTGCGCCATGTCATAGCTCACCTCGTAGAACTGCGACACCGGCAGCGCCTTGAGGTAGCGCCAGCTGTGCGCCCGGTCCACCGACAGGTAGATGCCGCCGTCGGTGCCGAGCAGCATCTGGTGCGCGTCCTTCGGGTTGATCCACAGCGCGTGATGGTCGCTGTGCGGGCCGTTGGCGACGCCGTTGCCGCTGAAGGGCGAGCCGAAGGTCTTGCCGCCGTCGGTGCTCACGGTCAGGAACAGGCCGGGCTTGTAGACGGTGTTGTAGTCGGCGGGGTCGACGACGATGCGCGCGAAGTAGAAGGGGCGCACCTGCACGTTGAAGGAGGAGTTCACCTCGGTCCAGCTCTCGCCGGTGTCGTCCGAGCGGTAGAGGGCGGTGTTGCGGCTCTCGACCAGGGCGTAGACGACGGCGGGGCGCGAGGGGGCGACGGCGACGGCGACGCGCCCCTTCTGCCCGGCGGGAAGGCCCTGGGTCAGCGGCTTCCAGGTCTCGCCGCCGTCGACGCTCTTGTACAGGCCGCTGCCCGGCCCGCCGGAGCGGAAGGCCCAGGGGTAGCGGCGGAACTGCCACATGCCGGCGTAGAGGATGCGCGGCTCCTGGGGATCCATCGCCAGGTCCGAGCAGCCGGTGCCCGGGTTGACGTAGAGCGTCCGCTTCCAGGTCTTGCCGCCGTCGGCGGTCTTGTAGACGCCGCGGTCCTCGCTGTCGTCCCAGAGGTGGCCGGCGACGCAGGCGAAGACGGTGTTGCCGTCCCGCGGATGGATCTGGATGCGGGCGATGCGCTCCGAGGTCTCCAGGCCGCGCCGCTCCCAGTGGTCGCCGCCGTCGGTCGAGCGGTAGATGCCGTCGCCCACGCCGACGCTGTTGCGCGTCCAGGACTCGCCGGTCCCCACCCACACGGTCTTGGGGTTGCCGGGGTCCACGGCGACGGCGCCGATCGACTGCGCGTGCTCGTCGAACACCGGGCGGAAGGTGGTGCCGCCGTCGCGCGACCGCCACACGCCGCCGCCGGCCGAGCCGACGAAGACGGTCAGCGGCTCGTCGGCGACGGCGTCGATCGCGGCGATGCGGCCGCCGGTCGCCGCCGGCCCGATCGCCCGCGCCTCGAGCCCGCCGAACGAGTACGAGTCGAGCTCCACCGCGGCGGCCGCGGCCGGCGCGGGGGCGGCGGGCGCGGCAGGCGCGGCCGGAGTTGGCGGCGCCGCCTGGGCCGGCGAGGCGAGGCAACCGAGGGCGGCGGCCACGGCGAGGGCGGCGACGGTGTGGACCGCCGCCTGCTTCACTTCATCCATGGGCACGAGCATGTCTTCTCCCTGCGAGCCCTGCGACGGCTCGCGGCTGCGGCTGGACGGTTGGTCCCGCGGCGGTCCCGCGGCGGTCCCGAATGGTCGAGCGGGGCCCGGACCCGGGCCGGCGTCAGGGCTTGGGCGGCGCGGCGTCCTTCGGCGCTTCCTTCTTCTTCTCGACCTTCGGCGCGTCGAAGCGGCTCGCCGCGATGGGGGCGTTCACCTCGATCTTGTCGATGATGATGACCTGCGGGGTGGGCGCGCCCTTCATCTTGGTCTCCATGTTGAACGGCATGGTCAACCCCTCGACCTGCTTGTAGTTGCCGAAGGTCGTCTCGATGTCGGTCAGCTGGCCGCGGACGGTGCGCGTCGTCTCGTTCTTGAGCTCGAGGTAGCTGTCGGCGTCGAGGTAGATGGTCGTGACGTCGCCTTCCTTCTGGGTCAGCTTGAGCTTCTGAACCGGAGTGCCTTCCAGCTCGCCCTTGCCGAGGTACTCGACCTTGTTGCCCTTGTCCTTGTAGTTGAAGAGCGGCCCCTCGACCAGGTCGGCGTTCTCCTTGGCCTCCTTGAGATCGTCGCCGGTCATCGGCTCGGGCTCGCTCTTGCCCAGGAACGGCATGATCTGCCAGCCGGCGGTGCCGTCATAGGCCTGGATGCCGGTCATGCCCTGGATGGTGAACTCCATGCGGACCTTGTGCTCGGGCGGCACCAGCTCCATCACCACCGGGGCCTCCATTCCCTGCCCCATCGACATCTTGGCGGTGAAGCGCATGGTCTTCACGGCCTTGATCTTGTCCCGGCCGCCCTTGGCCTGGATGTACTTCTCCACCACCTCGTCGGCCGTCTGAGCGGACAGCGCCGCCGCGGCGAAGCCGGTCAGCAGCAACGATGCAAGCGTCTTGCGAACGATCATGAGATCCTCCCCCTGCGATTGGTTGCGATTGGTCGCGATTGGTTGCGAGTGGCACCGGGTGGTTGCACTCTGCCATACGACGGCGGCCGGCGGAAGTTGCGCCCGGCGCGGCGGATCTTTCGGCTGCCGGGCCGCCGGGCGCGTAGAGTATGGCGCGGGAGGGACGGATGACGGCCAGCCTCGAGCTGCGCGACGTGGAGAAGCGCTTCGGCGACTTCGTCGCCGTGGCCGGGCTCTCGCTGGCGGTGCCGGCAGGGGTCATCTTCGGCCTGCTGGGACCGAACGGCGCGGGCAAGACCACGACCCTGCGCATGATCATGGACATCCTCGCCCCCGACTCGGGCGAGATCCTGCTCTTCGGGCGCCGGCGCCGGCCCGCCGACCTGCAGCGCCTCGGCTACCTGCCGGAGGAACGGGGCCTCTACCGCAAGATGACGGTGGTCGACCAGCTGCTCTTCCTGGCGGAGATCCACGGGCTCAAGCGCCGCCAGGCGCTGCCGGCCATCGAGGACTGGCTGGCGCGCGTCGAGCTGGCGGACTGGGGCCGCAAGAAGATCGAGGAGCTGTCCAAGGGCATGCAGCAGAAGGTGCAGCTCATCGGCACCGTGCTGCATCAGCCCGAGATCCTGATCCTCGACGAGCCGTTCTCGGGGCTCGATCCAATCAACCAGGGGCTGTTCAAGGAGCTGCTGCTCGACTATCGCCGGCAGGGTAGGACGATCCTCTTCTCGACCCACGGCATGGAGCAGGCCGAGAAGCTGTGCGACCACATCGGGCTGATCTCGCACGGCCGCCTGGTGCTCGCCGGCGAGCTCAGGGAGATCAAGCGCCGGGCGGGCGGCAACTCCTACCGCCTGGTGGCGCCGGCCACCGCCGGTGACCTCGAGCGGGTGAAGGCCCTGCCCGGAGTCGAGGTCGCCATCCCTCGAGAGCCGCTGGATCCGGTGGAGCAGCGGCCCGCCAGCGTCCGGCTGCTGCTCGCGCCCGGCGCCTCGAGCGCCGAGCTGCTGCGCCAGCTGCTGCAGTTCCTCGAGGTGCGGGAGCTCCGCAGCGAGGAACCGGACCTCGAGGACATCTTCATCAAGGCGGTGCGCGATGCGGCCTGAGCATGCCTTCATCGTCGCCAAGCGCGAGTACCTCGCCCGCCTCAAGAGCAAGGGCTTCTGGATCGCGACCGCGCTGCTGCCGGCGTTCATGGGGGCGATGATCCTGGGTCCGGCCCTGGCGGCGAAGAGGACGAAGGCGGAGCTGCGCCTGGCGATCGTCGACGCGACCGGCGCCGGCCTCGGGAGCCAGCTGGCGGCGGCCCTGACGGAGCCCGGTGCGGATGCCGGCGAGCGGCGCGAGCGCGGCGCTCGCGGCGCTCCCGGCGACGGTGGCGTGCGCTTCGAGGCGCGGTTGTTCCCGCCCGGGCCCGATCCCGCGGCGCGCCGCGCCGAGCTGGACCGCCGCGTGCGCGCCAGGGAGCTCGGCGCCTGGGTCTGGCTGTCGCCCGACGGGCTGCGCGAGAACCGCTTCGAGTACCACGCCGAGAGCCTGTCGAACGTGGTCACGCAGGAGGTGCTGAGGACCCGCATCTCCACGGTGGTGAGCAAGTGGCGCCTGCGCGCCGCCGGGCTCGACGCCGCCAAGATCGCCGAGCTGACCCAGCCCGTCGCCCTGAGCACGGTGCGGATCTCCGCGACCGGCAGCCGCGCCGAGCAGGGCATCGGCGGCTTCATGCTGGCCTTTGGCCTCTGCTTCACCCTCTACATGGTGATCGTCATCTACGGCCAGCAGGTCATGCAGGGGGTCATCGAGGAGAAGAGCTCGCGCATCGTCGAGGTGATCGCCGCGGCCATCCGCCCCACCGAGCTGATGGCCGGCAAGCTGGCCGGGATCTGCCTGGTGGCGCTCACCCAGCTCGCGATCTGGGTCGCCGCCGCGCTGGTCCTCTCCACCCCCGCCATCCTGGCGCTGGTGGCCCTGCCGGCCGGGACGACCCTCCCCCAGGTTCCCGCGGCGGTGATCGTGCACCTCTTCGTGCTCTTCCTGCTGGGCTTCTTCCTCTACTCGTCGTTCTACGCCATGATCGGCGCCTCGTTCAACAGCGTCCAGGAAGCGCAGCAGTTCGCCGCCGTGGCGGTGGTCTTCATCGTGCCGCCGCTGCTGTTCATGATGCCGATCCTCAACGACCCCGATTCGCCGCTGGCGGTGGGGATGTCGCTCTTCCCGTTCTTCACGCCGCTGGTGATGATGCTCCGCATCGCCTCGAAGATGCCCTCCGCGTGGCAGATCGCCGCCGCCTACTCGCTCTGCCTGCTGGCGATCGCCGGCATGGTCTGGCTGTGCGCCCGCGTCTACCGCGTCGGCATCCTGATGTACGGCAAGAAGCCGACCCTGCAGGAAATCTGGCACTGGGTGCGTTACTCTTGAAGGAGCGTCGAGATCCCAGAGTGAGCCCCAGAGACCCCGACTTCGGCAACCGGCGCTTCAATCCATCCCGCTTCGGGGGCGGCTTCGGCGGCGGCCCCGGCGGCGCCTTCGGGATGCTGGGGGGACCGCCGCCGCGCGACCTGCTGATCATCCTCTGCACCCTCTTCGTCACCTTCGCCCTGCAGTTCTTCGAGGCGACCCGGATCGTTCCCGCGCTGCTCCGCCTGACGCCGCTGGTGTGGCACGCGGGGTTCGTCTGGCAGCTGGTCACCTATCCGTTCGTCGGCTACGGCGGCCCCAGCTTCTGGTTCCTGGTCGAGCTGCTGATCCTGTTCATGTTCGGCCGCGACGCCTACGCCGGCCTGGGCAGGAAGCACTTCTGGCGGCTGGTGCTGATCACCGCGGTGGTGGCGGGCGCCCTCGCCCTGGCGGTCGACGCGGTGCAGGAGAGCGCCACCGGGCTGCTGCAACCGGGCTCCTTCCCGCTGCTGCAAGGCCAGCGCGTGCTGCTCGCCATCCTGGTCGCCGCCTTCGCCACCGCCAACCGGCGGGCCACCATCCTGCTGTTCTTCGTGCTGCCGATCGAGGCGCGCTGGTTCCTGGGCCTCGAGCTCCTGTTCGCCTTCGTCGGCTTCCTGGCCAGCCACGACCTCGGGGGCTTCCTCGGCATCTGCGCGGCGGTGGGCCTCTCCTTCCTCTACGTCCGCGACGGTGGCTTCGGCCGCGGCCTGCGCCAGACCCGCCTGCGCGTCGAGCGCTGGTGGCTGCAACGCAAGCTGGAGCGCGCCAGGCGCCGGCGCGGGCTGCGCGTGATCAAGGGGCAGGGCGACGGCGGCAACCGCTGGCTCCATTGACCGGCGGCCCATGGCGCGCATCCTCGTCATTGCCGGCATGCACCGCTCCGGCACCTCGCTCGCGGCGGCGCTGGCGAACGAGGCGGGCTTCGACATGGGGGCGCGCCTGCTGCAGGCGGGACCCGGGAACTTCGGCGGGCACTTCGAGGATCTCGACTTCCTGGAGTTCCACGACGCGGCGCTCGCCGCGCGCGGGGCCGCGGCGCTCGCCGTCGCGCCCGGCTTCCGCTTCGCCCCGGCGGTGGCGGAGGCGGAGGCCGCACGGGAGCTGCTGCGCGAGCGCCAGGCGAAGCCCCGCTGGGGATTCAAGGATCCGCGCGCCACGCTCTTGCTCGACTTCTGGGCGGACCGGCTTCCGGAGGCGCGCTTCCTCCTCCTCTACCGGCATCCCGTGGAGGTGATCCTCTCGCTGCTGCGGCGCGGCCTGGACCTCGACGCGATGGCCGAGCCGGCCGCCGCGCTCCGCTGCTGGGAGGTCTACAACGAGCGCGCGCTGGCGTTCCGGCGGGAGCACCCGGAGCGCTGCGAGCTGTGGGACCTGCGGGCGCTGGCGGCGAACCCGGCCGCCGCGTGCGAACGCCTCGCCGCGGTGGCCGGGAGCCCCCTCCCGTCCGGCGACGCCGGCATCTTCCGCGCCGCGGACCTGCATCTGGGCCCCGCCGCTCCGGAGATCGACTGGGATGGCGTGATTCCCGGCGCCATGGCGCTCCTCCGCCGGCTCGGCGAGGCCGCGGACTGGCACGGGCGGGGTGAGGACGCTCCGCGCGGTGCCACCGCCATCCCGCTCGAGGCGGCGGCGGAGCATCTCCTGGCGACGGCGTTGCGCCGCGAGCCTGCCACCGGGCCGATTCCACCCCACCTCCGCGGCTGGTACGCCGAGCTGAAATGGGTCGCCAGCGAGCGGGAGGCCGAGGTGCGGCGGCTCGAGGCGCGCGCCGCGGACCTCGACCGCGGCCTGCGCGAACGCGACGCGGCGTCGCGGCGGCTGGCGGCGACGCGCGGCTGGAAGCTCCTGCGCGGTTGGTGGAGGCTCGCCGCCGCCGTCCGCGAGGCGCCGTCGCGCGGGCGGCGAGCGCTCGTGCGGAAGCTGCGCCGCGGCCCCGCCGCGCGCGACCTGCTCGTCGGCTGCGTCGCCGAGGACGCGCCCAGGTCCCTCGCCCAGGCATTGCGGCTGGTGCGTTCCATCCGCTGGTTCGGGGGCCGGGCGGCGGCGGCGCGGGTCCTCGTCTGCGCCGTCGAGAGCATCGGGGAGGAGGCGCGCGCCGCGTTCGCGGCGCTCGGGGCCGAGGTCCGCGTCGTGCCGCGCTTCGACGCGCGGAGCCCGTTCGCCAACAAGCTGCAGTTCTTCGCCGAGGCCGAGACGGCCGGCGCGTCCTTCTTCCTGCTGCTCGACTGCGACACGCTCCTGGTCGGCGACCCGCTGCCGCTCCTGCCGGGAGGCGTCCTCTCGGCCGCCATCGCCGACGTGCCGTCGGTGACGCACGAGGTCTTCGTTCGCCTGTTCGCCCACTTCGGCCTGCCGCTGCCGCCGCGGCGCCACGTGACGACGCTCCTGCCCGAAGCGACGATCGCGTACTTCAACTCGGGCGTGCTCGCGGTCCCGGCGCCGTTGGCGCGAGACCTCGCCGCGGCCTGGCGCGACTTCAACCGCCGCCTCCTGGACGACCCGGCTCTCCTCGCCCCGTGCGAGCACCACGCGAACCAGGCGGCCCTCGCGCTCGCGGTCGCCGCGCGCGCCATCCCGTACCGGGTGGCGCCCCCGGCCTTGAATCTCCCGCTCCACCTGCCGCACCTCGCGAGGACGCCGGAGCTCCTCGCGACGGAGCCGGTGATCCTCCACTACCACGGCCGCGTCGACGCGGACGGCTCGCTGCTCCGCACCGGGTACCCGCGCGTCGACGCGCGCATCGACGCCTTCAACGAACGGCAACGGGCCGAGAGGTCCCCGCTCCCCGCCGCGGCCCCGCGGCTGGTGGCCGTCCACCATCGCCTCGCCGGACGCTCCGGGCACCGCTTCCACGAGGCGCTCGGGCTGATGCGCGAAGCGCCCGCGCGCGGGCTCGCGCCGGTCCTCCTCATCCACCGCGAGGCCGAGCCCGAGGTGCGCGCGGCCCTCCCCGGGGCGCGCGCCGTGCTGCACGACCCGGTCTTCCGCGCCGACCTCTCGTTCGCGGACCGCGTGCGCGACTTCGCGGCGATGCTCCACGCCCACGTCGACCGCGAGCTGACGGGGCGCGACCTCGTCCTGATGACGGTGGCGACGCAGTGCGAGACCGCGGCGTTCGCGGAGTGGATGCGCTCGCTCGGCGAGCCTGGCCCGCGCGTCGTCCTCTACTTCCACAGCGACCGCTGGAACCGCCACGGCGAGGCGGAGCGCCGGCGCCAGCTCGCGGAGCTCCGGCAGGCCGCGGCGGCGCTCGCCGCGCTGCCGCCCGGGGTGGCCGCGCGCTTGCGGCTCGGCGCGGGGACGCCCGGCCTCGCGCGCGAGCTGACCGGGCTCCTCGGGCACCCGGTCGCGCACGCTCCGCTCCCGACCGTCAACGGCAAGCCCGCCGCGGCCCGCCGCGCGAACGGCTCCCGGTCGACGCCGCGCCTCGGCTTCCTCGGCGGCGCGCGCCCCGAGAAAGGCTTCCACGACACCCGCGCCATCCTCGAGGCGCTGCGCCCGCGCCTCGGCTTCCGCGCGCTGCTGCACCTCGCGAACGAGCAGATGCCGGAGGCCGCGTGGGCCGACCTCGAGCGCCTGGCGGAGGATCCGGACGTGGAGCCGCTGCGCGGCGCTCTCTCCGCCGAGCAGTGGGAGGAGGCCGTGGCGTCCTGCGATCTCCTGGTCCTGCCTTACGATCGCACCGCCTACCGGCAACGCTCGTCCGGCATCTTCGCGGAGGGGGTCGCGGCCGGCATCCCGTCGGTCGTGCCGGACGGGATCTGGATGGCGGAGCAGATCGCCAGCGGCGCCGCCGCCGGCGTGCCCTTCAGCGGCAACGACCCTGGAGCGGTCGCCGCGGCGTGCGCCGAGGCAATCTCCCGCCTGCCGGAGCTCCGCGCGCGCGCCGCGCGCCTCGCCGCACCCTGGCGTCGCGGCACCGGCCTCGCGGCCTTCCTCGACTGGGCGGAGGGGCCTGCGTACCCCACCCATCTGAAGAATGGAGACCCATCGCCATGAAACACGTCTCGATCGGCGGACTCGACGTTTCCCGTATTGGACTCGGCGCCATGTCGATGGCCGGCTACTACGACATCGGAGCAGGCAGCGACGCCGAGTCGATCCGTACGATCCACCGGGCGCTGGACCTGGGCGTCACCCACCTGGACACGGCAGAGATCTACGGGCCGTACCTGAGCGAGGAGCTGGTCGGCCGGGCGATCAAGGACCGCCGCGACCAGGTCGTGCTGGCGACCAAGTTCGGCATCGTCTCGCACTCCGGTGGCGGCCCCGGCGTTCTCGACAGCAGCCCGGCGAACATCCGTGCCGCGATCGAGGGCTCTCTGAAGCGGCTCGGCACCGACCGCATCGACCTGTACTACCAGCACCGGGTCGACCCCAAGACCCCCATCGAGAGCACGGTCGGCGCTCTGGCCGAGCTGGTCGCCGAGGGCAAGGTCCGATACATCGGCCTGTCCGAGGCCAGCCCCGCCACGATCCGCCGCGCTCACGCCGTGCACCCGGTCGCCGCGCTGCAGACGGAGTACTCCCTGTGGACCCGTGACCCGGAGGTCGAGCTGCTGCCGCTGCTGCGCGAGCTGGGCATCGGCTTCGTTCCCTACTCGCCGCTCGGCCACGGCTTCCTCACCGGCGCGATCCGCTCGCCCGAGCAGCTCTCCGACGACGACTGGCGCAAGACCAACCCGCGCTTCACCGGCGAGAACTTCCAGCGCAACCTGCGGATCGTCGACGAGGTCCAGGCCGTTGCCGCCGAAGCCGGTGCAACGCCGGCACAAGTGGCTCTGGCCTGGCTGCTCGCGCAGGGCGACGACATCGCCCCGATTCCCGGCACCAAGCGGGTCGCCCGCGTCGAGGAGAACACCGCCGCCGACCGCCTCGAGCTGAGCGCCGCGCAGATCGAGCGGCTGAACCACCTCACCCCGGCTGCCGGCGAACGCCACGACGAGGGGAACATGGCCGCCATCGACCGCTGACCGGAGCGACGATGCGGCGAAAGCGGCACGCGCTGAGTGTCGTGGCAGGCGGTGCCGTCGCCAGTGTCCGTTCTTCAATGACTTCGAGGGGATCTCTGGGCAGGCGGAACGGCTGGTAGCGCATACGGGATTCGAACCCGTGTTACCGGCGTGAGAGGCCGGCGTCCTGGACCCCTAGACGAATGCGCCGTGGTCCCAGAGCACGCGGAACGGTAACATAGGGGGCTGCCGGCCTTCAACCGCCGAGGGGACCGGAGAAGCGGGTTGCCGGACGCTCGGCTTCCAGCTCTCGGCGGCGGGCGTACGCCCCGCCGATCCGGTCCGCGAGGCCGTCCCGGGAACCGTTGCGGCGGCTGGCGCGTTGAAACGCTGGGGCCGGGGGAGGTTGCGGCCGACGCGGTTCGGTGACATCCTTTCGTTGTCCCGGTAATTTCTTTTCGGCTGGAGGCCTGGAGCCATCCGGCATGGAGAGCGGGTCTTGCGCTTGGGCTTGAAGCTGGTCGCTGCCAACGGCAGCCAGGCAGTCACGGTGCCGTCGGGGCGCACGCTGGTGGTGGGCCGCTCGTCGGCGTGCGACGTGCCGATCCGCGATCTGACGGTGTCGCGCCACCACGCCGAGGTCGAGGCGGCGGCGGCGGGACTGCGGGTGCGAGATCTCGGCTCGACCAACGGCACCTTCATCAACGGCGTGCGGATCAGCGAGGGGGTCGCCTCGCCCGGGACGCGGGTGGCGTTCGGCAAGGTCGTCTTCCAGGTCATGGAAGAGCGGACGACCGGCGCCCTGGCCGAAGCCGGAGACGCCGGCGACGCCGCCCAGCTCACGATCGTCGACCAGATGCGCGCCCAGGGCCCGGCCGACGTCGCCGCCCTGCTGGCCTCCGAGTCCGACGCCGCGGCCACCGGCCGCGCCCTGCGGGTGGGCGGCGAGACTCCCGCCGAGCGCCGGGCGGCGGCCGTCGCCTTGCTGCTCGAGATCGCCAAGGAGCTGTCCCTGCAAGGCGAGCCGGCCCGCCTGCTCGACAAGGCCGCTCGCCTGCTGCTGCAGGCGCTGCGCGTCGATCGGGTCGAAGTCCTCACCCGCGGCGACGAGGACGAGATGGTGCCGCGGGTCACCAAGGTGCGGCCCCCGGCGATCACCGGCGGCGCCGGCGCCGGCGGCCACGTGCCGCGCCTGGCGGCCCGCAAGGCGAGCATCGACCGGGTCGCGGTGCTGATCGCCGAGACGGTGACCGGGGTGGGCACCGACGCGATCTCGCGCGTCGTCCCGCCGACGGGAGTTGCCGCCGAGGCGGCCGGGCCCGGGGCGGCGACCGGGGCGGCCGGCGAAGCCGGAGCGGCCGAGGCGGCCGGGACGGCCGAGACCGCCGGGACTGCCGGGACGGGAACCCGCGGCCGCGGTGCGGCACCGGCGGGCGAAGGCGATCCGGAGCGCCGCGGCACGGCGATCTGCGCGCCGCTCCTGGGAATGCAGGCGACGGCGCTGGGCCTGCTCTACGTCGTGGCGGCGGAGACGGCGGCGCTGGGGCGCGAGGAGCTCGAGTTCGTGACCGCCTTCGCGGGCGTCGTCGCGGTCACCCTCGAGAACCTCTGGCTGATGGCGAGAGCGCGTGACGAGGCGGTGGCGCAGGCCGCCTACCAGCGCCACTTCGCGCCGTTCGTCGCCGACCAGATCGCCGGCCAGCACGACGGCATCCGGCTGGACGGCGACCGGCACCAGGTCTCCTTCCTGTGCTGCGAGATCCGCGGCGCCGCCGAGCTGGCGGAGGAGCTGAAGCCCGAGGAGATCGCCCGCCTGCTGAAGGAGCTGTTCTCCGAGGCGGTCGACGTCGTCTTCGAGCACGGCGGCACCCTCGAGCGGTTGACCGGCACCGGCCTGACCGCCCTGTGGGGCGCGCCCCTTCGCCGTCCCGACGACGCCGACGAGGCGGTGCAGGCCGCGATCGGCATGCAGCGCGGTCTCGAGCGCCTGAAGGTCGAATGGAGCCGCCTGCAGCGGCCGCAGCTCGAGATCGCCATCGGCATCGACTTGGGCCAGGTCTTCGCCGGCTGCGTCGGCAGCGACCGCCGCCGGGAGTACACGGCCATCGGCCAGCCCGTGACCGGTGCGTCGGCCCTCTGCGCCGCCGCCGGAGCGGGCGAGATCCTGGTCACCGAAGCCGTGCTCGAGGCGCTGGCCAGCCCACCTCCGACCGACGCGGCGGCCGCGCCGGCGAACGGCCCCGAGGTGGATGCCGCCGCGCCTGCCTACCGCATCGACTGGCGAACGCCTCCCACCCTGCGCCAATCCGGAGAGCTGCCGCTGGTCTAGTGTCCCGTCTCAGAGATTCGCATCATTAGTCGGCGAGCCATCCGGGCCCCTGGCCAGGCGCGCCGACGCAGGCATAGTCGACACTATGTCGAGGAGGCGCAACGCCGCCAGGGGGCCGGAGGGCCGGCGAATAATGATGCGAATCTCTGAGACGGGGCACTAGTAGATGAGCTAGCCGGCCGCCTGCTGGAACACGATCCGCACGCCGTCGGGGTCGTGGGTGTCGAAGAGGAGGCAGCCGTCGGCGTCCTGCCGCAGCCCTCCGGGGATGTTCTTGTCGCGCAGCAGCAGCTCCTGGTAGGCCTTCTCGGCGGACGGCACCGTCATTACGATCACCAGCTTGTGATGCGGCCCCTGGTAGTCGAAGGCCTCGTCCCGCTCGCGGTCCCGATCGGCGGTTCCGGGCGGGCGCCCCAGCACCTCGATCATCGCCGCGCCGGCCTGGTAGAGCGCCCCCCGCCCGTCCTCGCGGTCCCAGTTCTGCAACCGCGGCAGCGACAGCGTCTCGCCGTAGAAGCGGCACGTGCGCTCGAAGCTCTTGGCGCGGACCACCACCCGACACTGCCGGATCTCCATCGTCTTCCTCCCCGATCGCGGGCGGCCGGCGGCGCTCCGCTCCGCCCTGGCGCTCCCCCCGTGTGGCGCCAAGGAGTACCACAGAAGAGCGGCCGGTTTCAAAACCAGTCCGCGAGTGGTCGTGGGGCAGTCTCCTCTGCCTCCCTTTGGGCGAGGTGCCAAAGTCCTCCACCCCCGCATCCACGGCCTTCGCCCATCGGGAGGCAGAGGAGACGGACCCACTACCCCACGACCACTCGAATCAGGCCCTCGCGTCCGGAGGTGTTATCCTTCGCGGGTGACCGAGCTTCATCGCCTGGTTCTCCTGGCGACCCTCCTTCTTGCCCTCCCCCTGCTTGTGGCCGCTCAGATCGGACGGCCGGAGGCGCCGCCGCGCGGCCCGGTCGTGGTGCTCGACGGGCGCGAGCTGCCGGTGCCGGTGACCATCACTCCCGGCGGCCCGCTGTTCGCCCTCAAGCCGCTGGCCGACAGCCTGGGCGGCCAGCTCACCGGCGACGACGCCGGCGAGAGCTACAACCTGAAGCTCGAGGCCACCGAGGTGGTGACCGGGATCGGCAACGCCATCATCACCGTCGGCGAGGAGATCGTCTCGCTGTCGCAGCCGCCGGTGCGGGGGGAGACCGGGCCGCAGGTGCCGCTCGACTTCCTGCGCAAGACCTGGGGCGCGATCGCCGGCTACTCCTTCGACTGGCGGCCGGAAGAGTCGCGGCTGATGATCTCCCGCCGCGAGTCGCGCGAGATCAAGGTGACGCTCGACGTCGTCCATCTCCAGGGCATGACCACCGTCGTGCTGCAATTCCCCGAGACGCCGCGCTACCGCGTCAATCAGCTGCCCGGCGTCGTCGAGGTCCAGGTGCTCGCCGATCGGCTGGCGCCGCCGGCGCGCAAGAAGGTGGAGGACAGCCTGGTGCAGGACGTGACCTTCGCGCCGCAGCTGGTGCGTATCCAGCTCGTCCCCGACGCGGAGGTCGAGAGCTACCTGCTTGACAATCCCTTCCGCCTGGTGTTCGACGTACATCGCAAGTCGGCGGCACCGGTGCCCGTCGGCCCTTCCGCTGCCGTCACCGACCTGCGCTCGAGCACCCGCACCATCGTCGTCGACCCGGGTCACGGCGGCACCGAGACCGGCGCCATCGGCCCGGGAGGCGTCGCGGAGAAGGAGCTGACGCTGGTGCTCGCCCGCGATCTCGAGGCGCGCCTGACCCAGCGGCTGCCGGTGCGCGTCGTGCTGACCCGCAACGACGACACGAAGCTGCCCCTGGACGCCCGCACCGCGATCGCCAACCAGAACAAGGCCGACCTCTTCATCTCCCTGCACCTGAACTCGTCGCTGGGATCGGGAGCGCACGGCGCCGAGACCTACTTCCTCAGCTCGCAGGCGAGCGACACCCGCGCCGAGAGCGCCGCCGCCAGCGAGAACGTGGGCGGGGCGGCGGCGCCGGCGGCCGATGCCGGCCAGGAGACCCAGGACCTGCAGATGATCCTGTGGGACCTGGCGCAGAGTCATCATCTCGCCGAGAGCCAGCGCTTCGCCGGGCTGGTGCAGGCCGAGCTCAACCAGGCGCTCGAGCTCAAGGACCGCGGCGTCAAGCAGGCGCCGTTCCGGGTGCTGATGGGCGCCGCCATGCCGGCGGTGCTGGTCGAGCTCGGGTTCATCAGCAACCCCGACGAGGAGTCCAAGCTGCAGAACCCGGCCTACCGCGCCAACCTCGTCGAGGCGCTGGTACGGGCCGTCAGCCACTATCTCGAGGCGTCCCAGGCCGACCGGCGCTCGACCCCGCCCCTGCCGCCGCCCCAGGGAGCCGTGCGCTCCAATCCCGGCTCGCCGAACCCGCCATGAGCCGCCGCGCGGCCGGGTGGATCCTCGCCGTCGCGCTGCTGCTGGTGATCGGCGGCCTCGCCTGGTGGTGGCGGGGCGGCCATGGCGGCGGCCGGGCCGCGCGGCGCGGCGCCGCCGAGGGAGAGGCGGGCGCCGTCACCGAGCGCCACGCCTTCGATCTCTACTTCCCGGCCGGCGGCGGCGGGCTGCGCGGCGAGCGCCGCGAGCTGCAAGTGAGCGAGTCCCCGAAGGACCGCATCCGCAAGGTGCTCGAGGCGCTGCTCGCGGGGCCGGCGGCAGCGGCGGCCGGGGCCGGGAACGGGGCCGGGAACGGGACAGGGACAGGGACTGGGCCCGGGGCGCCCGGAGCTCCGGGGCCGGGGTCCGCGGGCGCCGCGGCGGCGGCGACACCGGGAGCCTCGCCCGGAGCGCCGGCAGCGCCCGGAGCGCCGCCGGGAGCCTCGCCGGCCGGGCTGGTGCGGCCCTTTCCACCGGAGGTGAAGCTCGGCAGCGTGGAGCTGTCCGCCGACGGCACCGCCTTCGTGGACCTGCGCTGGCCCGAGCACGAGGACCCGCCCGAGTCGGGTTCGACCGAGGAGATCCAGCGCGTCTACAGCCTGGTCGACTCGCTGGCGCTCAACGTGCCGCAGGTGAATCGCGTCGTGCTGCTGTGGAACGGCACCCAGCGCGTCACCTTCTCCGGCCATCTCGACACCAGCCGCCCGCTGCTGCCGGACCGCACCCTGCTGGCGCCTTGATGGACGCCATCGGGGTCTTCGATTCGGGGGTGGGCGGCCTGACCGTGGTCGCGGCGTTGCGGCGGCGGCTGCCGCGGGAAGCGATCCTCTACCTCGGCGACACGGCGCGGCTGCCCTACGGCACCAAGTCGCCGGCGACCGTCACCCACTACACGCGGCGCAACGTCAGCTTCCTCGAGAGCCGCGGGGTGAAGGCGGTGGTGGTGGCCTGCAACACCGCCTCCGCCCTGGCGCTGCCCGACCTGGCGCTGGCGGCGCCGGTGCCGGTCTGGGGCGTCGTCGAGCCCGGCGCCGAGCGGGCGGCGGCGGCGAGCGGCGGCCGCGTGGGCGTCATCGCCACCGAGGCGACCGTGCGCTCGGACGCCTACCCCCGCGCGCTGCGCCGGCTGCGGCCCGGCCTCCAGATCGCCAGCCGCGCCTGTCCACTGTTCGTGCCACTGGTGGAAGAAGGGTGGCACGACGATCCGGTCACCGAGCAGGTGGCCCGCCGCTACCTCGCGCCGCTGCTCGCCGGCGGCATCGACACCCTGGTCCTCGGCTGCACCCACTACCCGCTGCTGGCGCCGGTGCTGGCCAGGGTCGCGGGGCCCGGGGTGCGACTGGTCGATTCCGCGGAGGCGGTGGCCGAGGCGGTGGCGAAGGGCCTCGCCGAACGCGGCCTCGCGCATGCCGCCGGCTCCGGGCGACCGTCCGGGGACGGCGCGCCCGGGGACGGCGCGCCCGGCGCCCTGCGCGTCTGCGTCACCGATGCGGGCGAGGGCTTCCAGACCCTGGCGCGCCGCATCCTCGGCGCTCCGGAGCTCTGCCTCGAATGGGTCGAGGTGGTCTGAAGGCCCTGGCAGAAGCGGATGACCGGCGCGCCTCAGGCCTCGAGATCACGCACCGCCGGCAGCAGGCCGAAGCCGTCCGCCTCGCGAACCCCGGTCAGGATCGCCGCCGCGACCGCGCGCTCGGCGAGCACGCCGATCTGATGGACGTGCGCGGGGCGCTCGCCGGCCGCCAGGGTGACGACGAGATCGCCGTCGTAGAGGGTGAGCGCCGGCGCCAGGGCGCGGTAGAGACCGCCGAAGGCCATCTGGCAGACCTTCAGCGCGGCGCGCTTGGAGATCGCGGCGTCGGTCATCACCACCGCCAGGGTGGTGTTGCCTTCCCAGGGATTCGGCGCTCCGGGCGGCAGCGCCGCCAGCACGCGCTCGGCGTCCACCAGCTGGCGCGAGCCGGGAGCGGCGCGGCACCCGGCGACGATCGCGCCGCTCTCGGGATCGCGCACGTCGCCGAAGGCGTTCACCGCGACCAGCGCCGCGACGGTGGGACCGCCGGCCACCGCCAGGCTGGCGAAGCCGATGCCGCCCTTCATGCCGCATTCGCGGCCGCAGGCCTTGCCGACCGTCGCCCCGGTCCCCGCTCCCACGCTGCCCACCGGGATCTCGCCGGCGGCGGCCTCGCGCAGCGCCCGCTCGACCAGCGCGCGCCCGGGACGCGCCAGCGGGTCGCCGAAGCCGAGATCGAAGAGGATGGCGGTCGGCACCAGCGGCACGCGCGCCACGCCGGCGTCGAAGCCGTGCCCGTCGCGGGCCAGCGCCTCGACCACCGCGTCCGCGGCCGACAGGCCGAAGCCGCTGCCGCCGGCCAGCACCACCGCGTGGGCGCGGGTCGCCAGGTGATGGCTGCCGACCAGCGAGTCGAATTGCCGCGTGCCGGTCGCCGAGCCCCGCAGCTCCGCCGCCGCCACCGCTCCCTCCGGGCAGAGCACGACCGTGACGCCGGTCATGCCGGTGGTGTCCGAGCCGTGGCCGATGGTGAAGCCGCCGAGGGTCAGCTGGCGCGCCGGCGCCGGCAGAGGCGGAAGATCCACGCCGCTATGCTATCCCGGGTCCCGCGATGACTCGCCGCCGCCTCGTCCTGCTGCTGCCCGCGGCCGCCAACGCGGCGCTGGCGCTGGCCGCGTGGACCCGGCAGCCGTGGGCGAACGGACCGGCCGAGTGGCGCTGGCAATACCTCCCCGAAGGCGGCCCGGACCTCGGCGCGCCGGGGGGGTTCGCGCTGCCGGCGGTGCTGGCGGCCTTGGCCGCGCTGGCCGCGCTCGCCGGCCTGGGCATCCTCCGGGAGCATGGCCGGCTCGCGGCGTGGCGGGGCGCGCCGCTGCTCGCCGCGGCCGGCGGCGCCGCCTTCACCTTCGCCCTGGTGGCCGTGCAGCCTGGAGGCTTCGCGCGGGTGACCGCGGCGCTGGTGTCGCGCAACAGCTTCGGCTACGTCTGGGACGCCGCCCTCGCCCCGCCCACCCGCGAGCTGCTGGCCGACTATCCGGCGGCCAGCGCCGGCCTCAACCAGCACTCGGTCACCCATCCTCCCGGGCCGCTCCTGGCGGTGCGCGCCCTCGGTTGGCTCGATCGCGTGCTGCCGGCGCCCGGGGCGGCCGGGGCGCCCGCGGCGCCCGGCTCGGCCGGCGCGGCCGGGGCGGCGAAGGGTGGCGGCGGCTTGCCGGGCCTGGCGGCCGCGGCCATCGACCGCGAGGTGGCGCGTGCCCGCAGCCATGGCCGGCCGGTGCCGCGGCCGCCGCCCGGGCCCTGGGCGGTGGCGGCGCTCGCCGTGCTGCTGCCGGCGCTCTCGGCGCTCGCCGCCTGGCCGCTCTACCTCCTGGCCCGCCGCTGGGGCCTCGCTCCCGAGACGGCGCTGCTCGCCGCGTTGCTCTGGCTGCTGGCGCCGGCGCGCTCGCTGTTCACGCCCTCCTTCGACCAGGCGCTGCCGGTGCTGCTCGTCGGCGCCGCCTGCCTCGCCGCCGGCGGCGGCCGCGCGCGCGCCCTGGCGGCCGGAGCGCTGCTCTTCGCCGCATGCTTCGTGAGCTACGGCTGCCTGCCGGCGCTGCCGCTGGTGGCGGTGGCCACTCCGCGACCGGCAGGGAGTGCCGCGACAGGCGACAGGCGGAGCCGTCGCCTCTGGCAGCGCTGGGGCATGCTGGCGCTGGGATTCGCCCTGCCCTACCTGGCGCTGGCGGTGGCGGCCGGCCACGACCCCTGGCACGCCATGCGGTCTGCCTTCGAGCTGCACCAGCGCATCGCGGTGGCGCCGCGCTCCTACGTTACGTGGCTGCTGTGGAATCCCTACGACTTCGCCCTGCTGGCGTCGCCGGCCGTCGTGGGCCTCGCCGCCCTGGCGCTGCTGCGGACCTCGTGGACGGACGGCGACGCGGGGTCGGCAGCCGGCCCTGACTCAGGGACAGGCCGCGTCTCGATCCTGGACGTTCTGCGAGATGGTCGCCCGGCCGCACCGCTCCATGCCGGCCGGTGGGCGGCGTGGACCTGGTGGGGCCTGCTCGCGGTGCTGCTCCTCTCGGGGGGCGTGCGCGGGGAAGCGGGCCGGATCTGGCTCCCCTGGATGCCCTTCGCCTGTCTCTTCGCCGCCGCGGCCGCAGCCGCAGCGACCGCCGACGGCAGCCCCCGCCGCGGTTGGAGAGCGGGCGCCGGTTGGTTGCTGGCTACCGAGGCGGCACTCACCCTCGCGCTCGCCGCCAGGATGATCTTCGTCAGCCCGAACTAAACGCGGCCGGTCCTACTTGGGGACCAGCACCACGTTGAGGTTCGAGTAGCTCCAGCTGACCGGCGGGAAGTAGGCGCCGTCGCCGATGCCGGTCTGGCCGAAGTCCACCACCAGGGGATTCTGGCTGGTGGCGCTGAGATCGAACCACTGCGCCGGGCCGGCGATGGTGTAGATCACCGCGCCGCCCTGGGACACGTCGAGCTCGCACTGGTTCACGGTCAGGTCGTAGATCAGCGTCAGGTGGTAGCTGCTGTTCTTCTTCCAGGGGCCGACCGTCCTCTCGAAGACGTTCTCGACCCCGAGGTCGAGCAGCGTCTTCGAGTTGCGGTTGACGATCTGCACGCCGCAGAAGGGCTCGCGCAGCGAGCGCTTGGCATTCGGCCGCCGGAAGGACATGACGCCGGTGAACAGGCCGCTCGGGAACACGCCGATGCGCAGGTCCCAGTCGATCGTCGCGCGCTTGAACGCCACCCCCGGCTGCGCCGGCAGGTTATAGAGCTGCTCGGAGTTGTTGGTGGTGGCATTGAGGAAGGTGCCCGGCACGCTGAAGGTAACGTTGCCCGGGCCGCCGCCGGTGCCGCCACCGCCGCCGCCGGGCAACCCGGGTCCGACGCTGCCGGTCAGCGCCGGCGACGGGCCGACCATCAGCATCGCCGCGCCGCCGGGCTGATAGACCGACGCGAAGCCGAAGAAGAGGTGGTCGCAGGTGGCGACGATTCGCGCGTCGGCGATCTCCTCCGCGCCCAGGATCGCCAGCACGTCGGGGAAATCGCGCCGCGACAGCGGCAGCATCGACAGCGTCGCCGCCGGGGCCAGGGAGGGGCCGTCCGGCCCGAAGGCGGTGACGGTGCACTGCGCCGCGCTGCTGTCGAGGTTGATCAGCGAGAAGTCGGTGATCATGCCGCCGGCGCCGCGCTGCAAGCCCTGAAGCTCCAGGAAGCCTCCGGCGGCGAGCGCGTTGTCCTGGCTGATCGGCTGCACGGCGGTGGCGCCCAGCAGATTGCCGTTGGCGTCCCGCACCTCCAGGCTGGCCCCCACGACCAGCTGCGGCGCGCCGCCGATCTCCAGCAGCCCGCTCTGCCCGGCGGGAGCCGCCGAGCCGAGCACCGAGGTGGCGCTCGGCGACACGCTGACGGTGCCGTTGGCCGACTTCTGGGTCGTGCCGTCGGTGCCATGCGGGATGAACAGCATGCTGAAGTGGCGCGGCGCCTGGTCGGGATTGGAGACCCAGACCTTCGTCGTGTAGGTGGCGCCGCCGATCGAGACCTGGCTGGCCAGCGGCACGAAGACGGTGCCCGCCAGGACGGCGGCGGGCGCCAGCAGACCAAGGGCCAGCGCTGCGAGCGCGGGGGGAACGACGACGACGGCTGCTCTCATCCTGTTCACGACCGGACCTCCTCGAGACCTGCGGCTACGTCGAACCGAATGACCAGCGGCGGCCACCGAAGCCGGCGAACGTCCAGGCAAACCCAGGGGCGGTCGGCGGTGTGACCAAGAACCGGTTTTGCAGCGATTGTAGAGGAAGCCATGCGTCTATGCAACCAAAATTGTGCAATCGGTCTCTCGGCAGCGAGGGAACGAAGGGCATCCCCCTGCGGCGGTGTGGACGAGGGGCGCGGGGCGCGAGGGGGGTGGGGTCCGTGGGACGAGGCGAGGCATACCCCTGCCTCGTGGAGACGAGGCCCCGCAGTGCGAGATTCTTTCCTTTGAGAACTTCGAGGGCCTCGTCTCCACGAGGCAGGGGTATGCCTCGCCTCGTCCCACGGACCCCACCCCCCTCGCGCTTGCGGCCCGGGGCGATCGCGACTACCCTATTGGCCCGGCTGCCGGCGACGGCGGGCTTGGGGGGCCGGCGCCCCCCGCGGTTGGAGGTGTCAACGATGGCGGAGGTGGAGCGGCAGCCGTCCGCGCTGGTGTGGAACTGGCGCGTGGCGGCGGGCGCGGGCGACAGCGGCGCGGCGGCGGCGGCGCGGCGCCAGGGCGCCATCGGCGGCGCGGTGGGGCTGGCGGTGGCGGCGGCCCTCGCGTGGTGGCTGCACCGGCCCGTCGCGGCGGCGGTCGTCGCCGCGCTGGCGCTGGCGGTCGCGCTGCTGGCGCTGGCGGCGCCGCTCACCCTCTACCGGCGCCTGCGCGGCGCTCTCGACCGCCTCGGCCACTGGGTCGGCACCGGCGTCACCTGGCTGCTGATGACGGTGCTGTTCTACCTGCTGTTCATGCCGGTCGGTCTGATCATGCGCGCCACGGGCAAGCTGGTGTTCACCCGCTTCGCCGACCCGGCCCTGGACACCTACTGGACGCCCACCGAAGGCCGCGTCCATTCCGCAGCGTCGTACCGCAAGCAGTTCTGACGTGAAGCTCCTCGGCATCAGCTGCTACTACCACGATTCGGCGGCCTGCTTGATCGACGAGGGCCGCGTCGTGGCCGCGGCGCAGGAAGAGCGCTTCACCCGCGTCAAGCACGACAGCGCCTTCCCGGTCAACGCGGTGCGCTACTGCCTGGCCGAGGCAAGCCAGGGCGGCCGGGGCAGCCAGGGCGGCCGGGGTGGGCGCGGCGGCGATGGCGGCGATGGCCGCGGCGGCAACGGCGGCGGGGCCGTCCAGATCGACGGCGTGGTCTTCTACGACAAGCCGCTGCTCAAGTTCCATCGCATCCTCGAGACCTACCTGGCGGTCGCGCCGCGCGGCCTGCGCTCCTACGTCCAGGCGCTGCCGATCTGGCTGCGCGAGAAGCTCTGGATCCCGCCGCGGATCGAGGAGGCGCTCGAGGCCTGCGTCGCCGCCGGCGCCACCGGCCCCACCGGCCCCACCGCCGCCGGGAACGGCCGGGACCAGCCGCCGATCTACTTCACCGAGCATCACGAGGCCCATGCGGCGAGCGCCTTCTATCCGTCGCCGTTCGACGCGGCGGCGGTGCTGACGCTCGACGGTGTGGGCGAATGGGCGACCACCACCATCGGCGTCGGCGAGGGCGAGCGGCTGCGCCTGATCCGCGAGATCCGCTTCCCGCACTCGCTGGGCCTGCTCTACTCGGCCTTCACCTACTTCACCGGCTTCAAGGTCAACTCCGGCGAGTACAAGCTGATGGGGCTCGCCCCCTACGGCACCGGCCGCTACACCGACCTGATCAAGCGGGAGCTGATCGACGTCAAGGAGGACGGCTCCTTCCGCCTGAACATGGACTACTTCGGCTACCTGGACGGCCTCGCGATGACCAACGGCCGCTTCGCCGCGCTGTTCGGCGGGCCGCCGCGGCCGCCGGAATCGCCGATCGGCGTCCGCGAGATGGACCTCGCCCGCTCCATCCAGGAGGTGACCGAGGAGGTGGTGCTGAAGCTCGCCCGGCACGCTCGCGAGCTCACCGGCAAGCGCCACCTGTGCCTGGCCGGCGGCGTGGCGCTCAACTGCGTCGCCAACGGCATCCTGCTGCGCGCCGGCATCTTCGACGACCTCTGGATCCAGCCGGCGGCCGGCGACGCCGGCGGCGCCCTGGGCGCGCCGCTGGCGGTCTGGCACAACGCCATGGGCAAGCCGCGGGTGACCGTCACCGGCTCCTCCGGCAAGCGCCGCGACCTGATGCAGGGCGCCCTGCTCGGCCCCGAGTTCGGCGCCGATCAGATCCGCGAGTATCTCGACGACCGCGGCATCCCCCGCGAAGAGCTGGCCGACGCCGACTGGGCGCCGCGGATCGCCCGCCTGATCGCCGCCGGCACCGTCGTCGGCCTGTGCCACGGCCGCATGGAGTTCGGGCCGCGGGCCCTCGGCAACCGCTCGATCGTCGGCGACGCCCGCTCGCCGCGCATGCAGTCGATCATGAACCTGAAGATCAAGTACCGCGAGAGCTTCCGGCCGTTCGCCCCCAGCGTGCTCGAGGAGCGGGCCGGCGACTACTTCGAGCTCGACCGCCCCTCGCCCTACATGCTGCTGGTGGCCGACGTGGTCGCCGCCCGGCGGGTGCCGCGCCGGGGCGACGAGCAGGACCTGCCGCTGGTCGAGTGGGTCAACCGGCCGCGCTCGGACATCCCGGCGATCACCCACGTCGACTACTCGGCGCGCATCCAGACGGTCTCGCGCGAGGAGAACCCGCGCTACCACGCGCTGCTCGCCGAGTTCGAGCGCGAGACCGGCTACGGCGTGATCGTCAACACCAGCTTCAACGTGCGCGGCGAGCCGATCGTCTGCACGCCGGAGGATGCGTACCGCTGCTTCATGCGCACCGAGATGGACTACCTCGTTCTCGGGCCCTTCCTGCTCGACAAGCAGGCCCAGCCGCCCTTCGCCGACCGCGGCAACTGGCGGCAGGATTACCAACTGGACTAGACTTTCTCGCCCGCCCCGCAGTCCCCCGCGTCCCCCGGCGGCACCGCGGGAGCTCGGCGCCGAGGAGACACCCAATCATGCGCAAGCTCCGCTACGTCGGCTCGTTCATCGGCGAGATCTTCCAGTTCGCCCGCCAGCACAAGGTCTACTGGATCGTGCCCTTCGTGCTCATCCTGGCGCTGGTGATCGTGCTGGTGGTGACCAGCCAGGCCGCCGCGCCGTTTATTTACACGCTGTTCTAGGTGTGGCTGCCTGCGGCGACCCCGGGGCACGAAACCAGCGCGGCGACGTGCCTCTCGAGGCCTACTCAAAGCGTCTATCGGATCGCCCCCCGCATCCCCCCGACCCCCTTCCCACCCCTCCGGGGGGGAAGGGGGCGCCCCCTCCCCTTCGCTTCGAGGAGCCGTCTCCGGGCAAAGGCGGCGGCCGCCCCTCGCGGTGGACGGCGAAGCTGGCGCTCGCCGCCGGCGCGACGGCGCTGGCGCTGCTCCTGGGCGAGGCGGCGCTGCGCATCGCCGGCGTCTCCTATCCCAACTTCTATGGTCCCGATCCCGACCGCGGCTGGGCGCTGCGGCCGGGGGCCGAGGGTTGGTGGCACACCGAGGGGCTGGCCTGGGTGCGCATCAGCAGCGCCGGCCTGCGCGACGTCGAGCACGCCGCCGCCAAGCCCCCTGGCCACCTGCGCATCGCGGTGCTCGGCGACTCCTGCGCCGAGGCCCTGCAGGTGCCGGTGGAGCAGACCTTCTGGAAGCTGCTGGAGCCGGGGCTCGCGAGCTGCCCGGCGGCCGCCGGCCGCGCCGTCGAGGCGCTCGACTTCGGCGTCGCCGGCTACGGCACCGCCCAGGAGCTGCTGACCTTGCGGCGGCAGGTCTGGCGCTTCCAGCCCGACGTCGTGCTGCTGGCCTTCTATCCCGGCAACGACGTGCGCAACAACGCCCGGACGCTCGAGCAGGACCCGCTGCGCCCGTACTTCACCCTGGGGCCCGGCGGCCGCCTGGCGCTCGACGACTCCTTCCGCGCCGCCGCCGGCTACCGCCTGCGCCGGACCGTCGCGGCCCGGCTGGCCTACGGCGCCTACGACCATCTGCGCCTGCTGCAGGTGGCCAAGCAGGGCAAGGGCGTGGTGGACGGCTGGATCGGCGCCGCCAAGGCGCGCCGCAAGGAGGAGGGTGCGGCGCTGCAGGAGCTGGGGCTCGACAACGCCGTCTACTCGCCGCCGCGCGACCGGGACTGGCGCGACGCCTGGGCCGTCACCGAGGCGATGATCGCCGCCATGCGCGACGACGCCGCCGCGCGGCGGGTGCCCTTCGGGGTCGTCGTGCTCTCGACCGGCATCCAGGTGAACCCCGATCCGGCGGCGCGCGCTCTCTTCATGCGCAAGCTGGGGGTCGCCGACCTCTTCTATCCCGGCCGGCGCCTGTCCGCCTTCGGGCACGCCGCCGGCATCCCGGTCCTCGACCTCGGCCCGCCCCTGCAGCAGCTGGCCGAGCGCTCCCACGTCTACCTGCACGGCTTCGCCAACACCCCTCCCGGCGAAGGCCACTGGAACGCCCGCGGCCACGCCGCCGCCGCGCGCCTCGTCGCCGGCTGGCTGTGCCGGGAGGTGCTCGGTCCCCTTGCCGCCCCGGCGCGGTTGGGCCACAATGGTTGATGATGCGATTCAAGCCGATTCATGGCGTGCTGGCGGTGGTTCTCTTCACGGGCACCGTGGTGGTCGCCGACCTGGCGCTCGACGGGCGCTTCGGCCGGCCGCCTTACGAGCGCATCGCCGCCGGGGCGGACGGCGCGGTGCGGGTCAGCCTTGCCGGTCTCGGGCCGCAGCAGGTTCGCTTCTACCACTTCCTCAATCCCTCCAACCAGGAGATCTGGTTCTTCGTCGGCCGCGACGCCTCCGGCCAGGTGCAGGCCGCCTTCGACGCCTCCGAGGTGTGCGCCAAGGGCAAGCGCGGCTTCCGCCACGAATCCGAGTGGATGGTGTGCAACAAGTGCGACAAGTCCTTCCGGCTCTCCGAGGTCAACGCGGGTGGCGGCGGCTGCAAGCCGGTGCCGCTGCGCTTCCAGCTCGCCGGCGGCGAGCTGCTGATCGCCCAGGCCGACGTCCTGGCCGGATGGCGGCTCTTCCACTAGCGCGCCCCGCGCCCGACAGCGGCCGGCGGGGGTCGCGGAAGGTGACAACTGCCGTGAAATCAGAGCTTTGACGGACCCACCCGGGATGGTGTATCGTCGCGCGGTCCGGAAAGGGTAGCCATGTGCGCAGCCGACTTCGTGCTCTACGAAGAAGAGTTCAAGCATCTCGAGGAGGCATTACGCCGCCTGCGCCAGGAGGCTAACGGCAAGGCCGTGTTCCTGATCGACAAGAACGGCCAGCAGATCGCGGCCGCCGGCGAGATCGAGCAGTTCGACACCACCTCCCTCGCCTCGCTGACGGCCGGCAACGTGGCGGCGACCGACGGCCTCGCGAAGCTGATCGGCGAGCGCGAGTTCTCGGTCCTCTTCCACGAAGGGCAGCAGGACCACATCCATATCTCGATCGTGGCCAAGCGCGCGATCCTGGTCGTCATCTTCGACGACCGGTCGTCGCTCGGCCTGGTGCGGCTGCGCGTCAAGCGCGCCAACGGCGACCTCGAGAAGATCTTCGAGGTCATGTTACAGAAGGGCGAGAGAGACGCCCAGGGGCCTTCGCACTCGAGCCCTTTCGCCGAGATCACCGACGACGATATCGACGCGCTCTTCGGGGAGTAACCGCCGGCTTCCGGCTCCGGCCGGCCCCGGCCGGCTCGGCGCCAGGGAACCGGCGGCGGATCGATCCCCGCATCGCCGCGCCCGGCGCGGCCTCGGGCACGTCTCGCGGAACGAGGCAAGCGGATGACTTTCATCAACTACGCCAGCAAGGAGATCAACTGCAAGATCGTCTACTACGGCCCCGGGCTGTGCGGCAAGACGACCAACCTGCAGTACATCTACAACAAGACCTCCCCCGACTCGAAGGGCAAGATGATCTCGCTGGCCACCGAGGCCGACCGCACGCTGTTCTTCGACTTCCTGCCGCTGGACCTCGGCAGCATCCGCGGCTTCACCACCCGCTTCCACCTCTACACGGTGCCCGGCCAGGTGTTCTATGACGCCAGCCGCAAGCTGATCCTGAAGGGAGTGGACGGCGTGGTCTTCGTGGCCGACAGCCAGACGGAGCGCATGGAGGCCAACATCGAGTCCATCCGCAACCTGGAACAGAACTTGAAGGAGCATGGCTTCGACCTGGCGACCATCCCGTATGCCCTGCAGTTCAACAAGCGCGACCTGTCGAACGTAGAGGCGGCCGAGGAGATGTACCGCACCCTCAACTACAAGCGGGAGCCCACCTTCGAGGCCATCGCCACCACCGGCGTCGGGGTGTTCGACACCCTGAAGTCGGTCGCCAAGCAGATCCTCATCGAGCTCAAGCGGCGCTAGGACTCCGTTCGGTTGATTCGCATGGCAAGCCCCGGCGGCGGCAGCTCTCTCGTGGCGATCGGCGGCGGCACCGGCCTGTCGGCGCTGCTGCGCGGCTTGAAGCACCACGTCGGGTCGGCGCGCCTCGGCTGCCTCACCGGTGTGGTCACCGTCACCGACGACGGCGGCTCGTCCGGCCGCCTGCGGCGGGAGTTCGGGGTCCTGCCGCCCGGCGACATCCGCAACTGCATCGTCGCCCTGGCGGACGACGAGGACCTCCTGGCCCGCCTCTTCCAGTACCGCTTTCCCAACGGCGGCGGCCTCGTCGGCCACTCCTTCGGCAACCTCTTCCTGACCGCCCTGACCGGCATCACCGGCGACTTCCACCAGGCGATCCTGACCGCGGAGTCGGTGCTGTCGGTGCGCGGCAAGGTCTACCCGGCGACGCTCGTCGACGTGCGACTGCGCGGGCGCGGCGTCTCCGGCAGGACGTACGAGGGCGAGAGCGCGGTCGGCACGTCCGGCGAGGAGCTGGCCGGCATCGAGCTCGACCCGGCGGCGGCGCCCGCCTTCCCGCCGGCGGTCGCGGCGCTCGAGCGCGCCGACGCCATCCTGCTCGGGCCGGGCTCGCTCTACACCTCGATCATCCCGAACCTGCTCATCCCCGGCATCCGCCAGGCGGTGGCAAAGAGCCGCGCCCGCGTCATCCTGCTGCTCAACCTGATGACCCAGCCCGGCGAGACCGACGGCATGATGGGGGCGGCCCACCTGCAGGCCGTCGAGCGCCACATCGGTGCCGGCCTCATCCACACCGTGCTGTACAACGCGACGCCGATCCCCGCGCCGCTGCTCGCGCACTATGCAGAGACCGGCTCGGAGCCGGTGGCCGTGGAGCGCGAGGCGCTGGCGCGCTCGGGGGTCGAGCTGGTGGCAGCCGACCTGCTGGCCGAGGGCGACCTGATCCGCCACGATCCGGAGAAGCTGTCGCGGGCCGTGCTCGACCTGCTCGAGCCGCTTCGGCTGCGGCCGGCGGCGGCCGGAGGCTGACCGCCGCGCGCTTCGTGAACCATGCAAGCTGGCGGCAAGAAGGTGGCGGTGGTGCTCGCCGCGGGCAAGGGCACGCGCATGCGCTCGCGGCTGCCGAAGGTGCTGCATCGCGCCGCCGGGCGGCCGCTGCTCGCCTGGGTGCTGGATGCCGCCCGCGCCGCCGGCTGCGAGCGCATCTTCGTGGTCGTCGGTCATGGCTCGGAGGGGGTGCGCGCCGAGATCGGCGGCGGCGACCTGACCTGGGTGGTCCAGGAGGAGCAGCTCGGCACCGGCCATGCCCTGGCCCAGGTCGAGGCGCAGGTCGGCGGCCCCGCGCTGCTGCTGGTGCTCTCCGGCGACGTGCCGCTGGTGAGCGCCGCGACGCTCGAGCGGCTGGCGGCGGCGGCGGCCGGCGCCGCCGGCGGCTGGGGCGCGATGGCGGTCGCCGAGCTGGCGCATCCGGAAGGCCTTGGGCGGGTGGTCGCCAGGCAGGCCGCCGCGGGTGGCGGCGCGGCGCCGGTTGAAATTCTCGAGCGCATCGTGGAGGCGGCCGACGCCACGCCGGCCGAGCTGGCGCTGCGGACCGTCAACGCCGGCCTCTACGCCCTGCCGGCGCCCGACGTCTTCTCCTACCTGGCGGCGCTCGCGCCGGCCAACGCCCAGGGCGAGCTCTATCTGACCGACGCCCTCACCGCCGCCGCCGCCGCGGGCCGCCGCATCGAGCTGGTGCGCCTGGCCGATCCGCGGGAGGCGCAGGGGGTCAACGACCGGCGCGAGCTCGCCACCGTCCACCGCTGGCTGCTCGACCGCCATCTCGACGCGCTGATGCGCTCCGGGGTGACCGTGCTCGAGCCCGGCCGCACCGAGGTCGAAGCGACGGTGTGTGTCGGCGCGGACACGGTCTTGCATCCGGGAGTGTCGCTCCTCGGCCGCACCACGGTCGGCGCCGGCTGCGTCCTGCGCCAGGGGGCCTGGGTGCGCGACAGCCGGCTCGGAGATCGGGTGACGGTCGAGCCCTACAGCGTGATCGACGGCGCGGAGGTCGGCAGCGACTGCCGGGTCGGACCCTTCGCCCGCCTGCCCCCGGCATCCCGCTTGCTTCCGGGAGCGCGGGTGGGCAGCTTCGCCGAGGACGGTCGGGCAGGCGGGGATTAGGAGAGAGGTCTCGGACTCCATGTGCGGAATCGTCGGTTACGTCGGCCAGCGCGAGGTGGTGCCGCTGTTGATGGACGGGCTGCGCCGGCTCGAGTACCGGGGCTACGACTCCGCCGGCGTGGTGGCCGTCGACGGCGGCGAGCTGCGCACGCTCAAGGCCGAGGGCAAGCTCGAGCGGCTGCGCGAGAAGCTGGACCAGCAGCCGCTGCCGGGCCACTACGGCCTCGGCCACACGCGCTGGGCCACGCACGGACCGCCGAGCGAGCGCAACGCGCACCCGATGGTCGACTCGCGCCATCGCCTGGCCCTCATCCACAACGGCATCATCGAGAACTTCCTGCCGCTCAAGCGGCGGCTGCTCGCCGAGGGGTGGACCTTCAGCTCGGACACCGACACCGAGGTGGTCGCCAACCTGATCTCCTCCTATCTCGACGGCAGCCTGCGCGACGCGGTCGCCCGCGCCTGCGCCGAGCTCGAGGGGATGTACGCCTTCGCGGTGGTGGCGGCGGGCGGGGCGGGGGGCGGCCACGGTGACGGCCACGGCGGTGGCGGCGAGAGCGGCGACGGACACGGCAGCGACAGGGGCGACAGCCACGGCGGCGGCGAGAGCGGCGGCGACGACGGCGCCCAGGAGATCGTGGCCGCCCGCATGGGCCCGCCGCTGGTGATCGGGCTCGCGCAGGGCGAGCAGTACCTGTCGTCCGACCCCACCGCCCTGCTTGCCCACACCCGCGACGTCATCTTCCTCGAGAACGGCGACCTGGCGAGCCTGCGGCCCAGCGGCGTGCGCGTCTGGGACCGCGCCGGGAGGCCGGTCGAGCGCCCGGTCCAGCATCTCAACTGGGATCCCGTGCAGGCCGAGAAGGGCGGCTACAAGCACTTCATGCTCAAGGAGATCCACGAGCAGACCCAGGCCGTCCAGGACACCCTCGGGGCGCGCGTGGACTTCGAGCATGGCCGCGTCCTGCTCGACACCGTGACGCTGCCGGCGAGCGAGCTGCGCCGCCTCGACCGCCTCCACCTCCTGGCGTGCGGCACCTCCTGGCACGCCGCGCTGATCGGCAAGTTCCTGATCGAGCAGATCGCCCGCCTGCCGGTCGAGGTCGACTACGGCTCGGAGTACCGCTACCGCAACCCGATCGTCGACGACCGCGTGCTGGCCGTCGGCATCTCGCAGTCCGGCGAGACCGCCGACACGGTCTCGGCGATGGAGACGGCGCGCGATCGCGGCGCGCACCTGTTCTGCGTGTGCAACGTCCAGGGCAGCCAGGCGACGCGCATCAGCGAAGGGGTGATCTACACCCATGCCGGTCCGGAGATCGGCGTCGCCTCGACCAAGGCCTTCACCACCCAGCTGGTGGCGCTCTACCTGCTGGCCCTCTACCTGCGCCAGGAGCGCCAGGGCGGCGACGGGCGCGATGGCGGCATCGGGCACGGCGGCCACGGCCTGCCGCGGGACGACGACGCCGGGCGGCGCTACGTCGAGGACCTCGCTCACCTGCCGCAGGCGGTCGACGAGGTGCTGCGGTCGCAGGCCGGTCCCATGGAGGAGCTGGCGCGCCGCTACTTCCGTTCCGACAGCTTCCTGTACCTGGGGCGCGGCATCAACTACCCGATCGCGCTCGAGGGCGCCTTGAAGCTCAAGGAGATCTCCTACATCCACGCCGAGGGCTACCCGGCCGGCGAGATGAAGCACGGCCCGATCGCGCTGATCGACGAGAGCATGCCGGTCGTCGCTCTGGCCACCGGCGACCAGGTGTTCGAGAAGATCAAGAGCAACCTGCAGGAGGTCAAGGCGCGCGACGGCGTCGTCATCGCGGTCACCGACCGCGACCCCGAGGAGCTGGGCGGCGTCTGCGACGAGGTGATCGCGGTGCCGGCGGTGGCGCCGCTGCTGCAACCCGTGGTCAACGTCGTCCCGCTGCAGCTGCTCGCCTACTACATCGGCGTCCGCCGCGGCTGCGACGTCGACCAGCCGCGCAACCTGGCGAAGAGCGTCACGGTCGAGTAGTGCCCGCCATGGGGGCTGAGCCCACATCTCGGGCCAGTGGGGCGCCGGCGGAGATCTACGCCGAGCGCCATGAACGCTGCCTGGCCGAGGAGCGGCGGCTGGCCGCCGTCTCGCTGCGGTTCTCGATCGCGCGCGGCGTCACCTTCGCCGCCTTCCTGACGTGCCTGCTGCTGGTGCTGCTCGCGGCCTCCCGGCCGCCGGGGCTGCCGCGGCTGCCGCTGGCGGGGGCCGGCGCGGCGCTCGCCGCCTTCGTGGTGCTGGCCCTGGTCCACGACCGGTGCCTGCGCCGGCTGCGCCGGGCCGAGGAGCTGCGGCGCATCGCCGGCGAGGGGCTGGCGCGGCTCGAGCGCGACTGGGACCGGCTGCCGCTGCCGTCGGAGCCGCCGCGCGACCGCTCGCTGCCGCTCGCCCGGGACCTCGACCTGTACGGCCGCGCCTCGCTCTTCCACCTGCTGGGGACGGCGCACACCCCGGCGGCCAAGGCGCTGCTGCGCGACTGGCTCGAGGGAACGGCGGCGCCGGCCGAGGTGCGGGCGCGGCAGGCGGCGGTGGCGGAGCTGGCCGGGCTGCTCGACTTCCGCCAGCTGCTGGAGCTAGCGGTGCGCGGCATGGAGGCGGGCGGCGGACGGGCCGGCCCTCCCGACGCGGAGCCGTTCCTGCGCTGGGCGGAGGGCGAGCCCTGGCTGCTCGCGCGACCGGCCCTGCTGTGGGCCGCTCGCGCCGCGGCCGCGTTGACCGTGGCCGCCTTCGCCCTCGCCCTGGCGCCGGGAGCGCCCATCTCGCCGCTCCTGGCGATGGCGATCCTGAACCTCGGCCTGACCTACGCCTGCCGCGCCGAGCTCGGCGCCGGTCTCGGACGCGTCTCGGCCACTCGCGACGAGATGATGCGCTACGTCGCGGCGCTACGCCATGCCGCGTCCCAGCCCTTCGCCGCTCCGCGCCTGGCAGAGCTGGCCGCGACGCTGCAAGCCGGGCCGGTGGCCACGGAGCGCCCGGAACCCTCGGAGACGACGGAGGCCTCGGAGACCCAGGGGGCTTCGGAGACCCAGGGGGCCTCGGAAGCCAGCATGGCAGGTCGCCGCGGGCAAGGCCCTTCGGCCCATGCCGCGCTGGCGGCGCTCGAGAGCCGGCTCGGGCTGGCCGACGTGCGTCACTCGGCGCCGGTGCACTTCCTGCTGCAGGTCTTGACGCTCTGGGACTTCCACGTCCTCGCCTCGCTCGAGGGCTGGCAGCGCACCGCCGGGCGGCGGGCCCGCCGCTGGCTGATGGCGCTGGGCGAGATCGAGGCGCTGGCGGCGCTCGCGGCGCTGCGCTTCGAGAATCCCGGCTGGTGCCTGCCCGAGGTGGCCAACGGCCAGCCGGAGCTGTCCGCGCGCGATCTCGGGCATCCGCTGCTGCCCGCGGCGTGGCGCGTCGGCAACGACGTCACCGTCGGCCCGGCCGGCACCTTCCTGCTGGTCACCGGCTCGAACATGTCGGGCAAGAGCACGCTGCTGCGCGCCATCGGCATCAACGCCGTCCTCGCGCAGGCCGGCGGCCCGGCCTGCGCCGCGTCCCTGCGCCTGCCGCCCGTGCGCCTCGCCACCAGCATCCTGGTGGAAGACTCCCTGGCCGGCGGCGTCTCCTTCTTCCTCGCCGAGCTGCTGCGCATCAAGGGGGTGGTGGCCGCCGCCGCGGAGGCCGAGGCTCGGGGGGCCGTGCTGCTCTACCTCCTCGACGAGGTGTTGCGCGGCACCAACAGCGTCGAGCGCCAGATCGCCGTCCGCCGCGTCCTCCGCCACCTGCTCGCCCGCGGCGCCCTCGGGGCCGTCTCGACCCACGACCTCGACCTCGCCGCCGGCGCCGGCATCGCCGAAGCCGCGCGCCCGGTCCACTTCCGCGAGACCCTCACCCCGGGCCCCGAAGGCCCGCGCATGACCTTCGACTACCGCCTGCGCCCCGGCCCGGCAACGACCACCAACGCCCTCGAGCTGCTGCGCCAAGTCGGCCTCGAGCTGCCGGAGGAGTGACGGCGGTAAATCCTTCGTACTTGCTGGGGTGTAAATCGCGCCGCGACGGTCACTTGCCCCCTCAGGGTCCTGGGGGCAGCTCCTCGATCAATCTTGCGGCGCTGGCCCGGAGCGCAGGGAGGTCATCCTCGACCACTTCCCAAACAATTTCATCGACCACAGCGGCGTAACCATGGATGAGGAGATTGCGAAACGCGATGATCGAGCCGCGCTCCGGGATCCGCTCGGCAAGCTCGGGGGTCAGCTTCGACAGTTGAACCACTGCCTCGCCCAAGATGATCAGTTGGCGCTCGACCGCTGAGCGGAGGAACGAATCCCACTTGTAGTCTTCGAGCCCCTTGCCGCGAGTGAACGTCGCCACCGCGTCGGCGGCGTGGCAGATGTCCCATAGGAGCACATGCGGCTCACGCTGCATAGAGCAGGCGGCGGTTGCGTTCCAAATTCGCCTTGAGGTACGGGTTGCGCACCGCCTCGAGCATCAAGAGGTCGACCGGCCGCCCGATCGCGTTCTCGATCGCTTCGCGCAGCCCGAAAAACGCACTCAGCCTTGGCAGGCGCCCCGGCGCGAACTCCACGAGCAAGTCGATGTCCGACCGCGCCGGATCGAAGTCGACCTCGCGCGCTGCGGAGCCCACGACCTCGAGTCGCCTGACGCCATGGAGCTTGCAGAGCCGCTCGAGATCCGGAAGCTTCTCGGCGAGCAGGGTCAGCATGATTCGTTCTCCCTTCTCTTCCTGGGTTCGGCCACGACGGTGCCGGGGCCGGCTCGGCGTCGCGATGGTGCGCCCGAGATTGCGGGCCGGCGCAACGCCTCCCTGCCGGTCAAGGCTAGCCCATCCAACTCGAATTGCCAAAGGCGCGGCGGCGATCGCCACCGCCGCGCCGGAGCAGTCCCTGCCTCAGCCCTGGTGCACGGAGCCGATGCGCATGGCGTAGAAGGAGCGCCAGACGAAGACGGCGGCGACCAGGAAGAAGACGACGGCGAGGATGGCGCTGGTGGCGCGCGGGAGGGTGATGGCGAGCTCGACGGCGAGGAGGCCGAAGAGGGTGGTGAACTTGATGATCGGGTTCATCGCCACCGACGAGGTGTCCTTGAAGGGGTCGCCCACGGTGTCGCCGACCACGGTCGCCGCGTGGAGCGCGGTGCCCTTCTCCTTGAGCTCCACCTCGACCACCTTCTTGGCGTTGTCCCAGGCGCCGCCGGCGTCGGCCATGAAGATGGCCTGGTAGAGGCCGAAGATGGCGATCGAGACCAGGTAGCCGATGAAGAAGTAGGGCTCGAGGCAGGCGAACGCCAGGGTGATGAAGAAGACGGTCAGGAAGATGTTGAACATCCCCTTCTGGGCGTAGGTGGTGCAGATCTCGACCACCTTCTTGCTGTCGGCGATCGACGCCTTCTCGGCGGCGGCGTCGAGGCGGATATTGCTCTTGATGAACTCGACGGCGCGGTAGGCGCCGGTGGTCACCGCCTGGCAGGAGGCGCCGGTGAACCAGAAGATGACGGCGCCGCCGGTCACCAGGCCGAGCAGGAAGGGCGGATAGAGCAGCGACAGCTTGGCCACCAGCTCCGGCTGCAAACCCTTGGTGAGCACCATGATGATCGAGAAGATCAACGTCGTGGCGCCCACCACCGCGGTGCCGATCAGCACCGGCTTGGCGGTCGCCTTGAAGGTGTTGCCGGCGCCGTCGTTGGCCTCCAGGTGATGCTTGGCGCGCTCGAAGTCGGGAGTGAAGCCGAAGTCGCGCTGCAGCTCCTGCGCGATGCCGGGCAGGGTCTCGATGGTCGACAGCTCGTACACCGACTGCGCGTTGTCGGTCACCGGACCGTAGGAGTCGACGGCGATGGTGACCGGTCCCATGCCGAGGAAGCCGAAGGCCACCAGGCCGAACGAGAACACCGCCGGCGCGATCATCAGGGGAGGGCCGAGCCCCATGGTGCTGACGCCGTAGCCAATCGCCATCAGCGCCACGATCGACAGCCCCATCCAGAAGGCGCTGAAGTCGCCGGCGATCAGGCCGGAGAGGATGTTGAGCGAGGCGCCACCCTCGCGCGAGGCGGTCACCACCTCGCGCACGTGCCCCGAGTCCATCGAGGTGAAGACCTTGACCAGCTCCGGGATCAGCGCCCCGGCCAGCGTGCCGCAGCTGATAATGATCGACAGCTTCCACCACAGCGAGGTGTCGCCGCCGAGGCTGGGGACCAGCAGGTAGGAGATGCCGAAGGTCACCACCATCGACAGCAGCGAGGTGAGCCACACCAGCGAGGTCAGCGGCGTCTCGAAGTTCATGTCGTCCACCTTGCTGAACCGCGCACGCGCCACCGCTTCGTTGAGCAGGTAGGAGACGCCGCTGGTGACGATCATCAGCACGCGCATGACGAAGATCCACACCAGCAACTGCACCTGCACCGTCGGGTTATTGACGGCCAGCAGGATGAAGGTGATCAGCGCGACGCCGGTGACGCCGTAGGTCTCGAAGCCGTCGGCGGTCGGCCCCACCGAGTCGCCGGCGTTGTCGCCGGTGCAGTCGGCGATGACGCCGGGGTTGCGGACGTCGTCCTCCTTGATGTTGAAGACGATCTTCATCAGGTCGGAGCCGATGTCGGCGATCTTGGTGAAGATGCCGCCGGCGATGCGCAGCGCCGCGGCGCCCAGCGACTCGCCGATGGCGAAGCCGATGAAGCACGGCCCCGCGTAGTCCCGCGGCACGAAGAGCAGGATGCAGAGCATGATCACCAGCTCGATCGAGATCAGCAGCATGCCGATCGAGATGCCGGCCTTGAGCGGGATGGCGTAGGTCGGGAAAGGCTTGCCCTTCAGGCTGGCGAAGGCCGAGCGCGAGTTGGCGAAGGTGTTGACGCGAATGCCGAACCAGGCGACGCCGTAGCTGCCGCCGATGCCGATCAGGCTGAACACCAGGATGGTGGCCACCTTGGCGGCGGTGAAGTGCGACAGCCAGCCGAAGTAGAAGATCATCACCGCGCCGATGAAGGCCCAGAGCACCATGATGAACTTGCCCTGGGTGACCAGGTAGGTCTTGCAGGTCTCGAAGATCAGCTCCGAGATCTCGCGCATCGAGCGGTGCACCGGCAGGTTCTTGAGCTGGATGTAGTTGACCAGCCCGAACAGCAGGCCGGCGACGCAGAACAGCAGCCCGAAGACCAGCAGGTTGTGGCCGTCGATCCCCAGGAAGGAGACGCTGGCCAGGTCGGGCAGCTTGAGGTCGGCCTCGCTGGCCGCGGCCGGCGAGGCGGTGAGCATGGCTGCGAGCGCCGCGAGCGCCGCGAGCGGCGCGAGACCGCAGAGCAGGCGCCGTGGGCGGCGGGCCGGTAGTACGCTGTGCTTTCGCGACATGAGTCTTCCTCCAGAACCCAGGAAACCAGGGATGCAGCGCGGGCAGGCGCGTTCGGGCTCGGACGGCCCGAGCGCGCGGCGGCAGCCCGGCGAACGCGGGCTTTACAGAACGCCGAAGGGTATCACAGGCCGGGCTCGAACTACCTCAATCCAGGGCGGCGGTGTCCCCGACGCCGCAGATGTTGCCCGCCGGGTTGTGGTAGAGCTTCGAGGCTCCGGTCGCGGTGTCGGTCACCTGCACCCAGTACTCGACGTCCGAGAGGGCTCCGTAGAAGAACCAGAAGTGGCCGGTGAGGGCGCGGCCGTCGATCACCTTGACCAGGAGCTCGAGATTGGCCGGGTCGAAGAACCAGTAGGCGCCGGTCTGGTCGCCCTCGCTCACCGCGGTCCCGACGCCAACCGTGCCGCTGCGCAGGCGCCAGTGCGAGGTCACCTGGAAGCGCGAGGAGAGCAGGCAGAGGGTCTCAGGCCCCGGGGTGCAGGAGGAGGAAGAGGAGGCGGCCTGATCGGCCGCGGCTGGACCGCCCGCGAAGGGCTGGGCCGTCCAGGTGGCCGCGAGCTGCGGGGACTCCGGAGAGGTCTCGGGTCCCGGAGCCGCCGCGGTTACCGTAGCGGCCGCCAGCTCGGTCGAGGACGCGGCGCCGGCGCCGGTGCCAGCGTCATTCGCCTTCCCGGCCGGCGGCGGGAAGGCGGCGGTGTCGGCGCCGCCGCAGATGTTGCCGGGGGGGTTGTAGTAGGTGCGCACGGCGCCGCTTGCGAGGTCATGGACGGTGATCCAGTACTCGACGTTGGACAGCGCGCCGTAGAAGAACCAGTAGTGGTCGTTGAGGCCCCGGCCGTCGAGCATCTTCACCATCAGCTCCAGGTTGCTCTGGTCGAAGAACCAGAAGAACCCGGTCTGGTCGGAGTCGGCGACCTGGCGCCCGAAGCCGGCGCGGCCGCTGATCGGGTCGTGCCAGCTCACCTCGACGGAGAAGTGGCCCGACAGCAGGACCAGGTCGCGCTGCCCGGGCGGCGGCGCCGTGGTCACGGCCACGTCCCGGGCGGCGATGTCGCCGAAGCGCTCCAACCCCTCCTTCAGCATCTGCCACTGCGTGTGGTAGGTGCCGGGGTTGGCCGGAGCGGTCAGCGCGAAAGTGAAGGTCGCCTGCTGGCCCGGCGCGACGGATTGGCCCGGCGCCAGGAACTGCCGCGGCGCCGCGAAGGGGTCATGGTCGTTGGCGGCGCCCAGCCGGTACGCGGACGCCTCGCTCCAGGTGGAGGCGCCGGTGTTCTTGAACGTCAGGCTCACGGTGATGACCTGGCCGGTCTCCATGCTGGCCGGCAGGTTGCTCGCGACGAGCTGCGCGTCGTCGGTCGGCTTGAAGGTGTGGGCGGTGATGAAGTTCTCGTAGGCGACGTAGGCGGGCTTCTGGCTGCCGTCGGCGCGCAGGACGCCCCAGGTCGACGGGCTGCCGGGGGGATCCTCGATCTCGTAGAAGAAGAGCTGGCCGACCCATCCCTGTCCGTGCTGGCCGGTGAACCAGTCGTTCAGCAGCCCGGTGTAATACGCCGCCTGGGTCGCCTCGGAGACCTCCGCGGACTGCCAGCCGGTCTCGGTCAGCCAGAACGGCCTGCCCCACCAGCCGGTGTTCTGCAGCACCTCCTTGACCGAAGGATCGATGATCGTCCACAGGTCGGGATCGCCGCCGAACGGCGACGAGCCGTTCAGCCGGTTGGTGACCGCGCCGTCGCCGTCGCTGTCGTAGACGTGATGGGTGACGAAGTCGAGGTGGCTGCCGGCCTGGTTCAGGGAGTCGCGCAGCCAGTAGAACCACTGGCTGCTGGAAATGTGCGCGAGCTCGGGACCGCCGACCTTCGCCGTGGCGCTGGCGCCATGGATGGCATCCGCTCCGGGGATCAGGATGTCGTCGATGTACTGCTGGCGCGTGCCCGACCAGAACTTCGACAGGTTGGGCTCGTTCCAGATCCCCCAGTACCGGATCGTGGAGGCATAGCGTTGCGCCGCGCGGGCGCAGAAGTCCGCCCAGGTGCCGGGGTCGTCGGGGACGCCGGTGGTCGCCGGTCCGTGCGTCGCCCAGGCCGGGGTGTAGGCGAGCGTGGCATAGACCGCGAGGCCGCGCGCCTCGGCCGCGGTGGCCAGGGCATCGTAGACGCTCCAATCGAAGACGCCGGGGGCCGTCTCGACGTCGGACCACACGAAGTCGATCCGCACCCAGCCGATCCCCGCCGCACGCACCCGGTCGAGCACGAAGCCGAGCTGGGTGCCCTGCGGCGCGTGAATGTCGATGCCGTAGGGATTGGCGGCGGCGGCGGGCGGCAGGGCGAGCGCGGCGAGCGCCGCCAGCAGCGCCGCGGCCGCCAGCGCTGGCGTCCTCACGACCTTCCGGCGGCCGCTCCCGTCGCCGCCGTACGAGCGGCGGCGATCAGGTCCTGAGAGCTCCATGGGACTCGCCATACACCTCCCCTATAATAGCGGGTCTGAACACGCCCGTCCGTCCCGGTAGTGGGTGAGTTCCCTCCTGCCTCCTTTGGGCGAGAGGTGTTGAACGAACCGGCCGTGGACTCGCGTGCCTCGCCCAAACGGAGGCAGGAGGGAACTCACCCACTGCGTCCGTCCCGGGGTGGTGGGACCCCTTCCGGTGGTCAGGATGCCGGTTCGCGCCCGCAGGTCCTGTCGGGAGAAACCAGATGCCGCCGCGTGAGCTCACCGACGACTACCGACTCGAGAAGATTCTCGGTTCGAGCCGGGGCGGGAGCATCCTGCGCGCCAGCCGCATCGACACCGGGCAGACCGTCGTCATCAAGCTGATCAACGTCCCGGCGGCGGCGGACCCCGCCCTGGCGCCCAAGGTCGGCGCGCGTTTCAGCGCTTACGCCGCCGGGCTCGCCGGGCTCCGGCACCCCAACCTCGCGCGAGTCCTGGATTGGGGATTCGCGCCGGACGGCGGCGCCTTCCTGGTGATGGAGAAGCTCGACGGCGTCGACTTCGAGGCCGGCTGCGCCCCGGGCGCCGCCGGCGCCGCCCCTGATCGCGTCCTGCCGCTGCTGGCACAGGCGCTGGCCGGCGTGGAGGAGCTCGCCAGGCACGGGCTGGCGCACCTCAACCTCTGCCCGGAGAACTTGTTCCTGGTCCCGCCGGCAACGACAGCGCCGCCGGAGCTGTCGGAGAACAGCGCGCTCGATCAGACCGGCGGCGCTCCCCCCGAGCAGACCGTCAAGCTGCTGGGCCTCGGCACCCCGCTGTTCCATCTCGGCGAGCCGTGGCCCGACGCGGCGAGCGCCCGCTTCCGCGCTCCCGAGCTGGCTCTGCCCGCGGCGGCCCGCGAGACGATGCCCGACTGGCACGCCGACTGTTACGGGCTGGCGCAGACCGCCTGCTACGCGCTGGGCATCACGGTGGCCGCCGGCGACGTCGCCGGAGTGCCGACGCAGATGGTCCAGATGCCGCTGGCGCTGAGCTTCGAGCTGGCCAACGACGAGGCCCTTCGCCAGATCCTGGAACGGTGCCTGCGGCAGTCGCCGCGAGAGCGCCCCTCGCACGGCGCGATCCGCGATGCTTTCAGGCTGGCACTGGGAGGCATCGAGCTGCCGGGCGGCGCCGCCTCTCCCGAGCGCCGCCGCGAGCCCGGACCGCGGCCGAGCGCCGCCGCGAGCTTCGCGGGCGGCGAAGCGACGGGGGGAGCGAGCGCGGCGCCGGCCCTGGACGCCGGCGGCGCGGCCGGCGACACTGGCGCGGGCGCCGGAGGAGATTCGTTCCTCGACCTGTTCGACGTGCCGGCCAGCTTGCCGGCGCTCTCCGAGACGGACGGGCCGCACGGCGCCGCCGGCAACCCCTTCGGGTTTCCATTTCCGGACGGCCTCGAGCTGCCGCACGTGGACGAGCTCTTCGCCTCCGGCACGCACGAGTCGGGCGGAGCAGCGGCGTTCTCCGGCCTCGGCGCCGGTCTCGATTCCGGCGACGGCGACGGCCCGGCGCCACCGCCTATGCCGCCCGCGGCGGTCGCATCGCCTTCCCTGGGCGCCGCGGCAAGCGCGTCGCTTCTCCCGGGCCCGTCGGCAGCTTCGTCCCTTTCCCCGGGCCCGGCGGCAGCGGCCGCGTCGCTCTCCCCAGGCGCGCCGGTTGCCGCGCCATTGTCCTCTGGCGCAGCGGGCGCAGTGCCGGTGGGAGCCGTTGCGGCGTCGCACGCCGAGCCGCCGCCGGGGGAGCTGCTGTCGGGGGTGGACGAGCTGCTTGGCTCGCTGCCGCCGCTGCCGCCACCGCCACCGCTGGTGCCGGCGCCGGTGGCGCCGCGAGGGGCGCGCGGCGGCGGCCATGGCGGCAGGGGTGGCGCCGGACCGGCGGCCGCGGCGGTCCCGGGCCGTGGTGCGGGCGCGCCCCGGGCGGCGGCGGCCCCGGGTCCGGGTGCCGCGGCGCCTGCCCTCGGACGCAGGCTGCTGGCGCCGCTGCTCGACCTCCCCCGGCCGGTGCTGCTGGCCGGAGCCGGAGCGCTGCTGCTGGCCGCCGCCGTCGTGATCTGGATGCTGACCGCGCACCGCTCGCGGCAGGCCCCTCCGGTGGCGCAGGAGGTGGCCGCCGACGCGGTGGCCGCGGCGTCCGGACCGCCGCCCAGGCCCGGCCGGTCGGGCGCGGCGAAGTTCCTCGACGCCAGGAGCTACCTGGTCTTCGGCAGGGAGTCCGACGCGCGGGTGCGCCAGGCGCTGCGCGAGCTGACCTATGCCGACCAAGGCGCGCTCGGCCCGGAGGGCTGCAGGCAGCTGGCGGCGATCCAGCAGACGCTGGCCGCGGCGGAGCTCGAGACCGTGCCGCAGGACCTCGCCGGCGGTCTCCGCGGGGGCGACCTCGGCATTCTCGAGAGCGTCGTCGAGGTGGCTTCCGACCGCGACCTGCCGCCGCGGCAGCTGGGCGACCTCGCGCGGGCCAGGAACCTGGTCAGCCAGTACCAGCTGGCGCGGGCCGCGGCGGCCGCCGGCGATCGGGCCCAGGTGCTGGAGCGCTTCCGCGCCATGGAGGGGCTGTCGCGGACGCTGCGCGATCCGCTCGAGCTGCGCGACCGCGCGGCGCAGGCGCTGGAGAGCGACGCCCGCGCCCTGGCCGGGGAGGGCAGGTACGACGAGGCCCTGCGCCAGCTCGGCCCGCTGCTTCGCGACTGGCCCGAGCGCGCCGGGATCAAGGAGCTGGCCAAGCAGTACGAGACGGCGTCCGCCAGCGAGGCGCAGCAGCAGGCGATCCTCGACAGCGTGCCCACGTACGAGAGCCGCCGCAAGCCGAGCGAGGTGCTCGACCTGCTGCGTTCGCTGCAGCCGACCCCGCATCTCGAGCAGCGCATCGCCGAGGCGAAGCAGCGCCTCGAGGCGCAGCTGGCCGAGCTCGACGCGCAGCCGCCGCAGGTGGCCCTGCGGCCGGGATACCCGCTCGACTACTGGCGCGGCACCGTGATCACGCTGAGCTTCCGGGTCACCGACGACTACGAGGTCAAGAGCGTCAAGCTCTTCGCCAGGCCGGAGTCGGGAAGGATGACCGAGCTGCCGCTGCAGAGGTCAGGCTTCGGCTGGGACGTCAAGATCCCGCCCAGCTTCCACCAGAACGGCACGGTCGAGCTCTACGTCGTCGCCACCGACCTCTCCGGGCACGAGGGCTACCTCGGCACCAGGGAGAATCCGCTGCGCCTCACGCGCCGCCAGGGGTTCCGGCAGCTGCTTCACTGACGCTGGGCTAAACGGGCATCAGGGGCATCCGCTCCACTGCGGCATCGCCCTTGGCCTGCGGCTTGAGCTGCTCTTCTTCGGGGGGGGCCTCTCCGGGGTTGCGGAAGAGGTTGGACTCCAGGTCGTATTGCCTGGTGTAGAGGCTGTGGTAGAGGCCGCCCAGGGCGAGGAGGTCCTGGTGGCGGCCCTGCTCGACGATCTTGCCGGCTTCCAGGACCAGGATGGTGTCGGCGCGCCGGATGGTCGAGAGGCGGTGGGCGATGACGAAGGAGGTGCGGCCGCGCATCAGCTCGGCCAGCCCTTCCTGGATCAGCGCCTCGCTCTCGCTGTCCAGCGACGAGGTGGCCTCGTCGAGGATCAGGATGCGGGGATCGGCGAGGATGGCGCGGGCGATCGCCACCCGCTGGCGCTCGCCGCCCGAGAGCCTCACGCCGCGCTCGCCGACCACCGTGTCGTAGCCCTTCGGCAGGCGGCGCACGAAGGCGTCGCAATGCGCGATCTCGGCGGCGCGCAGGATCTCGGGCGCGGTGGCGTCGGGCGCGGCGTAGGCGATGTTCTCGAGCACCGTCCCGTCGAACAGGAAGTTGTCCTGGAAGACCACGCCGAGGTGCGAGCGGTAGTCGAGCAGCCGCAGGTCCGCGAGGTCCTGGCCGTCGACCAGGATCTGGCCCGAGCTGGGCCGATGGAAGGCGGCCACCAGGCCGATCAGCGTGCTCTTGCCGGAACCGGAGGGCCCGACCAGCGCCGTCGAGGTGCCGGGCTCGGCGCGGAACGAGATGCCGCGCAGCACCGGCACGTCGGGCTGGTAGGCGAAGTGGACGTCGCGGAACTCGACCGTGCCCTCCACGCTGTCGACCGGGCGCCGCGAGCCGTCGCCGGCAGCCTCGCTGGCCTCGTTGCGGATCTCGCGGATGCGCTCGAGGCCGGCGAAAGCCTCGGTGAGCTGGCTGCCGATGTTGACGATCTGCACCACCGGACCGACCATCAGGCCGAGATAGAGCGTGAAGGCGAAGAAGTCGCCCACCGTCATCCGGCCGACCAGGATGTCGTGGCCGCCGATCGCCATCAGCACGATGGTCATGCCGCCGATCAGCAGGGTCGAGGCCGCCCCCACCGTCGACAGGCCGGTCATGGTCCCGGCGACGTTGCGGAACAGGCGGTGGGCCGCCTTGGTGAACACCAGCGACTCGCGTCCCTCGGCGCCGTAGGCCTTCACCACCCGCACGCCGGAGAAGGTCTCGGTCAGGCGGCCGGAGAGCTCGGCGTTGATCTTCGAGCGCTCGCGGAAGAGCGGCCGCAGCGTCTTGAAGGCATAGAGCATCACGAAGCCGAAAAGCGACAGCACGGCGAGCGCGATCCAGGTGAGGCGGGCGTTGAACCAGAACAGGATGCCGAGGGCCAGCACCGCGGTCATCATGCCGCCCACCACCTCGACGAGCCCGGTGCCGACGAGGTTGCGGAGGCCCTCGGCGTCGTTCATCACCCGCGACAGCAGCGCGCCGGTCTTAGTGTGCTCGAAGTACGAGATGGACAGCCTGCCGACGTGACGCTGCACGCGGCGGCGCATCTCGGTGATCGAGCGCTGCGCGGCGATGCCGAGCAGCTGGGACAGGCTGAACGAGCTGATCGCCTGCACCACCGTCGCCGCCCCGGCGGCGAGCAGCAGCAGCTGGAGCCGCTGCATGCGCATCGCCATGTCCAGGCCCTTGGCGAGGACGACCTTGTCCATCAGGGACTTGCTCAACCAGGGCAGGACCAGCGCGGCGACGCGGTTCACGGCCATGATCCCGAGGCCCACGGCCAGCCGGCCCCGGCGCGCCCGGATCAGCTCGAGAGCGTCGGCGAGGACAACCCGGAACTTGATCGGCGTGCGCTTCTTCGTGGCGTCCGCGTCCTCGCTCGACACGGGGCGCTTCTTCGAGGAGACCTGGCCTCCGAAGAGGCCAACGCGCGGCGAGGTCGCCGGCGGCGCGGCGACGGCATCGAGATCGGTCATAGGGCCTTTCGCTGCGAGAGCCCGCGGGCTCGGCAGGTGAGTCCGGACAGGGCTTTCGCTGGGTGACAACCCCAAGGAAGCCAAACACCGGCTGCCGGGAAAATATTCGGCGCGGCGCGGGCCGGGGAACAGGCAGGGCTTTGCCGGCGGGCTACTCGGCGGCTGCGATGCGCCTGGCATCGACCGCCAGCGGCTGGTCGAGCTTGAGCGAGATCACCGAGCCTTCGGGGATGACGACCTCCTCGCCGGCCGTCTTGGAGGCGATCGCGGTGCCCACGGCGGCCCCCACCAGGGCGCCGAGGATCGTGCCGCGGCCACTGTTGCCGAGGATTCTGCCCAGCAGGGCGCCGCCGGCGGTCGAGCCGCCGATCGTCGCCGCGTCCCGGCCAGCCCTGCTCTTGCCCTCCTCCAGGAAGGAGGCGTGCACCGGCAACGTCGTGCCGGAAGGCAGCACCAGGTCGGTGAACTTGACCGTCAGCCTTGCCTTGCCGCCGATCCGGCGCGCCCCCACCGCGTCGGTCACCACTCCCAGCACCTCGGAGCCCGCGGGTATGGCGACCGCGCCGTCCAGGCGCAGGTCGGCGACCAGGCGGGCGCGGAAGCTCTCGCCCACCGAGCTGGCATTGCTCGCCAGGCCCTTGGTGAACTCGACCTCGAACGACGTTCCGGCCGGCACCGTGACCGGAACCGGCGGTTGCCGCTCCCAGGACCTGGGCTCGGGCATGGGCGCCGGCGCCGGCGCGGGCTCGCCGGCGCCAGCCCCGGGCCCTCCCGGCGCGCCCGCCGCGGTGGATGCCGCGGACCCGAGCCCGGGCCCGGCCTCGGCCTCGGGCCCGGCGGGAGTGCCGGCGTCGTTCTGATTGGCGGCGGCGCCGCCGGCGCCGGGGGCGCTCGTGACGCCTGCCTCGGCGGTGCCCCGGGAATCGGCCGCGGCCCGCGATTCCTCGTGGCGGCGCAGCCGCCGCTCGCGGGCCTCGATTGCCGCCTGGCGCTCGGCGAGACGGCGCTCGCGCGCCGCCAGATCGCTCTCTTCACTCTCCCCAGGGCGCAGGGCGGGCGGCGGCGCCGGAGGAGGCGGCGGCTGGCTGCCGATCTTCACGGTCTGCGGACGCGGCATCAGCTCGTTGGTCGGAGGTTCGCCGGGAGCGGGCGCCGGCGGCGGCAGGGACCGGGCCTGGGTGGCGCCGGCGCCGTGAGCGCCGCCATGGGGCGCGGCGCCGCGGCCGCAGGCCACCGCCGCGAGCGCCAAGAGCACGAAGAGCGCCAAGAGCGCCGCGAACGACGCGAGCGCCGGCCTGCGGCGCGGCAGAGTGCAGGGCCGGGGGAATGGATTCACAGGGTGCATGCTGGTCGCCTCATGATCGTGGATCGGCTTTACAAGCGGCTGCAAGGCGGGTGCCGTGCGGGCTGCCGCCTGCCGGCGACCGATCCGTTACCGCGACGGCAGCCGGAGCGCGTCCACTTCGAGGGTCGCCGGCGGCGCCTGCGCAGGACGGAGCGTGCGGCGCACGGCGATCATTTGCGGCGCGAGGGATCGAAGCGGATCACGTCTCCAGGCCCGGGACGGCCGCCGGTCGCCGGCGGGGACGCCGGATCCGCTCCGCCGGCGGCGCCGGGGGATGGTGGCCGCGGGGCGGCGGTGCCGCTCGCCGCCGTCGCCGGTGCGCCCGGAACCCGCGGCATGAAGCGCAGCGCGAACTCCGCCGCGGGATCCGCGAACATGGTCAGCGCCGCGAACGGGATCTCGAGGCGCTGCCGGCGGCCGCTGAAGCTCAGCTCGACCGCAAAGCCGTCGTCGGTCACCTCCAGGCCCCAGAACTGGTGCTGCAGGATGAGGCTCATCTCTTCCGGGTAGAGGTCGCGCAGCGAGCGCGGCATCGCCACGCCCGGGTGGCTGGTGCGGAACCCGATGTAGAAGTGGTGATCGCCGGGCAGACCCTGCTCGGCGACGTCGGCCAGCAGCCGGCGCACGACACCACGCAAGGCGTCCTCGACGAGACGCTGATAGTCGATGCCGTCGCTGCTCAAGCGCCGCTCCAGCCAGGAGATGTCAACCCGGACCGAGCTTGCGGCCCGCGGCGGACTTTGTCAACTTCGCTCAGGTCAGAGGAGGTCAGGGAGGATCGTAGGTGCCGAGGGGCGTCCACGGTCCGCAGCGGACGATGCGCCACGCGGCGCGCAGGCTGCCCGAGAGCGCGCCGTGGCGGGCGATGGCACCCTCGGCGTAGTGGCTGCAGGTGGGCCGGAAGCGGCATTGGACGCCGAGGGCGGCCATGTGCGGCGAGAGGGTCGCCTGGTAGAGATGGATGCCGCCCAGCAGCAGGCGGGCGCTTGCCTGGCGGGCGGGAGGCCGCGCCAGGTCGACGGCGAGCAGGCCGGCGACGAGCAGCAGCGGCACGGCGGCTCGCCGGCGCAGCCCGCGGCGGCGTTCCCGGCCGGCCGTCGCCGCGACCGCTGGGGCCGCCGGGGCCGGCACGGCGGCCGCGGCCGGCATCGCCGCCACGGTCGCTGCGTCGCTCGCGGTCATGGGGTTGCTCGCGGCGGTCACGGCCATCGCATGCAAGAGTAGCGCGGACCGAGGGCCGGTCGAAAGGGGACCGCCTCACCAGCCTCACCAGGGCAAGGTGCCGGTGGCCATCCGGCCCAGCCAGACCGCCACCAGCACCGCGAGATTGCCGAGCGCCAGGAGCTCCGGCTTCGACCAGGCGGGGAGGCGCAGGAGGCCCGCCGCCGCGCCGCCCCAAGCCGTCCACAGCAAGGCCAGCTCCGCGGCCAGCAGCGGCGCCAGCGGGTGGTCGCGGACGGCGGCGGACCACTCGCCCTTGGCAAGGTGGGCGAAGGCCCGCGTCATGCCGCACCCGGGGCACGGCAGCCCGGCGAAGCGGCGCAGCGGGCAGAAGGCGAACCCGGCGCCCTCCGGCGGCACCCAGGCGCGCAGCACGAGGAACGCCGCCATCCCGGCGGCGCCGGCGAGCGCCCAGCGCCTCACGCCGGACCGGCGGTCCTCGTGGAGTGACGGCGCCACGGCTTCACCGGTTGGTCAGCCCCTGGAGCACCACCATGCCGCCGAAGAACAGGGTCCAGAGCAGGCCGCCGATCAGGAAGAGGACCAGGAGGGCGGTGCCGATCATTCCCAGGATCTTGCCGGCCATCGCCATGCCTTCGCCCGCGGCGCACGCCCGCCCGTCGCGGATGGCGCGCAGCTCGTTCTGTCCGAAGTACCACGCCACCGGCGCCACGAACCAGCAGCAGACGATCCCGAGAATGCCCAGCACCAGCGCGGTGACGGCCTCCCTGCTGGCCGACGCCGACGCGGGTGAAGCTGGCGGCGGATGGAGCGGCTGGCTCACGCGCGGGCTCTCCGGGGGCAGCAGGAGCGGTGGAGGGTGCCTGAGGGAAGACCGCCGCGCCCGCCTGCCGCCCGCGGGCGTCGGCGCGGCGGTTCCCCCCGCACGGCCTCAGAACCGGTCGGCGTACTGGCTGATGCCCGGGATCAGGAAGCGCTGGCCCTGCGTGCCCTTGATCATGCAGAGAATGTGCACGATCGCGATTCCGAGCCAGACCACCAGGTAGAGGACCCCGACCAGGCAGCCCAGGAACCCCAGGAAGTGGGTCGCGAACAGCGCCATCTGGATGAACCACACGGCGGCCAGCACGATCCAGTCGGCGATCATCAGCACGAGGCCGTGCTTGGCATGCCACTGGACTTCCTTGTCGTCCTTTTCGGTCAGCAATGGAATGAGTGCGAGCAACCACATATACGACAGGACGATCATGATGCCGCGATTCGGGCTGACGGTGCCCGAGGTCGGACCAGCGGGTGGCGGCGTGTAGGACGGTGGCGGCGGTGGCGGAACGCTGGGCTCACTCATCGCGTACGTTCTCCTTTTGAATTCGGCAAGGGCACGACCCGGGAAATCAATCGGAGTTTATACAAGCGCATCGCGACCCACAAGGACGAGCGCGTGCTGCCGCGCAGGTAGTGTGGGGCCGTGTCCTCTGGCTCCCTTGGGGCGAGGCGCCAAAGTCAATCCCCCTTGCCCCCACGGCGCCTCGCCCCAAGGGAGCCAGAGGACACTGGCCCACTACCTGCGCGGAGGCACGGGCGGGCGGCTCAGAAGGTCGGTCGTGCGGCGGGGGCGTCGGTGGCGGCGGGCTCGACCTTCACCCGGAGGCCGGCGAGGGCCTGCTCGAGGCTCGCGCGGCAGCCCTCTTCCACCCGGAGGACGATCTCGGCGCTGCCGAGAGCGCCGTAGTCCTCGCTCTCCAGCTCGACCTCCGGAGGGTGGACGAGGCGCTTGACGGCGCCGACGCGGTCGAGAGGCGCCGAGAGCGCCAGCCGGACCGACGGCACCCGCACCTGGGTCGGCAGCTCCGCGAGCGCGGCGCGCACCGCGGCGGCGTAGGCCCGGGCGAGCCCTCCCTTGCCCAGCTTGACGCCCCCGAACCACCGCGCGACCACCGCCATGACGTCGGAGATCCCGGCGCCGCGCAGCACGTGCAGCATCGGCACCCCGGCCGTCCCCGCCGGCTCGCCGGCGTCGGAGCTGCGCTCGCGCGGCGGCCAGCCCAGGCGCAGCGCCCAGCAGAGGTGAGTCGCGTCCGGGTGGCGGCGGGCCAGGGCGGCGAGGGCGGCCCGCGCCTCCTCTTCGCCGGCCGCGGCGCCGACCACGGCGAGGAAGCGCGAGCCCTTCTCCCGGATCTCGGCGGTGGCCTGCCGGGCGGGGACCTTATAGGACGCCATCGGCGGCCCGGCGGCCTCGGACGGCCTCAGGGCGGACCGCCGGCCGCGGCGACCGGCTGGACGGGAGGCAGCGGCGGCCGGCGCCCGGTCACGCGCTCGTAGATCGCCCGGTAGCGGCCGACCACGGCATCCTGGCCGAACGTCTCGACCGCCCGGCGGCGTCCCGCCTCGCCCATCGCCCGCCGGCGTTGCGGGTCCGACAGCAGCAGGTTGGCGGCGCCGGCCATCGCCTCGACGTCGCCCACCGGGAAGAGGAAGCCGCACTCGCCGTCGACCACCAGCTCGGGCAGGCCGCCGGCGGCGGTGGCGATGACCGGCACCTCGCACGACAGCGCCTCGAGCGCCGCGAGGCCGAACGACTCGGTCTCGGAGGGCAGCAGGAAGACGTCGGCGCCGACCAGCACCTCCTCGATCAGCGGCAGGCTGCCGATGAAGGTGACCCATTGACAGATGTCGTGCTCGCGGCAGTACTGCTCGACCTTGCCGCGATCGGGGCCGTCGCCGACCATCAGCAGGCGGCAGGGGTGCTGCAGCAGCACGCGCTCGAACACCCGGATGACGTCGAGCACCCGCTTGACCGGGCGGAAATTCGAGATGTGGATCAGCACCCCTTCGCCGGGCTTCGCCCAGCGGCGCGCGCCGGGGGTGTCGCGGGCCCGCTCGTAGCGCGCGGGGTCGATGAAATTCGGAATCACGTCGATCTGGCTGTGGATGCCGAGCTGCTCGACCGAGGTCTGGCGCAGCGACCGCGAGACGGCGGTCACCGCATCGCTCTCCAGGATGCTCCAGCGGGTGGTCTCGAGATAGTTCGGATCGTTGCCCACCAGGGTGACGTCGGTGCCGTGCAGCGTGGTCACCACCGGCAGCGGCTGCGGCGCGACGATCTGCCGCGCCATCACCGCCGAGGCGGCGTTGGGGATCGCGTAGTGGACGTGGAGGACGTCGAGCCGCCCGTGCCGCGCCACCTCGACCATCTTGGTGGTGAGCGCCAGCGAGTAGGGCGGGTAGTCGTCGAACAGCGGGTAGCGCGGCGTCACCACCTCGTGAAAGAAGAGCCGCGAGTTGGCGAGCGACAGGCGCGAGGGCAGGGCATAGCTGATCACGTGCACCTCGTCGCCGTGGTCGGCCAGCGCCATCGCCAGCTCGGTGGCCACGACGCCGGAACCACCGTAGGTGGGGTAGCAGCTGATGCCGATCCTCACCGCGGACCTCCCGGCAGGAGCGCCAGCAGGTCCGCGACGGCAAGCGGCAGCGGGCTCCAGAAGGGCTCGCCGAGCTCGGCGCCGATCAGCTGGCCGAAGTGGCGGGCGCGTCCCTCGACGGCGAGACGGAACTCGCGAGAGGACACCTTGGTCGCGGGTCCGGCGGCGGCCACACCGACCAAAGCCTCGACGACGCCACGGTGTACGCCAGCGGTGGCGCTGCCGCCCGCAGGACCGCCCTCATCCGTGATGCTTTGTCTCAGGGATTCTCCGAGCCTGCCGGTTGCGCCGGGCACCTCGGAGCCGGTCACCTCGGGGCCGGTCGCCCCCGAGCCGGCCATCCTGCCGGCGGCGGGCTGGTAGAGCTGGCTGCGGTAGGCCGCGAGCGCCGCCAGCTTCGCCTCCCAGGCCGCCGTCACGTCGACGACGAAGCTCGGCTCGAAGGGATGATGCTGCATGTAGGAGAAGACCGCCGCCGGCCGGTGGGCGGGCATCGCCCGGCTGCCGCGCGCCTGCAGCCCCGAGTAGAAGGCCGCGGCCGCCACCAGGCGATGACCCCTCTCGTGGTCGGGATGGCGGTCGTGGCGCGGCGGCCCCAGCACCAGCTCGGGCCGCCAGGTCCGCAGCACCTCGATCAGCGCCTCCTCCTCGGGCTCGCCGTGGCGCAGGCCGCCGTCGCCGCAGTCCAGGAACGCGAGCTCCACCGCGCCCAGCGCCGCGGCCGCCTGCTCGGCCTCCGCCAGCCGCTGCTCGGAGGTGCCGCGGGTGCCGCGCTCGCCGCGGGTCAGGTGCAGGATGCCCACGCGGAGGCCCTGGCGCGCGGCGAGAGCCAGGGTGCCGCCGCAGCCGAGCTCGACGTCGTCGGGATGCGGCCCGATGGCCAGCACGTCCAGCTTGCTCATGGCAGGATCACCGCCAGCATGGTCGGGTCGAGCTCGAGCTGCTCCCAGAAGCTGGCCGCCAGCCGGTCGCCGTACTTGCCCTGGAAATGCGCCGCGCAGATGACGCGCTCCTGCGGCTTGCCGCCCGGCAGGCAGGTCTGGAGCAGCGCCTCGACCCGCCGGCTCAGCAGCTCGTCGCGCCGGGCCAGCGACGGCATCGCCTTCTCCGCGAACAGGTCGACGGCGCGCAGCACCTGCTCCCGGGTCTTGGCCAGGGGACGCTCGAGGTGGGGGTCGGCGGCCAGGGCCGGCGCGCGCAGCTCGTCCAGCGCCGCCGCGATGCGCGCACGCACCGGCGCCACGAAGTCGCCGCCGGCGCGCTCGGCGAGGGCGCGGTCGAGGCGCGACCTCTCGCCGAGCAGCTCGCCGAGGGTCAATCCGGCGGCCTCGAGGTGCTGCGCCTTGGCGGGGTCCAGGACCAGGGTCTGGGGCCGCAGCGCCACCCAGGGCGCCTCGATCTCGAGCACTCCGTAGACCGCCGCCGCCTGCGGCATGTACGACAGCTCGCCGGGGCCGAGCACCTGCAGGGTGGTGCCGAGCACCGCGTCGGCGATCGCGGGCCGCGCGAGGACGCCCGGGCTCACGACCGAGGGGTTCTCGTCGAGGATGCGCAGCAGCTCGCCGACGCCGGCCGCGTCGGCCGCACCGGGCGTGCCGGTGGAGGCGGCCGAGGCGGCCGAGGCGACCGTGCGGTCCGCGCCAGCCGTGCCAGCCGCGCCGGCCGTGCGGTCCGCGCCGGCCGTGCGGTCCGTCCCGTCCGTGCCGCGCAGGGCGAAGCCCTCGCCGCCGCGCCACTCGATGCGGCGGCGCTGGCCGTGGCGCAGCAGGAACAGGGGGCTCGCACCAGGCTGCGGGTGCACGCGCAGCTCGTAGCCGCGGCCCTCGACCGCGGCGTCCTGGCGCGCCAAGGCCGCCGCCAGCGCGCCGCGGCGTTCGATCAAGCGCGCCAGCCAGGGCCGCTCCGCCTGCTTGAGCACGGGATGCATCGCGTCGAGCAGCAACGGGCAGCGGCTGCCGAGCATGCTCGCCATGACGCGGCAGAACGACTCGCCGAAGCGCGCTTCCGGCTGGTACCAGCGGGCCACCGTCCGCAGCCATTCGGCGTAGCGCTCCCCGGGCACCGCCTCGGCGATGGCGTGCAGCACCTCGGTCACCGCCGGCGACAGAGCGCGCATGCCGACCGGCAGCAGCGGCTGGGTGTCGGGGCCCAGGTCGAAGCCGCGCGGACCGCCGGCGGTGAGCACCGTGGCGCTCGCCACCTCCGCGTAGTCATGGTCCTCGGTCGCCACCCAGAACACCGCGACGGCGGGCTCGCCGGCCGCTTCGAGCGCCGCCGCCCAGCGCGCCGCGGCCACCAGCTTGGCGAAGGTCATCAGGGGGCCGCCGAAGAGGCCCGGCTGCTGGCCGGCGACCACCACGCGGGTGGCCGGATCGGCCAGGCGCTTGCAGGCGGCCTCGGCGTTCAGGTGGCCGTAGGAACGGTTGCTGGCCAGGAGCGCCGCCGCCAGCTCGGCGCGCGAGCGGCCGCCGGCCGGGGCGGCGCGAGCCGCCGCGGACACGGCCGGCATCGCCGGCAGCTCGCCGGGGGGGAGGAAGCGCAGCGGCGAGAGCAGGTCGAGATCGCCGCCGGCGAGGAAGGCCCGCGGCAGCGGCGGCAGCAGGCCGGCGGCCGCCAGGTCGACCCGCAGGGCGTCAGGCAGGCTTCCGACCGACGAGGATGAGACGTTCGCTGTCACTGCCGTAGGGGTCCCCCTGGAAGTTGCCGTAGAGGCCGGTGACCTCGAGGCCCGCCCAGTGCAGCCCGATGGTGACCTCCTCGGGCTGGTAAGCGCGCACGCTTTCGAGGAAGGTTCGCGGAGTGCCGCTTCCGCCTGGGGCCTGGACGCGGATACGTTTGTTGATGCGTTTGGTTGCGGCGTCGTACCAGCGCTCGATCTCGACGGTCTGGGTGCCGGCGGCGCGGGCGACGGAGCCGGCGGCCGGCGCGCGACGGCGCTTGCCGCCGCGGTCATGGGCCCTGGCTTCGTGGGCATGGCCGTCGAGGCGCTGGACCTCGCGCGGTTGCAGGTGCCGCAGGGTGTTGCCGCTGTTCATGATGTCGATCAGGAACCTGCCACCCGGCACGAGGACGCGCACGATCTCTTCGAGCACCTGGAAGTTCTCGCGCTCCTTCTCGAAGTACCCGAAAGAGGTGAAGAAGTTCAGGACCCAGTCGAAGCTGCCGGCGCCGAACGGCAGGCAGCGCATGTCGCCGGCCGCGCGCGGCAGCCCGCGGGCGTGCGCCAGCATGGTCAGCGAGAGGTCGACGCCGAGGGTGCGGTACCCGCGGCGGCGCAGGGCCGCGGTGTGGCGGCCTGCGCCGCAGGCCAGGTCGAGCACCGCGCGCGGCCGCGGCTCGCCGAGGCGGCGCTCGACGAAGTCGACGTGTGCCTCGGCCTCCTGCTCGTCGCGATGAGAATAGAGGCCCAGGTATTCTTCGCCGAACCATTCCTTGTACCAGGCAGCCACACGCCTCCGGGGAATCGGGGAATCCCTACAATCACTGATCTCCTCGAGCACCAGCCTCGCCGCCAGCCATCATATCCGCCGCAACCCTTTCTTCGGTGACCATGCTCTCCTTTCCTCGACGGCCACTGTCTGGCCGCTCCTCTCGGTCGGCTTCGCGGTATTCTTGAGATTGATGGAGTGGAGCTCGGCGTTGGATTGGATCCTGGTCCCCGGAGGGTCGTTCTGGATGGGCGGCGGGCCGCGCGACAACGAGAACCCTCGGCACGAGGTCTGGGTGCCGGCGTTTCGCCTCGCGAGGACGCCGGTGACCCGGCGGGAGTACCAGGTGTTCCTCGACGAGACGCATCGCCCGGCGCCGGAGTTCTGGGGGGGGGAGGCGTTCGCGGAGCCGCGGATGCCGGCGGTGGGTCCGTCCTGGGAGGACGCGCAGGCCTACTGCGCCTGGGCCGGGCGGCGAGCGGGACTGACGCTGCGCCTGCCGACGGAGGCGGAGTGGGAGTGCGCGGCGAAGGCGGGCCGGGAGGTGACGTACCCCTGGGGGGACGAGCCTCCGGAGTCGCTGCCGGACTACGGCCGGCGATGGCTGCACGGGCCGGAGCCGGTCGACGCCTATCCCTCGCTCCATCCGCTCGGCCTGCTGGGCATGGGCGAGAACGTCCACGAGTGGTGCTCCGACTGGTTCGAGCCGGACTACTACCAGCGCTCGCCGCGCCGGGAGCCGCGCGGCCCCGAGACCGGCACCCGCCGAGCGTCGCGCGGCGGCTCGTGGCGCCACCAGGTCAAGGCCAGCCGTTGCGCGGCGCGCTCCGCCATCCCGCCGGGCCTGCGCTACAGCGATTACGGCTTCCGGGTGGCCGCCAGCGTGCCCGTCGAGCGGGGAGAGGGAGACCCGGGATGAGCGAAGGGGGCGCCGAGAGGAGCGGCGCCGGGACGCCGGCCGGCGCCGCCGCGAGGACCGGGCGCGGGAGGGCCGGGAGGGCCGCCGCTTTCGCGGCCGCCGGGAGCCTGCTGCTGCACGGCGCGGCGGTGCTCTGGGTCTGGCACTCGGGTGGGTTCGGCCGCGTCGGCGTGCTGGCCTGGATCGACTTTCCCTCCTCGCTCGCCTACCTGCGGCCGCGCGGGGGCGCCAAGCTCGCCTGGAGCCTGCTGCTCGGCGGCCTGCAATGGGCCGTCCTCGGCGCCGGCCTGAGCCTGCTGTTCGGCCGCGCCGCGCGGCGGCCGGGACCGTAGCCTCTCCTGCCGATCCCGCCCACGCGGTAGCGGGTCCGTATCCTCCTGGCTCCTTTGGGCGAGGCGTGTTCAACGAACCGGTCGCGACTCTCACGCCTCGCCCAAACGGAGCCAGGAGGATGCGGACCCGCTACCGCCCAAGCGTTCGCAAAGGCGTGTCTCGCCGGCCGGGTTACAATTGCCGGATGGTGCAACTGGGGTCCGTCCGCGTCGATCCGCCGCTCTGGCTCGCGCCCATGGCGGGGGTCACCGACCGTGACTTCCGGCTGATCGTGCGGCGGATCGGCGGCGTCGGCGTGGTGTCGATGGAGTTCATCTCGTCGCGGGCGATCGTGTCGGGCAACCAGAAGACGCGCGACCTGATGTACTTCAGCGCCGAGGAGCGGCCGCTGGCCATCCAGATCTACGGCTCGGACGTCGCGACGATGCGCGAAGCGGCGCTGGTGGTCGAGGAGCTGGGTCCGGACATCTGCGACATCAACATGGGCTGCCCGGCCAACAAGGTGCTCAAGGGCTGCGCCGGCGCCGCCTTGATGGGCGACCTCGATCTCGCCGAGCGGATCATCCGCGCGGTCCGCGACGTGCTGTCGATCCCGCTCACCGTCAAGTTCCGGCTGGGCCTCGACGACTGCCGCCGCAACTATCTCGAGCTGGGGAAGGTCTGCGAGGCCAACGGCGTCGCGGCGGTGGCGATGCATGCGCGCACCGCGCGGCAGATGTACACCGGCGAGGCCGACTGGTCGCACCTGGCGCGGCTCAAGGAGAGCCTCGGCATCCCGGTCATCGGCAACGGCGACGTGCGCGAGCCCGACGACGCCTGGCGCATGCAGGCGGCCACCGGCTGCGACGGCATCATGGTCGGCCGCGGCGCCACCCGCAATCCCTGGATCTTCCGGCAGATCGCCGCGCGCATGTCGGGCGGCCGCATCTCCGTGCCGACCCTCGCCGACCGGAAGGCCCTGATCCTCGGGCATTTCCGCATGGTCGCGGAGCGCGAGAGCTCGGCCTTCGCGATGCACAAGCTGCGCAAGTTCACCGGCTGGTACACCCACGGCCTGCCGAACGGGCGCCGCCTCCGGCAGGAGATCAATCAGCTGCCGGACGTCGGCAGCTTCCTGGCCGCGGTCGAGAGCTTCCTCGACGAGCTGGTCGAGGAGGAGCGGGCGGCGTAGCCGCGGCTCCCGCGCCCCCCACGGACCGGAAAAACCCGGAAACGGCAGCCATCGGCCTCATCGGTCCTTCCCGGCGGAGACCCCGAGTGGCAGCAAGCGACAAGGTTCCTCCACCGCCGGTCGAGCACGCCATCGATCTGCCGCAGGCTCCGGCCGCGGCGCTGCGCGCCCTGGGCACCGCCGCCGAGGAGTGGGGCGCGGACTTCGCGCCGGCAGCCGCGGGGAGCGCGGGCGCCGCGGGGAGCGCGGGCGCCGCGGGGAGCGCGGAGGGCACGGGCGGCGCGGGCGGCGAGTTGCGGCTGCCGGTGGTGGCGGGCCTGCGCCGCGGCCTGCTCTCCGGGCCGGTGGCGGTGGAGCCGGCGGGCGGCGGATCGCGGCTGGTGTTCAGGCCGGTGACGCAGGACTACTACGTGGAGACCTCCGCGGTCATGCTGCTGTCGATGGCCGGGGCCGGCGCGCTGCTCGCCGTGGCCTGGCCGCTGTTCCCGCCGCTCCTCCCCGTCGCGCCGCTGGGAGGCGTGCTGGCGGTCGGGGGCTGGTTCCTGGTGCTCTCGCGGCGGCGCGACCTGGGACCGGAGGAGTTCCTGGCGAGCGTCGCCAGCCACGCGGGCGCCGAGCCCGGGGCTCCCGGGTCCGGCGCCGCCTCCACGGCAGCGAAGAGGGAATAGCGGACCCCGTCAGCGGGGTATATAGTGATGCGGTTTCGTAGGGTTCTTTGGCAACTTGGGGGCGTACCGGTTTCGACGGGGAACAAGAGCGGAGCGGAGGCGGCGTGTCCGAAGTCCACCCGTAAAGTGGAACGATTAACTGCGAACGACAACTTCGCACTCGCGGCCTAAATAGCCGTGACGCACCGATGAGAGCGTGACCCGCGGCGCTCATCGGCGCGACGCCAAAGCGGGTCAAGGGGTCCGGTTGCCTTGTGCCGTACCCTGATATATAGCAAGGCTGGCCGCCGCGCCAGGTGCCTTCTTCCGACGCGCGCGCGGCGAGATTGCAAATAGAAGGCTACGCACGTAGAAGCCTCTGAAACGCGTTTTCCGGACGTGGGTTCGACTCCCACCGCCTCCACCAATCCTTCGACTCATCGCTTCATCGAGTTTCCACTCTTTTCCTATCCCTAATTCCACCTTCCTGGCCAGGCTCCGCCCGGCACTGTTCGCTACGCGAACGCCCGCTCGATGCTGCGATCGAACGGCGGCTCGAGCACCCCGACCTCGGTGACGATGGCGGTGATCAGGTCGTGCGGCGTGACGTCGAAGGCGAAGTTGACCGCCTCGGTCGCGAGCGGCGCGATGCGGGTGCCGAAGAGCTCGGTGACCTCCTCGGCGCGGCGGCGCTCGATCGGGATGGCCGCGCCGTCCGCGGTGGCGCGGTCGACGGTGGACAGCGGCGCGGCGACGTAGAACGGCACCGCGTGGCGAGCCGCCAGCACCGCGAGCGGGTAGGTGCCGATCTTGTTGGCGGTGTCGCCGTTGGCCGCGATGCGGTCGGCGCCGACCACGATGCGGTCCACCAGTCCCTGCGCCATCAGGGTGCCGGCGCTCGAGTCGGTGACCAGCCGGAAGGGGATGCCGAGCCGGCGAAGCTCCCAGGCGGTGAGGCGGGCACCCTGCAGCAACGGCCGGGTCTCGTCCACCCAGACCAGCTCCACGCCCCGGCGCTGCCAGGCGGATTGGATGACCCCGAGGGCCGTGCCGTAGCCGGCGGTCGCCAGCGCGCCGGCGTTGCAGTGGGTGAGCACCCGGGAGCCGGGCGCGAAGAGCGCCGCGCCGTGCTCGCCGATGCGCCGGTTGATCTCGACGTCCTCCGCGGCGAGCCGCTGCGCCCAGGCGAGCAATGCGCCCGCCGCCGCCGCGGGTCCGGCCGGGGCGCTCTCGTCGAAGACGCGCCGCCCGCGGTCGATGGCCCAGCGCAGGTTCACGGCGGTGGGGCGGGTCGCGCCCAGCAGCTCCGCCACCGCCGCGAAACGCGGCTCCAGGTCGGCGGCGTCGCGCACCGCGGCGATGCCCAGCGCCAGGCCGTAGGCGGCCGCCACGCCAATGGCGGGAGCGCCGCGCACCGCCAGGCGGCGGATCGCGTCCGCCACCTGCTCCGGCGTGCGGCAGTCGAGCCAGACCTCCTGGTCCGGCAGCAGCGTCTGGTCGAGGAGCCGCAGCGAGCCCTGCTGCCAGCGCATCGGCGAGAACGGTTCAGCGGGCGGCGCGTCGCTCATGACGTCTACGGATCTTACCCCGCGGCCGGTGGCGGCGGGCGGCAACCTCTCTTGTGAGATCATCGGCCCGCTTCAGCCATGACCACGACGGCGATCACGGAGGCACAGTGAAAGGCACGACCCGAGGCCTCGGATTCTCGACCCGCGCCATCCATGCCGGGCAGCCGCCGGACCCGCGGACCGGGGCGGTGGCGGTACCGATCTACCAGACGTCGACCTACGTGCAGCTGAGCCTTGGCGAGCACCAGGGCTACGAGTACGCGCGGGTGCAGAACCCGACCAGGGAGGCGCTCGAGCAGAACCTCGCCCAGCTCGAGGGGGGAGTGTCAGGGCATGCCTTCGCCTCGGGCATGGCGGCCATCGCCAGCCTGATGACCCTGGTCAAGGCGGGAGAGCACGTCGTGGTGTCGCGCAACGTCTACGGCGGCACCTACCGCTACTTCACCCAGATCCTGGAGCGGAACCAGGTGTCGTTCTCGTGGGTGGACAGCAGCCGGCTCGACGCCGTCGCCGCGGCGATGACCCCGGCGACGCGGATGGTGTTCATCGAGACGCCGACCAACCCGGTGATGGACATCTCCGACATTGCCGGCGCCGCCGAGATCGCCCATGCCCGGGATGCGCTGCTGGTGGTCGACAACACGTTCCTCTCGCCCTACCTGCAGCGGCCCATCGAACGCGGCGCCGACCTGGTGGTGCACTCGACGACCAAGTTCCTCAACGGCCACAGCGATTCCGTCGGCGGCGCCGTCGTGTGCGCCCGCCAGCAGGACGCCGACTGGCTGGCCTTCGTGCAGAAATCGATGGGCGCGATCCTCTCGCCCTTCGACTCCTTCCTGGTCATGCGCGGCATCAAGACGCTCGCCGTGCGCATGGAGCGGCACGAGCGCAACGCCGCCGCCGTCGTGGCAATGCTCGCCGCCCACCCGAAGGTGCCGCGAGTCCTCTACCCCGGCCTGCCCGACCATCCCGGGCGCGAGGTCCAATGCCGCCAGGCCTCGGGCTTCGGCTCCATGATCACTCTCGAGATGGGCACCTACGCCGCCGCCAAGGCCCTGCTCGACAGCGTCAGGGTGCTGAGTCTCGCCGAGAGTCTCGGCGGCGTCGAGAGCCTCATCTCCCACCCGGCCAGCATGACCCACGCCTCGGTGCCGGCCGAGAGCCGCAGCGCCCTGGGGCTGACCGACAGCATGGTGCGGATCTCGGTGGGCATCGAGGACGTCGAGGACCTCCTCGCCGACCTCGAGCAGGCGCTGGCCAAGGTCTGAGGGACCGGCGTTCGGCTGTCCGTAGATGGCCCGGCGCGGGAGGGGACCCGCCCGCGGTGGGCTTGCGGGTTCAGAAGTCGGTGTCGTCGGGATCGGCGGCGTAGGCGAGCTCGTCCTCTTCCTCGTCGGAGAACTCGGCCTGCTTGTCGACCGAGCTCGCGATCCAATCGAGGAAGCTCTGGTCGCCCTGGCTGACGGCGAAGGACAAGATCTCCGGCAGCTCGTAGCTGTGCAGCTCGCGGATGGTCGCGGCCACGCCGGCGAACTCCTCCTCCAGAGTCTTGACGATCAGCAGCAGCTCGCCATCCTTGCAGATCTTCCCCTGCCACCGGTAGATCGAGCGGATGGCGGGGACGATGTTCACACAAGCCGCCTGCCGGCGGGCGATGAGCTCGCGCGCGATGAGGTACGCCTGCTCCTCGGTGCCGACGGTGGTCACCACGGCGATCGCGCGCATGGCAGCCACGTTACTGCACGGCCAGCGAGGGAGTCAATGCGAGGAGCGGGCGCCGGCAGCGGGCGCCCGCGGACGCCGCAGCCGCCGCCGGGGAACCACGCTGGCGGCGGGCTCTCTGAAATCGTTCGCGGCAGCCGGTCCCGAGATCGGGCGGCGGACGTCCACTCCTGCCGCCACCGCCCGCTCTCCACACCGGCTGCCGCGATCCCCTGTCGCTATCCTGCCGTCATGGCCTTCCGCGCTCGCCACCCCCTCTCCGGGTTGATTGACGGCAAGCCTCCAATATCAAGACTCCTGCCAATCGCGCTCTTCGAGGCCAATCGACGGCAAGCAAAGGAGTTGGGCGAGCCCGGGCCGATCCGCCGCGGGCTGGTTCGTGTCAAGGCATTTGGCCGCCGGCGCCCGCCATCGGCGGCCGGCATGCGGCGAAAGCCTTGTCCACGCTGCGATCGAGAGCGCCGCAACGCCGTGTCAAACGATCAGGACGGCCGCTCAATCGTTGGACGCTCCGCCCGCCGGGGGCTCGAGGTCCGTTCCAGACCGAGGACGTAGTAGATTACGCCGCATGGCTCAAGACCGGCACATCCTGCGGGAGTACCTGGAGGCGTTGATCATCGCCGCCATCTTCCTGCAGTTCGCGAACACCTTCGTGGTTCAGACCTACTACATCCCCAGCGGCTCGATGGAGGACACCCTGCTGGTCGGCGACCACCTGTTCGTCAACCGGTTCATCTACGGTCCGGCGCCGACGGCCCTCGAGCGCAAGTTGCTGCCGCTGCGCCCGGTGCACCGCGGCGACATCGTCGTCTTCCGCTCCAAGGAGAACCTCCGCATCGACGTGGTGAAGCGCTGCGTCGGCATCCCCGGCGACGTCATCCGCGTCGTGGACAAGCGGTTGTCCATCAACGACAAGGCGGTGAAAGATTCCGCCTACGCCATCCATCGCCCGCCGCCGGGGTCCCCCGACCACATCCCGCCCGACTATCTCGGACAGCTGGCGACGAGGGACTACTTCGGCCCCTTCACCGTGCCGCCGGACAGCTACTTCTGCATGGGCGACAACCGCGACAACTCCTGGGACTCCCGCTTCTGGGGGGAGCTCCCGGCGACCTACCTGCTCGGCAGGGCGTTCGCCATCTACTGGTCGCGCGACGGCGAGGCCTCGGACGGCACCTGGCAGAGCGTCGGCACGAAGCTCACCAACCTCGCCGAGACCGCGGTCGGCTTCTTCGAGATCGGACCCAAGAAGACCCGCTGGAGCCGCACCTTCAAGCTCGTCCGGTAGCACGCCGCGGCTCGCCCTGATGCCGAACGAGACCACGCCGAGGCCGGTGGCGCGGGAGTATCTGGAAGCTCTGCTGATCGCCGTCGTCTTCGCGACCTTCGCGCGCACCTTCGTCTTCCAGGCGTTCAAGATCCCGTCGGGCTCGATGGAGGAGAACCTCCTCATCGGCGATCACATCCTGGTCAACAAGTTCATCTTCGGACCGAGCACGTCCGCGATCGAGAAAGCCCTGTTGCCCCTCCGCGACGTGCGGCGCGGGGACGTGGTGGTGTTCCGCTGGCCGGTGGACCCGTCCCGCGACTTCATCAAGCGCGCCGTCGGGCTGCCCGGCGACGTCGTCAAGCTCGTCGACAAGCGCCTGTACGTCAACGGCAGGCCGGTCGCCGACGAGAGCTACACCTATCACAGCGATCCCGTCACCTACCCGCGCGCCCCCGCCCAGGGCCCAGGTCATTCGCGCGACAATTTCGGTCCGGTCCGCGTGCCTCTCGACAGCTACTTCTGCCTCGGCGACAATCGCGACAACTCTCACGACTCCCGCTTCTGGGGCGTGGTGCCCGCGAACCATCTCAAGGGGCGGGCCTTCGTCGTCTACTGGTCGTTCCAGGAGGAGCCCGCGGAAGCCGTGGACGTGCCCGGTTGGCGCGGCAGGGTGCGGCAGATCGCGCGGGTGGCCCTCCACTTCTTCTCTCACACTCGTTGGGAGCGCACCTTCAGGATCGTGCGGTAGGGGGTCGATCGTGCGCTGACGTCCGGCGGCCCGGCCCGGTTTGCGCTAGACTTCTCGGGCCACCATTCCGAGGAGGAAACAGGACATGCAGCGCAGGATCGCCGAACGGGGCGAGGGAAATATCGGGTGCATCCTCTGGATCGTGGTGCTGGGTCTTGCCGTCCTCATCGCGGTCAAGATGGTGCCGGTCAAGATCGCCAGCTCGACGCTCTACGACTTCATGGACAAGGACATGGCAACCCGCGCGGCCGAGGCGCCGCCGGACGCGATCGCCAAGGCCATCCTGGCCAAGGCGAAAGAGCTCGAGCTGCCGTTGGCCAAGGACGACGTCCACGTCGAGAGGGTCGGCGACAACATCAGGATGCGGGCCGTGTTCACGGTGCCGGTCGAGTTCCCGGGCTACACGTACATGTGGCACTTCGACCACCAGGTGAACCGGCCGATCTATATTTTCTAAGTTGCAACCACCAGCCGGTCGCTCCGAGACACGAAACTGACGCTACGATGTGGTTCTCGAGGCCTACTCAAAGCGTCTATCGGGTCTCCCCCGCATCCCCTCGATCCCCTTCCCACCCTCCGGGGGGAAGGGGACGCCCCCTCCCTCCCCCTCGCTAGGGAGCGCTGGGCCTGCCGATGACCACCGAGCCCGGGAGCGCCGCGGCGGCGCCTGACGCCGGGCAGGCGGCGGCGGCTCGGGAACCGGTGGCCGCGGCCGGCCGGGCTCGGCGCATCGCCGAGGCCCTCGTCTGCGGCTTCCTGCCGGGTGCCCTGGTCGGCGCCCACCTCGCCGGACTGCTGTTCTTCCTGAACCCGGCCCTGCCCTGGCGCGTCACGCCGGTCTTTCGCGCCCTCGCGTGGTACGCGCTGGTCCTGGGTGCCACCAGCCTGGCGCTCAACCTGCCGCTGCTCGCCGCGTCCCGCGCGCGTCCCCGCCGCTTGCTGCCATGGACGCTGACGGCGGCCTTGGCGCTGGCGGCGGTGCTCGACTGGACGCATGCCTCCCACTATGCCTACTACCTGCCGACGGGAATCAACGAGCGGCTGATCAAGACGGCCATCTGGCTCTCCGTCGCCGCGCTCATCGCCTTCTACACCGCCCTGCTCCACACCCTCGATCGGCGCCGCTACGGTTGGCGCAGCCAGCTCGCGTTCGTACTGCTCTACGGCCTGTCCATCTTCGTCATGATCGAGCGGCGGACGGCCTTCCATCCGCCGCCGCCGCTGCCGCCGCGCCCGGCGGTGGTCGAGCGGGTGCCGCGGCCCCGGCTGTGGGTGATCGGCCTCGAAACGGCGACCCTCGACGCCATCCTGCCGCTCGCCGGGCAGGGTCAGCTGCCGTTCCTTGCCGGTGTCCTGCGCCGGGGTGCCTACGGGCGCCTGGAATCCCTGTCGCCGGTGCGCCCCGAGGCCTTGTGGACCACCCTGGCGACCGGCAAGTACCCCTGGCAGCACGGCGTCACCGGCGGCCGCCTGTACCGCGCCCAGCGCATCGGGCCCGACGCCGAGCTGCGGCTGCTCCCCGTGGGTATCGGCTTCAACCGCTGGGGACTGCCGGCGGCCCGCGGCCGGCTGTTGCACGGCTTCTCGCGGCAGGCGCTCGCGCTCTGGGAGATCCTGCCGCGGCTCGGCATCCCGTCGGGCGTGGTGGGGTGGCCGGCCTCGTCGCCGGTTTCGTCCGAGCCGGTGTTCGCGTTCTCGGACCGCTACTTCGGCGATCGTGCCGGCGCCGACGACGCCTGGCCGCCCCAGCTGGGCGACCTGGCGCGAAGCTTCCGTCCCGAGCCGGCCGGCGTCCGGGCCCTGCTCAACTCCCGCTTCGGGCCCGGCTCGCCGCCGCCGCTCGTGGCGGCCTTCTCGGAAGACCTGTGGCGGGAATCGCTGAGCGAGGCCCTGCTCGACCGGAACCTGGAGCTGGGCAGCTTCTCGCTGGTGCTGCCCGGGCTGCGCCAGCTGTCGCGCCGATACTTCGGAGGCTTCAACAACGTCCAGTTCCATTCCGTCCAGGCACCCGACTTCGTCGAGGCCTCCGAGCGGGTCACGGACTACTACATGCGCCTCGACGCCTTCCTGGCCGAGATCTGGCAGCGCCATACCGGGGCCGACGTCCTGGCGCTGGTCTCCGCGTCGGGCATCGAGAGCTCGACCGGGTGGCGGCGGGTGCTCGGCGAGGTGTCGCGGGAGGCGTCGCTCGAGGGCTTCGAGTCCGATGCACCGGACGGCGTGCTGATGCTCTACGGCGACGGGGTGCAACCGGGCGCCCTGCTCACCGGCGCGCGGCTGGTGGACGTGGTGCCGACCCTGATGTACGCCCTGCACCTGCCGGTGGCCCGCGATCTCGACGGCGAGGTGCTCACGCCCGCTTTCGACAAGTCCTTCCTCGCACGGTACCCACTCACGTTCCTGACCACCTACGAGACCCTCCCCAAGGCAGGGGCGGCGGCGCCGGGCACGCGGTGAGAGGCGTTCGCCAGTTAGTTAAGGAATACTTAGATGCATGTCCGGCGGTCGCGGTGCCGGGCCGGGGAGAGGCTGGCCCGGAGCGAGCTCGCAGCTAGTAGCTGCGCTAGCCCTCGCGTGCCGTGGGGACCTTGGCGGCCACGAGCTTGGGACCGGCGCCGGCGGCTGCCTTCGCCGCGTCTCGGCTCATCGCGCAGCGGCCCTCGAACAGGGCGCCGTCCTCGACGATCAGGGAGGGCGTGGCGACGTCGGCGAAGACCTTGCCGGTGGCGGTGATCTGGACTCGCCGAGAGGCCTGGATGCTGCCGCGCACGACGCCCGAGACGACCACCTGCCCGACCCGCATCTCGCCTTCGACCTCGCCGCCCTCGCCGACGATCAGCTCTCCTTCCGTGATCACCTCGCCGGTGAACTTGCCGTGCACGCGGAAGTGAGCGTCGAACGTCAGCTCGCCACGGAGATGGCTGCCGCGATCCAGGAACCCGTTGAGCTCGCCCTGCTTGGCCGCCGGTTTCATCACGCGTCGCCCCCCTTGTCCATCAACTGGTCGTAGAGGCGCATCAGCTCCTCCTCGGAATGGAAATGGATCTGCAGCCGTCCCCCCTGGCCCTGGCGCCGGATCTCCACGCGGGTCTGCAGGCGGCGGGTGAGCTTCTCCTCGGCCGCGGCGGTGTGGACCTCGACCTGCCGCGGCGGCCGTCGGGCGCGCTGGCGCGGCGGCGCCGAAAGGTGCTCCAGCTGGCGGGCGGACAGCTCTTCGCGCACCGCCTGCTCGGCGAGGGCGATCTGGCGCTCGCGGTCTCCCAGCGCCAGCAGCGGCCGTGCCTGGCCGGCGGTCAGCTGGCCGGCGCGCAGCAGCTCGCGGACCTCCGGCGGCAGCTTCAGCAGGCGCAAGGAGTTGGTGATCGTCGTCCGCCCCTTGCCGACACGGACCGCGATCTCCTCCTGCGACAGGCCGAACTTCTCTTGCAGGGTCGCGTAGGCCTCGGCCTCCTCGAGCGCGTTGAGATCGCTGCGCTGCAGGTTCTCGACCAGCGCCAGCTCGAGCCTGGACCGGTCGTCGAGGTCGCCGCGAATGACGACCGGCACCTCCGCGAGGCCGGCGAGCCGGGCGGCGCGCCAGCGCCGCTCGCCCGCGACGATGCTGTAGGTGCCGTCGCCGTCGAGGGTGACGACCAGGGGCTGCACCAGTCCCTGCGCGCGGATCGACGCGGCGAGCGCTTCGAGCTCGTGGTCGTCGAAGCTCGAGCGGGGCTGCCAGCGATTCGGCTTGAGCGCGGCGACTGCCAGCTTGCGGATGCCGCCTTCGCCGCGCTCGGCGAGCTCCAAGGGGTCGGGGCCTGGGATCAGGGCGTCCAGGCCCCGGCCCAGTCCACGCTTCTTCACCGTCGTCAAGCCGCCCTCCGCAGGAGCTCGCGGGCCAGGGCGAGGTAGGCCTCGGCGCCGCGGGACTTGATGTCGTACTGGAAGATCGGCAGGCCGTGGCTCGGCGCCTCGGCGAGCCGGACGTTGCGCGGCACGACGGTCTCGTAGACCTTGCCGGCGAAGTGCCGGCGGATCTCTTCCGCGACATCGCGCGACAGGTTGGTGCGGTCGTCGTACATGGTGAGCAGGATGCCGGCGATCACCAGGCGGGTGTTGAGGCTCTGCTGGACCCGGCCGATGGTGGCGAGGAGCTCCGTCACCCCTTCAAGAGCGAAGTACTCGCACTGCAGCGGTACCAGAACCCCGTCCGCGGCCGCCAGGGCGTTGACCGTCAGGTGGCCCAGCGACGGCGGACAGTCGAGGAGGATGGTGTCGTAGCGGTCGCCGGCGCCGGAGAGCACCTGCTTGAGGCGCTCCTCCCAGCGCGGCTCGCCGACGAACTCGACCTCGACGCCGACCAGGTCCCGCTGGGTCGGGACCAGGTCGAGATTCGGAAACCCCGAAGGCTGAATGGTCTCGGCGAGCGAAGCCTCGCCGGACAGGACGTGGTACAGGTGCGGCACCGAGGCACGCACGCCGAGGCCCCGGGTGGCGTTGCCCTGGGGATCGCAATCCACCAGCAGGACACGCCTCTCGAGCGCACCCAGGCCGGCCCCGAGGTTGATGGCGGTGGTGGTCTTGCCGACCCCGCCCTTCTGATTGGCGATCGCGAGAATCATTCGTCCTTGGGGCTCCTGGTGGCGGCGAGACGGGACGGCGGTAGTGGGACGGCGGTAGTGGTCAGTTTCCTCCTGCCTACGTTCGGGCGAGGGGTGTTCGACGAACCGGCCGTGACTTCCCGCTCCTCGTCCAGACGGAGTCAGGAGGGAACGGACCCGCTACCGGGACGGCCGGGACCAGCTTGCAACTGCAGGATGCGGCGCCTCTCCCCCCCGATCAGTCGCCAGCTCGCGTGGGGCGACAACCGCGGCGGCAGCTCGGGGTCGCGTGCTCCCACCCAGAGCAGCACGGAACCGCCTGGCTTCAGCCGCCGCGCGAAGGCATCCAGGACGTCCACCTCCAGCCGAAGTGCCCGCACCGTCACCAGGTCGAGACTCTCCGGCAGACCGTCGGGCAGCGGACTCGCGACTCTAACATTGAGGCATCGGCAGGGCAACGACGCTTTCCGTGCAGCGGCGACCAGGAACGACCATTTCCTCTCCCTGGCTTCGACCAGCGTCATCTCCAGCTCCGGCCGCGCCGCCGCCAGCACCAGGCCCGGGAACCCGGCGCCAGACCCCAGGTCGACGGCCCGGCGCGTCGCCGGCGGAATGAGCGGCAGAGCCGCGAGCGACTCGCCGTAGTGGCGGACCAGCACGTCATCCGCGGTACCCGGCCCGATCAGCCCGAGGCGCTCGTTCCAGCGCGCCAGCTCGACATAGTGGGCATACAGCGCCGCCATCGTCCCAGCCGTCAACGGCTCGGGCGAGACCGCCGCGATTCCGCTCTCGAAGTCGGCCCGCGAGATCGCCGGCAGCTTGGCACCCATGCAGTCACCTCTTTCCCTTCCACCCGGGTGCGGCCTTCCACCCGGCATGGACACTCAACCCTGCGCATCGTAGGTCCCCACCGAGCCCATGGACAAGGAGGCCGTTTCACGGGAAACTTGACGGTGAAACAACGGTGCGCGAGGGGTGGCTGATGCGGGGCTCGCGGACTATGCGTTTCACGGGAAACTTGACGGTGAAACAACCCGGCGAAGCTACGCGCCCAGCAGCATCCACGGAATCAGTGGCCACGGACGAACCCGTCCGCCCAGCCCCATCCGCGCTCGAAACAGGCATCCTCCTCGGGCTCCTCATCGGCGAAGGCCACTTCGGGGGGGACGGCAAGCAGCCGCACATCACTCTGCGGATGCACACCGACCACGAGACCCTCTTCCGCTGGCTCGAGAAGACCTTCCCCGGAGGCAAGCTCTACGGCCCCTACCACCACGGCGGCCGAAGCTACTTCCAATGGATGGCCCGGGGAGCCTACCTGCGAGAGGAGCTGGTGCCGCTCCTGGATCAGCACCTCGACCCGGCCCTCGACGCCAAGGCTTACCGCCGCTACGAGGAGATGAAGAGCCGCTACGGGGTGGGATAGCCACCTCGGGAACCTCGGGATCATGCACTTGACAAACCCAGGGCCCAGGTCGCCTCCCCGATAGATGGTCAAAGAGGAAATCACCTCTTCCTCTCAAGGGAGGGTTGCGCCGATGTCCATTCAAGAGTTCCATGCGGCGATGAGCATGGTCCTATCGGCAGTCGGTGTCGGGCTCGGCCTGGCGGGCGTGATCCTCGGGGTGGCGAGCCTTGTGCGGCGCCGCAGGTAGGCGGGGCGGATGCTGCCTGGTCTGGGTTCCAGCCCCAGCTTTGCAATCGAGTCGAGGAGAAGGCGTTCTTCCGCCTCGCCCCCGGGGAGGGCACGCCTTTGAGAGGTTTCTCTAGGCCGGGCGGACCGTGATGCGCTTGAAGTAGCCTTCGCCTTCGCTCTCGGTGACCACGGCCGGGTCGTCGGCGAGGGTGACGTGGATGATACGCCGGTCCGCTGGGTTCATCGGCACCAGGGTCCTCGAGCGGCCGCGCTGGCGGACCTCGTCCGCGGCTTTCTGGGCCAGGCTGCGTAGGCGCTCCTCGCGGATCTCGTGGAAATTGTCGCAGTCCACGCGGCAGAGCACGGCCTCGCCTGAGAGGGTGCGGATGATGCGCGGCAGCAGGTGCTCGATCGCCATCAGCAGCTCGCCGTCGTCGGCGAAGCACCAGTCCACGTCGGTACCCACCAGGTCGATCTCCAGCCGCTCCTCGCCCTGGTAGATGTGCGGCGTCAGGCTGAGCCCGGCGATCCGCAACAGCAGCTCGACCCCCTTGGCCGCCGCGTCTGCCTGCGGTCCCTGCGCCACCGGGTAGCGTTCGCCGATCTTGCGTGGATTCTCCGGCAGCGTCACCAGGTCCTCCTCCGGCATCGCCGAGCTCCCGGTGCGGGACATCCCGAGCTCGCCAGGCCGCGGCTCGCGCGGATAGGCGCCCGACGGCCGCCGCGGCCCTCCGCGGCGCTCCCCATGTCCGCGGCGGCCTCCCGGGGGGCCGCCGTGGTGACCGGAAGCCCCCCCGGGCGTCCCAGCCATCCCAGGGGCCGCGGGAGCGGCGCGATGCGCGGGCTGCGGTCGCCGGCTGGGCGCCGTCCCGCCTTCCGCCGGCGCCGGTGCCGATGTCGACGTCCCGGCAGTCGTGCGTGCGTCGCCGCCCGCCGGCGTTGCCGGCCCGGCCAGCCCAGGCGCCCGCTCGGCTGCCTGGGCGGGAATCTTGGGCTGCGGTGCTGGTGGCGGCGGCGCGGCGCCGGCCTCTCGCCGCGGTGCGGCAGGGTCGACCTCGATGACGAACTTGCGGCGCACCTTGGTGAAACCATGCCGCTTCTCGATCTGGTGATACGCGATCTCCTCCGGCTGCAGGTGGTAGTGGTTGGCGGCCTGGACCAGGGCCTGCTGCAGCGTGTCGCCCGAGAAGAACCGTCGCTTCGAGTCGTTCATGTCCGCTTCCACTTCGCCTCCCTCGCCACTCATTTGGAGCCTTCAAGCTTCCAGAAGCGGTTGTAAACCGCCTGCTGGACGATGGTCAAGATGTTGTTGGTGAGCCAGTACAGCACCAGCCCGCTCGGCGCCGACAGGAAGAAGATCAGCATGAACAGCGGCATCAGCATGAACAGCCGCCGCTGCGCGGGATCCCCCGACTGCGGCGCGAGCTTGACCTGCAGGAACTGCGTCGCGCCCATGATCAGCGGCAGGATCAGGTGCGGGTCCTGCGCCGAGAGGTCGTGGACCCAGAAGATCCACGGCGCATGGCGCAGCTCGACGGAGGTGCTGAGCAGGCGATAAAAGGCGTACAGGATTGGCATCTGCACGAGCAGAGGCAGGCAACCGCCAACCGGATTGACACCTTCGGCCTTGTACAGCGCCATGACCTCCTCGTTCATCTTGCGCTGCATCTCGAGGTTCGGCCGGCCCTGCTTGTCCTTGAGCTTCGGCCGGTAGCGGTCACGGATGGCCTGCATCCGCGGATTCAAGAGCTGCATCTTGCGCATCGAGAGCGTGCTGGGATGCGTGATCGGCAGCAGCAGGACCTTGATCAGCAAGGTCATCAGGATGATGGCCCAACCGTAGTTCGGCACCACGTGGTCGTAGATCCAGTGCAGGCCGGCCAGCAGCGGCCGCACCACCGGGCTGAGCCAGCCCAGGCTCACGGTCTCCTCGAGGCCGTAAGGCAGCGCCTTCAGCCGCTCGTAGGCCTTGGCGCCGAGGTAGCACTCGAGCGACAGGCTGCCGGCGGCAGGCTCCAAGGACAACGCGAGCTCGCGGCTGAGGGCCTTCTGCTCGCTGGACAGCGCATCCTTGGGCGGCGCCGGCACGAAGACCGCGCCGGCCGGCTGCGGCTCGACCAGCATCGGCTGCAGCACCGCCCGCGCCAGGCTGCCGCCCTGCGGCACGGCGATGGTCGCAAAGTAGGTGTCCTCGAGGCCCGCCCAGCGGAGGGCCTGGCCCGAGTAGGCCTCGGCCTCGTTGTCGCCCTTGGCGGCGATCACCTTGACGTCGTCGCCGGCCTTGATCACCGCGCCGCGCAAGCCGTAACGGCTGTCCAGCTCGGCGGCCGTGGGATTGCCGATGCCGGGACCGAGCAGCAGCGCCCAGCTGCCTGCCGCCTTGACCTCGACCACCAGCAGCCCGCGCTCGTCGAAGCGGAAGGTCTTCTCGGCGGCGCCGGCGGGGCCGCGGTAGCGGAAGGTCGCGGCGCGGCCGTCGGCGGCGCGGTCGACGGCGAAGAGCGCCTCGTCCAGCGGCAGCGGCCGCAGCTGCTTGTCGACCAACGCGAAGGGGTAGGGACCGCGAATCCGCTTGCGCACCAGCTCGACGCTCGCTGTGCCTGGCTGGTCGACGCGCAGCGACAGCAGCTGGGCTCCCCGGTTGGTGATCGTCGCGCTCGTCTGGTAGCCGTTGAGCACCACCGGCGCTTCGCGCTCGGCGGCGATCGGCGGCCCGGTCTCGACGGCGGCCACGGCCGGCGCCACGGGCGCCGCCGGCGCCGCCGGATTGGCACCGCTCGTGCCGCCGGCAGGACCGGACGCGGGAGCCACCGGCGTCGCGGCGCCCGGCTGGCTCGCCGCGCCTCCGGCCGGCGCTGCCGCCGAGGTGGCCGGCACCGGCTGCCGCTTGATCTGCGGCGGCGGGAAGAGGTATTGCCAGGCCGCCACCACCGCGACCGACAGCACGATGAACAGGACTACGCGGCGATTATCCACAGGTCGTCGAATCCTTCTCGGTCAAAAGCGAGCGTGTCCACCCTGGCGGCGCGCCATGCGCCGCCAGCCCGGTGAACAGCGCGCCTGATGGCCGCCGCCAACCCAGCGCACCCTCACCGCGGACCGCAGGCGCGGGCACTCGGATCACGGCAGGTCGATGCCTCCGGGATGGAACGGCTGGCAGCGCAGCAGCCGCGCGGCGCCGCGCGCGGAACCGCGCCAGAAGCCGTACTTGAGCAGGGCCACCCGTGCGTACTCGGAGCAGGTCGGCGAGAACCGGCAGGACCTGGGCAGCAGCGGAGAGAGCCAGCGCTTGTAGGCCGCCAGCAGGGCCACCGGCCACCGGGTCCACCGGCTCCCTCGAGTTCCATGGGTCCACCAGCTCGCCGGGGACCGCCCGGTCCACGGCATCTCCCCGGCCGAGCGGCTCACGCCTCCCGCCTCCGTCCGTCCGTGCCGCCCTTGCGCGGCTCTCGTTCCCGCCGTCCGCCAAGTCCCTCGAGCAGCGCCACCAGGTCCCGCCGCACCTCGCCGAAGCCGGCGCTCCCCGCCTCGGGCTTGAGATGCGCCACGACGTCGAGCGGCGTCAGCCCGGCCCGGCCGGACCAGCGCCGATAGATCTCCTTGATCCAGCGCTTCAGGCGGTGGCGAACCACGGACTTGCCCACCTTGCGGCTCGTGGTGACCCCGATCCTCGGGTGACCGAGCGCGTTCGGGATCAGATAGAGGGCCACCAGCGCGCCCTGGCGCCGGCGTCCGGTCCTGTAACACCTGAGATAGTCCGCGCGCAGCAACAGCCGGTCATGCCGCGGCAAGCCCTCGCCCGCCGACGGCGGGCGCCGGGCAGGTGGTTGACCCTCGTTGTCGGCCGCCGCGAAGGCGCCGGGGGACGCCGCAACCATCGCCTGCCCCGGAGTCCCCGACGCGGGCGGGCCAGGATGGCCGCGCATCAGACGCTCAGGCGCGTCCGTCCCTTCCTGCGCCGCCGCGACAGAACGGCCCGGCCATGGCGAGTACGCATACGCACCAGAAACCCATGGGTCCGCTTGCGGCGACGGTTGTTCGGTTGGTAGGTGCGTTTCACTTGGTTGACCGCCTTCTGCCTTCATCCAGGGATAGAGCCGAAGCGCTGGAACGGACTGCTCCGGTGCTCCGAGCGAAACCGTTAACTTAGACCAGACCCTGCACCACCGTCAATGCCTGCCACCGGTCTTGATGCCTTCCCGCCCTTTCCGGCGGGCGCGTCGCCGACCAGGGAAGGTAGGGTCGCGGAGGGCGGCACTCCTCGCGGGCCTTCCCCCTCCGGCCCCTTTGGGCGAGGCGCCGCAGTCCGCCATCCCCGCATCCACCACCCGAGCGCCTCGCCCAAAGGGGCCGGAGGGGGAAGGCCCGCGAGGAGTGCCGCCCTCCGCGACCCGGCTTGGAACCGTTCCCAGGCATTTCCCAGCTGCTGACGCCACCCACTCGACCCTGACCGTAATGGCGGAGAGGGTGGGATTCGAACCCACGGACCGGTTGCCCGGTCAACGGTTTTCGAGACCGCCCCATTCGACCGCTCTGGCACCTCTCCTGTGGTTGGACGACTGTGCAGGGTGGCGGAGAGGGTGGGATTCGAACCCACGGTAGAGTTTCCCCTACACACGCTTTCCAAGCGTGCTCCTTAAGCCACTCGGACACCTCTCCCGGCTGCTGGCAAAGAACGCCGGCGCCCCCTCAGGGGCTCACCGGCCGCGGCGATCGCAAGGACGCGAAGAAGCCGCGCAACAGCGCGGCGCTTTCCTCCGCAAGGACCCCCGAGCTCACCTCCAATCGATGGTTGAGCCGCGGGTCCTGCGCCAGATTTCCAAGGGAACCGCAGAACCCGGCCTTCGGGTCCGCGGCGCCGTACACCAACCGGTCGACCCTGCTGGCGACCAGGGCGCCGGCGCACATGGGACACGGCTCCAGGGTCACGTACATGCTGCACCCCGCGAGCCGCCAGCCCCCCACCAGGCGCGCCGCCTCGCGAAGCGCCAGCATCTCGGCGTGAGCCAGGGGATCGCCGTCGATCTCCCGGCGATTGTGCCCGCGGCCGACGACCTCCCCATCCCGCACCACCACCGCCCCGATCGGCACCTCCCCGAGGTCCGCGGCGCGCCGCGCCTCGGCGAGGGCCTGCGTCATCCAGTACCGGTCGTCCACTCCCACATCCCGCCGCCCACGCGGAGGAGGGCGTATCTTACTCGATGCCCGCCACCCCGGCAAACACGGTCGTGGGTCGCTTCCCTTCCTTCCCCCTCCCTCGCTTTGGGCGAGGGGTCCAGGTCTAGAGGGCGGCGGCGGAACGCTGCGGACCCTCGCCCAAAGCGAGGGAGGGGGAAGGAAGGGAAGCGACCCACGACCGCACGACCGCGTTCGCCTTTACATCCCCGACCCCAGGACGTACGATGGGTTGGCTCGACAGTGGCCCACGAAGGGTTCGGGTCCTGTGCATCGGCGGCTTCCGAACCTCGTCAGGCCCGGAAGGGAGCAGCGATAAGGTATGCCGGCCGAGTGCCGCAGATCCACCGGAACCCTTCGTAGGCCACTGTCCTCGTTGCCATGGCCTACCAGGTCCTAGCCCGCAAGTGGCGCCCCCAGAACTTTTCCAGCCTCGTCGGTCAAGCGCCGATCGTGACGGCGCTGCGCAACGCGCTCGCCGAGGGGCGCATCGCCCACGCCTACCTGTTCTCGGGGATTCGCGGCGTCGGCAAGACCACCGCCGCCCGCGTGCTCGCCAAGGCGCTCAACTGCGAGCGCGGTCCGGCGCCCGATCCCTGCAACGAGTGCGCGCCCTGCATTGAGATCGCCCGCGGCTCGGACCTCGACGTGCTCGAGGTCGACGCCGCCACCTACTCCAAGGTCGAGCAGGTCCGCGAGCTGACCGAGAGCCTGCGCTACGGTCCGGCCCGCGACCGCTACAAGGTGGTCGTGCTCGACGAGATCCACCGCCTCTCGCGCCAGGCCTTCGACGCCCTGCTCAAGATCGTCGAGGAGCCGCCGCCGTACCTGGTGTTCATCTTCGCCACCACCGAGATCGAGGCGGTCCCGGCCACCATCCTCTCGCGCTGCCAGGAGTTCCAGTTCCGGCGCGTTCCGGCGCCCGCGGTGGCGGCGCTGCTGCGGCAGATCTGCGACTCCGAGTCCATCCAGGCCAGCGACAGCGCGCTGCGGCTGGTGGCGAGGGCCGGCGAAGGCAGCGTCCGTGATGCCGTGGCGCTGCTCGACCAGCTCGCCACCTTCGGCTCCGGCACCATCTCCGACGAGGCCGCCGTGCGCCTGCTGGGCGGCCTCGACATCGCGCTCTTCCGGCGCCTGCTCGAGGCCATCCTGCAGGGCGACGCCGTCGGCGTCTCCCGCGAGGTCCGCCACATCGAGGACGAGGGGTGGGACCCGCGCCACGTTTACGGCCAGTTCCTCGCCTACTGCCGCGATGCGCTCCATCTCGCGCTCGGTGCCGACCCGGCGCAGGTCGACCTGGTCCTCGAAGAGGCCCAGGCGCTGGCCGCTTTGGCTCGCGGCGGTGGCTACGAGAACCTGCTGCGGCTGGTGAACCAGCTGCTGGTGAGCGAGCCCGTGGTGCGCCGCACCGAGACCGGCGCCCTGGCCATCGAGATCTCCTGGTTGCGCGCCGCCGAGCTGCCGAAGCTCGTCCGCGTCGAGCAGTTGCTCGCCGGCGGATCGCTCGCCGCGGCAGCGCCGCGGCCTGCTCCTCCGGCAGCGCAGCACCCGCCGTCGTCGCCGCCATCTCTGCCATCGCCGTCGCCGCCGCCGCCGCGATCGTCGCTCCCGGCGAGCGGCGGTCCCGCTCCCGCCCCAGGCACCGGCGACGCGGCAGCTGGCGCGGCCAGCCTCGCAGCCGCGGCGGCGGCGGCGGCGAACCCGGCCGTTCCAGCCTCTACCCGTCAGGCGGCGACGCCCGCAGCTCCGGTGGATCCGCCTGCCCGGCCCGTGCCGGAGAACGGCCGTCACCGCCTGACGGGCGCCGCGAGCGCCGCCGCCGCCGGGGCCGCCGCGCCGGGAGTCACCGCCCCGACCGCCGCGGCCCTGCAGGACTTCCTCGAGGAGGTCGCCGCCCGCAAGCAGGCGCTGGCGGCCCACCTCGAGCAGGCCGCCGCCCTCCGCTTCGAGGCCGGCCGCCTGCTCATCCAGCTGCCGGCCGCGGATGCCTACCTGAGCTCACGCCTGCGCCAGCCGGCCAACCGCGAGACCATCGGCGCAGCGGTGGCCAAGGTCTGGGGCTCCGAGGCCGGCTGGGACTTCGTCGAAGGACCGGCCGGGGGGGCGGCCGGAGCCGCCGCGGCCGCCCCGACCGCGGCGTCCGCCGGCAAGGCCGCAACCGCCGGCGGATCGGCGGCGCCGGCCGGCCCGGAGCCCGCCGAGCTCGCGTCCGGCCAGCTGGGAGCGCCGCGATCGGCGACAGCCGGTGCCGCGACCGCCGCGGTGATGAATCCGGCGGTACAGACCCTCCTGGACATCTTCCAAGGCAAGGTCGAGGCCGTCGAAGAGCATCGCGGCTCGAGAGAGGAATGACATGAGCAGCATGCAGAAACTGATGAAGCAGGCGCAGCAGATGCAGGAGCGCCTGCAGCGCGAGCTGGCGGAGACCGTGGTCGAGGCGAGCGTCGGCGGCGGCATGGTCGCGGTCAAGATGAGCGGCCACAAGCAGCTAGTCTCGGTCAAGATCGATCCCGAGGTGATGGACAAGGATGACCCCTCGATGCTCGAGGATCTCATCGTGGCGGCCGTCAACGAGGCCGGACGCAAGGTCGAAGAGACCATGCAGGGCCGGATGGGGGCCCTCGCCGCCGGGATGCCCGGCCTGTTCTGAGCTCGCCCGCGGTGCCCGTCAACTCCCCGCACCCACCCGCCGATCCGCTCGCGCGCCTGGTCGGCGAGCTCTCGCGGCTGCCCGGGATCGGTCCCAAGACCGCCTCTCGTCTCGCCCACCACCTGCTCAAGGTCACCGCCACCGAGGCGCAGGCGCTCGCCCAGGCCATCGTGGAGGTGAAGGAGAAGCTCTTCCACTGCTCCCGCTGCAACTCCATCACCGCCGTCGATCCCTGCCGCTTCTGCTCCGACATGCAGCGCGACCGCGGCCAGATCTGCGTCGTCGAGGAGCCCTTCAACATCGCGCCGATCGAGCGCACGGGCGAGTACCACGGCCTCTATCACGTGCTGCTCGGCGCGCTGTCGCCGCATCGCGGGATCGGACCCGACCGCCTGGCGATCCCCGGCCTGTTCTCCCGCCTCGACGGAGTCGCCGAGATCGTGCTCGCCACCAATCCCAACGTCGAAGGCGAGGCGACGGCCCTCTACCTGGCGCGGCTGCTCAAGCCGCGCGGCCTGCGGGTGACCCGCCTGGCGTTCGGCATGCCGGTCGGGGGCGACATCGAGTACACCGACGAGGTGACGCTCGGACGCTCGCTGGCCGGCCGGCGGGAGATGTGAGCGCCGGCGACCGGCTTCCCAGGATCGTCCACCCGCCCCCGGGGCCCCGCTCCCGCGCCCTGGCGCTGGACCTCGAGCGGTTCGAGGCGCCCGGCGTCAACACCGTCGCCGGCGGCGACGGCGCCGAGCCGCCGATCCTCTGGGACACGGCGCGCGGCGCCAATGTCCACGACGTCGACGGCAACCGCTACGTCGACCTCACCTCGGGCTTCGGCGTCGCCGCGGTCGGCCACCGCCATCCGCGCGTGGTCGCCGCGGTCCGGCGCCAGGCCGGCCGACTGCTGCACGGCCTGGGCGACGTGCATGCGCACCCGCCGCGGGTCGAGCTCGCTCGCCGGCTCGCCGGCCTGGCGCCGGTCGACGACCCGCAGGTCTTCTTCGCCGCCTCCGGCGCCGAGGCGGTCGAGATTGCGCTCGAGACGGCGCTCGCCGCCACCGGCCGGCCGGGCATCGTCGCCTTCGACCCCTCGTATCACGGGCTGACGCTCGGCGCGCTCGCCGTCACCTCCCGGCCCGGGTTCCGCGCCCCCTTCGCTCCCTACCTCCACCAGCACGTGCGGCGCATCCCCTTCGGCTGCCCGCCGTCCGCTCTCGCGGCGGCGCTCGCGACGACCTCGCCGGGCGGGGCGGGCGCGGCGGGCTCGGTGAACGCTGCGGGCGCCGAGGGTGCCACGGGCGCCGCGAGCGGTCCCGCCGGCGCCGTGCTGGTCGAGCCGATCGTCGGCCGCGAGGGAGTGCTGCCGCCGCCGCCGGGCTGGCTCGCCGGCGTCGCGCGGCTCTGCCGGGAGGCCGGTGCGGTGCTGATCGCCGACGAGATCTTCACCGGCTTCGGCAGGACCGGCCGCCTCTTTGCCGTCGAGGCCGAAGGGGTCCGGCCCGACATCCTCTGCTGCGGCAAGGCGCTCGGCGGCGGCCTGCCGATCGCGGCGGTGCTGGCGAGGAGACCCCTGTTCCAGGTGTGGAGCACGCCCGGCGAAGCCCTCCGCACCTCGACCTTCCTCGCCAACCCGGTGGCCTGCGCCGCCGCCCTGGCGGTGCTCGACGTGCTCGAGCAGGACCGGCTGCCGGAGCGCGCCGCTCGGCTGGGCGCGGGAGTGGCGGCTCGCCTCGCCGGCTGGAGCGATCGCCTGCCGGCCGTCGCCGGCGTCCGCGGCCGCGGCCTGCTCTGGGGCGTCGAGCTGCGGGATCGCCAGTCTGCCGGCGCCTGGGTGGCCGCCGCCCGCCGGCGCGGCGTCCTCATTCTGGCTGGCGGCCCCGAGGGCAGGGTCGCGCAGCTCGTGCCGCCGCTCACGATCGCCGAGGCACAGCTGGCCGGCGCCCTCGACCTGCTCGAGGAGGCGCTCGCCGGGTAGTTGGTCAGTTCCCTCGGCGCTCCTTTGGGCGAGGCGCTGCAGGGGCTGGCGAGCCGGGCTTGGGCGCCTCGCCCAAAGGGGCGCAGGGGGAACTGACCAACTACCCCTCGCCGAGTCATCGTCGGGTACAATGAGCGGACCTTGAGCACCGAGTTCCTGTTGCGGCACTGGGAGCTGCTCTCCCACTTCACCGAGGCCCAGCTCGAGCAGCTCGGCAACTTCGCCGAGCATCGCCGCGCGGCCGCCGGCGAGCAGATCCTGCACGAGGGTGAGCCGACGGCCGACGCCTATCTCGTCGAGAGCGGCAGTGTACGCATCCAGCGGCGCACGCCGTACGGCTCGTTCACCCTCGCCACCTTGAGCCCGGGCCAGCTGTTCGGCGAGACCAGCTTCGTGGACGGCAACGCGCGCTCCGGCGACGCCGTGGCGGTCACGGAGACCGAGCTGCTGGCGCTCAATGCGCGGACCCTGGCCGGCGCGATGGAGAACGATCAGCGCTTGAGCGTCGCTCTCTACTGGATGTTCTGGAAGAGCCTCTCTTCCAAGCTGCGCCAGACCAACGAGCAGCTCGCCCGCTTCTTTTCCCAATCGGGCAATCAGGCGAGCGCGCAGGAGGCCCCCGCCGCCGCGGTCGCCGACGACTTCCACGTCGACCTCGCGTCGAAGCGCAAGCTCTTCCAGGAACAGAAGCTCTCGAGCCTGGAGATCAACTTCCTCGCCTCGCTGTCGCGGGAGAAGAAGTTCGCTCCGCACCAGCAGATCTTCCGCGAAGGGGACGCCGGTGACGAGATGTACGTGCTGCTCGAGGGACGGGTGATGATCAGCAAGTTCATCCCCGGCGCCGGCGAGGAGGCCCTTGCCTTCCTCGAGCGCGGCGACTACTTCGGGGAGATGGCGCTGATCGACAACGTGCAGCGCTCGGCCGATGCCACCGCCTCCGACCGCGGGGCGGTGGTGCTGGCCATTCCGCGCGACGTGCTGGCGGGCATCCTCGACATCCAGCGCGTCTCGTCTCTCCGCCTGTTGCGGCTGCTGTGCACCATGGTGGCCGGCCGCCTGCGCGAGCTCGACGACAAGATCATCGGCTGGTTCATCCTGGCGGGCGGCTCCGCGACCGGCTGGCACGTCAACCGCTAACGCTAACTACCGGCCTGCCTCTCTCGCACGCCTCGTGCGCGGCGCGGGGGGCGGACCGCGGCTCCATCTCGTCCCACCCGCGCGGTCGCGCCAGGGGTGGCGGCGGCCGCCAGGGCCCGCAGCACCTTGCCGACCAGCCCCGACATGGGCAGCGCCGCGCGCTCGCCGGCATCGAACCAGCCGCTGTCGACGCCCTCTCGCACCTCGTCCGCGCCGGCGGAGAGGAGCTCCGCCGCGCAGATGGTGACCCGCAGGTCCCGGTAGGTGATGCCGTGCCGCACCGCCGCGAGCGCGGGACCCAGCCGCCAGTCGCCGCCGTACTTGTCGGCCAGGCCGCGGCTCCGACCATCGAGGAGTGCCGCGTCTGGCGACAACCCGAGCCGCGGCCACCCTTCGCCTGGCGCGGCGCTCGTCGCCGGCACCTCCTCGTCCCGCAGCTCCAGCCAAGGCAGCTCCCAGGCGCCGGCCGGCAGCCCTGCCGGCGGCGGCGTGCCGGGCGCCGCCTGCGCGAGCCGCCCCGATCGGCGGAAGAGCAGCACGCGGTCGGGGTTCTCTCGCGACGCCACCACCGCCACCAGCAGCCGCCGGATCTCGGTCGGGCGACGGCGCCGCGGCGGCGGATACAGCTCCGGCCGGCCTTCCGCCGCCGCGCCACAGCCCGGGCGCAAGGGGCACAGCAGGCACCGCGGCTGCCGCGGCAGGCAGAGCGTGGCGCCCAGCTCCATCAGCGCCTGGTTGCTGTCTCCCGGGCGCGAGGGGTCGAGCAGCGTGGCGGCGGCAGCCGACAAGCGCGCTCGCGAGGCGCCGCGTCTCGGGTCCTCCGCCAGCGCCAGCCGGCGTGCCATCACCCGCTCGACGTTGCCGTCGAGGACCGGCGCCGCGACGCCGAAGGCGATGCTCGCCACCGCGGCGGCGGTATAGGCGCCGATGCCCGGGAGCTCCAGCAGACGATCGAGAGTGCGGGGGAACTCCCCCGCCTCGGCGATGCGCCGGGCGGCGGCATGGAGCTGCCGCGCCCGCCGGTAGTAGCCGAGCCCGGACCAGAGCGCCAGCACGTCGTCGATGGGCGCGCTTGCAAGCACGTCGACGCTCGGGAAGCGGGCCAGGAACCGCTCGTAGTAGGGCAGCACGGCTTCCACCCGGGTCTGCTGCAGCATGATCTCGGACACCCAGATGCGATAAGGGTCCTGGGTGCGGCGCCAGGGCAGATCGCGCCGGTGGCGGTCGAACCAGGAGAGCAGGTCGTGCCGGAGGGAAGCCTGGGACGGTGTCACCGTGCCAAACTATACACTGTACAGGCCAAGGTGGCAGGGGGTGGCGGGGGACCCTGGCGGGACGAGGGAACGGGCGCCTCAGCGAGCCCATTCCTCTATAGCCAGCTTTACCTTTTTGCAATCAGGAAAGTGCCCCTGGCGTTTCCGCCAGGGGCACCAGAGGGGGGAGATCCCTTTCAGTTGGTGGGCCGAGTGTGGCTGTACCCCTGTAGTTGTAGGGGATTTTGGCTGGGTTCGATTGGAGTTGAGACCACTGAGGATCTCGAAGTTGGTAGGACTGTGTTTGGCTGGTGGAATCTCCCCCTCGTAGTTTCCTTGTGTTGCCCCGGATAACGTGCAATCGCCGTGCCTACATTCCCGGCTCGCTATAAGCTGGGCAACGAATGTCTACGCCGACCGGGAACGACCTCCAGGCCAGACGGGCCGCCCTCATGGGGAGACGAAGAAGTGCGGTGTCGCCCGGAGCAGCCGGGTCGCGGGTGGGGATGGGCGAGGGATCCGCCCTGGACGGGGGCGAGTGCGCCGACTTGGCAGGGTGCGCGTCCGCGGCCTGGCGGGTGTGCTGCTTGCCCGCTCAGGCCGCTTGGGGGAGGTCCCTGGGAGATTGGATTGGTGGCTCTACCCTTGAAAAAGGGGATGGGGTGGTGACTTTCGGAGGTGAGATCAGGTACGATCTCGATACCAGGTAGGAGACAGACGGGTGGAGGGACCTCCCCCTCGCGCATTGGTGCTTCTCATGCGCGGGTGTGACTGCAACTTGTGTGCCTGGATCCCACCTGCTCGTCCCGACTCTGGGCATCGCCGGGCACCTTCCAGCACGTCTTCCCCCGCAACCTGCCATGGCCGTTGAATAATGGGGCCCCATGCCCCCTCCTCGTGCACCGGCGCCGACGCCGCCGATCCGCATCGGTTGGAAGGAATACCTCGACCTGCCGGATCTCGGCCTGTGGCGGTTGAAGGGCAAAATCGACACTGGCGCCCGCACCTCCACCCTGCATGTCCAGGACCTCGTCTACCTCGAGCGCCCGGGCGCCGGCGGCCGGGCCGCGGAGGTGACCCTCGCGCCGGATCGGCACGACGCCACGCGCCTGGTCACCGCCAGGGTACGGGTCCTGCGTCACGTGCGGGTGACCGATTCGGGCGGTCATCGCGAGCTGCGGCCGCTCGTCGAGACCGAGCTGGTCCTCGGTCCGGTGCGCAAGCGCATCTATCTCACGCTGACCGATCGCTCGGGCATGCTCTTTCGTATGATCCTGGGCCGCAAGGCGGTGGAAGGCGACTTCTGGGTCGACCCTGCCGCCAAGTACCTGCTGCGGGCCTGGCATCGCCGGCGAGTCGAGCTGAATCGAGAACGACGTTGAAGATCACCGTCCTGTCCCGCGGCCCCGGCCTGTACTCGACCGCGCGTCTCGTCGCAGCCTGCCGCGCGCGTCACGCCGAGGTCTCGGTGCTGGACCCGCTGCACTGCGTCGTCAAGCTCTCCCGCAAGCGCCCGGAGGTCCACCACAACGGCGAGCGGATCACCGGTCTCGACGGCGTCGTGCCGCGCATCGGCGCTTCGATCACCTTCTACGGCCTCGCGGTGCTGCGCCAGTTCGAGATGATGGGCGTCTTCCCGGCCAACGACAGCCAGGCCATCGCCAAGAGCCGCGACAAGCTCCGCGCGCTGCAGCTGCTGTCGCGGCACGACATCGGGATCCCGCCCACCGCCTTCGCCAGGCGCCGGGAGGACGTGCGCTCGGCGATCCGCAAGGTCGGCGGCACGCCGGTCATCCTCAAGCTGCTCGAGGGCAGCCAGGGCACCGGCGTCATCCTCGCCGAGTCGGTGAAGTCCGCCGAGTCGGTGCTCGAGGCGATGCACTCGCTCAAGCAGAACATCCTCATCCAGGCGTTCATCGAGGAGTCCCGCGGCACCGACTTCCGCGCCATCGTGGTCGGGCGGAAGGTGGTCGCCGCCATGGCCCGCCAGGCGGTCGAGGGGGAGTTCCGCAGCAATCTCCACCGCGGCGGCTCTGCCCGCGGCGTGACGCTCGAGCCGCAGTTCGCGGCAACCGCGATCCACGCCGCCGAGGTGCTCGGCCTCAACATCGCCGGCGTCGACATGATCGCCTCGCGCGAGGGACCGATGGTGCTGGAGGTCAACAGCTCGCCGGGCCTCGAGGGCGTCGAGACCGCGACCGGCATCGACGTCGCAGGCGCCATGATCGACTTCGTCATCGAGAACGCTCCGCACGGGTACCCCGGTGACCGCGGCTGACCTCGGCGGCGGTGGCGGCGACGGCGGCAGTGGCCATGGCCGCGACGGCGGCGACGGCGGCGGGCCGCGGCGGCCGGCGGCGGGCCTCCGCCGCCGGCGAGAGCGGACTCGCGGCAAGCGGCCTGCCCTGCGCTTCGCCGGCACCCTGGTGGGCGAGGGCGAGACCGCGGACCTCAAGCTCAAGGTCGCCGAGTCCTACACCGCGGAGCCGGTCTCGATCCCCCTCACGGTGGTGCGCGGCGGCGCCGGACCGACGGTCTTCATCACCGCCACCGTGCACGGCGACGAGCTGATCGGCGTCGGCATCCTGCGCTGGCTGCTCAACGAATGCTCGTTCGCCGAGCTCGCCGGGACGATCGTCGCCGTCCCGGTCGCCAACGTTCCCGGCTTCCTCGTCCTCGACCGCCGGCTGCCGGACCGCCGCGACCTCAACCGCAGCTTCCCGGGCCGCCGCGGCGGCTCGCTCGCCTCGCGCCTGGCCGAGGTGCTGTTCCGCGAGGTGGTCGCCAAGAGCGACTTCGGGATCGACCTCCACACCGCCGGCGCCGAGCGCACCAACTACCCGCAGGTCCGCGCCGACCTCTCGCAGCCCCATGTCGCCTCGCTGGCCGCCGCCTTCGGCTGCCCGTTGATCGTCGACTCCCCGGGCCCCGAGCGCTCCCTGCGCAGCACCGCCGTCGCCGCCGGCGTGCCGACCATCGTCTACGAAGCCGGCAGCCCGCTGCGCTTCGAGCGCCCCTTCATCGAGATCGGAGTGGCGGGCATCCTCAACGTCCTGCGGTCGTTGGGCATGCTCCCGGGCGCCGTCCGGCAACCGCCGGTGCGCCTGGTCCTGCGGAAGACCCGGTGGGTGCGCGCCAAGGTCGGCGGCATCGTCGACCTCAAGGTCGAGCTGGGCCAACCGCTGCGCCGGGGCGACCCGATCTCGGTCCACACCAACCCGTTCAGCCGCGGCCACAGCGTGCTCAGCAGCCCGCACGCCGGGCTCGTCCTCGGCCTGACCCAGATCCCGGTCGTCCATCCCGGCGACGCGGTCTGCCACCTCGCCCCGCTCGGCGCGCGCGACCTCGCATCCTGGAGGCGGTTCTACCAGGCGCCCCTCAGAGTAGGATTGGGAAGTGAAGACGTGTAGTGAGTCTGTTCCCGCCTGTCTCCGTTCGGAGGTCGTGGGTCAGTTTCCCTCCGCGTCCCTTTGGGCAAGGCATTCGAAGTCCTCCGCCCCTGCCCTTGCGGCCCCTCGCCCAAAGGGACGCGGAAAGAAACTGACCCACGACCCGGACGGAAGACGGGGCTTGCGCGGCCAAAAACCTGTGGTATGATGCCCGTCTGTTGTAGCCAAGCACGTCAGCTTCGCTGGACCCCCGAACCTCGAGATTTCCACAGGTTGTGGAATTATTGTGGATTTTGTCGTTCTGCGATCTGACGTGTGCCAGCTGAGCTTGCCGAGGCCCCGATGTCGCAATCCCTCTGGTCCTTGCTTCAGAAGCAACTTCGCCAGCACCTCAATCCCGAGGAGTTCGCGACTTGGTTCCGGCCGCTGAAGGTGCGGGACGACGGCGGCAAGAAGCTGGTCCTGCTCGCTCCCAACTCGCGCTTCCTGCACACCCTCGAGGAGAGCTACCGGCCGACGGTCGACCGCGCGCTCGCCGGTCTCGACGCGCCGGGCTTCGAGGTGCTGTTCTCGCTCGCCGAGGAGGAGGGAGAGCACGCCGAGGTGCCGGTGGTGCTCTCGGATTTCAACCCGAAGTACCTGTTCCAGACCTTCGTCGTGGGCAAGTCGAACGAGTTCGCGCACGCCGCGGCGGAGGCGGTGGCGAAGAACCCGTCGCAGAGCTACAACCCGCTGTTCCTCTACGGCGGGGTCGGGCTCGGCAAGACCCACCTGCTGCATGCCATCGGCCACGAGATCCTGCGTAACCAGCCGCAGATCCGGGTGCTCTACCTCGCGGCCGAGCAGTTCGTCAACGAGCTCATCAACTCGATCCGCTTCGACCGCATGCCCGCCTTCCGGGAGCGCTACCGGACGATCGACGTGCTGATGATCGACGATGTGCAGTTCCTGGCCAACAAGGAGCGCACGCAGGAGGAGTTCTTCCACACCTTCAACACGCTCTACACCAGCCAGAAGCAGATCATCCTCTCCTCGGACTCGTCGCCCCGCAACATCCCGACGCTCGAGGAGCGGCTGCGCAGCCGGTTCGAGTGGGGGCTGATCGCCGACATCCAGCCCCCCGATCTGGAGACGAAGGTGGCCATCCTGCAGCGCAAGGCCTTCAGCGAGAACATACAGCTCCCCGAGGAGGTGGCAGAGTTCATCGCGCAGCAGGTGCGGTCGAACATCCGCGAGCTCGAGGGGCTGCTGAACCGGGTGATCGCGTTCTGCTCGCTGACCGGGAAGCCGATGTCGCTGGCGCTCGCCCGCGAGACTCTGAAGGACATCCTGCCGGAGGAGGGGCGCAAGCCGACGCAGCAGGAGATCATCAAGGCGGTGGCCCGGCACTACGACCTCAAGATCCAGGAGATCAAGAGCAAGAACAACTCCCGCCAAGTCGTGATCCCCAGGCAGGTCGCGATGTACCTCTGCAAGAAGCTCACGACCCTCTCCTACCCAGAGATCGGCAAGCTCTTCAACGACAAGCACCACTCGACGGTGATGTACTCGGTGGAGAAGGTGAATCAAACCAGGGCAGCCGATCCTGACTTCGACCGGACGGTTCAGGCGCTCGAGCAGCAGCTGACGTAGGGGCGGGTCGGGTCGAGTCGGGTGGGGCGGGGCTAGGTGGGTAGGGTTGGGGATGGGGGAAGGCCTCGTAGGGGGCCTCCGGGGAACCCTCCGGCCGGTTCGGGACGGCGGAATCCCCTCCTGCCGCGCCTGGGGCGAGGCACGGCGCGGTGATAGGGGAACCGACCTCGGACTGCTGTGCCTCGCCCCAGGCGCGGCAGGAGGGGATTCCGCCGTCCCGAACCTCCTTCCTCCCACTACGGCTAGTTTTTCTCTTCGGCGACTTACTCGGGATTGGCGGCGACCCGTCAGCTATGAGGGTGTCTCTAAGCTCTTGCCGAGCAACGAGAAACTGCAGCAGCACGGGCCTTCGAAGAGATCGACCGCCGGAGGGGAGGAAGGCAGGGTCGCTGGGGTGACCCGTCCTCTTCCCCTGCGTCCCTTGGGGCGAGGCCCGCGAAGTCCTCTGTCGGCCCTCTTTCGGTACCCTCGCCCCTTGGGACGCAGGGGAAGAGGACGGGCCGCCCCAGCGACCCGGTCGGAGGGGCATTCCCCGTAGGCGCCCATGCGGGACCTCGCAGACCTCTGTGGAAACCAACCCTAAATCCCTGTGGAGTATCTGCGGAAATCTATTGGGCCCCCAAGTCTTGCCTTCACGGTCAACAGGCTCTCCACAGCTTACCCACCGGGTAACGCGGCTTGTGCTTGGACTATAACCATCGTTACTACAGTAACTTGCGCTGCTTATCCTCTTTTCCACAGGGGCCTTCTACGACGACGGCTATGCTATATTCAGGTGTCTGGCTGGAAGAAGAAGAGCGGGAGAGAGAATGGAAATCCGTCTCAAGAGGAACGACTTCCTGGGCGAGTTGGTCCCGATGCAGGGGATCGTCGAGCGGAAGACCACCATCCCGGTGCTGTCGCACATCCTGCTGAACGCCCGTGACTCGCATGACTCCAAGGACGGCAAGCTTCACCTGGCGGCGACCGACCTCGACGTCTCCCTGACCTCGCGCTGCGAAGCCGAGATCCGAGAGGGCGGCGCGATCGCCGTGCAGGCCAAGAAGCTGATCGAGATCATCCGCTCTCTCTCCGCTCCCGAGGTCCTGCTGGTGCAGGAGGAGCCGCGCGTGCTGGGCATCCGCGCCGGCAGCTCGCGGTTCAAGATCCATGGCTTGGCGGCCGACGACTTCCCGACCCTGCCGACCGTGCCGGCGTCCGCGGGTGCCAGGGTCGAGATCCCATTCGCGGACTTCCGCCGCATGGTGGCCAAGATCCTCTTCGCGGTGTCGGCCGAGGAGTCGCGCTTCCAGCTCAACGGCGCCCTGTTCAAGATCAAGGACGGTGCGCTCGAGATCGTGGCCACCGACGGCCACCGCCTGGCGCTGGTCGAGAAGCGTGAGGAGTCCCTGCGCAACGTCCCCGGGAACGCCGGCGAGGATTCGGTGCTGGTGCCGCGCAAGGCTCTGCAGGAGTTGCAGCGGCTCGAAGGCGACGCGGCGGCGACCGCTCTCGAGTTCCGCCGCGGCGAGCATCACCTCTCCTTCCGGCTCGGGCAGCGCGAGTTGATCTGCCGCATCCTCGAGGGCACCTTCCCGGACTACGAGCGGGTGATCGCCAAGGACAACGACAAGCGCGTGCTCTTCGACCGCAAGGCCCTGGCCGAGGCGGTGCAGCGGGCGGCGCTGATGACCAGCGACCGCGCTCGCGCCGTGCGCCTGCAGTTCTCCACCCATCAACTGGTGATCTCGGCGGTGAACGCCGACTTGGGCGAGGCGGTCGAAGAGGTGGCCTGCGAGTACGACGGGCCCGAATTCCGGCTCGGCATCAACCCCGACTACCTGTCGCAGTTCCTCGCCGCCGTGGACACCGACCGCGTCCGGCTCGAGCTCAAAGACGAGAACACGCAGTGCGTCGGCTATCCGCAGGAATCGCCGCCAGGCGATGGCGCTGGCCCGCACGCGACCGACGCGGGCGACGCGGGCGATACTGTGGCCGGAGCGCCGGGCGCGGCCGAGAGCTCCGATGCGGCGGGCGGTTCCGGACATTCTGCCGGCGGCGACGGCCGCTACCTCTGCGTCATCATGCCGATGCGGATCTGAGCCGGAGATCCGCGGGCGGCCCGTTCCACGGGTCCCTCTGAAGTCTCCAAGCCTCCCCTCCGGACGTGCTGTCGCACTTCACAGCGCGCGGTTTCCGCAACCTCCAGCCCCTGGACCTCGCGCCGTCCCCGGGGTCGCATCTGCTCCTCGGCGGCAACGGCGCGGGCAAGACCAGCCTGCTCGAAGCGATCTACGTGCTGGCCACGACCCGCAGCTTTCGCGCCGCCCAGGTGGTCGATTGCGTGGCGCACGGCACCACCGAGCTGGCGCTCTGGGGAGAGGTGGAGACCGACCGCCGCGCCGCCCTCGCGGTGAGCGTGCAGGAGGGGGTGCGCCAGCGCAGCGTCAACGGCAAGCCGACCTCCCTGGCGGATCACCTGGCGGTGCTGCCGGTGGTGGCCTGGGCGGCGGTCGAGACCGGGGTGCTGGTCGGAGCGCCGGGAGCGCGGCGCCGCTTCATGGACCGCGGCGTCGTCGCCACCCGCCCGGCGGCGCTCGAGACGCTCGGCCGCTACCGCGAGGCGCTGCGACAGAAGCGCGAGCTGCTGGCGCGGGACGGCGCCGGGATCGAGATCTGGAACGAGCTCCTGGCCGCCACCGCCGCCGAGGTCATTCGCCTGCGCGCCGCCTACGTCGACGCGCTACGGGTCGAGCTGGCGGCCGTGCTGGCAGAGGTGGGCGAGGTGCGCGAGATCACCGGCGCCGCCGTCACGGCCGCGAGCGCGCCTCCTCCCTCCGCCGTTCCGGACGCTACAGAGCTGCTCTTCGGCAGCACTGCCACCGGCATCGCCGGCGCCCTCGCGCCTTCGGCCGGCCAGCCCGGCGGTCCGCCAGGCCTCCGCCTCGCCGATATCGAGCTCCGCTACCAACCCTCGCCGCCCCAGGGCCTCGAAGGCGCGGCGGCCATCGCCGCCGTGCTGGACAGGGCGATCGACCGCGAGCGCCGCCGCCAGCAGCCGCTGCTCGGTCCCCAGCGCGACGAGCTCGAGATCCTCTGGGGCGGCCACGAGCTGCGCCGTGTGGCCTCCGCCGGCGAGCGCAAAGCCCTCTCGCTGCTCATGCTGGCAGCCCACGGCAGGGTGGTCGAAGCAGCCGGCCGCCGCCCCGTCTATCTCCTCGACGACGCCGACGCCGAGCTGTCGCCCACCTCCGTGGCGGCCGTCTGGTCGGTCTTCGCCAAACGAGTGGCCGCCACCGGAGGACAGCTCTTCGCCAGCTCGAACCGGCCCCAAGTCTGGCTCACTCTCGACGTGGACATCCTCTGGCAGATGGAGAAGGGTAGTCTTTCAAGGCTATAGCCCCTCAAGCCCCTTGGTGACCTTCTTCCATAGACCGCTCTGACCCCAGATCGGCACGACTCGTCAAAGAAACCCCGTAGCCGTAGTGGGAGGAAGAGAGAGGGTGGGGGGCCGACCCAACCTGTGGCCCCCTGGGGGGTGGGGCGGTGGGGAAGGACGAGGGGTCCGTCCCCCACCCTCGGGTCGGAGGGTTCCCCGGAGGCCCCCAAAGAGGTAAACTCCTGAGTCTTCAAAGATTAAGCCCTCTACAAAGGGCCATTTTCGTGCTATAATTCCACATGTCCCAGGGCCCCGCCGGCGGACGTCCCTTCTTGAGGGTATCTCCGGTCTCAGCGGGCTCGAAATCAGCCAACCCAATGCATCAGGTGGCAGGGGAGCGCATTGCGAGACCCAGACGACCGGCAGGGCGAAGAGTTCGAGGAGCAGGCATTGACGACCAGCGAGATTCAGCCTCCCGCGGCGACGGCCACGGCATCGGCGACACCGGCGATCGGAGGCGATACCTATACCGCGGAGAACATCCGCGTCCTCAAGGGCCTCGAGGCCGTGCGTACGCGGCCGGGGATGTACATCGGCGACACCGACGACGCCTCGGGCCTGCATCACATGGTGTTCGAGGTGGTGGACAACTCGGTGGACGAGGCCCTCGCCGGGTACTGCTCGGCCATCGACGTGATCATCCATACCGACAACTCGGTGACCGTCGAGGACGACGGCCGCGGCATCCCGGTGGACCTGCACAAGGAAGAGGGGCGCTCGGCGGCCGAGGTCATCATGACCGAGCTGCATTCGGGCGGTAAGTTCGACAAGAACTCCTACAAGGTGTCCGGCGGCCTGCACGGCGTCGGCGTCTCGGTGGTCAACGCCCTGTCGGAGACCCTCGAGCTCGAGATCAAGCGCGACGGCCGCGTCTGGTTCCAGGTCTACCACCGCGGCGAGCCCGAGGCGCCGATTGCTGCCATCGGCACCACCGACAAGACCGGCACCAAGGTGCGCTTCTGGCCCGATCCGATCGTCTTCGCCGTGCTCGAGTTCTCGTTCGACACCCTGGCGCAGCGCCTCCGCGAGCAGTCGTTCCTGAACCGCGGCATCTTCATTCGGTTGCGCGACGAGCGCACCGACCGCTCGACCGAGTTCTGCTACGCCGGCGGCATCGCCTCCTTCGTCGAGCATCTGAACCGTAACAAGACGCCGCTCCACCCGGTGCCGATCTACCTCTCCGACAGCCGCGTCGATGGCAACGGTCCGGAGAACCCGGAGACCGTCGAGGTCGCCCTGCAGTGGAACGAGGGCTACCAGGAGCTGATCTACAGCTTCGCCAACACCATCAACAACCGCGACGGCGGCACCCACCTGGCGGGCTTCAAGTCGGCGCTGACCCGCACCATCAACGCCTACGCCGCCGCCTCCGGCCTGTCCAAGAACCTCAAGGAGAACCTCACCGGCGACGACGTGCGCGAGGGGTTGACGGCGGTGGTGTCGGTCAAGATCAGGGACCCCAAGTTCTCCTCCCAGACCAAGGACAAGCTGGTCTCCTCGGAGATCAAGGGCTGGGTCGAGCAGGTGGTCGCCGACCGTCTTGGCAGCTACCTCGAGGAGAACCCGCGCGAGGCGCGGCGCATCGTCGAGAAGTGCGTCGAGGCGGCGCATGCCCGCGAGGCGGCGCGCAAGGCGCGCGAGCTGACTCGGCGCAAGGGCGCCCTCGACGCCTCCAACCTCCCCGGCAAGCTGGCCGACTGCAGCGAGCGCGATCCGAAGCACGCCGAGATCTTCCTGGTCGAGGGCGACTCGGCCGGCGGCTCGGCCAAGCAGGGGCGCGACCGGCGCTTCCAGGCGATCCTGCCGCTCAAGGGCAAGATCCTGAACGTCGAGAAGGCGCGCTTCGACAAGATGCTGTCCTCCGACGAGATCAAGACCCTGATCATCGCGCTCGGCACCGGCATCGGCAAGGACGACTTCGAGGTCGAGAAGCTCCGCTACCACAAGCTGATCATCATGTGCGACGCCGACGTCGACGGCAGCCACATCCGCACCCTGATCCTGACCTTCTTCTACCGCCAGATGCAGGAGGTGATCCGCCGCGGCCACCTCTACATCGCCCAGCCGCCGCTCTACAAGGTGAGCCACGGCAAGAGCGAGACCTACCTCAAGGACGACCGGGAGTACCAGGCGTTCCTGGTCGGCCGCATCCAGGAAGCCTGGGAGCTGGAGATCGAGGGTCCCGACGGCGGCAACGGCCACGGCCCGCGCAGCCGCCTCGCCGGCGCCCGCCTGGCGCATTTCCTCGAGCGTGTGGCGAGCTTCCGGGAGGCCTCGGACCGGCTGGCGTCGCGCGGCTACCCGGTCGCGGCGCTGAAGATCGCGCTGCTCGGCGGCATCCGCGACAAGGCCTCGCTCGGCGATCCCGAGAAGGTGCGGGCGGTGGCCCTGCGTCTCGAGGCGGCCGGCTTCCACGGCGTCGAGGTGGGCCAAGACGAGGAGCACGGCACCGGCCGCATCCGCTTCTTCTTCCGCCGCGACGGCGTCGAGCGCGAGGTGCGCGTCGATTGGGGACTGGTGACCAGCGCCGAGTACCGCGCGCTGGCCAACAACTCGCACGGCCTCGAGGCGATCGCCGCCGCCCGCTTCGCCCTCAGCCGCACCGCCGGCACCGCGGTCTCGGGCTCCCCCGTCGCCGCCCCTGCCCCCCTGGCGAAGGACAGCCTCGACGCGGCGCTCGAGATGCTCTACGAGAACGCCAAGAAGGGCCTGTCGATCCAGCGCTACAAGGGCCTCGGCGAGATGAACCCGGACCAGCTCTGGGAGACCACCATGGATCCCACCCGGCGCCGCCTGCTGCAGGTGCGTATCGAGGACGACGTCGAGGCCGACTCCATCTTCACCGTGCTGATGGGCGACGAGGTCGATCCGCGGCGCGAGTTCATCCAGGCCAACGCCCTCGACGTGCGCAACCTGGACGTCTAGTGCACTGCGTGCACTAGCGCCGCCGCGCGGCGCGGGCCCAAACGAGAGATCACAGCTTCCATTCCGATATGAGCGACGAAGAACAGACCCCTCCCTTCGAGCCGCCGGCGGAGCAGCCGATCCCCGTCGACATCGAAGACGAGATGAAGCGCAGCTATCTCGATTACGCGATGAGCGTGATCGTCGGCCGGGCGCTGCCGGACGTGCGCGACGGCCTGAAGCCGGTGCACCGGCGAGTGCTCTACGGCATGTGGGAGAGCGGCAACCGCTCCGACCGGCCGTACAAGAAGTCCGCCCGCATCGTCGGCGACGTGATGGGCAAGTACCACCCGCACGGCGACACCGCGATCTACGACACGGTGGTGCGCATGGCCCAGGACTTCGCCATGCGCTATCCGCTGGTCGACGGCCAGGGCAACTTCGGCTCGATCGACGGCGACAACCCGGCGGCGATGCGCTACACCGAGGTGCGGCTGACCCGCCTCGCCGAGGAGATGCTGCGCGAGGACATCGACAAGGAGACCGTCGACTGGGTGCCGAACTACGACGGCTCCGAGAGCGAGCCGGCGGTGCTGCCGGCGCGCCTGCCGAACCTGCTGGTCAACGGCGCCTCGGGCATCGCCGTCGGCATGGCGACCAACATCCCGCCGCACAACCTCGGCGAGGTGGTCGACGCGCTGAACCTGCTGATGGACAGGCCCGACGCCACGCTGCGCGAGCTGATGGCGGCGCTCCCCGGCCCCGACTTCCCGACCGCCGGCTTCATCCACGGGCTGGCGGGCATCCACTCGGCCTACGAGACCGGCCGCGGCCTCATCCAGGTGCGGGCGCGCGCCGAGATCGAGACCCAGGCGCGCGGCGAGCGGCAGGCCATCGTCGTCACCGAGATCCCCTACCAGGTCAACAAGAAGCGGCTGATCGAGAACATCGCCGTGCTGATCCGCGAGAAGAAGCTCGAGGGCATCGCCGACCTGCGCGACGAGTCCGACCGCGACGGCATCCGCATCGTGCTCGAGGTCAAGCGCGGCGAGGTGCCGGAGGTCATCCTCAACTCGCTGTACAAGATGACCCAGATGCAGATCACCTTCGGCATCAACCTGCTGGCGATCGTCGACAGCCAGCCGAAGGTGATGCGACTGCCGGAGCTGCTGCGCCACTTCCTCGACCACCGCAAGACGGTCATCATCCGGCGCACCCGTCACGACCTGCGCAAGGCGGAGGAGCGGGCGCACGTCCTCGAGGGCATCCTCAAGGCCCTCGACCACCTCGACGCGGTGATCGCCACCATCCGCGCCAGCCAGACGCCGGCCGAGGCGCGCGAGAACCTGATGTCGGGCTTCTCGCTCTCCGAGGTTCAGGCCCAGGCCATCCTCGACATGCGCCTGCAGCGCCTCACCGGCCTCGAGCGCGAGAAGGTGGTCGAGGAGTACCGCGAGCTGATGGTGCTGATCGAGCGGCTGCGCGCCATCCTCGCCTCGGATCGGCTGGTGCTGGACGAGATCCGGCGTGAGCTGGCCGAGCTCAAGGCGGCCTACGGCGGCCGCCGCCGCACCGAGATCATCCCCGAGACCCACGACATCTCGATCGAGGACATGATCGCCGACGAGGACATGGTGATCACCGTCACCCGCTCGGGCTACGTCAAGCGCTCGCCGCTCACCCTCTACCGCGAGCAGAACCGCGGCGGCAAGGGCCGCACCGGCATGGTCACCAAGGAGGACGACTTCGTCGAGCACCTCTACGTGGCCTCGGCGCACAGCTACATCCTGGTCCTCACCGAGAGCGGCCGCATGCACTGGCTCAAGGTGCACGAGATCCCGGAGACCGGCGCCGCGGCGAAGGGGAAGGCGATCGTCAACCTGCTGAACCTCGAGCCGAACGAGCGCCTGGCCACCACCGTCGCGGTGCGCGAGTTCCGCGACGACCGCTTCCTGTTCTTCGTCACCGCCAACGGCACGGTCAAGAAGACCGAGCTGTCGGCCTACGCCAACCCGCGGCTCGGCGGCATCATCGGCATCAACCTCGACGCCGGCGACCGGCTGCTGGCGGTGCGCGAGACCGACGGCGCCAGGGACATCCTGCTCGCCACCGCCCGCGGCTTCGCGATCCGCTTCCCGGAGAGCGACGTGCGGGCGACGGGACGCGCCACCTACGGCGTGCGCGGCATCCGCCTGCGGCCGCGCGACCGGGTGGTCGGCGCCGCGATCCTCGAGTCCGCCGGCGAGGTGCTGTCGGTGACCGCGCGCGGTCTCGGCAAGCGCACGCCGATCGCGGACTACCGCACGCAGAGCCGCGGCGGCCTCGGCATCATCAACCTCAAGGTCGGCGACCGGACGGGCGAGGTGATCTCGGCCAGGCACGTCACCGCGGGCGACGGCATCATCCTCATCACCCAGGCGGGAATGATCATCCGGCTGGGCGTCGCGGACGTCCGCCTGGTCGGTCGCTCGACCCAGGGGGTCAAGCTGATCGACCTCGATCCGGAAGACCGTCTGGTGGCGGTCGCCAAGCTGGCCGAGCCCGCGCCGTCCGAGCCCGAGCCCGAAGGGGGCCCCTCCGGCCCGGATGACCTCCCGGCGGATCTCGGCTCGGAAGGCCCAGATGGCTCGGAAGGCCCGGACGAGGTGAACTGACCTCCTCGTGGGCACCGCGGGCACGGCGGACCGGCGCGGCCGCCGCGCCCGCCGCCCCTCCCCCTCCTGCTGGCGGACCCACGGCGTGACCGGCAGGCCGGACTCGGCCGCGGCCGGCCAGGCCGAGCGGCTCTACCGCCTGGCCTGGCTGTTCTATCTCGGCCTGGCCCTCGCAGGGAGCCTGTGGATCGGCCTGGGTCTCGGTCTCCGCCGGGGGGGACCGATCCCGCTGCGCCTGTTCGTCGATCCCGCGCGCTGGTGGCTCGACGCCGCGGTGGGAGCCGCCGCCGGGCTGGCGCTGCTCGCCTGCTGGTGGGCGCTGCGCCGGCTGCTGCCGGCGGCCCGGGCGCTCGAGGACCGGCTCGGCGAGCTGCTCGGCGGGCTCACCGCGCCGCAGGCGGTCGCGCTGGCGGCGCTGTCCGGCTTCGCCGAGGAGCTGTTCTTCCGCGGCGCGGTGCAGGGCGCGGTCGGCTGGCTCGCCGCCAGCCTGCTGTTCGCGCTACTGCACTCCGGACCCGGCCGCGAGCTCCGGCTGTGGACCCTCTTCGCCCTCTGCGCCGGCCTGCTCTTCGGCGCCCTCATGCTCTGGCGCGGCAACCTCCTGGCGCCGGTGGTGGCGCACTTCGTGGTCAACGCGGTCAACCTCTACCGCCTGCGGGGGGCTCCGGTAGCGTCGTAGCGGCCTCCCCGATGCCCCCTGCCCTCCTTTGGGCGAGGGCCCGCAGTCCTCCGCCGCCTGCCCTCTAAGCTTGCGCCCTCGCCCAAACGGAGGGCAGGGGGCATCGGGGAAGCCGCCACGCTACCGGAGTCCTCGCCGGCTGAGTGCTCGGCGCGTTTGATAGACTGCCGTGGGCGGCCTTTTCGAGCGACCGGGAGACCTCAACGATGCCGAATGACTCGCGTGACGTGCTGGCCCGGGTGGAAGCCGAGAAGCAGGCCTATCTCGAGGAGCTCGAGGACTTCCTGCGCATCCCCTCGATCTCGACCGACCCGGACTACGCGAGCGACGTCTGGCGGGCCAGCGAGTTCGTGCTCGACAAGCTGCGGGCCGCCGGCCTGACCGCCGAGCGCATCGAGACCGCTGGGCATCCGCTGGTCTACGGCGAATGGCTGGGCGCCCCCGGCAAGCCCACCGTGCTGTTTTACGGCCACTACGACGTGCAGCCGGTCGACCCGGTCGAGCTCTGGCGGCATCCGCCGTTCGAGCCCACCGTCGAGGGCGACAAGCTGGTGGCGCGCGGCGCCACCGACGACAAGGGACAGTCCTTCGCCCACCTCAAGGGAGTGGCGGCGACGCTCGCCGAGCGCGGCCGGCTGCCGGTCAACGTCAAGTTCCTGATCGAGGGCGAGGAGGAGGCCGGCGGCCACGCCATCGACCTCTACGTGCGGGCGGACGGCGGCAAGCGCCTGGCCTGCGATTGCGTGATGGTCTCCGACAGCTCGATGTTCGCCCCGGGGCAGCCGGCCCTGATCTACGGCCTCAAGGGGCTGGCCTACATGGAGGTCAAGGTCACCGGCCCGAATCGCGACCTGCACTCCGGCACCTTCGGCGGCGCGGTGACCAACCCGCTCAACGCGCTCTGCGAGATCGTCGCGAAGCTGCGCGACTCCCGCACCGGCAGGGTGCTGATCCCCGGCTTCTACGACGACGTCAAGCCGCTGGCGGACTGGGAGCGGCAGGAGTTCGCGCAGCTGCCGTTCGACGCCGAGGCCTATCGCGCCGAGCTGGGCGTGCCGGAGCTGGTCGGCGAGGAGGGCTACTCCACCCGCGAGCGGACCTGGGCCCGCCCCACCCTGGACGTCAACGGCATCTTCGGCGGCTACCAGGCCCGCGGCGCCAAGACCGTGCTGCCCTCGTGGGGCGGTGCCAAGGTGTCGATGCGCCTGGTCCCGGACCAGCGGCCCGACACGGTGGCGCGCCTGTTCACCGACTTCGTCCACCAGGTGGCGCCGCCGGGCGTGGTGGTCGAGGTCAGCAACCTGCACGGCGCCGAGCCGGTGCTGGTGCAGGCCGAGGGGCCGCTGGTCGAGGCCGCGATGGCGGCGATGGCCGACGCCTGGGGGGCGCGGCCGGTGCGCATCCGCGAGGGCGGCTCGATCCCGATCGTGTCGGCGTTCTCGCAGGTGCTGGGCAAGCCCGTCCTGCTGCTCGGCTTCGGCCTCACCGACGACGCCCTGCACTCGCCGAACGAGAAGTTCAACATCAGCCACTTCTACAACGGCATCCGCTCGGTGGTGCGGCTGCTCGACCGCCTCGGCGACGTGAGCCCATGAGAAGCCAGGACAGGTTCGAGCGCGAGATCAAGTTCCACTCCGACGATCTGGCGGCGCTGCGCGAGCGGCTGACGGAGCTGGAGGCGGAGCGGGTGGGGCCGGCGGCCTTCGAGGACAACTGGATCCTGGACCGCGGCGACGAGCTGCTGTCGGAGGGCCGGATCCTGCGCCTGCGCACCGACGGCACGCGCTCGCACCTGACCTTCAAGGGGAAGATGCACATGGAGGGCAAGCTCAAGGTGCGCGAGGAGCACGAGATCGGGATCGAGAGCGCCGACGAGGCGCGCCAGCTGTTCGAGAAGCTCGGCTACGCGGTGGTGCGGCGCTACCAGAAGGTCCGCGAGGAGTGGCAGCTCGGCGGCGTCACCATCGCCCTCGATCACACGCCGATCGGCGACTTCGCCGAGTTCGAGGGCGACGGCGCCGAGACCGTCGCCCGCCGCTGCGGCTTCGACGCCGGCAAGGGCGAAGCGCGCTCGTACCTGCGCCTCTACGAGGACTACCTGAAGGAGCACCCGGAAGCCCCGCCGGAGATGGTCTTTCGCCAATGACGGGCGCCTGAGCGGACGCCGTATGCGGCTCCGGGCGCTGGTCCTTGCCGCCGGGCTCGGCACGCGGCTGCGGCCGCTGACCGACGACCTGCCGAAGCCGCTGCTGCCGGTGCACGGACAGCCGCTCCTCGGCCTCACCCTGCGGCGCCTGGCGGCGGCGGGCTGCGAGGCCGTCGCGATCAATCTCCACCACGGCGCCGGCCACATCCGCAAGGCTTTCGGCGGCGAGCACGCCGGGCTGCCGTTGACCTGGTCGGAGGAGCCGCGGCTGCTCGGCACGCTCGGGGCGCTGGGGCCGCTCGCCGGCTTCTTCGCCGGCGCCGACCTGGCGCTGGTCGTCAACGGCGACAGCCTCTGCCGCTGGCCGCTCGCCGAGCTGCTGCGGCGCCACCTCGAGACCGGCGCGCTGGCGACGCTGCTGCTCTCCGCCCGCGCCGATCCAGCGGAGTTCGGCGGCGGCGTGGGCGTCGACCGCGCCGGCAGGCTGCTCTTCCTGCGGCCGCCCAGCGGGCCCGGTGCCCCCGGTGCTCCCGCCGTCCCCGGTGCTACCGGCGGTGCCGACGGGCCGGCCGGCGGCGCCTCTTCTCGGCCGGCTCGCGGGACCCGCCGGCGGGTCTTCGCGGGCGCCCACGTCCTCTCGCGCGGCCTGCTGCAACGGATCGCTGCCAGCCCGGCACCGGCCCCGGCCGACTTCGTGCGCGACCTCTGGGAGCCGCTGCTCGCCGAACAACCCGGCTGCCTGGGCTCGCTGACCACGAGGCGGCGCTGGCACGACCTCGGCACGCCGCGGCGCTACCTCGCGGCGACCCTCGACTGGGCGGGCGCCGGCGGCCTCTGGATCTCGCCGGCGGCCGCGGTGGCGCCCTCGGCGGCTGTGCGGCGCTCGAGCCTCGAGGCGGGCTCGCGCGTCGCGGCGGGGGCGGTCGTCGAGGATTCGGTGCTGCTGCCCGGGGCCAGCGTCGGCGCCGGCTGCGAGGTGCGGGACTCGATCCTGGGCGCGGGCGTCGAGCTGCCCGCCGGCGACCACGTCAGGAGCCAGATCGTGGTGGCCGGCGGTGCGCGCTCGGACCTTCGCCCGCGCTGATCGGCTCCCGCGTCAGGGCGGGGTGCCCGGGGCGCTGGGCAGGGAGGGGATGGAGCGCAGGTACTCGTAGACCGCTGCCAGGTCGTGGTCGCTCATGGTCCGGAAGTAGGGCCAGGGCATGACCTGCAGCAGCGGCGAGATCTGCGGGTGGACGTTGTCGGGGTCGACGCCGGTCCGCAGCAGGCGGACGAACTGCGCGAACGTCAGGCCCGCGGGATTGCCGTGCTCGTCGGGCGTGATGTTGCGCGAGACGATGAGGCCCCCCGCGAACTTGCCGCCGCCCGCCAGGTAGGCGGCGGCGTTGATCTCCGCGGGCTTCTGGCCGAGGTGGGGATTGTGGCCGGGGACCCACGGCGGGCTGGTGTGACAGTCGTTGCACGAGATCCGGGTGTTGACGATGTAGCTGCCGAGGCCGACCAGGTTCGGGTCCTTGCCGTGCAGCGACAACGGCACCGGCGCGACCCGGAAGCCGATGCGGATGCGGGCGGCTTCGTCGTCGCCGGCGGTGGCGGCCCCGCCCTGGGCGCTCGAGCGATCGTTCAGGACGACCAGGAAGGCGCAGGCCGCGAGTGAGAGCAGCAGTAGCGGTCGGAGTCTCATCGGATCACCTCTCTCCTTTTCCCTTGCCTATTCTGGGGTGCCCGGCGCGCTGGGCAGCGAGGGGATCGCGCGCAGGTACTCGTAGACCGCCGCCAGGTCGTGCTGGGTCATCTTGCCGAACTGCGGCCAGGGCATGATCACCAGGAACGGCGAGAGCTGCGGGTGGAGATTCTCCGGGTCGAGCCCGACGCGCATCAGCTTGACGAACTGCGGGAACGTCAGGCCGGCCGGCCGGCCGTGCTCGTCGGGAGTGATGTTGCGCGAGATGACCAGCCCGAAGTTGACGCCGCCGGCAAGGTAGGCCGCGGCGTTCATCTGCGCCGGCTCCTGGCCGCTGGTGGGATCGTGGCCGTCCGCCCATTGCGGATTGGTGTGGCAGTCGTTGCAGAAAGCCTGGGTGTTGACGATGTAGCTGCCGAGGCCGACCAGGTTCGGGTCCTTGTGACGCAGCGACAGCGGCACCGGCGCGACCTGGAAGCCGATACGGATGCGGGTGGCCTCGTCGTCGCTCGCGGCGGGGCCCTGGGCGCTCGAGCGGTCGTTCAAGACGACGAGGCATGCACAGGTGACGAGTCCCAGCAGCAGCAGCTTCAGTCTCAACCTCATCGGATCACCTCTCTCTCCTTTACGTTGCCGGCGCCGAGAACCCGGAGCGGGTGCCGGCGAGCGTCAACGTCCGGATTTTGGACATACCCTGTCACCCTACAAGTGCAGGGACCAGGCACTTCCGGGACAACGTTCGATCATCTCGGATTTGCTATTTGTGACTTCTTATCTCGCTTTATTTTACAGCTTCGGCATCATACCTGTTTGGTAACCTATTTCGCTTGACTTCCAGAGTTTCGATGACTTATACCTGCATGCCTGCGGCGGCTGACTAGCCTTCTGCCGCGGTACCGAACCCCATGATTACCGGCTATTCGAGCAATCGCGGCACCGGTGTCGGCGAGGCGCGCGACGGCGAGCCCGCGGAGACCGAAACCGCCGGCGGCGCAGGCACCGCGGCCGAGGATCCGGCGGGACTGTCGCGGGGGCAGCTCGACCAGCTGATCGAGCGCCTGCGCCGCAAGCGGGGCGCCAGCCCGCCGGCCGCCGCGCGCCAGCCGCCGTTGCGCGTCGGCCGCCTGCCGGACACCGGGCCCTACGCGCTCTCCTTCTCCCAGCAGCGGCTGTGGTTCCTGTCGCAGCTCGACGCTTTCTCACCGGCCTACAACATGGCCGGCGCTCTCGATCTCCGCGGCCCGCTCGATCGGGCGGCCCTCGGCCGCGCCCTGCAGGCGGTGGTGGCCCGGCACGAGGCGCTGCGCACCCGCTTCGGGGCCGCCGGCGGCGCGCCGTTCCAGGCGATCGATCCGCCGGCGCCGGTCGCCGTGCCCCAAGTCGACCTCGCGGCGCTGCCGGCGCTCGCCGCCGCGGCCGCGGCGCTGCGCCTCGGCGCCGCCGAGTCCAGGCGGCCGTTCGACCTCGAGGCGCGCTGGCCGCTGCGCGCGCTGCTCCTGCGCCTGGAAGCCGGGAGTCACCGCCTGCTGGTGACCATCCATCACATCGCCGCCGACGGCCGCTCGCTCGAGATCTTCCTCCACGACCTCGGCGCGCTGTATACGGCGGCGGCCGGCTCGGAGCGGCCGGTGCCGCTGCCGGATCTGCCCTTCCGCTTCGTCGACTTCGCCGCCTGGGAGCGGCTGGAGATGGCGGACGGGTCGAGCGGCCTGGCGCGCCACCTCGAGTACTGGCGGGAGCGGCTGGCGGGCGCGCCGCCGACGCTCGAGCTGGCGACCGATCGCGCCCGCCCCGCCCGCCTCGGCTGGCACGGCGGCAGCCAGGAGCTGGCGATCGCGGCGCCGCTCGCCGGAGAGCTGGTGGCGCTGGGACGGCGGCAGCGCGCGACGCCGTTCATGACCCTGCTTGCCGGCGTCGAGGCGCTGCTCTGGCGGCACAGCGGCCAGGCCGATCTCGTCGTCGGGACGGCGGTGGCCAACCGCAATCTCGGCGGCACCGAGCGGCTGGTCGGCTGCTTCGTCAACATGCTGGCGCTGCGCGGCGACGTCGGCGCGGCGGCCAGCTTCGACGACCTCGTCGCGCGAGTGCGCGCCGGCATGCTCGCCGACATGGCGCACCAGGAGCTGCCCTTCGAGAAGCTCATCGCGGAGCTGCAGCCCGAGCGCTGGCTCAGCCGCACGCCGGTGTTCCAGGTCGCTTTCGTGCTGCAGGGGGAGCGGCTCTCCGGCTTGCGGGCCGGGCCGCTGACGCTCACCCCGGCGGCGGTCGAGACGGGCACCGCCAAGTTCGACCTCACCTTCGACCTGGCCGGCGGTGAAGGGGGCTTCGCCGGGCGGCTCGAGTTCAGCGCCGACCTGTTCGACCGCGCCACCGCGATGCGGCTGGCCGCGCACTTCGAGGCGCTGCTCGCCGCCGCGGCGACGCGGCCGGCGGCGGCGCTGGCAGAGCTGCCGCTGATGCGCGAGGCCGAGCTGTTCCAGCTCCTGGTCGAGTGGAACGACTCCGAGTCGGCGCCGGCGCCGGACGGGGCGGCCGAGCAGGTCGGGTGGGGAGGAACGGTCCATGAGCGGATCGCGGCGGTGGCGGCGCGCCGGCCGCGGGCGATGGCGGTGGTGGCGGAGCGGTCCGCGCTGACCTACGGCGAGCTCGAGCGGCGCGCGAACCGCCTGGCCTGGCGGCTGCGGCGGCTGGGAGTGGGCGCGGAGAGTGTGGTCGGCGTCTGCCTCGATCGGAGCACGGCACTGCTGCCCGCGCTGCTGGGGGTGCTCAAGGCGGGGGCCGCCTACCTGCCGCTCGATCCGGAGCTGCCGCGCGAGCGGCTGGCGGGGATCCTCGAGGATGCGCGGCCGCAGGCGGTGCTGGCCGAGGAGCGGCTCCGCGACTGGACAGCCGCTCCGTGGCAGGCGGGGCCCCGGCAGGTGCCCGTGCTGTTTACCGGCTGCGACTCGGGAGGGTGGTTCGGCGATGAGGGGGACGGGTCGGGGGAGGGGTCGCGGCAGGCGGAGGCGCGGGCGCGGATGCGGATGCGGGAGGAAGAGGAGCTATCGCCGCCGCCGGTCACGCTGTCGCCCGCGAGCCTGGCGTACGTGCTGTTCACCTCGGGCTCGACGGGGCGGCCGAAGGGCGTGGCGGTGACGCACGGCGCGCTGATGAACGTGCTGGGGTGGGTGAGCCGGGAGCTCGGCCTGGAGAGTAGGCCGGGCGAAGAGCTCGTGCTGCTGGCGGTGACCACGCTGAGCTTCGACATCGCGGCGGTGGAGCTGCTGCTGCCGCTGCTGCTTGGCGGCCGGGTGGAGCTGGCGGAGCGCGAGGTGTCGGGCGACGGAGCGCGGCTGCGGAGCGAGCTGACGCGGCGCCGGGCGACGCTGCTGCAGGCGACGCCGGTGACCTGGCGGCTGCTGCTCGAGGCGGGATGGGAAGGCGAGGGCGAGCTGCGCTGGGGCATCACCTGCGGCGAGGCGCTGAGCAGCGAGTTGGCGGAGCGGTTGCTGGCGCGGCTGTGGGCGACCACATCGGGCCCGCCGGTGGACCCATCGGCGCCGTCTCAACCCTCCGCGCCGCCGGCGCGTCTGTGGAACCTCTACGGTCCGACCGAGACGGCGATCTTCTCGGCGGGCACGCGGGTGGAGCGGTCGGCGCTGTCGCCGGCGACCGGGGCGCCGCTGGGCGGGCCGGTGGCCAACACGCGGCTGTACGTGCTCGACGAGTGGCTGCGGCCGCTGCCGGCGGGCGTCATCGGGGAGCTCTACATCGGCGGTGCGGGCCTGGCGCGGGGCTATGTCGGCCGCCCGGAGCTGACCGCCGAGCGGTTCGTGCCGGACCCGTTCGCGGAGGCGGCGCCATCTGCCGCGGCGTCGGCGTTCTCGGGGAGCGGTGCGCGCCTGTACCGCAGCGGCGACCTGGCGCGGTGGCGTCCGGACGGGACGCTGGAGTACCTGGGTCGCGCCGACCACCAGGTGAAGCTGCGCGGCTACCGCATCGAGCTGGGCGAGGTGGAGGCGGCGCTGGCGCGGCATCCGGCGGTGCGGGAGTGCGCGGTGGTGACGCGCGGCGAGGGCGACGGCAAGCAGCTGGTGGCCTACCTGGCGGTGCGGGTTCCCTTGGCGCCCGCGACGACCGCGGCGCCCGGGACGGCCGCGGTGCCCGCGACGGCCGCAGCGGTCGCGGCGACCGCGGCGCCTTCCGGCGGGCCGGGCCCCGCCATGATCGGCGCCGCCGCGCCGGGAGCCACCCCGCCGCATGCGCCGCTCGTCGAGCTGCGCGGCCATCTCGAGCGCCAGCTGCCGGCCTACATGGTGCCGGCGTTGTTCGTGGTGCTGCCGGAGCTGCCGCACACTCCGAGCGGCAAGGTGGATCGCAGGGCGCTGCCGGCGCCGGACGCGGCGAGCGTTGTCCCTGGGGCTGCCTACGTGGCGCCGGCCGATGCCGCGGAGGAGCGGCTCGCCAAGCTGTGGTCCGAGCTGCTGGGAATCCCGCGGGTCGGGCGCGACGACGATTTCTTCGCGCTGGGGGGCCACTCGCTGCTCGCCACCCAGCTGGTGTCGCGGCTGCGCGAGGCCTTCGGCGTCGAGCTCCAGGTGCGCGGCATCTTCGAGACGCCGACCCTGTCGGCCCTGGCGGCGCGGCTGGTGGCCCTGCGGCCGGCCGTGGCGGCCGCCGCGCCGTCGTGGCGCCCGCCGCCCGCCGGCGGCGAGGCGACGCTGTCCTTCGGCCAGGAACGGCTCTGGTTCCTGGCCCAGCTGGAGCCCGAGAGCAGCGCCTACCACATCGGCGTCGCGGTGCGGATGCGCGGCCGGCTGGACGTGGCGGCGCTGGCGGCGGCGTTGGCGGCGATCGTGCGCCGCCACGAGCCGCTGCGCACGGTCTTCGGGCTGGCCGGCGGCCGGCCGGTGCAGTGGATCCTGCCGGCGCCGGCGGCGCTGGCGCTGCCCCGCCTGACGCTGGCCGAAGTCGCTCCCGGCCGCCGCGAGCGGCTGGCGGCGAAGATCGCCGGGGCCTGGATGGAGCGGCCCTTCGATCTCGCCGCCGGACCGCTGCTGCGGCCGCTGCTCGTCGAGCTCGGCGCCGGGGAGCACCGACTGCTGCTGGCGGTGCACCACATCGCCGCCGACGGCTGGTCGATGGGCGTGCTGCTGCGCGAGCTGGCGGCACTGTACTCGGCACTGGCCAGGCCGGCGGCGACCGCGATCGACGCGGTCCTGCCGCCGCTGCCGGTGCGCTACTCGTCTTATGCATCCTGGCAACGGGAGCGGCTGCGCGGCGAGGTGCTGGACGAGCAGCTCGGCTACTGGCAGCCGCGGCTGGCGGGCCTGGCGGCGCTCGAGCTGCCGGTCGACCGCCCGTTGAACCCGGGCGCCGGGGCCGGCGCTGCTGCTGCCGGCGCGGACGCCGCGCCGCCGCCGCGGCCGACGCCGTGGCGGGCGGGGCGCCGCGCGGCGGGGTTGCCGGCGGCGCTGGTGGCGGCGATCGCGGCGCTGGCGCGGCACGAGGGAGTGACGCCTTTCATGGTGCTGCTGGCCGGCTTCCAGGCGCTGCTCTGCCGCTACACCGGCCAGACGGACGTGGCGGTGGGCACGCCGATCGCCAACCGCAACCGCGCGGAGATCGAGCCGCTGGTGGGCTTCTTCGTCAACACCCTGGTGATGCGCACCGACCTGTCGGGGGACCCGACGGGCGGCGAGCTGCTGGGCCGGGTGCGGGAGGTGGCGTTGGGCGCCTTCGCGCACCAGGACCTGCCCTTCGAGCTGCTGGTCGAACGGCTGGCGCCCGAGCGGGACCTGGCGGGCACGCCGCTGTTCCGGGTGATGCTGGTGGTGCAGAACACGCCCTGGCCGGCCGTCGCGCTGCCGGACCTGGAGCTGATGCCGGAGGAGGTCCCCGGACGCACGGCGAAGTTCGACCTGACGCTCACCCTGGCGCCGGAGCCGGGCTGGCAGGGCGATCTCGAGTACCGCCGCGAGCTGTTCGACGGCGCCACCATGGCACGCCTGCTGGGCCATCTGAAGACGCTGCTGGCGGAGCTGGCGGCAGCGCCTGGGCGGCGGCTCTCGACTTTGCCCGGCCTCGCCGAGCCGGAGCGCTCGCAAGTGGTCCGCGAGTGGAACGACGAGGAATGGGAGCGGGAGCGGTACGGGTGGGGAGGAACGGTCCATGAGCGGATCGCGGCGGTGGCGGCGCGCCGGCCGCGGGCGATGGCGGTGGTCGCGGAGCGGTCTTCGCCGCTGACCTACGGCGAGCTGGAGCGGCGCGCGAACCGCCTCGCCTGGCAGCTGCGGCGGCTGGGAGTGGGCGCGGATAGCGTAGTCGGTGTCTGCCTGGATCGGAGCGCGGAGCTGCTGCCCGCGCTGCTGGGGGTGCACAAGGTGGGGGCCGCCTACCTGCCGCTCGACCCGGAGCTGCCGCGCGAGCGGTTGGTGGGGATCCTCGAAGATGCGCGGCCATGCGTGGTGCTTGGCGGCACGGCGGCCGCCACCATCCCATGGCAGGTGGGGCCCCGGCAGGTGCCCGTGCTCTTTACAGGCGGCGACTCGGGAGGGTGGTTCGGCGATCACGGGGACGGGCAGGGAGAGGTGTCGCGGCAGGCGCGGGCGCGGGAATGGGAGCTGGAAGAGGAGCTATCGCCGCCGCCGGTCACGCTGTCGCCCGCGAGCCTGGCGTACGTGCTGTTCACCTCGGGCTCGACGGGGCGGCCGAAGGGCGTGGCGGTGACGCACGGTGCCCTGATGAACGTGCTGGGGTGGGTGAGCCGCGAGCTCGGCCTGGAGAACTATCCGGGCGAAGAGCTCGTGCTGCTGGCGGTGACCACGCTGAGCTTCGACATCGCGGCGGTGGAGCTGCTGCTGCCGCTGCTGCTTGGCGGCCGGGTGGAGCTGGCGGAGCGCGAGGTGTCGGGCGATGGAGCGCGGCTGCGGAGCGAGCTGACGCGGCGTCGAGCGACGCTGCTGCAGGCGACGCCGGTGACCTGGCGGCTGCTGCTCGAGGCGGGATGGGAAGGCGAGGGCGAGCTGCGCTGGGGTATCACCTGCGGCGAGGCGTTGAGCAGCGAGCTGGCCGAGCGGTTGCTGGCGCGGCTATCGGTGAGCCCATCGGCGCCGTTGGCAACCATCTCGAACCCGCCGGTCAACCCATCGATGCCTTCGACACCCTCCGCGCCGCCGGCGCGTCTGTGGAACCTCTACGGTCCGACCGAGACGGCGATCTTCTCGGCCGGCACGCGGGTGGAGCGGTTGGCGCTGTCGCCGGCGACCGGGGCGCCGTTGGGCGGGCCGGTGGCCAACACGCGGCTGTACGTGCTCGACGAGCGGCTGCGGCCGCTGCCTGCGGGCGTCATCGGGGAGCTCTACATCGGCGGCGCGGGCCTGGCGCGGGGCTATGTCGGCCGCCCGGAGCTGACCGCCGAGCGGTTCGTGCCGGACCCGTTCGCGGAGGCGGCGCCATCTGCCGCGGCGTCGGCGTTCTCGGGGAGCGGGGCGCGCCTGTACCGTAGCGGCGACCTGGCGCGGTGGCGTCCGGACGGGACGCTGGAGTACCTGGGTCGCGCCGACCACCAGGTGAAGCTGCGCGGCTACCGCATCGAGCTGGGCGAGGTGGAGGCGGCGCTGGCGCGGCATCCGGCGGTGCGGGAGTGTGCGGTGGTGGCGCGCGGCGAGGGCGACGGCAAGCAGCTGGTGGCCTACCTGGCGGTGCGGGCTCCCTTGGCGCCCGGGGCAGCCGCGGCAGCTGCGGCAGCCGCGGCGACCGCAGCGCCTTCCGGCGCGCCGGGCGCCGCCCCGCAGCACGCGCCGCTCGAGCTGCGCCGCCATCTCGAGCGCCAGCTGCCGGCCTACATGGTGCCGGCGGTGTTCGTGGTGCTGCCGGAGCTGCCGCACACCGCGAGCGGCAAGGTCGACCGCAAAGCGCTGCCGCCGCCGGGCGCGGCGAGCGTCGTCCCCGGGGCTGCCTACGTGGCGCCGGCCGGTCCCGCGGAGGAGCGGCTTGCCAAGCTGTGGTCCGAGCTGGTGGGGGTTCCGCGGGTGGGGCGCGACGACAACTTCTTCTCTCTGGGGGGCCACTCGCTGCTCGCCACTCAGCTGGTCTCGCGGCTGCGCGAGGCCTTCGGGGTCGAGCTGCCGGTGCGCGGCGTCTTCGAGACGCCGACCCTGTCGGCCATGGCGGCGCGGCTGCAGGACCTGCCGCGGACAGCGGCGGGCGCCGCGCCGCAGTGGCGCCCGCTGCCCGCCGGCGAGGCGCCGCTGTCGTTCGGCCAGGAACGGCTCTGGTTCCTGGCCCAGCTGGAGCCGGAGAGCAGCGCCTACAACATCGGCGTCGCGGTGCGGATGCGCGGCCGGCTGGACGCGGCGGCACTGGCGGCGGCGTTGGCGGCGATCGTCGGCCGCCACGAGCCGCTGCGCACCGTCTTCGGGGTGGCCGGCGGCCTGCCGGTGCAGTGGATCCTGCCGGCGCCGGCGGCCACGGCGCTGCCCTGCTTGATGCTGGCAGAAGTCGCTCCCGGCCGCCGCGAGCGGCTGGCGGCGGCGATCGCCGGGAGCTGGACGGAGCGGCCCTTCGATCTCGCGGCCGGACCGCTGCTGCGGCCGCTGCTCGTCGAGCTCGGCGCCGGGGAGCACCGGCTGCTGCTGGCGGTGCACCACATCGCCGCCGACGGCTGGTCGATGGGCGTGCTGCTGCGCGAGCTGGCGGCGCTGTACTCGGCACTGGCTCGGCCGGCGGCCACACGCCCGGCCGCGACCGCCGGCGCCGCCCCGCCAGTCCTGCCGCCGCTGCCGGCGCGCTACTCGTCCTACGCATCCTGGCAGCGGGAGCGGCTGCGCGGCGAGGTGCTGGACGAGCAGCTCGGCTACTGGCAGCGACAGCTGGCAGGCCTGGAGGCGCTCGAGCTGCCGGTCGACCGCCCGTGGAGCCCGGGCGCCGAGGCAGGCGCTGCTGCTGCCGGCGCGGACGCCGCGCTGCGGGCGGCGCCACGGCGGGCGGGACGCCGCGCGGCGGGCTTGCCGGCGGCGCTGGCGGCGGAGATCGCGGCGCTGGCGGGGCGCGAGGGGGTGACGCCGTTCATGGTGCTGCTGGCCGGCTTCCAGGCGCTGCTCTGCCGCTACACCGGCCAGACGGACGTGGCGGTGGGCACGCCGATCGCCAACCGCAACCGCGCGGAGATCGAGCCGCTGGTGGGCTTCTTCG
>Ga0207699_10000031_pt1 | contig 137708 bp, 110 predicted proteins | sample LARL51metaG_FD_184344 | JGI IMG/M metagenome (GOLD analysis project Ga0207699, IMG submission 184344) | Corn, switchgrass and miscanthus rhizosphere microbial communities from Kellogg Biological Station, Michigan, USA - LAR L5-1 metaG... | ecosystem: Host-associated > Plants > Roots >... | reverse complement strand
TGCAAAAGGCGGTGGTCAGCCCGGACGTGACTGAGATTCTCAGTGAAGCGGTGCGAATGTCACCCGAGCAAAGACGACTGTTGCTTAAGTCGATGAAGAGGGTAGGGACCGGTAAATCCAAGTCGCGACCTAAGGATAAGAGGCCGGGGGATAATTAGTACCCAGCACTGAAGATGATGTTTGTAGTACCGCCTTCTCAGGCGAAAGTTTGAATGATTTGGAGAGAATCTCTCGTCTTGTTCGATCAGTTGCGCATTGGCATCCTCAGTCTCGTTTCGACTACCTCAACAGCCACTCTAGGATACGCAAGGGCGAATAGAGGACGGGTCGGATCATAAGCAGCCCGGCTATGTGTGTCAAGTTACTGACATTCTGACGGCCGCCTATCACAATAGTGCTCGAGCCGTGTCCAACTTTGTAAGCATCAAAACGGGCCTATTCAGCTGCAACCTTCGTAAGCGCCCGCAGATCTTCGGCTACTTCGGAGCACGTTTGATATCTCTCGGTGGGGCTCTTTCGAAGCAGGTGTTCGATGATGGCAGCTAAGGCTTCAGGTGCGTCCTTCCGGTGTTTCTTTATCGGGGAAGGCGCGCGCTTCTTTATGGCCTCGATAGTTTGGAAGTAGGTCTCGCCTTCAAACGGCAATCGCCCCGTGGTCATCTCGTACAGGACAACACCGAAGGAGAATAAATCCGCGAGATGCGTTACCTCTCCGTGTCCGGTCGCTTGCTCGGGCGACATATAACTCACCGTTCCAAGCAGAACGCCTGACTCGGTGAGACGCGTTTTGTCGATCGAGCGGTTCAGAATCGACTGCGGCTTTGCGAGCCCAAAGTCGAGGACTTTAACCTTTCCTCGCGACGTGATCATTATGTTCGAACACTTGATATCGCGGTGCACCACGCCGCATTCGTGCGCCTCCGCCAATGCGTCAGCGGCCTGGACGCCAAAGTCGAGGATCTCGTTTAGCTGAAGCGGGCCAGACTCAAGACGCTCGGCAACCGTTTGCCCTTCCACGTACTCCATTACGATGTACGGATTGCCCGACGCTTCGCCGATTTCGTGAATCGTCGCGATGTTCGGATGATTGAGCTGCGATGCCATCCGCGCTTCTCTGAGGAACCGCTGCTTCATTGATTCGTCTTCAATGTGCTTGGCGGCGAGCACCTTGATCGCAACGATGCGTTCAAGCTCGGTATCGTACGACTCGAAGATCTCGCCCATCCCGCCCGCGCCCAGCGAGCGCCGGATCTCGAATCTTCCAATGTGCCCTTGCGGCTCGATCAGCGGCGGCACGGCGACCTTTTCAGTCTTGCCATCATGAACCGCCATCGCAGCGCGATCGGTGTCTCGCAGCTCGGTCGTGATGATGCGGGGCCTGGAGATTACGGATGAGAAGAGAGTTGAAAACATCCGCGGGCCGCGATCGTCCTGGATGAAGTAGCCGGCCCGTTTCAAATCTTCCCAAATGTGTTCATGCTCTTTTTCAACATGCCCATTCTCGTGGAACTCGCGAATCGCACGCCTGCCGCTGTCACTAAGGTGATCCCAGATAAATCGGAACTGGCCCTTCGCTTCATCCAGGAATGTCGCTTCGACTTCCTCGCGATCGAGTTTGCCATCGTTCTCGAGCAGATGGTCGAAGTACGCTGAGCAAGCAATCTGCAGGAAGTAAGGAAAGTAACCGGCGATCTCGGTGATCCGTCTGGCGTATCCCTCGAGCGGCAACGCTGCCTCGGCAGACGGCCGAGTTATTAGGTCGAGCGCTTCTCTGCGCGTGAATGCGCGAAGAAAAACATTCGTGAAAATATTAAAGAACGGTGAATCGGCTATGAGTTGTGTGTGACACAGTTCCTGAAGGTCGCGCGCCGAGCTCGTAATGTATGCGACGTCATAGTTGTTGGCGATCGATCTAAGAAAGGAATAGAACTCGAGGTCGAACGCTCGATTGGTGGTGATCGCATCAAACTCATCGAACAGCACGATGAGTTTGCGTCCATCTTTGCGAAAGGTTTCAAGCGCCGCGCGCAATGCGTCAAACGATTGTGGCGACTTTTTGAAAGCCTTATCGCCGGTTTCCTTGGACAGTTGCGCGAAAAGCTCCTTGAAGAACTCCGTAAGAGTAAGCCGTCGTTTCTGCTGAAGGTCGATAAATACAAAGGCATAAGATTCGGGTTGGTCGAAATGCCTCGCGCGAACCTGCGGATTATTGATGTAGTGAAGCAGCGATGATTTTCCGATGCGTCGCTCGCCCACTATCGAAATGGACTGCGGCCGTGAAGCGCCAATGCGAGAGAATATCTTTGACACTTCGCGCGCGCGCCCGAAGAACTGCTCCGGGTCCTGTATAGCGACTCGATTCAGATAAGGATTACTCTGCATCGTCTGTGATTGCCGGGCGCGCGTTCAGCGGGTCTTCGTGCCCGGGGCGCCGTGTGAATTGTAACGGGATGGTATGTCAGGACGCCAACTTCCCGCAGCTTCACCTGGTCTTTGGTTTGCCCGTCCAGACGTTGACTGAATCGGCGGGAGCAATAGTCCCGCCCGAGGCGACGCCGTAGAGATTCAGCGAAAGCGAAAAACCCTTGGGCTTGACGATCCCTATTGCCAATCTTGCAGTCGCCGTCTCGCCGGGTGAGAGGGTGTTGTCGCTGCCTGCGTCGATTGTCTGGCGAGCGCCCTCGGCGGATTTCGTCTGCGGATCGCGCGTCAGAAGCACGTTGCGCGTTAACTCGGATACTCGAAGGAAGGGATTCAATATGGGAATGCTTCCTCGATTGGTTATCTTTACGTCGACCATCAGCCGCGATGCTCCACTTGTCGTGCTCGGCGGATCATCAGATGATGTGTCAGTCCAATTCAGGTCCATCTTCTCCGAAGCCACGAAACTTATATCGACGTTCGAACCGACGTTAGAGCAAATGGAGAAGTCCGCCTGGCTTGTAGCCGCCAGTTGATTGTGAGTCGCGGCCGTATCGAACGCCAGAAGTCTGATGCGCGCGCGCGTGGTCGACACCGCCGGGAGCTTGACGTGATACCGCTGGAGATTTGACGGTATATTATCGGCAAGCACAGAAAAGCTCAGCCCGCTGTCCGTTGAGAGGGTCAGAGTTTGCGGAAAGCCCGGAGCATTAGGGGCGATCCAAACAATTGTGTAATCATCCCCACCGGGTAGCCTCTCGCCGCCATTGGGCGACGCAACAAAGATGTTCGGATAATCGCCGCGCACGCCAGGCCCGATCGTATGCTGCGTGTCTACGCCTCCAACGGAGCCCTGGCCCGCCGAGTTTTCGTAGCCTTGCCAGTCGCCCGCTCCCGCGGTGTAGCTCGCGATAGTGGCCGGTCCGGCGTCCAGCATCAAGCCGACCGGATCGGTACTCGAGACTGCGAGCTGCCACGGACTCGTCAGGTTATCGTCTGCCAGCACGACCGTTTCTCCGATCCAGGTGTCGTTGGCATAGACCGTCTTCTGCCAGCCTTCATCGGCCGTGATAACCGCCATCGTTACTTCATCAAGCTGCGCGTCGCGTCCGAGCGTAGCAATGGGTGGGAGCGACGTATTCATAGGTTTTGAGAATTGCAGCCTGACTTGCAGCGGACCCGGGGCGATTCCAGGGAAGTGCGTATCAACCACCATCTGTCGTTTGTTCCCAGGATCCTCAGCCAGAGGTGACCAGCGCGCCGAATATATGAGTTTCGAGAAAACGCCATCAGTGCCCAGGGAGTACGCCTTAACTGATTCAAGAATCGGCGGCCCGGCGGCCCAATTCAGCAACGACCGGGCGGCAGCCCAGTTCTCCTGGTTGACCAGAGGTATCTCGCTCTCCGGCACGGTGAAATCGCAGCAGCGCGGTCGCATCTCAACGACAAATGGCGCAGGCACGTGATTCACCCCGTATGCATAATCGATCGACGAGCCCGTTAGCGCGTAGAGATCGATCGCTTGCTCGGGGAAATAACGAACCCTATCCACGCTGAACAAGTCATCGGACATTCGCGCCGCGAGCTGGGACAAGGTCCGCGAATCATCGGTTCCGGATTGCGTAAAGCCCCACGGGTAGAGAATCAGTTGAGAATAATTATGATAATCAAGCTGCGCGCGGAAGTGCCGGCTTGGATTGTCGATCAGGGACTTGATCGCCTTCACTTCAGGCTCGCTCTCCGGTTGTGGCCCGCGATAAATCTCGCTTGTGGGATCGTCGCTTGCTCCGATGTCGTCATTAAGACAGCTCCGATCAGAGGAACAATAGTCAGCACAAGGCGAGTCGTTTTGAAGTCGCCACTCGTAGCTGTAGTTCCTGTTCAAGTCGACGCCGACCGCTGAGGCGCAATTGCTTACCGAGATCGGTCTGCGATTCTTACGCCACAATCGTACCGGGTCCATCGCCTCGTTTGGCGAGTTCTGAGTATACGTAAGCCCATCCGGATTCATTATCGGCACAACCCAGATTTGCAGATGATCGACTAAGAATTTGATCGAGTCATCAGTCGCGTAGCCGCTCAACAACTGATTAGCGATATATACGGGAGACTCGACCGATATCCATTCGCGGGCGTGATGGCAGCCGGTGATCAGCACGTCAGGTTTGCTTGAGTCATCGGTCGAAGCGTCTTTGCTGATCTTGAGAGCGAAGATATCCCGGCCTTCGAAACTCGATCCGAGCTTCGAATAGTGAGCGAGCTCCGGATGCGATGCGGCAAGCGCCTTGAACTCGGAGACCGTCTGATCGTAACTGTGGTACTTGCCGTTCGCGAGTGTAATGTGCACCTCGCCGGACGGTGCTGATCTTGCGCGGCGGCCGGCGTCAAAGCTCTTTCCCGGGAAAAGCCTCGGCACGATTTCCGCGAATTCCTGAGGAGTATAAAAGCCTGAAAGCTGGTAGCCTCGACGCGTATAACGTTGGGCGATGTGGGTGTTGATCGATTCTACCGAGCCGTCAGATGGAAAGATGTCGAGATAAGCAACGCGTGATCCGTCGCGCATCAACAAGTCTTCGGGATCGCCGAGCCAATCCGAGTAGCCAGACGCCGCCGCAGAGCGAGTTGTAAGATCGACGACAGCGATACGCATCAAGGTTCCCGCCGCCGCATCCGCGGATTGATACTCAGGTGTAATCGCCTGAGCGATCGTGTCACCACTTGCGCGAGCCTTTTGCCACGCTGCTACCGAGTCGAAAACGACCTTCGTTTGAATGCCTGCTTTGAGCAACTCCGCGATCAGGTATTCAGGAGCCGCGGCGAACGTGAGGTCTCCGCTGCTTGACCAGATAGTGGCTTCGAGGCCGAGTGTCTGAGCGAAACGCGATACGTCGTCGGCGCGGGCACTGATCCGGACGATTTGTGGGACGAATTGTTTCCGCGCCAACTCCGCCTGGACCGTCTGATACCTGCTCCATGCCTCGTGTTGAAATTGCGGTACCCTGTTGTCAAGGGCAGAGCGCCACACGTCAAGCGCGCCGGGCTCATCAAGCCGCGTGAGAGACGTCAACGCGTCGCGGAACTCGTTCGAGTTCGAGGAGGCCAGCCGTGTCTTCAGGTCAGCTTGTCTGGTGCGGCGCTCATCTTGCAGTCCGGAAGAATTCTTAGCTTGATTCGAGGCGGCAGAAACCGAGACGAATGAATGAATGTTCACCAGAAGCAGGGCTGATGCGGCAAAGACAGCAGCACTCATCCCCAGTGAACGATTAAGCAATTTCGTCTTCATTCGTATGTGTTCGTCCGCTAGACAAGGGGTGTACCAGAAGGCCAGAACCGGGTCAAGACTCTTAAGACCTGACTCTTAGGGCACGGGCTGATTGTGCTTGGGAGCATAAATCCGGCGGGAGAGAGGGCACTTGCCGGTGTCTGCCTGCCAGGAAGAGCCGCTTCCGGTGTGGCTCTTCCTTCGAACCCATCAGGCCTCGATCAAGGCTTCTTGCGCCGGGCTGGAGTCGCTGGCTTTTCGGCTTCAACCTTGTAGGCGTTCTTGACTCCTTCGAGTGCATCCTTGACTATCGGAACGCGCTTATCGGTTGGAGGGGCCTTGGCCACAAACTCCGCCAGGGTGTTGGCGCCTTCCTGAATCTGCGCTCTTTCAGTGCTCGCAATCAGCGTCAATCCTAAACCATAAAGCGCGTCAAAATAATTCGGATCCGCTGCCAGCACCACCTTGTAGGAAGCGACTGCGTCTTCCGTTCGGCCTGCCGAGCGGTACAAGTCCCCTTTTAGCACGCCCCACTTGTTCTTGTTGGCGGCATCCAGCGCTTCCGCCTTGTCAATCGCTTTCGAAGTGTCTTCAATCAGATCGGCTACGCCGAAGTGCTCCACCAGCAGCATCGCGTTCTTTGTATAAATGTTGTAGTAGACGATCAAGTCGCTATTCAAGTTCGGATTGTTCTCAGCGGTATCTTCGGATGCAAGAGCGATCGCTTTCTTAGCAGCGGCGACAGCAGCAACGAAGTGAGGCTTCGCTTCATCTCGCTGGCGTTTGTTAAAAAGATCGACGCCCAACTGATAGTGCACTTCCGAAAGATTTGCGTTGGCCCGGTAGTTGATGAGCTTCATCGCAGCATGTTTGGCTGGATCGACCGCAGCTGCCTGCTCGAACTCGCTCAGGGCGCTCGAATAGTTGCTCGCCTTCATCATTTCGAGACCGGTGTTGTAGTGAACCCGTGCCTGGTCGAAATTAGCCTGCAGTTCCTTCGCCTCCTGGACTTTGGCATCCTGTTCTTTCGCTGTCGCTTCCGCCTTTGCTCGGTCCGCGGGAGCTGGCGCCTTCGACGTGGGCAGTCCTCCGCCGGACTTCATTGCCTTCTGAACTTCCTCGAACGTCAAGGTGTGGCCGTCTCCGGCTTCGACGGTAAAATCCACCACAGGCATTTGTGTTATGCGCGCCTGGGTATAGCTCGGCGTTATTCCAGGACCAGACACGATGAATACGAATGTACCGGCAAGAGGCAGGCCCAGATGTATGTAATGACCATTCTTATCAGTCTTGGTGTCCCAGTGGCCCCTGACGTCAGTCCGATAGATGTCAATAAGCGCACCGGGTACGGGTTTTCCCCCGAGCCTGACCGTTCCCTCGACCTGACCCATCTGAGCCAAAGCGAGCGTCGATAAGAAAATGATTGCTGCGACGAGCCCAACAGCTTTCGATAGCCTCTTACGAAACATGATTTCCTCCATCCGATTCCGACTGATGCACCAACCCGGTTTATGATGCCTGAGACTCGACTGCCGTTGGCGCGAACCCAATAATTCCAGCGCGATTATTAAATCTCAGTTGGCGTATTCAAAGTCTATATCTGTGATTTATTGGTGTCAACGCACCGGACCCAAATGGAGATCAATTGAGTTATGACTACCTAGGAACGGGAGGCGCGAGCGCGCGCGGACTGGCGTTGAGTCAGATTGGGGAAGAATTTGTTGGCCAGCCTGTAAGCTAACAGCGCAGCTACAACTACACCAAAGGCGATCGGCTCACGTGTATCAGCCTTCACAAGCATGTAGTAATGAATCACTCCACCAAACGCCGCGACGTAAGCCAACTTGTGCAGACGGTTCCACCGCTTCCCGCCCAATCGCTTGATGCTCTTTTGAGTTGACGTCAGAGCGAGCGGCACCAGCATTAAGAAGCTCGCCATGCCGACGGTGATGAATGGACGTTTGGCTATGTCTTCACCTATCAGTCCGAACCCGAAAAACTTGTCGAACCAAACGTAAGTGAGCAGATGAACGCACCCGTAGAAGAAGCCGTACAGCCCGAGCAGCCGGCGAAACTTGATCATCCAGGGGAGACCTAAGGACTTTCGAAACGGTGTGACCGCCAGTGCGAGAATCAGGAACAACAGCGTCAACACGCCCGTGGTTCGAGTTGCGAATTCGGTCGGATTTGCTCCGAGATGATGGTGATACCAATCCCAGCCTATCAATGAGACCGGCACCGCGCTGCTGACGAAGATTACGAACTGGGCGAAGCTGGTATCGACCGAGGACGGGCGACGGACGACCGGCGACGGGCGACTGGTTGCGGGTAGCTGGCCGACATCGTTCATTGCTTTCCTTTGGACGGTCATCGCCCGGCGGTCGTCCGTCAGTAGTTCTTCTTCAAATCCATTCCGCTGTAAAGCTGCGCGACCTGATCGGCGTAGCCGTTGAACATCAATGTATCCCTCAATCCGAACTCGCCGATGCGTCGCTCGTGCGCCTGACTCCATCGTGGATGGTTCACCTGCGGATTGACGTTCGAGTAGAAGCCGTATTCGCCAGGACCGGCTATGTTCCAGGTCGTAGGCGGCTGTTCTTCGGTCAGACGAATCTTGACGATGGACTTGATTCCCTTGAATCCGTACTTCCAAGGCACGACCAGTTTCAGTGGTGCGCCGTTTTGAGGCGGCAGCGTTTCACCGTAAAGCCCGCTCGCCAGAATCGTCAGCGGGTGCATCGCTTCATCCAGTCGCAAGCCTTCCACATAAGGCCACTCAAGGATGTCCGTCTTGACGTTCGGCATTTGCTTTGGATCGGCGAGCGATTCAAAAGCCACGTACTTCGCTTGCGACATCGGCTGCACCTGGTCAAGAAGCTTTGCCAGCGGGAACCCAACCCATGGGATGACCATCGACCAGGCTTCGACACAACGATGGCGATATACCCGCTCCTCGGGAGGACTGATCTTCACCAAATCGTCGATGTCAAAGACCCGCGGCTTGTTAACCAGCCCTTCAACTGACACCGTCCACGGTCGTGTGATGTAGTTCTTAGCCTTTTGAGCCACGGCCTGTTTGTCCGTTGAGAACTCGTAGAAGTTGTTATAGTGAGTTATGTTCTCGAACGGTGTCTTTGGCTCATTCAGAGGGACGACTGCCGACGGAGCCGCTTGGACATCGGCGATCTTGTCTCCGGGTTGAGCTCCCTCTCCGTGACTCGTGAACTGTCGATAAACCAATCCCGTAGCTATGGTGCTGCCGGCCAGCACTGCTCCGCGGAGAAAGAGGCGACGGCTCAAATAGAGGTTCTTATCAGTTATTTCGCTGTCTTTTATGTCTTCAGGTTTCAACATAGCTGCTTCGATTTTACCACCGTATCATTGGTTTCAGTCTCGAGGGTTTCAGTCTCGAGTCTCAGTCTCGAGTTTCAGGCTAGCGTACGGTTCCAACGACGCTGCCAGTTTTCCAGCGCGTCCGATCTCCAGCGATTGCCATGCCAACATACTCATGATCCACCTTGATGATCAATTTATTCCCCGCTGGAATGACGTTTGAAGCGATCGATGCGGGAGAACTCATTTCTTCGCGTCGCGCCGTTGCTGACCACTGCTCGAAGAGATCGAATCCCGTGCTGCCTTTGCACGAGTTTCAACTGCCCGTGCTTGACCGAGAGATAGGCAAAGGCGACGCAACTGCGACGTAAGTCTCAACCTGGCCGTGACCGCTTTAGCTGACATATCAACCTTCATCGCCGGCTTCCTTGAGTCGTTCAATGTCGACAAGGTCCTGAGGGCGTGGCTTAAGAGACTTCAATGCTATTAGTCCCCGCCGCGACACCGACCACAGGCTCGTAGATTCCCAGGGAACCTCAACCCGCGAATCCCAGATCTCATTGATCTCGGGCGCGACCAAAATGAAATCAAGCGGCAAAACGATCCCTGTCTCACGGTCGATCTTTGAGAATCGGCGTATCTCAATCACTCCGCCGCCGACCGTCATGGGAAGCGCCTCAATTGTAAAGCCAAGGCTTCGTGCTACGCTCTTCGCTTCCTCTTGTGCTTCAGCAAGAATCAAGAGATCGATATCGACCGTCGCTCGGGGCGCTCCCCATACTGCCATGGCTAGCCCTCCGCACACTGCGTAGTCGATATTCGCCCGTTCGAGAGCAGAGACGATCGATTTGAATTCTTCGTACAGATCAAACATGTTGACTCACACCCGCACAAATCTCATGCCTCGCATCAAGTCTACGTTTTCAGACTCTTTCACGCGAATGCACGCGGCCTGGTGATCATACGTGCGTACCTCGAGTTCCAAGGCAGCGCGCGGTAGGATTCCAGAAAACCGGGGATGCTGATAAAGAACAGGAGCGCGGCCGCCGAGGAAACCTGTCTGAACGAAGGCGAGCACTCCCGCGTAAGTTGGAGCTTCGTCCCGCTTCTCATTCAAAATGCCAGTAGGTTGAAATCCCACCTCTACTAGCCGCATTAACTGGTCGTATCGATCAAAAGTACGTCCAAACGAGGCAATGTCGTAGTCCTCAAATGAACCACTGATGCTGGTGTTTTGAACGGCGAGCAACACCGGCGACTCAGAGCTGCGCACTTGCTTCCTTTTGCGGTGAATGGCGTATTTGATTCGTTTCTCTGAATCGCCCCATGCCGTAAGAGCGGGCTCAACTAGAATCTTGTCTCTTGCTGAATTAGATGGGAAGAGATGTAGCCGAATCACGCCTGTTGACAGTTCATCTGCCCATTCCAGATCCGTCGAAGAATCAGTTGGAGACGGAATATCCAGCATTCGCTCAATTTCTTTCTTGAACCCTGTTTTGGAGTCCGATGGACCGATATCTGGAAGTTCCCAGACTGCGGTTCGCCACCCCTCAGGTACTTTCGACTCGATGAAATCTAATAGGGGTATCCGACTTGTCGATTCGTCTTCGACTTCGCGATTAAAAGCTGGTGAGACTGCCTCGACAACGATTGATACATCCGGGAATCGCGCCATGAAATCCGGGCATTTGCGCTGCTGGTTTCTGCTTTCGAAGCTGATCTCTGCGCCCATCTCTTGTAAGAGACGAGCAACGATCAATTCAAAAAGCGTCTCGTACCATCGAATCCTGAGGCAATGTCGAAAATACTCTTGGGTCTCCTTTGGAAATCTTGAAAGATTCTCGTTCAAGAAGCGCCGGCATTCCCTCGCCCGTGGAGTACTAGACTTCGCGAGCCAGTCGAGCGTGTGTTCCCTTCGATGCGCATATGAACTGTCAACTTGCGCAGGCTCCGGTAGCCAGATCGATAGAGAATTCGATTCCCCAAAATTGAGTGAGCTGTCTTCGTCTAACATCATCTTCCGCGTTTAGTGCGTCTAGAAACTAGATTGCGGCCATCACCCTTAATAAGTCACGTGGTTGTTCCAGCGCAAGGTCTGGCGATTCCGCCAGCAAACACGCGCGACTTGATCCACCCCACAAAGCCGCTGCCGTCCGCGTACCCGCTGCGCGTCCCATCATTATGTCAGCGGGACTGTCGCCAATGACCAGCGTAGAACGAGGGTCGGCGCCAAGACCGGCCATTGCGCGAAGCACACCGTCGGGTTCGGGTTTAGGTTTTTCGACATCATCGCCCCACACGCTCACGTCGATCAGCGAGCGAAGACCGGTGAAGTCAATCTCGAGCTCGCCCGCCCGCCGAGGCTTTAGCGACACCACCGCGATGCCCGCGCCCCGTTCGCCCAGATACCCGAGCAACTCAGCGATGCCGTCGTACGGCGTCAGGTGATGATGATGGTTTGCGTAGTAATGCTCTTCGAAACTAACAAGCATCTCATCGAGCATCTCCTCGCTATAGCGGCTTAGAACTTCCTGGGGAGTGACATTCCAGAAATCGCAAAACTGTTCTTCGTTTACCTCGAGCCCGGTATGCAATCTGATCGAATGAAGAAACGCCTCGCGATAAGCTGGTTCGGAGTGCGCGAGCGTCCCATCGAAATCGAAGATGAAAGAATTGAAATTCATGGAACGGTTCAGAGCGCAGGGTTCAGAGTTCACTCTTTGGCCTGCGAGTTTCCGGCAGCCTAAACGCTGAACTCTGAACTTCGAACTCTGAACTACGAACTGGCACTGAACGTTACTGCACAAGCGTGATTGAAAACTTTGCGGTTTCAACAACCGAGCCTTCCCGGGGCTGCGGTTTCTCTCCCTCTCGCGTTGGAGCGACGTGCATCAGCCGGCCCTCAAATGACGTGTCGCTCGTCGCGGCGATTATGCGGCTTGCGCTGAGATCGTACTCGACTCGCGTACTGCCTTTTCCGTCTCCGGTTGTTGTTACATTAAGCTTTGCTTGCTTCGTTGTCAGCGAACTGGAGCCGCTCTGATTGAGAGTGATCGCGCCATCGATGACGGCCTTGTCGCCTTCGAGCGAGGAGAGTTTATAAGAAACGGAGGCGCGCTTCGGTATCTCGGCAATACCGGGCGCCGCGACGTATCCGTAGTCTCCCGTAAGCGAGTCGATGGCGATCGACTGACCCCAGACTTGGCCGACTGAGACATCATTAGAAGGTACCCAAGTTGCCAGGCTGAACAACAACTCCGCCAGCCCGGACTTCCCCGCGCTCAGGGGGAACGAAGACTTTATTGCCCTGCCCTGGGAGTCCTGCTCATACTCAATCTTCTGCCCGACGATAGAGGGTTCGCGCGCTGCCACGTCCGCACCGTCCAAAGTCGCCTGAGTCGCGAATGCTTCTATGATTGCCTCGCCCGAGGAATTACCGACTCCGCGAAGCAAGACTGTCGCCGCTGTTTCCTTATGAACGACGCTTGTTAATCCGTCGGCGCCCGATGGTGTAACACGAGTCTCAACCGATATGTTGATGACGTAGCGATTCTCCTGACCGGGCTTAAGCACCGGTCTAAGCGACACCGATCGCGGCTGCGCGCTCGCGATTGACAAGACGAGTAGCGAGAAAACCAAACCGAGAATCAGTCTATTTCCGTTTCGCATGACTGCCTCTTTATTCGCATTTGACTTGATGGATTCAGGACTAGCTCTTTCCGTTCTCAGAGTTCCCCATCGCGCGGAACTTCTCGTAGCGTCGCGCGATTCTATCCTCACAGCTTAAATCGCGCACCGAACTCAACGCGTCCGACAGACAGGCATCCAGCAAGTTGCCGGCTTCCTCGTAATTCATATGAGCGCCGCCTGGAGGCTCGGGCACTATCTGATCGATCAATCCAAACTCGAGCAGGTCAGGCGCGGTCAATCGCAACGCGCGAGCAGCCTCTTCCGCGAAGTTCTTGTCGCGCCACAGAATCGCCGCGCAGCCTTCGGGTGAAATAACTGAGTAGATCGAGTTCTCGAGCATCATCACCCGATCGCCAAGCCCAATGGCAAGCGCGCCGCCCGAACCTCCTTCGCCGGTCACGGTCACGATCACTGGAACTCGCAGCTTGGCCATCTCGCGCAAGTTGTAGGCAATTGCTTCAGCTTGCCCGCGCTCTTCCGCGTCAATTCCAGGATAAGCGCCCGGCGTGTCGATCATGGCAAAGATCGGCCGGTTGAACTTCTCTGCGAGCTTCATTACTCGGAGTGCCTTGCGATAACCCTCGGGTTTGGGCATCCCGAAATTGCGTTCCTGCCGCTGCTTTGTTGTGCGTCCCTTCTGATGCCCGAGCACCACACAAGGCTCGTCGTGAAAACACGCAAATCCGGCGACCATCGCCGGATCGTCGCCGAACCGGCGATCGCCATGAATCTCTTCGAAGCCGGTAAACAACAACTCAATGTAGTCCAGGGTATAGGGACGACCGGGATGCCGAGCGAGCTTCACGCGATCCCAGGCATTGGGTGTATCGGGTTCCGCAGTCAGGTTGGCCGCCTCCGACTGCTGCAATCGACGGCGAATTTCCTCGATCGAATCTTCGCCTGTCGGGTCCTTGTCCTTCTTTCTCTCTACCATTTTCGGTCTGGTTCCGGGTTCAGAGTTCAGAGTTAACCGTCACGGTTCAGCGTGCATCGACCGAGCCCTGAACTGAAGTTCTAACCCTCATCCCTTAGCGCCTTATCTTGACACTGCTCTTCGGCGATTGCTACATTGCGACCGCGCTGTCCGCGCCGTGGTTTTCCCGCGCAACCGCCGTGTTCACAGGAGGTTTCCAGCTAATGGCGAGGTTCAATGGTATAGAAGTTCCCGCCGATGGTCAAAAGGTTACGGTTGAGGGAATCAAGCTCAATGTGCCCGAGCGTCCCATCATTCCCTTTATCGAAGGCGATGGAACCGGGCGCGATATCTGGCAGGCTTCCCAGCGCGTTTTTGATGCCGCCGTCGAGAAGGCTTACGGCGGCGCGCGCAAGATCGTATGGTACGAGATATTCGCGGGCGAAAAGGCATTCCAGAAGTTTGGCGAGTGGCTGACCGACGATTCCGTTAAAGCCATAGCTGAGTTTGTCGTTGCAATCAAAGGCCCCCTGACCACCCCGGTCGGCGGAGGGATTCGAAGCTTGAATGTCACCCTGCGGCAGGTGCTGGACCTGTACGCGTGCGTGCGCCCGGTTCGCTACTTTGACGGAGTGCCGTCCCCGGTGCTTCATCCCGAGCGCGTCGACGTGGTGATCTTTCGCGAAAACACTGAAGACGTTTACGCCGGAGTCGAGTTCGTTTCAGAGAGCGAACGCGCTCGTGAGATCATTTCGCTCCTAAACGACAAGTACGGGTACAAGGTTCGGACCGACAGCGGCATTGGGATAAAGCCGATCTCTCCGACCGGAACAAAGCGCCTCGTGCGCCGCGCGATCGCCTACGCTCTCGAGTTCAACAAGCCATCTGTCACGCTCGTGCACAAGGGCAACATCATGAAATTCACCGAAGGTGCGTTTCGCGATTGGGGCTACGAGCTTGCGAAGGATGAATTCAGAAATCAAATAGTCACCGAGCGAGAGACATGGATACTGGATAACCGCGAAAAGAGTTCCTCGCTCACCGAAGAAGAAAATGCGCGCATGATCGAGCCCGGGTTCGAGCAAATGTCCGAGAAACAGCGCGCGGCGCTCGTCGGCGAGGTCAAGCAAACGATGGACGACATCTGGTCAACGCACGGCTATGGCGAGTGGAAGAAGAAGCTGTTGATAAAAGACCGCATTGCCGATTCGATCTTTCAGCAGATCCTGATTCGTCCCGATGAGTATTCGATCCTCGCCACTCCAAACTTAAACGGTGACTACCTCTCGGACGCAGCCGCTGCGCAGGTAGGTGGTTTGGGAATGGCTCCAGGAGCCAATATCGGGGATCGAGCTGCGGTGTTTGAAGCCACGCACGGCACTGCGCCTAAGTATGCCGACAAGGATATGGTCAATCCTTCGTCGGTGATTCTATCGGGAGTGATGATGTTCGAACACCTCGGTTGGCGAGAGGTCAGCGAGAAGATAGTTACGGCCCTGACGAAGACAATTCAACAGAAGCGAGTAACCTACGACCTTCATCGGCAGATGGAAGGCGCGACCAAGCTGAAGACCAGCGAGTTCGCCTCGGCGATCATCGAAAATATGTAGAGTGCCAATTTTGCAATGTTTCAAGTTGACCTGGCGGACCGTGGAGAAGGAACCGCTGATTTGCGCTGACCTGTTTTCGCTGATCTGCGCTGATCTGCGAACCGAAGACGGCGTGACGGTTCCTTTCCTGCGAGTCTAAACTATCGTCGACGGTAGCGCACTGTTTAGCGCTGGTTAGAGGCGGACCAGCGAATCTTTCGAGTTCTGGTTCGCAATCATGGAAAACCCTGCCAAGCAGTCGGTCGTCCCTGAGGACTGGGACGACTTCGTCAAGTTCATAGCTCAGCACCGAAACGATATAGCCGAAGGCAGGTACGATCTTCGGATTGAAAAGGACTGGGCGAGGGATCTCACGGACCAGGACCTCCTCCTGCTCATCGAGCACTGTCCAAGTTCCCGACTGACAATTGCATCTGCAACCAGGTCTGGGGCAGTACTGGATGCGCTCTCGCATGACGCATCGAGCGACGTCAGAGAAGAAGTCGCCGACAATCCGCGCACTCCAGCAACCACTCTCGACACGCTATCGAAAGATCCGGCCGCCGCTGTTCGAATGGCAGTCGCCGAAAATTCGGCCGTGTCCGAGGCGAATCTGGAGACACTGTCAAGGGATGAAGTGAATTACGTTCGATGGGGCGTCGCTCACAACGAGAAAACGCTCGTGAGCGTATTGGAAGGACTTGTTAAAGACCCAGATTCGTATGTGAGGGACGAAGCGAAAAAGAATCCTCACGCGCCTAAGAAGACCCTCTGGTCTCGGCTTTTCAGTAAGCGGTCTTAGAATGTTGTCAGGCTTATCGGCTGCCCGCCGTCTCCGGCTTAACGGCGACTTTCACCTGAGCATTGGACCAGCAACACTGGAACCCGCGGCCACCGTCACCCGATGCATCGTTGGCCACAAGGCGCAACACATACTCACCAGGCTCGCTGAAGGTCGCGGTCGTCGTCGCCTTACCACTGAACACAGGGGGCGGTGTCAACCTGCTCTCTATTTTTTCCACCGTTGGCTTGTTGTTGGCGAACGTCACACTGCCAGGTCCGCGAAACTTACTCCACGACACCGTCACCGGAGCGATTCTTAGGCCCTGGCTCGCCGAGCGGGGCGCCTTCGCATCGTCTGAAACCCACGCGGTCAGCGTTAGGGGAATGTTCAAGGTGGTTAGCATGATCACGCTGCTTCCGCGCGGGCCTTGTACGCCCAGTTTTCCCTCTTCAAAGCTGATGAAGGGCGGCGTGTTACCGCTGCCCTCTATGAAAGGCGAAACCTCATACAGAGGATTCAGGCTCATCGGAATGACCGTGGTCTGGCCGTTTACTACCAGGGTCCATGTGAGTTTGCGGGTTCCGAAGTCCCTGGGTACCGTCACGGCAAAGACGCCCCACTGGCGGCCCGTCATGAAATGTGTTGGTTGTCCCTGGTCCGGTCCACCCGGCTCGATGCGGTTGCTTGGCCCGATCGGAATATCAAGCTCTCGCTTGGTATTCCGGTTGTAATAGCCAAGAAGCAGACTATAGCTGCCGTCCGGATTAGCAAACCATCCTTCGAACGCGCCTGTGATGCTCTGGCCTGAATCGTGCGGAGGCTCGATGGGCAATTGTCCTCCGGACACGAACGCCCAGCTTGCGAGCAGGATCACGATCGGTAGAAGGGAAACCGCTGACCGCCGTGCTCGCATCTCAGAAGTCTCCTCGTAGCGCAGACTGTCAGTCTGAGCTGTTTTCCGGAATTCAGTTAATGTGCAGTCATGCGCAGACTTGACAGTCTACGCTACTGCGATTGCCGGGAGGCGGTGGGTTTGAGCGCCTTTGCGTTATTCTTTGCGACCCATGCCTGATAGTCTTCTTCTGAAACATAAGTCACATTCACCCATGCATGCGCCATTTCATCAACTGTGCGGTCGCCCCACCCGACCCATTGGTCCGGATCAGGATTGTTCTTGTTGGCCGGCGTATTGTCGTGCCAGGCAGTGACATGAAGAATGGTACCCTTCGGCAGAACCGGAGCGGCGTCTTCCGTGTAGATGTAGTTATTCATCCAGTTGAAGTTGAAATGGTCGACGTAGCTCAGCACCTGAGTCATGCCGTTCGGCAGGATCGCTTCGATCGCCATTGCCTTCCCGCGCAGATGCATGTGCGGCTGGAAGTTCTCAAGCCGCGCCGGCTGAGCCAGCACGTGGAAAGCCTGGGTCACCGCGACTGAGTTCGGAGGTATATCGAGCCGGCTGCCGGTATTCGCGGTCGCACCAAAAAGCGTCAGGCGTGTTCGATACTTAGGAGTCTCGCCCTTGGGATAGAAATACACGGCCAATTCGGCGTGATCTCGAATCTGCTCGCCGACCGCGTGGAGGTGAAGTTCCCACGAAATGCGCGATCCCGGGAGCAACAACTTCCCGCAGTTCGGACGATATACGTCGTAGCTCTTGCCGATCGCCCATTCCATCAGGAGTCCCGGGCCGGCGGCCCCGCCGTTGGAATTGTCGGTAGCATCTGAATCGGAAGCGTTCGCGCGGGCTGGACGCGCACTCGGTTCTTCCTGAATCAGGCCGGCGAGAACGTGATGCATGATCTTGCGCCCGGCAACGGTTCCGGGCCGCATCTCAACCGCGCGCACCCAGCGCGCCTCTGTAAGCGGCACATCGGTGACCGGTCTCCACCATACGTCCTGCGCCTGAGCCGGCATGGTGTAGTCTTCCGACTTGAGCACGAGGTCCGGCGGGCCATACTGTTTGGCCAGCACCCACCCGTCTTCGTCCGGCCAATGTTTGGGAGCCGGAAGGTCTTTTGCGTCGCCCAACGGCGAACCGGAGTCGACCCATCGAACAATAGTGTTTATCTGATCGTCGGTTAGCGAGCGGTCATTCTGGAAGCTTTGAATTCCAACGGTCTTGTCAATATGCCACGGCGGCATGTTGCGCGTGATGACGCGCTCCCTGATCGCCTTTGCCCAAGGGCGCACCTCTTGATAGGTCGCCAGCGACATCGGCGCCGCAGTTCCTTTTCGGTGGCAATCCTCACACTTCTCCTGGAATATTCGCGAGATGTCTTTTGCAAAAGTTGGCTTCGCGGGAACGGCGCTCTCGTTTGAATCAGCGACGGCGGGAATCGCCATGACGGCGGCCGCAAGTGCAAGCGCCGCGACGACCGCGAGTTTCCAAGTGGATTTCATACCAGACTCCTCCTGAAGTGGGCGTCTGAGCCTTGTTTGACCACGCCTAATGTATCACCGGCAGGCAAGCCAAGTCTAACGGTTTTCTGATTAGCGCGGTGTGCTAGTTCAGCGCGATCAGCCCTCCGGGCGGAGGCGAAGGTCCAAAAAATAAACCTCGCTGAACGACCGACGTGACAGGAAGCAGCCCCTTTTTCTCAGCGACTGGACACCGCCGCATTGGGATGCAATATAAGCCTCTGCACTCGCCAGTTCAGAATCTCAGCCACATAGACCTCGTGCTCAGACGGGCACGCGATCTCGTGAATCCATCCAAACTGACCCGGCTGCTTGCCGGTCTTGCCCAACACGCCCAGCACTTTGCCCTCAAGCGTCAACTTGTACAGCCGGCCGGGATAGGCGTCCGAAGAGAACAGCACCTGATTCGGACCGGGTGTAATGCAGATCGCCCAAGGAGCTCCGCTCTGCGCCGCTGCTCCTTCTGGCGAAGGCATATTGCCGATTGCCGGGCGGGTCGCCGCATCGAAAGGTACATCGATCGCGATCGCGCGAATGAATGTCCCGTTTGGATCAAACACCTGAATCCGCCGATTAGCCCGATCCGCGACGTAGATGTTCCCTTTCGCGTCCGATGCGATGCTGTGCGGAGTGTTGAACTCGCCCGGCTTGGTTCCTCGATCGCCCCACTGCTTTATCCAGTTTCCGTTCTTGTCGAACTTCGCAACTCGAGAGTTGATGTAGCCGTCGCTGATAAAGATATTGCCTTCGGTATCCCAGGTCACATCGGTCGGCTGGCGGAACATACCGTCGACCGCAGGGCGCGGGGGATTAACTCGAGTCCACGGTACCGCTTCATCAGAAGCTTCCTTCTTGCGGCCAAACACCATCACCACGCGGCCTTCGGAATTGAATTTGATGACCATGTCCGAGCCCTTGTCTACTGCCCAGATATTGTCATCCTTGTCTATCCTCACAACATGAGCGTACGACCACGCATAGAGATTCTTGCCGATCTCGCGGATGAACTTGCCGTCGCGTCCGAACTCGAGGAGTTGCGCCGCGCTCGCTCCATAAGCCGGTCCAGTCGAGTTTCCGCGTGAGAAGACGAAAACGTGGCCCTTCGAATTAACAGCGACCCCTGGGGTTTCACCGAAATGAAGATCGGGAGGCAGCTTGAAGAAGTTAACATCCGCATCTGCCTTCAGTTCCGGCACCGGTGTTTGAGCGCTCACCGCCGTCGCCCCGAGTAAGACAAATAACAGTATTATCGAACGTTTCATGAGTCCTCCTGAAGGTTCAGGGTTCAGCCCTGGCCGCGGATTTCGAAGAGTGATCTGAACCTGAACTCTGAACCCAACGCTTAACCGGCGCCGCTACTTCTTGACATATCTTTTCAGCGCCCGTGGTCCGACCTCTGCGCCGTAGATGTTGCCCTTCGCATCGACCGCGACGCCCTCAGCAGCGCTTGTAGCCACGCGATCGGGGTTTGGTTCGGTGTCAGGAATGAAGGCAGTAACTTTCCCGCCCTTGACGCTCCCGATCCTTATGCCGCGCTTCCAGCCCGCATGCCGAGCCGTGTTTGACTCCGAGTCCGCGGCGAAAAGAATGTCATTCCTGATGTAGAGCCCGCTGATCCGGCTGAACTGTTTCCACTCGTCAAGAAACTTTCCGTCCTGATCGAAGATCTGAAGCCGGTTGTTGTTTCGATCCGCAACGAAGAGCCGCCCCTTCGAATCCATCGCAAGACTGTGAGGCGTGTCGAACTCGCCAGGCCCTGTGCCTTTCTTTCCCCAGGTCTTGATGAACTTGCCGTTCTTGTCGAACTTCACAATGCGGGCGTTTGTGTTTCCTCCGTGTCCGTCCGCGACGAAGATGTCACCGTTAGGGGCCGTTATCACGTCCGAGGGTTGATTGAACGTATCCGGGCCGTCGCCGGGGACTCCCGCCTTGCCGAGTGTTAGCAGGACTTTGCCCTCGGGACTAAATTTCACGACTATGTGTCCCTTTCCGGCCGTCGCAGGGCTCGCCGGTCCAGGCGGAACGCCATCGGTCACCCATACGTTGCCCTGATTGTCGACGTGAATCCCATGGGGGAAAATGAACATCCCCGCGCCGAAACTTTTTATGAGCTTTCCGGTCTCATCGAATTTGAGAACGACCGGAAGATTCGAACCGGCGCAACTGTTCCCGCCGCACCTTTCGGCGACCCAAATCGATTTGCCGTCGGGGGCAATATCCACGGCGCTAGTTGAACCCCAGGTGCGGCCTTCGGGCATCTTCGCCCAGCCTTCAATTGTTTGATAAGGATTAGGCGGATCGTTGACCGGCGGGACGTTGTCCTGGGGGCCCTGGGTGTATGCCCTTCCAACTGCCATGGAGAGCATCGCTACAAGAGCCGCTGAAAATGCCAGTCTCATTCGATTTGAATTCGACATCACTGCTCCTCCCTCGGATGAAAACTTACAAGCGCTCAGCGCGACCGGCAGGTCTCGCTTTCGCGATGAGCATTGATATTCTGGACCGCGGCGTGGTGTCATTAGGCCGCGGGGTGTCACTGGCTTCTATCACAACGGCTTCCTCGTTCGCCATCCCGGAACCGGCGCCACGCCGGCGAAGTAACCTGCCAAGCCAGACAGTGCCTGCGAGAATCAGAATCACCATCAGCCAGCGCATCGCGGTTGCAATCTGAGCGCTGCTGAACGCCGGCCATCCGAACTGCCTCAACCGTTCCCAACGCTCTATCATCCAATGCCAGCCGGTGTGCGCGACCAACGCTGACAAAATAATCGTGCCAACCCGCTCGGCAACGACGAACCGGAACAGCACCTCAAGGATCGGAACTAATAGCGCGAGCACCAGGAGCTGCCCAAGCTCGACTCCGATGTTGAATGACAGCAAAGATGTCAATAAGTGAGATCCGGCGAACTGAAGATTCTGCCGCAGAGCAAATGAGAATCCAAACCCATGGACCAGGCCGAAACCAAGGGCGATCATCCACCGGCGCTCAGCATTGCTACCGACGATGTTCTCGAGCGCCATGTAGACGATTGAAACCGCGATCAGCGTTTCTATGAGTGGTGGAAACCACAAAGCGTCCGGTCCAAAGTTGTAAGCCGACGCAATCAACGTGAGCGAGTGAGCTATGGTGAATGCAGTTACTACCTTGATGAGCAGTCGAAAGCGCCGGAAGGGAATAACAAGACAAAACAAGAACAGCAGATGGTCGGTGCCGTCGAGTATATGAAAGAACCCGGCTATGACGAACCGCAACGCGGCCTGATGCCATCGGGGATCGAGCCTCACAAGACCCGGATCGCCTTCGAACTCAAACGCACGCACCGCTCCATTCGGTGGAACGAATCGAAGAACCGTGACCACCCGAATCCCCAAACGAGAAAATACCGGACGAACTGAAAAGCTGGATTGATCCGAATGAATCGCGCACTCGAACAACACATCGAGCAGTCCCTGGTTCCAATACAATTCAGCATCGTTCGACAGCCGCGGTCCAGTTACATGCGCCAGCGCCTCTTCATAAGATCCGAATGATCTATCAGATTCCAGCGAGACTCGTGCGCTGACAACCTCGAGCTTCGCTAGGCGCGCCGCTCCTTCGTAGAGCTCTACGCTGTCGGCGATCCAGACCGTAGCCGCATCATTGAGCGAAGCGTCGGCGCGCGCGAGGTCAAGATAGCCCGGTCCGCGAGTGGGAAAATCCACGTCGCGACAAGCGCGCATCGGCACACGAACGAGCAGATGAAGCCGTTGTCCTTCAGGCTTGAGAAACGCCTGAACCGTTACGTCGTTTGGGATATCGTGCGCGGCGGCGTTGATGCAGGCCATGAAAAAAAAAGCGCACAACCCGGAGAATCGGACAACTGTTCGCGTCGCTCTGCAATGTGGCTGCGTCATTGGCAAGCAAGACTCCGAAATACTCGTTCGGCGGCGCGGATCGATCAACTGCGCTTCGATCTTTGATTCAAAACGTGACGTGGAGTGAGAGCCGTTCTCTCCGCCAGCGGATAGTAAATCGAAGAGCCGTGACTGACAAGCGAACTGGAGCACGCCTTCCTTGTCCTGGGTGGTGCGAAACAGCGCGATAGCATTTGAAGCCAATCCCTTATAGTGATACGCTGCCAATCTCTGATCGGAATCCCGAGTTCAGAATCACATAAAACCAGTGGAACAAGCCGCGATGTGACCGGCTGTGCGCACTCGAACGGACGAATTAGATGACAAACATTAACGGCAAGCGGAAGCTTTACGTAAGCGTGATTGTTATCACACTGTTCATACTTGCGGGGATCGGCGGAATTTCGTGCGCTCAGACTCGAGCCGCGGTCCAGGTTCCCAAATTCGAGGTCGATCCATTCTGGCCGAAGCCGCTGCCAAATCACTGGGTACTCGGTTCGGTAACCGGAGTCGCAGTCGACTCGCAAGATCATATTTGGATTGTTCATCGCGGGGCTGACTCGCTTGGCAACAACGAGAAAGGCGGAATACTCAAGCCGCCGACCGGCTGCTGCGTACCCGCGCCGCCCGTTCTGGAATTCGACCAGGCCGGAAACCTCATTGGCCATTGGGGCGGACCCGGCGCCGGATATGACTGGCCGCAGTCGACCGGCGGCATAACCGCAGACCACAAGGGGAACGTTTGGATAGCCGGAGCGGGCCAGCCCGAGCCGACCGCTGGTCCGGCACGCGGCACGGCCTCACCAGCAAAGCCACAGGACGCTCAGGTGCTCAAGTTCTCATCGACCGGGCAGTTCATTTTGCAGATCGGACACGCGGGCAAGGCTGAAGGCAACGACAGCAAGACAGGCCTCAACCGGCCGGCGAGCGTAACCGTTGACGGCTATGCGAATGAGGTTTATGTCGCCGACACCGGCAATCGCAGAGTCGTAGTCTTCGACGCCGACACCGGAGCTTATAAACGACACTGGGGCGCTTATGGCGAAAAGCCCGACGACTCAGCCCTGGCGGCATATGATGCGAGCGCGACGCCTGCAAAACAGTTTCGCGCCGCAAGCTGCGCGGTGGTTGCGATTGATGGCTCGGTTTATGTCTGCGATCGCTCAAACAACCGCATTCAGGTTTTCAAGAAGGACGGAAAGTTCGTAAAGGAAGCGGCAATCTCGAGAGGCACCCTCGGTGACGGAGCGGTGTGGAGCATCGCTCTGTCGCACGAGCCGGCGCAGCGGATGATTTACGTAGCCGACGGCCAGGATAAGAAGATACTCGTGCTGCGTCGCGACACGCTCGAGACTGTGGCTAGCTTCGGCGACGGCGGGCGAATGCCGGGACAGTTCTACGGTGTCGGCAGCATCGCGGTGGATAAAAAAGGCAACGTCTATACAGGCGAAACATATGAAGGGAAGCGCGTGCAGAAGTTTGTGTATAAGGGCGCGTCCCGTTGAACCGAGCGCTGAGAGTACCGGCTTCAGCCGGGCTGTGCGACGCACTACTCAACTAAAGTTGGCACTCTGAACGCCGTCGAAGGGAAAGTCCAATATGAACCTCAACCGCAATATCTACATCGGTACGTCCCTTCTTGTACTCCTTGCTGCGCTATTCATCGCGCAAGGGCTGCTGGACCGGACGCCGGCCGCCCAGGGAGGAACCGCGGTGATGGCGCCGCGCTTCGAAGTCGATCCCTTCTGGCCCAGGCCGCTCCCGAACCACTGGTACATCGGCATGTCGATCGGCGTTGCAGCCGACGCTCAGGATCACATCTGGATCGTTCATCGGCCTGATACTGTCTCGGCCAACGAGGCCGCACTGGACCAGAAAACCGGTGAGTGCTGCTCGAAGGCGCCACCGGTTCTCGAGTTCGATCAGGCCGGCAATTTGATCGGTCACTGGGGCGGGCCAGGCCAGGGTTACGAGTGGCCGGAGTCTAATCACGGGATCACTATCGACTACAAAGGAAACGTGTGGATCGGAGGCAACGGGACGAACGACGCCCAGGTCTTGAAATTCACGCAGGATGGAAAATTCCTCGCGCAGTTTGGGCATGCGGGTAAGAACGGCGGCAGCAACGACACGGAGAACTTTGGACGAGTAGCCAAAATCTTTGTCGATCCGAAGGCCAACGAAGCCTACATCTCGGATGGCTATCTCAATAAACGCGTGGTCGTAATAGATGCCGACAGCGGAAAGTTCAAACGCTACTGGGGAGCCTACGGCAATAAGCCTGACGATAAAAGCCTTGGCCGTTACGATCCCGATGCGCCGCCGGCCCAGCAGTTTCGTAACCCAGTTCACTGTGCCGAGCTTTCCAACGACGGGTTGCTATACGTCTGCGATCGCGTGAACGACCGGATTCAAGTCTTCACGCCGGCAGGCAAGTTTGTTAAGGAACAGTGGGTCGCGAAGCGCTCACTGTCTGATGGATCCGTTTGGGACATCGCTTTTTCGAAAGACCCGCAGCAGAAGTTCATCTATCTCGCTGATGGGCGCAATGAAAAGGTTTACATCATCCAGCGCGAAACGCTCGAGGTGTTGACGAGTTTCGGCGACGGCGGGCGTCAGCCCGGGCAGTTTTACGGAGTGCATAGCATCGCGACGGATTCGAAGGGTAACATCTATACGACTGAAACCTACGAGGGAAGGCGCTTGCAGAAGTTTGTGTACAAGGGGCTCGCGCCGGTGACAAAAGAGGACCAGGGAACGCCCTGGCCGGCGGCCGGTTCAAAATAGACTTTGCGGCTTTGCGACCCTTTGCGTTTCTTTGCGCGAAAAACTGAAGTAAGAGGCGAGGCTCTGGTTTGACGCAAAGACGAAAAATACCACGAAGATCGCAGGGCGGATTCAAGAACGAGGAGGCGAATATGATTCAGAATTCAGCGACACGCCGAACGTTTATTGGCTCGATGGCAGCAGGGCTGGGGCTTGTTCGTTTTGCCCCGTCCTTTGACCTGTTCGCGCAAACGCGACGCCAGGGCGAGCCCGGAGAGGAACATCCCGAGGAAGATTACGACGGCATGGCTAAGCTTGCGAGCAATGAGAATTGCTGGGGCCCTTCCGATGACGTCGTGAAGGCGATGACGATCGCCTTCAAGTACGCCAATCGGTATCAGTATCCCGACGGCGGCATCGTCGAAGCCATAGCCAAACATCATGGTCTGAAGAAGGAGAACGTAATACTCGGCGCGGGCTCCGGGGAGGTGTTGAAGATGGCCGATGAAGCCTTCCTGCCCGATCACAAGCGAGTCGTCGGCGTCGATCCAAGTTATGACTCGGTGTATCGCCACGTCACCAACAGCAAAGCGGAGGTCATCAAAGTTCCGCTGTTGAAAGATCATCGCATGGACATTCCCGGAATCGTCCGCGCGGTTAAGATGAACTATCGCGACGTGAGCTTCGTCTACATCTGCAATCCGAACAACCCGACGGGCAACATCATTCCAAAACACGAGATCAAGATGCTGCTCGATAACATTCCTTCGGATGTTGTGGTGCTTATCGACGAAGCCTATCACCATTTCGTCACGAATCCGGACTACGCGACCTCGGTGCCGTACATCCTCGAGGGACGAAATGTTATCGTGACGCGGACGTTCTCGAAGATCGCCGCGCTGGCTGGCATGCGCCTCGGCTATGGGCTCGGTCAAAAGGAGCTGATCGATCGTTTGCATCCGTTCAACAGCGGCGGGCTGAACGCAGTGGTGAAGTACGGCGGCGTCGCAGCATTGAAGGACACGGTCTACGAAAAGAAGATCAAGCAGATGACGATCGACCTGCGGGAAAAGACGATCAAGGACCTGCGCGTTTGGGGCTACGAAGTAATTCCGTCTGAAACCAACTTCTTCATGGTCAACGTCGGGCGCGACGTGACTCAAGTTGCGGAAGACTTCAAGAAGCGCAAGGTTTTGGTGGGCCGGAAGTTTCCGCCGATGAACAACTGGTTGCGCGTCTCGGTTGGTACCGAGCCGGAGATGCAGCAGTTCATGATCGCGTTCAAAGCCATGTTCCCGGCCGGCGGGATTAAGGATACAAAGAAGGACAAGGCGGAAACGAAAGAGGCGGGAATCTGAGACGCTGCGAATTCACGCATATTCATATTGTCGTTTCAAGAACGGAGGTGAGCGATGTCGCGACCAGTCTATCGATTCGTCACAATGTTTGTATTGGTAATCGGCCTTGCGGTGATCTCAGTGGAAGCGCGCGGCCAGCTAGCAGCAAAGAACCGGATGTCGCCCCGATCTACAAAGAGCGCGACTACAGTCAAACCAAGCGCCAACGGAACATCGGTACATTCCACGAAAAACGGCGAATGGCCGCATTACACCGGAGACCTTGCGGGCACCAGGTATTCGCCGCTGGATCAGATCAACGCCGATAACTTCAACAAGCTCGAAGTTGCATGGCGATTCAAAACTGACAACCTGGGGACGCGGCCCGAGTACAAACTCGAAGGCACGCCGCTGATGGTTAACGGAATGCTCTACGCCACGGCGGGAACGCGCCGGTCTGTCGTCGCGCTCAAAGCAGACACCGGCGAGATGGTTTGGGTTCACGCCGAATTCGAAGGTCAGCGGGCAGTCAACGCGCCGAGGCAATTGTCGGGGCGTGGCTTATCTTACTGGACTGACGGCAAGGAAGAGCGAATCCTGTACGTAACCACCGGCTATCGACTCATCGCGCTGGATGCGAAGACCGGCGCTCGCATTCCAGGCTTCGGCAAAGATGGAGTCATTGACCTCAAAGTGGGCGTTGTCCACGGGACCGGTCAGCAGATCGATTTGGAAAAAGGCGACGCCGGCCTTCACTCGACACCGGTTGTCGTGAAGGACGTTGTCATCGTCGGAATGGCAATGAAAGAAGGCATGACCGTCGTCACCCACGACAACGTCAAAGGACAGGTGCGGGCGTTCGACGTGCACACAGGCAAGCTGCTTTGGGCGTTCAACACGATTCCCAGGCCCGGCGAGTTTGGCAATGACACCTGGCTCAACAACTCGTGGGCAACGAACGGCAACACCGGAGTGTGGACGCAGATCAGCGTCGATGAAGAATTGGGGCTGGTCTATTTGCCGGTTGAGTCTCCGACGTCGGACTTCTACGGCGGACACCGCCCGGGCAACAACCTGTTTGGTGAGAGCCTCGTGTGCGTAGATCTGAAAACCGGCCAGCGGAAGTGGCACTATCAGGTTGTGCATCATCCCATCTGGGACTACGACCTTTCGTCCGCGCCGATCCTCGCCGACATCAACGTAAACGGCAAAGCAATCAAAGCCGTGGCACTGCCAACCAAGGAAGCATTTCTTTATGTCTTCGATCGCGTGACCGGCCAACCCGTCTGGCCGATGGAGGAGCGGCCGGTTCCCAAGGGCGACGTGCCCGGCGAATGGTACTCGCCGACTCAGCCGTTTCCGACCAAGCCTCAGCCCTACGCTCGCCAGTGGGTAGGCCCGGACGACCTGATAGATTTTACGCCTGAGCTTCGCGCGCAGGCACTCAAGGCAATCGAGCCGTTCAAGAACGGAGGGATGTTCAACCCGCCGGTCGCAAGTAAGATCGGAGGTCCTGTGGCGGGGCTTACAATTGGCACAACCAACGGAGGAACGAACTGGCCAGGGGGAGGGTACGACCCCGAGACTCACACCGTATATGTGCCGGCTTCAAATGCCAGCCTTGTGCCGATCGGGCTGATAGAGCCGCCCGAAGGATTCTCGGACATCAAATATGTGTTTGGGAGGGCAGGTCAGCCGTTCCGAGTGAGTGAGGGACCCGGTTACGGAAGTGCGGCCGACTATCCGCAGCCGCCGAAACGCCGCGCGCAGGAAGGACCACCTCCCAGGGAAGCAGCTCCGGCTGCGACTACCGCTCAGGGCAGCACTTTTGTTCAGGGTCTGTCGATCCTGAAGCCGCCGTACGGACTCCTCTCGGCTATCAATCTGGACAAGGGTGAGATCACATGGCAGGTTGCACACGGAGACACGCCGGATGTGGTGAGAAATCACGCGCTGCTCAAGGGAATGGATATTCCAAAGACCGGCCAAAACGGAGCGGTGGGTTTGGTAGTCACTAAGACACTGGTAATCATGGGAGATCCTCAGGTGACGACTACGCCTGATCATCCGCGCGGCGCGATGCTGCGAGCTTACGACAAAGCGACCGGCAAGCAAGTCGGCGCCATCTTTCTTCCGGCGCCGCAGAGCGGATCGCCGATGACTTACATGCTCAACGGCAAGCAGTACATCGTCGTCGCGATCAGTGGCGGGGCTTACTCGGGCGAGTACGTTGCGTTCGCGCTCCCGACGGCTGATTGAAATGTTAGGAGCGGGCGTTCAGAGTACGGCTTTTAGCTGGCTTGTGCCTGACAAAAACGACCATTCGAAGGGGCATGGCACTACCCGGCTAGAGTCTGTACTCTGAACGCCCGCTTCGATGAAGTGAGATAAAAGTGACAAGAATCAAAATTGCGGTCGTAATAATCGGATTAGTTATGATCGGAGCGTCCCAGACGGCGCTTCGTGCTCAACAAGCCGATAAGCCCTCCTCCATATGGGATGGCGTGTACACGAAGGATCAGGCGAAGCGCGGCGAAGCTCTGTACGTGCAAAACTGCTCGTCGTGTCACGGGCCCGATCTGTCAGGCAACGATGAAGCTGCGGCGCTGGCCGGGCCGGTCTTTCTTTCTAGTTGGGACGGTCTTTCGGTCGGCGACCTCGCAAATCGAGTTCGCGTTTCAATGCCCCCAAACAATCTGGGAAAGCTGAGCCGACAGCAGATCGTCGATATTCTTAGTTACGTGCTCAGCTTCAACAACTTTCCCGCGGGCAAGTCGGAGCTCGACCCTAAACCGGAGTTGTTGAAGCTGGTTCGAGTGGAAGCAACCAAACCCAAAGCAAGGTAGGAGAGCGGGCTCTCTTTGAAATGCCTCTTGAAATTCTGGATCGTAGAGCATTCTTGAAATTCCTCGCTGGCAGCCCGCTGTTGGCTGCCTTGCTTCCGTTCCGCGACGCATTCACACAACAGGCTGGTTCCGACGTCATCTCGAGTCCTGCTGAGGCGATCAACGTCCTTGAGTTCGAAGCCGCCGCGCGAAAAGCGCTCCCACCCGCGCACTTCGGCTACATGGCTACGGGCGTCGACAGCGATGCGACCCTGAAAGCAAATCGCGACGGCTTCACACACTACAACCTCCGTCCTCGACGTCTCGTTGACGTCAGCCGAGCCGATTTATCCACAGAGCTTTTCGGAGTGAAGTGGGAATCGCCGATAGTGATCGCGCCGGTCGGTAGTCAAAAGGCGTTTCATCCTGAGGGCGAGATTGCTGTTGCGAAAGCCGCGCAGGCAAAAAGAACTTTGCAGATCCTCTCAACCGTCGCAACGTCTTCGGTGGAAGACGTGACGAGCGCGCGAGGCGGACCCATCTGGTATCAGCTCTACGCCACTAACAAGTGGGAAGCTACACAGAAGATCGTCAAGCGGGCGGAAGCTGCGGGCTGTCCCGTTCTTGTGATCACTGTCGATCTGCCGGCGGGGCGAAACACCGAGACGCAAGAGTTGTTTCGGCGCAACGACACGAGGCAGTGTTCCAACTGTCACTCTTCGGCTCCGGGCGCAACCTATCGCCGCAAGCCGATGTTCGACGGGATCGATACCACCGGGTTGGGTACCTATTCACCTGCGTTGACCTGGGAGTCCGTTCGTCGTTTAAGGGACTTCACATCGATGAAGCTGGTGCTGAAGGGAATCGAAACTCGCGAGGACGCAGCTCTGTGTTTGGAGAATGGTGTCGATGGAATCATCGTTTCCAACCACGGAGGACGCGCTGAAGAAAGCGGCCGCGCAACGATCGATTGCTTGCCGGAGGTGATCAAGGCGGTCGACGGGCGCATACCGGTGCTCGTGGACGGAGGCTTCCGGCGTGGCACCGACATTTTCAAAGCTCTCGCTATGGGTGCGCGAGCGGTCTGCATCGGGCGACCTTACATCTGGGGCCTGTCAGCTTTTGGTCAACGCGGCGTCGAACGAGTTCTCGAGATTTTGCGCCGCGAGCTGGATCTGGTAATGCGGCAGTGCGGCACGCGCTCACTCAAAGAAATCAGCCCTTCGTTTATCGGCGATAGCTGGCGCCGAGGATGATGCCCCGATCAGAAGACAGCCGAGGTAATTGACATGACTAATGCAAAGTCTATTGTGAAACACGCGACGAGTCGCAATCAAACATGGCTCTTGATCCGGTTCTTGTGCTCGGTAGCATTCGTCTCCAACCTTGCCTCAGCGCAGACTCAGCCCCACGCGCCTCCCACTCCGACGGATGTCAAACCCGGAAGCATCACGCTCGACGATGTGCCTTACCCTTACGCCGTGTCTTATCTGCCGATGACTTTGTACGGTCAGGATGTGCGCATGGCTTACATGGACGTTGCGGCCGAAGGTCAGCCGAACGGCCGCACGGTAGTACTCTTTCACGGCATGAACTTCTTCGGCGAGTACTGGGGCGCAACGATCGACGTGCTTCGCAAGCAGGGCTTTCGCGTGGTTGTCCCGGATCAGATCGGCTTCGGCCGGTCGTCAAAGCCGATCATCCCGTACAACTTTCACGACATGGCTCTGAACACTCGCAAGCTGCTTCAGCATCTGGGCATTTCGAAGGCGGCGATCGTCGGTCACTCGATGGGGGGAATGCTGGCGGCGCGTTTCGCGGCTTCGTATCCGGATATGACCGAACGCGCGGTAATCTACAATCCAATCGGGCTAACCGATCCGCGCTGGTCACGTCCGTGGCGCAGCACTGATGAATCATACAAGGACACGCTTGGCTGGACCTATCAAAGTATTTATCAGGGTATCGCTCGATACTTCGTCCAGGGATGGAAGCCAGAATATGAAAAGTATGTTCGCATACACTACGCCTGGACGCTGTCGGGAGACTGGCCGCGTTTTGCGATGGTTCGAACGCTGGTCCAGCAAATGGTTTATGTTGATCCGGTCGTCTACGACTGGCCTCATATAAAGGTCAAAACGCTGGTTCTTGGTGGCGATAAGGACGGCCCGGACTTTCCCGCCCGAGCAAAGTACATCGCCGATACCATCCCCGGAGCCGAGATGGTGCTGATTCCGAACGTCGGCCACGTCCCGCACTTCGAGGCCCCGGATCTTTTCTACAAGGCGCTGCTGAAGTTTTTGAATTCAGATGCGACCTTGCCCACGCAAAAGCCTGGAGTAAATCGCTAGTAGTTTTCGAGCGTGACCGCACGCCTTCCGAGAATGATGCGTGTTGTGAGATGCTGCCAGCTCGTTGCCGACGCCGCACTTAGTCCCGGCCGTAAGGCCCAACTAAACGCGAGCCTTTCGGTTGTTGTCACTTCATCGTAGCCATGCATTCAATCTCGACACGCGCACTATTCACAAGACCACTTGTCCCAAATGCGCTCCGAGCCGGCAAGCGCTCCTTCTTGAAGAAGGTCACGTAGACGGAATTCATATCGGCCCATTCCTTGATGTCTGCCATCATCACCGTGCACTTGATGACGTTGTCCATCGACGAGCCGTTCTTCTCGAGCACCGCCTTGATGTTCTCAAGCGTTTGCTTTGTTTCCGGGCCGATGCCGCCGGGAGCCAGCTTGCCCGTACTATCGTTACCGAGCTTGCCCGACAAATAGAGCATGTTGCCTACTCGGACGAAATCCGATAGCGGTCTCGCCGCTGCGTTCGCTGCGCTCGAATACTCGACTATCGGGCTTTGCGCCGGCGCTGATTTCGCTTGATCCTTCTTCTGAGCCTCGGCGGCGGCGCACACCGCGAAGACGATCGCCGACGCGCACATGAGTGATTTGATCTTTCTCATAGAATCCTTCCTTTATTGGGGTGCGGCACGAGATGCGCTCGTCATTGCCCATCTTGCAAGTTCCAGGCAATTGAAGCCGAAAGGCTGATTTCCGGTGACTTCGAGACTCGCGTGTATGGCCCAGTCTACGAGTCGAGTGTGTATCATTGTTCCCAGGTCATTTCAAGGCACGGGGATTGAGCAGAACCCTGAATCGTCCTGGCCTGCACGTGCGTCAACTGACGCAAGGCTCTTGAATACGCGCGCGTCAAACTGACTGTAACCTTTTCGCTTTCTCAAACGTGTTCACGTCAGACAGGAGGAACGCGATGTACACAGATGAAGCTAAGGGAGACGTTGTCGTAATCGGCGGCGGAGTTGCGGGCCTCGCAGCGGCGGCATTCATCGCAAAGAGCTTCAGAAATGTCAGACTTTTTGAACAGTCCCGTGCGCTCGGCGGACGCGCGCAGACCAAACAACAAGACGGCTTTTATCTGAACATCGGTCCGCACGCGCTCTATCGAGGCGGACGAGGCATCGAGGTCTTGCGCGAGCTTGGCATCGAACCTCGAGGAAGCGTGCCTTCGGTGTCGGGCGCATTTGCGATAAAGGATGGAGCAAAGCACACCTTTCCAGCGGGGGCCGTATCGTTGCTCATGACGAGCCTGTTCGGGCTGTCGGCGAAGCTGGAAGCCGCGCGCCTGCTCGCTTCGATCGCGAAGATTGATGGCAATCGAATCATGAACGTGAGCGTTCGAGAATGGCTCGATCAAAATGTTTCACACGCTGAAGTCAAGGAACTGATCCTTGCCGCTTTTCGTGTTGCTACTTATACAAACGCACCGGACCTCATGAGCGCCGGAGCGGCGATCGAGCAGTTGAAAAAGGCTCAGGACAAGAGCGTCTTGTATCTGGACGGGGGCTGGCAGACTCTCGTCGACGCTTTGCGCGACGCAGCGTCGCGAAGCGGAGTCAAAGTAGAGACCGGTGTGAGAGTCACTGCCGTCACGAGAGACGTAACGGGCGCAATCAGCGGTGTACGTCTGGCCGACGGTGCCAAAGTTGAAGCATCGAAGGTTGTCATCGCGTCGAGCCCATCGATACTTGCCGGGCTGGTTGAAGGCTTCGAACAATCATCGCTCGCGAGACGGATTGCTGAAGCAGTTCCCGTGCGAGCGGCGTGTCTTGATCTGGCGCTCAGCCAGTTGCCAAAACCGAAAGCGACCTTCGCGCTTGGGATTGATAGCCCTCACTATTTCTCGGTGCATTCCGCGGCTGCGCGGCTTGCACCCGAGGGCTCGGCGATGATTCACGCGGCGAAATACCTTACTCCTGACCACAACGAATCGAGTGAATCAGAGCACGAACTCGAGAGCTTGCTTGATCTTGTTCAACCGGGTTGGCGAAAGGTAATCGTGCACCGCAGATTCCTGCCGGATATGATAGTGATGAACGCGCTGCCGCTGGCTTCCCTTGACGGCACCCGAGGAAGACCCGGTCCTCAAGTAGTCGATGTGCCCGGTCTCTTTGTCGTTGGAGATTGGGTGGGTGAGGAAGGGCTTTTGGTCGACGCCAGCCTCGCAAGCGCGAGACGTGCCGCTGAGTTGATCACAACTTCGCGGACTGTGATCGCAGCGGCGACAGCGTGAGAGAGTTGAACCGCAAGGACACCGAGGACGCGGAGAAGAAGCGTGGCAACGTACGTTGAAGCCCTGGAAACCGATCGGAGATTGTTATGGAATCTGTGCTACCGGATGACCGGCAGTGCTGCGGATGCGGATGACCTGGTCCAGGAGACGTTCGTGCGCGCGATTGAAAAGCCGCCTCACCGGACGAATGAGCCTCTTCGGCCATGGCTCGTGCGAGTTGCGATGAACCTCAGTCGCGACGTGCTTCGCCGAAGAAAGAGGGAGCATTATCTCGGGCCGTGGCTGCCTTCACCGGTGCCCACGGACGAAGAGAGTCCGGCATCCTACGAACCGCCGGCGCCGAGCCTCGACTCTCCGGCGGCGCGATACGATTTGAAGGAGAGCATCTCGTTCGCGTTTCTGGTTGCGCTTGAAGCACTCACACCTTCTCAGCGGGCAGTGCTGTTGCTGCGAGACGTCTTCGATTACTCCACAAGCGAGACAGCGGAAGCGCTGGACATCACCGAAGCGAACGTGAAAGTCACGCTGCTACGCGCCCGCCGAAGGATGAAGGAGTATGACAAGAATCCGACGACGGTCGGCGCAACACAACAGGAGGCTACTCGCCGCGCGCTCGAGCAGTTCCTGCTTTATCTGGGCGCTCGTGATGCGGCGGGAATCGAACGACTGCTGGCTGAAGATGTGATAAGCATCTCTGACGGCGGCCCGGAAGTGCACGCCGCTCGCAAGCCGGTCCGCGGGCGCGACAAAGTTCTGCGACTAATCCTTGGACTTGCGGCCAAGGTGCTGGTTGAGCCGCGCTTCACTATTCAGATGCTTAACGGCCTGCCGTCTATTTCGATTGAGGACTTGCGTTCGAGCGGGACCGCCGCGACACGCTATACAGTTCAAGTAGACGTTGACGATGCAGGCCGCATTCGAAGGCTCTACGCAGTGCTGGCGCCGCGCAAGCTATCCGCGGTCCGGTTCTCAACTTGATCAAATTCCGCTTAAACAAGATCCGCAACGATGCGAAGCTGTCATCACCTGCCATCGTCCTTTCTAACGTAGTAGGTCAGAACGCGATTGGCTCGCGGCACATAGTCGGCGGCGGCCCACGCTCTAAAATCTCGCTCATGCTCCATTTCTTCAAAGCGGCCCAGCGCGATAATCCTGGGCCGCTCGGCTTTCAGCCGCTCGAGCCAGCCCGCGAACCCGCCGGGCTCGACCACGTCCAGATAGGCGTCCTTGCCCCTGTCGAGAAGAAAGTACTTGCTGGCGTTAGTGAGCTTCCCCAACACCAGAACTTCGGGAACACCATGGGTAAATACCTTATCTCCGGGCTGCAATTGCGCGAGGATCTCGACGATGACCGTGTCCTGGTCTTTCAGTAAAGGAAAGCCGTGTTCGAATTGCAATGCAGTCGTCGCCGACTGGTAAAGCATCGTCCCGATCAGGATCGCCGTCACCAATTGAGCGACAGCCGCGGGGCTGGCTTTTAGTCCCACCAGGGTTGTCAAGTGAACCAGTTTGCCAGTCGCATAGTCCATCGCGAGTGCCGAAAAAAATGCGACGAAGGGCAGCAGCGGTATCAAGTCCACCGGGCCCTGGAAGTCAATCATGCAGAACGCGAAGTAGACCAGGCCCGCGATGATCACGGCATGGCGCGGCGCGGCTTCGTACCAGACCTTTCTATCCGACTTGCGATGAAGGTGTTGCCACAGGGCCAGGACGAGACCGGCAATCGCGAGATAGAACAACCAGCTCGCGTTCCGGTAAGGCCTGCTGATCATGTCCTTAAGATGACTGAAGAAGTCTCCGAGGGGACGGCTCTCGCGTGGGGCATAGATCATTGTCGTGTAGTTGAGATTCCACAGATAGAAATCCTTGAGCGCGCCGCTCATCCAGAAGTAAGCGAGCATGATCGCGAGCGGCAATGCCGCGCCCGCGATGACTTTAAGCGCCTGCCGATCTCGCCAACTTGTAAGGTAGCGTGACGCGGCAAGCCCGGCCACGCCCGCAAATAACAAACCCGGCTGCCAGCTCAAGGCCGACAGCATGCCAAAGAGGCCCGCGACAAAAGCGCGGTCTTTCAATGTGGCCCACAGCGACAGCAGACCGAAAACGATCATCGCCGTTTTAGGCTGGACCCCACTGCTGTTGAAGCGCGCAAAGGCGTCGAACGTCAACATCGCCGTTCCCGCCAGGAGTGCCAGACGCACGTTGTCACTGTATTCCAGGGCTAGAAGAAAAGTGATGCCGGCGGTGAGCGCGGCCAGGAGAAGATAGGCTATGCGAATCGCGAGAATATCACGCAGCCCGATCGGCTGCGTGATCAGGATCGCCGCCGCGCCGATGTAGGCCGCGAGCGGGCTCTTGATGTTGACCACATCGCGATAGGGAACTCCACCGCGCGATATCACCTGCGCGAAGTAATCCCAGTTGGCGCGATCACCAAGTGCCGGTTGCCTCCAGAAATCAAACTGCGAGTAAATCAATCCCGCGACAACCAGCACGACACAAAACAATGTACGCCCCTGAAACCACTTGAGGCTCTCCCATATTGGTTGTCGCCCAGCGTGCGCTCTCGGGACCCGTTTCGTCTTGCCCATTGCGGCGTTCCTACTGTCTCGGAGCGCTCTTTTGTTTAAGGCCTTCAATGCGCGCATTGATCTGCTCGGCGGATGCGCGCTCGGGAGCTTCGGTCATGTACGCTGCCCATTCGGTGATTGCATCGGCGTATCGAGTCATCTTCTCGTAAAGGATGGCGAGCTCGCGGTGACAGTCCGGGCAGGGGCCGTCTGCACGGCCAATTGCAGTCACCAGCTTTATTTGCGCCTGCTTCAGCTTGCCCTCTTGCGCCAACTTGCGTCCAATCTTAATCAACTCTTCTGCGTCCCGCCTTAGATTCGGCCTGGCGTTTCGAGCCTCCGCCACGGCTGCCACATCGGCGGAATCGTCCGCTGGATCTAACCCCCTCGTGCGCGCAAGCATCGAGGCGACTTCGGGCGAAACCGGACGGAGTTCGAAGGCCAGCTCGGCCTCTCTTTCAGCCAGTTCCTTGTCGCCTCGCGCCAGATAAGCTTCCGCCATCAGCAATCGAGCATAGTAATTCCTGGGGTCCCACCTGATGGCTTCGCCCGCGGCATCTTGTAACTTGTTCACGTCGCCGGCCGAAAGCGCCAAAGAGCCGAGCAGCGTGTAATTCAGATCAGGCGTCAGCGTCCGCGCAAGCGACTGCTCGACGTGACTAATCGCCAGCTTCAGCGCATCCTCGCGGATCGCCTTCACGTCGACCGTTATCCCCTGGGCGCGGGAAGCCGACTCTGATGCCTTTGGCAGGTTTCTTACAAACGTCTCGACGGCATGCGCGAATAGGAAATCGTACTGGCGTGTAGGATCCGGAGTGCCGGTCACCTTTTCGCCGAGGCTCACAAGACGATTGAAATCTACCGGATGTGATGAATCAAAGAGATCATTATAAGCGGCATCGGATTCAATAACTCCGCCAGAATACCAGATTGCAATAACGAGGCACGCGAGCGCCGCCGCAGTTTGAACCCACTGCCACCATTTCCATGAAAATGCGCTCACACGTTTCGTTCCGGCCGCTTTGACATTCGCTGGAGACGGTTGCGAACCTTCGGCGGCTGCGCTGCCTGAACCGAACAGCTTTGATACCGATACGGTGATCGCCAGAAACGTAAAGAAGTAGAGACCGGTCGCGATCTGATCGTAGATAAAAATATTGTGCACCAGCGCTGCTATGAATGAGCAGATCAGGCCGGTGATTATGAATCGCCAATTCTCCGCCTCGGTTCGGCGGCGAGCGCGGATCAATATCATTAGTGACAGGACTATCATAGAGATGTAAAGAGCCGCGCCTGCAACGCCGTGCGATATGAGCGTGTCGAGGTATGAATTGTGAGAGCTCTCGTTATTCGATAAGGGATTGAGTTTCGCAAGTTCGATTGATTTGAAGCCAGGGAGGGCCTTCCGAAATCCTTCCGGTCCCGTCCCTACAAGCGCGAACGAAGGGACCATCTTCAGAGAATCGCGCCAGAGCAGATTTCGTCCCGACGCCGATGTTCCTTCCGACATCAAACTCCGCAGGCGTTGAGTCACGCTTCGAGACGCCGGACTTATAAAGAATAACGAAAGAAGCAACACGATCGACGCTATTACCGCCGCCACGGTACTGCGAGGAGTGCGCTTCAAAAGCTGCCGAGCTACTCCGTCTTTAAGCACAAAGAAGCTGAAGACTATTATCCCGGCGATCAGGCCTATCCAGGCCCCTCGGGTTCCGCTGAATGCGATGGCGACAATCGAAAGCCCGGTTGCGGCAACTGCAAAAACGCGCAGCCATCTACGAGCGGCCAAGGCAAGTCCTCCAGTCAGCAGTGTGGTGTAGCAAAGAAAGTTGCCGAGATAATCAGCGTGACCCAGCGAAGCGCATACGCGAATCAGGTTTCCCTCGGGCGTGGGGAAGGTGTACAGGCTCCGCCGCACGAAAGGCTCGACGCCGAACGATTGCGCCACTGCGTATGCTGCTACCAAGCACCCGGTCGCTGCGATGACCCAAAGCGTGGCGCGCAGCCGGTTTTCGCTTGCGCCTATTCCCGCGCTCAGGGCGACAAAGAAGACAAAGAAGCAACCTCGGGTGATCAGACCCATATGATTGAAGTGGCTGCCGAACAGCGACACAACCGGCGCTACCCCAAAAAGAGTTGAAACAGCTACCGCTAAGAAGTAAAAGCAAACCACGCTCACGAGCCGCGACCCCGAGCCGGATTTCGAGCCGTCCGGCTTGAGAAAAGAGAGCGCAGGCCGTTGCGACATAAACAAGAGAAGCGTCGAAGCGCCGATGAGCAAGACCACAAATTTCGGCAGCGAGTATTTTGTATAGACGGCGCTGCTGAACGCGAGCGGGATCAAGACCAAAAGCGCAAGCGATAAGATGAAGACCGCGTCACCAGGATTGATTCGTGGCTTCGGCGCTGAGCTCGCGGTTTTATGTTTCCTTGGCACTCGCTTTCAGAAACGAGCCCGCCAGCGCACTGGCTGTGACTCGATTGTGAGCTCCGGGGGAAGTGCTCGAATGAACACTGAAGTCTAGTTGGAGGACTTTGCCGGGTACTTCTTCAACAGGTTCCGGGCGATCACCAATCGTTGAAGCTCATTTGTGCCGCCGCCGATGATTAGCAGCGGGGCATCCCTGTAATACCTCTCGACGGGGAAATCCTTGGCGTAGCCGTTGCCCCCGAAGATGCGCATCGCTTCGAGGGAACACTCCTGCGCGGTCTCGGTCGCGAACAGCTTGGCCATTCCGGCTTCGAGATCGCAGCGTTCACCGCGGTCTTTCTTCTCGGCCGCAGCGTAGACCAGCAATCGCGACGCTTCAATCTTCGTAGCCATGTCGGCTAGCTTTAATTGAATCGCCTGATGCTCGCAGATCGGTTTTCCGAACGTGTGCCTCTCCTGCGAATACTTGATCGCTTCTTCGAATGACGCTCGCGCGATGCCCAATCCCCGCGCCGCGACGTTGATGCGTTCGCTTTCGAGACCGGTCATCACGTGTTTGAAGCCTTCGCCTTCGCGGCCGCCGATCAGATTCTCAGCCGGCACCGGGAAGTTCTCGAACAACAACTCGCAAGTCTCGAGGCTCTTGTAGCCGAGCTTGTCGATGTCGCGGCTGACGGTCAGCCCCGGTTCGCCCTTCTCGGCGATGAACGCACTCATCCCTGCATAAGCGGGCTTGGCGTTCTTGTCGGTCTTGGTGAGCAGCAGCATGATTTCCGCGCGGCGGCCGTTGGTGATCCACATCTTCGAGCCGTTGATGTAGTAATAATCACCTCGTCGTTCGGCGGTAGTTCGAATCGATTGAAGATCAGTGCCGGCGTGAGGCTCGGACAGGCAGATGGCGCCGCGCTTTTCACCGGTAACCATCATCGGAAAGAACTTGCGCTTCTGATCTTCGGAGCCGAATCGCGATATCACGTCGGCCAGCACGCAATGAGTCCCGAGTATCCCGGCAAGCCCCATCCACACTCGCGATATCTCTTCAAAGATCATCGCGAACACGGTGTAACTCAAGTCCAACCCGCCGTACTGCTCCGGGATGTTGGCGCCAAACAAACCGAGCCGCTTCATCCCCTCTACGATTTCAGTTGGATATTCATTGGCGTGTTCGAGTTCGGAGGCAACCGGCGCAACCTCTTTGTCGAGGAACTTCTTAACTGTCGCAAGAATGAGCTGTTCTTCGTCGTTGAGGGTATAAGCCATTCATGCCTCCCAAAGGGCCTCCAAAACGGGGCAATGATAGCATGCGGTCAGAAGTTCTTCGAAGCTCGCGGGATTGTTCATATGATCTGCCACTTCTCGCCATAATCGTTGCATCTCTTAGTGACGGAGCACGGCGTTTGCGACAAGGCCAAAGGCCAAAGCGGCGGCGCCGAGGCAGACGCCCGTACCCGCCCAGTTCGTGCTAAAGAAAGAGAATACTGCCGCAATCAGACTCGCGATTCCAGTAACGAGCGCGAGGAATACTGAAAGGCCTGCAACGGTATGCGCCCTGTCGATCTCAGGTTTCATAGCAACCTATCGTGGCTAAGTGAATTGGTGTTCCTAAGCGCCGGGCTTCTGTCTAATTAAGCATGCCCGAGCGCAATGATCGAACAAGTGAACGAGCCTGGATTGCCGCCGAGATTATGCGCAAGTCCGAGCCTCATATCCTTAACCTGGCGCTCGCCCGCCTTGCCCTGCAGTTGGTGATATATCTCATAAAGCATTCGCAGCCCGCTTGCGCCGATCGGATGGCCGAAAGACTTCAAGCCGCCGTCGGTGTTCACCGGCAGATCGCCCTTCAAGGTGAACGCACCCGAGTCAATGTCGATCTTAGCCTTGCCCGGTTCTGAAAACCCAAGATCTTCGTAGATGATCATCTCGGTGATAGAGAAGCAGTCGTGCACCTCCGCCATACTTACTTCCTTGCGGGGGTCTTTTATGCCGAGTTGATCGTAGACCTGTTTCGCGGCGGCTTTGGTCTCAGGAAAACTGGTGAAGTCGAAATCCGGATCTAACCGTCCGGTGCCCGGTCCTACAGCGAGCCCCATCGCTTTGATCGTGACGAAGTCTTTGTTGAATTTCTGCGCGAGTTCCGTTCGAGTGATGATTGCCGCCGCCGCCCCATCCGTGGTTGGACAACAATCCAACAATCCAAGCGGCGAAGCGATCATCGGAGCTTTCATTGCCTGTTCGACAGTGATCTCTTTTTGAAAGTGAGCCTTCTTATTTCGCGCGCCGTTGTAGTGGTTCTTGACTGAAATCTTCGCCAGCTCTTCCTTACCGGCGCCGTACCTATGAAAATAACGATTGGCGGCGAGCGCGAAGGCCCCCGGCGCGGTGTTGCCGGCGCCGATCACGCTCGAAGCCGCCCCCGGCAGTCCCGAGTAGCCCGAGTCCTTGAGCTTCTCGAACCCGACTACCAGAACAAGATCATAAGCCCCGGCAGCAACCGCAAACGCCGCATTGCGCAGAGCATCCTGACCTGTCGCGCACATGTTCTCGATGCGGGTGATCGGAATGTACTGAAGCTTGAGCGGTCGCGACAGCGCTTGTCCTGAAATTCCGGAGACCAGCGTTCCGACCCAGCCGGCTTCGATCTGCGCAGGCTCGACGCCGGCGTCTTCGAAGGCTTCGTATGCGGCTTCGACTATCAGGTCTTCTTCGCTTTTGTCCCAATGCTCGCCGAACTTGGTGCAACCCATCCCGATTATCGCTACGCGGTCGCTCAGGTTTTTCATGTGTTGTCTCCTACTCGGGTTCAGGGTTCCGAGTTCAAAGTTCAGGGTTCGACTTACGAATACCGATGCTGAACCTGTACTCTAAACGCAGAACTCAGAACCCGGAACTCTGAACTCGTCCTGAGATTCTACCATCCGGGACCGTTCAATCAAGCGAGCCAGCAGTCGCTTGCCATCGACGTTCGGGGTGTGTCATATATTGCCCGCTGCAATCTCAAACTCACGCCTGCAATCGGGAGATGATTATGTGGACCAAATTGAATCGCAGAGACTTCGTCAAGTCCGCCGTCGGCGCCGGAGCGGCAATTAAAGCTCTCGGCCGCGCGCCAATGGTGATGGGCAATGTGCGCGGCGCAAACGATCACATCAGCATCGGCATGATCGGAGTTGGGGGCCGCGGCACTGATCTGCTCGGCTGGGTGATGAAAACCGGCGAACAACCGAACACCCCGGCTCGTGTTGTTGCGGTGTCGGACGTCTACGCGAAACGTTTGAACAAAGCCAAAGAGACCGCGAAATGCGACGGCTACATGGATTATCGCGAGGTCCTCGATAAGAAGGACATCGACGCGGTAATCATAGCTACCCCCGATCACTGGCACGCGCGAATTGCCATCGAAGCAATGGACAAAGGCAAGGATGTCTATCTCGAAAAGCCGATGACTCACACGGTCGAGGAAGCCAGGCGAGTTCATGAAAAGGTGGTCTCGAGCGGGCGGGTGCTCCAGGTTGGATCACAGACCACAAGCTCAGATCAATGGTGGAAGGCGCGCAAAGCGATTCAGGATGGAATGATCGGCAGGCTGATAATGAGCCAGGGGTCTTATCACCGCAATTCCACCCAGGGAGAATGGAACTGGAAGATTGACCCGACGGCGGGTCCCGAAGGCAAAGGCGAAGACTTCATCGATTGGAAGATGTGGCTCGGAGATGCGCCAAAGCGAAAGTTTGATGCCGATCGCTTTTTCCGATTTCGCAAGTACTGGGACTACTCGGGCGGTATCGCGACAGATCTGTTCTATCACGTCATGGCGCCGCTGAACATTTGCTGGGGCGAGGCGCAGTTTCCTTATCGCGTGATGGCCGGCGGCGGAATTTACGTCTTCAAGGACGAGCGCGAGGTTCCGGACACGTTCAATCTCACGGCCGACTACGCCAAAGGCCATACACTTGTGTTGAGCTCCTCGATGGCGAACGAAACGCACATTCCCGGGCTGATACGCGGACACGAGGGAACGATAATGATGGTTCCCGACGGCCGCTTCGAGGGTAAGGTCGATTCCATTACGGTCACGCCGTCGAAGATATCAAAGCAAACGTTTGAAGAGAAGTTCGGCGGCACCGAAGCAAAGATCAACTGCGAGCCTCGGGAGGACCACATGCAGAACTTCCTGCGCTGCGTGCGCACTCGTGAGAAGCCGGTGCTTGACTCGTTGACTGCTTACAAGGCCATGGTGACTATCGGAATGAGCGTCCAGTCATTTCGAGAAGGCCGTGTGCTCTACTTCGACGAGCGCAAACAGAAGGTGGTCAGCGAGCCGCCACGTGGTTAGCAACAGGAGGAATGTAACCTAGACTGTCCAGTCTGCGGAGTCTCCTCAAATACAACCATTCACCAGTAACAACGTGCTCTAACCGGAGGAGTTTGTTTCCCGCGATCTGCGAACACAAAACTTTCCGCAGACTGGACAGTCTACCGTACAGGGTAACAAATGAGGCGCTTGTCTCAACGCACCAGATTCGAATACACAACCCACTTCCCATCAACCAGACCGCCTACCAGTGTGTACACTTCGGTCTCCCCGCCGGTCGTCACCTTCCAATTGCGGAACAGCTTGTCGGGAGGCTTTCGCTCCAGCTCGACGCGTCTGCCAGGCAGGTTGTAAACCATTCGGGCAAAGCTCGCGACCTCGCCTCCGCTCACGTTGTCGTTGAGCACTGCGGGCAGCAGCTTGTCCATCTTGGCCTGCGCTTCGGCGCGAGTCTGCGCCTCGCTGGTTTCCTTAGCCATCTTCGCGTCGAGTTGTTGTTGGGTTTGATCGGCGCGCTGCTTGAGCGCCGCATTCTCCTGAACGAGTCGCTTCTTTTCAGATTCGCCCGACGAGTACAGCGCGTAGTTGGTTGACAGCAGCACAATCGCTCCGATGAGCGCTGCGATGGTAATGATCAATGCCAGAAAGAGCCAGCGCCTCTTTGCGGATTCGGTTTGCTCGATCTGACCTCGGATGTTATCGACGTCGCTTTGGTTATAGCTGACGGCAAACTCGTTGTGCGTACGAGTTCCTGCATGGGGTGATTGGTTCGATATAGCCATAGCCCCTCTCGAAGGTGGTTGAGGTTCGATTGAGCCTGGGCGAAATTTACTGCGTCCGCAGCCTCATGTTACACCTCTACGCAAGCGGAATGCACGACAAGGTGCACCTCTCGGAGCGCAGGCATCCTGCCTGCGATTCAGGGTTCAGTCTCGGTGCTCACGAGTCGAACGCGGAACCTTGAAGCTGAACCCTGAACTCTGAACGCAGAACCGGAGGCACCGCCAATCCGCTGCCAGCTTCTCACGCCACAATCGACTCGGCGTCTTCCATGAACAAATACTTTCGCCATTCCGGACGCGACGCAGCCGAGTGGCACAGAACGGCCCGCTCCATTCCGTAGGTCAGCGCTGCGGGATTTGCGAGCAGCGGCATTCTTGCTTCTTCAGGCGTGCGATCTCCCTTACGCTGATTACACGCGAAGCAAGCTGCACACAGGTTCTCTGCCGCGGTTCGCCCGCCCCGCGAACGCGGGAGGATGTGATCGACGGTCAACTCAAACGGACCGCCCTTCGTTCCGCAATACTGGCAGCGGTATCGATCGCGCGCCAGGATTCGCGAGCGCTTGGTGCTCGAGCGCCCTTGTCGGCCTCGCACGTCGATGTACTCGATCAGGCGAATGACCGACGGCTGCGGAAACACAAAGTGCTGCGAGCGAAGTACCCGGTCTCCGTCCAGTTCTACCACCTCAGCCGAACGCTTCCACACAAGGCGGACCGCCCGAGGTACGCTGACGATTCCGAGCGCCTCATACGACGCATTCAATAGCAGCACTTTTCGAGTTATAGCCATAAAACCTATCCTCTATCATCTACCTTTTATCCTCGATTTTCTATCCTCTACTCTCCCCTTAAGCCGGCGACCAGATTCGAACTGGTGTCTGCTGCTTACGAGACAGCCGCCCTGCCGATTGAGCGACGCCGGCATCTGGAGTGCGGGCGAGTCCTCGAGACCCCGCGTTTCATTTTCATTCTCGCGTTTGTGCACGTGTCTCTCCCCCGCACTCTAAAGTAGTCGGGGAAGGAATCGAACCTTCAACATCCGGTTTGTAGGACCGGCGCCCTGCCATTAGACCACCCGACCAGGACTGTGAGCGCACCGACGACCGCGGGCATCTTGCCTGCCGTCATCCTTTGCGCCCATTACTACAATGCTCGCGCTCCAAAGAGCCTCGTGTGAGAGTCGAACTCACGCTATCGGTTTGGAAGACCGAGGTCATAGCCGCTAGACCAACGAGGCGGTTTAGGTTCAGAGTTCACGGTTCAGGGTTCAACTTGATATTGCCAGCAGCCTAAAAACTGAACTCTGAACCCTGAACTCAAAGGGCTTCGTGCTGGATTCGAACCAGCGCCGCCGGTTTACAAGACCGAAGTCATAACCTGCTAGACCAACGAAGCACACAGTAACTCCGGTTGGACTCGAACCAACGACCTCCTGTTTCGTAGACAGGCGCTCTTTAATCCATCTGAGCTACGGAGCCATATTCAAATAATGCGGACGGCAGGACTCGAACCCACATAAACTTGTTCCGAAGACAAGCGCCTCTTCCTTTCGGCCACGTCCGCAAGCTGCGAAGCCAGGGATCGAACCTGGAGTCTCTCGATTCAAAGTCGAGCGTGTTCCCAGTTACACCACTTCGCAATGAATGGTTGGGGTGAGAGTCGAACTCACTGCCTCTGGAGCTTCATACCAGCGCTCTTCCATATGAGCTTCCCAACCCCATCGATTGCGGATTGCGGATTGGAATTGCCTGCGCCAGGTAGCGCCTCGTCTTCATTCCGCAATCGGCGATCCGCAATTCTGTTGGAGCCCGCGGCGAGATTTGAACTCGCATAAGACCCTCACCGCGGGTGTCGCTCTTCCGTTGAGCTACGCGGGCCCCAAACCGCACGAATCTCGAAACGCGAAGGCCCCGCCGGAGAATTCCCAATCCGAGATTCCCAATCCACAATCGAAAGGTGGAGACTATGGGACTCGAACCCATCCATCGGGTTTGCAGGACCCGCATGCCGCCAACAACATCTAGTCCCCATTCTCGAGTCGGGGTCCCGAGAGTCGAACTCGGACTCTCCTGCTCCCAGGGCAGGCGGCTTTCCGTCAAGCCTTGACCCCGAAAATTGGCTGTGGGGGCCGGATTCGAACCGGCGCATTTCCTGATTAACAATCAGGCGCCTTACCAGCTTGGCCACCCCACAATGATCCATCTCATTTCCGATTGCCGATTGCCAATTTCCGATTCAAATCCAGTTCATAACGTTCAAAATCGGCAATCGACAATCGGCAATCGCAAATCTTTTGGTGGGCCGCGTGGGAGTCGAACCCACTACCTCTCGATTAAAAGTCGAGAGCTCATCCTGATGAGCTTCCGGCCCCCACCATTGCCGATTGCCGATTTGAGAACCCTGAACCCCAATTGGCATTCGGGAATCGACAATCGACAATCGGCAACTTCATGCTCCGGCCGAGATTCGAACTCGGATCGCGCACTGATCTGGTGCTTGCAGGGTATAAGCCTGCCGCTCTGCCAATTGAGCTACCGGAGCTCCCGATTTGCGGATTGATTTGATGCGCCAGCACAACCGCAATCCGAAATTGCTGGTGCGCCCGTAGGGACTCGAACCCTCCTCCCAGGTTTACGAAACCTGTGCTTCGCCATCAAAGCTTCGAGCGCAAAGCGCTGGCGGCAGGATTCGAACCTGCGTCGACCTCTTTAGAAGAGAGGCGCCTTTTCCGCTCGGCTACGCCAGCTTTCAAAGAACAACGGGCAAACAACAACGGGATCGACGAGATTCGAACTCGCGTAATCTTGATCGACAATCAAGTGCCTGACCCTCTCGGCCACGACCCCAGGGAAACACCAGGAATCTTGAAGTGCTTCCGAAATCCGCAATCCGCAATTCCTTTCTGGGGCGAACGACAGGACTCGAACCTGCATCTGCGAGAGCCACAATCTCGCGCCTCATCCTTTCGGCCACGTTCGCCGTCAAATAGCAGGGATGGAGAGACTCGAACTCTCTAGACCAGGCTTGAAGGGCCTGTCGCTCGACCGCTTTGCATTCATCCCCATCGCCCCGCCAGGCTTCAGCCTGTCGGTGATGCCCATCCCAATGTTCTTCTGCATCGACAAGCTGGCAGCTTGTCGTACATCAATGCGGGAGAGGAGAATCGAACTCCTAAGACGCTCGTTTTAAGCGAGCGATGTCTGCCGGTTGCATCACTCCCGCAATCCTCTTCACGCATCGTGGTTCACGCTTCACTGTCTGGTTGCGGAGTCCGGAGTCTCACCGGATGATTTGCTGGTTATGAGCCAGCCGAGCCTGGTTCCTGCTCCATCTCCGCATCAGAGCACGCGGTGAGAATCGAACTCACTATGACCGGTTTTGCAGACCGGCGCCTTAACCAACTTGGCTACGCGTGCAACAAAGTCTGGAGCTTCGTGCGGGAATCGAACCCGCGATTTCGCCGTGGCATGGCGAGGTCCTTCCACTAGACCAACGAAGCCCTTGGAAGCGTCGCGGCGAGTCGCCCGGTCTCCGAGTCTCCCCGTCACCCGTTCCTTTCTGGTGCTGGCGGAAGGATTCGAACCTTCACCAGACTGGGTTTGAGCCAGCCGCCTCTGCCGGTTGGGCTACACCAGCACGAATCGAGGATTGAAGATCGACGATGGACACCGAACTTTGATCCTCGATTCTCTATCTTCAACTTTGGTACCGGCGGAGGGATTCGAACCCTCATCAACTGGTTTCTAAGACCAGCGCCTCTGCCAGATTGGGCTACACCGGTAAAATTCGAGGATCGAGGATAGAGGATTGAGGATGTCAAGTTCGATCCCCAATGCTCAATCTTCTATCCTCGGTCCCTAAAGCGGAGGCGGCAGGAGTCGAACCTGCACAGGACTTCACCCGGCGGCTTAGCACGCCGCTGCCACACCATTAGGCGACGCCTCCGATTCCCAGGTTCGTAGCTCGGCCTCAGGAGGAAGTTCGTAAGACTTTGTTTTCCACCTGCGATCGTCCTTACAAACTTCCGCCTGAAGGCCGAACTACGAACGATCACTAAGGAGGGTGAGAGATTCGAACTCTCACGGGCCGAAGCCCGCCGGTTTTCGGGACCGGTGCACTGCCAGTTATGCGAACCCTCCGCGAGCGGGACCAGGAGGACTCGAACCTCCATCAGCAGTTTTGGGGACCGCCGTGTTACCTGTTACACCATGTTCCCGTGCTTTCTGGTTTGGTAGTTCGGCCTTCTTAGGCGGAAGTTCGTGTCTTCCATTCTGGGATAGTCATTACGAACTTCCGCCTAAAGGCCGAACTAGCAACGATCTCGATGCTGAGCGAAGGAATCGAACCTCCGATGACCTCCCGGCCGCCTGATCTACAGTCAGGTGCAATGCCACTCTGCCAGCTCAGCCTCTTGAATCTGCGCGTTATTCGGTTGTCAAAAAACAAAAAGGAGCGAGTCCTTCCGCACACAAAGCGCAGAAACGGCCCGCTCCTTTTGTCTCACTTATCGAACTTGTATTGAGATTTTGGGAGCGGGAATCCGCTCCCGCTGGATCAAACCTGGCGCCGCAAATAATCGGTGAACCTTTGTTCGGCCGATTTCGTGCTGCCTATGGTATTCACGCCGCCGAGGATAGAGGCGCCTAATGATGGCGCAGTCGGACAGGCGAGCCCAAAGGACGCACAATGCCGCCAGGTCGCGACGCTTGCGATCAGTCTTGTGTTTTGTCCTTCGAACATCATCGAACTAATTCTCCTCAGTGAGAATGAAACCTGTGAAAGAATCTTGCAAAACATTCTGCGACTTTTTTTCGAAATACCTCTTACGGCTGATCTTCGCGAGAAGTTCCATCGCGTACCTTTGCGTCCTGGCGCGAAACCAGTTTCAAAGTTCTAAGTCCGCGTTTCGCGCAAAGCGGCAGAGGTCCGCATAGACGCAAAGACTCAAGAGAGTTCAACCTTCCATACTCGTTCAGCCATCTGCGAAGTCTCTATCTTTACTTGCAGAAACTTTCCTATCATCTCAATGTTTGTCGTCGCGTGACGTGAAAGCGGCAACGTAGTGAAGCTTCCACCACCGGCCATCGCCATCGGAATCAACAACTGATCCGCCAGGTACTCCCCAATCGCTGCCTCAGAGCCGATGTAGCGCCGCGCCTGCTGCACTGCCTTCTCCGCGACCGCTTCAGAGCGAAGACCGCGTTCGCCAAACCCGGTGAACACTTCAGTCACGTGCTCGGATTCTATCTCGATAGTCACCACGTTTCCGGGACCGGGCGAACGTTCCACGGATTCGGCCTTCATCCATTCGCGCGGCCACGACATCTTTCGAGCAATCAACTTCAGCTCGCGTTCGGCAATGCTGATCGGCAGGTTTGCAACTACCGCCTTCGCACGTCGCGCCAGCACCGCTCCGCGCGCCGGAATATCAAATTGCTCCAGCACGTCTACCGGTTCAACCGTTACATTCATCCGGCCGCCGCCCGCAGGGTAGAAGCCCGGGCGTTCGAGTTCAGACGTAACTCGAGGACCCATGCGATTCACCAGCGGCAGAAAAGCCTTCTCTAGAAAATCAAACGGCGGAGCGAACGGATTATGAGTTCCGCCTTCGAGGATTACCTTGCTCTTCGTACCGGCAATCAGAAGCGCCGGAATCACCGTCTGCAACACCAGCGTCGTGCTGCCCGCGGTTCCAACCGCGAACGCGTAGTCGCCGGATACAACGCTGCCGGGTGCGAACGTCAGCTCACGAGAGCCGATGACCGCACCCGTGACCTCGGCTCGCGAGATCTCAGCCGCAGCGTTCACCGCGGTGAGGTGTTGCCTTAGAAGCCCGGGGTTCTTGCGGCCCGCGCGAACGTTCTCGATGCGGAACGGCTTGCCCGTCACCAGCGAGAGCGCCAGCGCGGTGCGCAGAATCTGCCCGCCTCCTTCTCCAAATGATCCGTCAATAGTCAACATACGACCTGGTTCTTTGCCAGCTTTGCGGTCCTTAGCGTCTTTGCGTTGAAACGAGTTCTTGAGATTCCAAGTCGATGTTTCAACGCAAAGACGCTAAGGACCGCAAAGCACGCAAATTCATTTGCCCGGCCTTCGCTTTGATCGCTTGCCTTGTCTTCCTCCGGCGCCCTCCGTACCCTTCAACGAAGCCAGCGGCCACAACGTGTACTCAATCGTTGCCAGGCCCGCTCCAACGACCGCGTCGATCACTTCTCGCGAAGACTTGTAGCACGGAGCAGCTTCGTCTATCGGCACACGGCCATCAACGTTCACCAGGATCCCGGCAGCCGCGTACTCGTCATCAATCTTGCGCTGGTTCAAAGTTCTTCCAGCTTCACCACGTGACATTCGCCGGCCCGCGCCGTGATTAACAGAATAGCCGCTGGAAACGGCTCCAGGAGCTGGTTTCAGGACATAACTCCAGTCCGCATTCGAGCCCGGTATCAACACCGGATGGCCCGTCTCTTCCCACATCGTTCCTTCGAGTGCGGGATGCCCCGCCGGAAAGGCTCGAGTCGCGCCCTTGCGATGCACCCACACGTCTCCAAACTGTGGATGTTGCTCGTGCTGGACGAGATTATGAGAAATCTCATAGATCAGTTCCAACCCTCCGTCGAACACCTTTTCGAACGCCTCGGCCACCTGTTCGAAGATGATCAGGCGGTTCAGGATCGCAAAGTTCCCGCCCGCAGCGACGGCGTTTAAGTACTCGCGATAATGCCCCGACTCCGGCGTGAAATAACCCAGATCAAGATCCGTGATCACCTCGGGCTTCTCCGCTCGCGCGAGATCGAAGTAATTAGTCGCAAGCCCGTGTCCCCAGCCTCGCGAGCCGGTGTGTGCTTGCACGAACAACGTTCCCGTCTCTTCGCAGCGTTGCAGCTCGATGAAGTGATTTCCACCACCGAGCGAACCAAGCTGCGAGAATCCTCGTTCGGGCTTGCCTCTTCCACCAAGCGGAGGCTGCCAACCATCATCAACCGGCATGCGATGCCGCTCGGCTCGCGACCGATCAAACGTCGCGCCGTACTTCTCCACGTAGTACTCAGCGCCTCCGTGAATCAAATTATCAAATTCGCTGCGCTCGACGGCGCCGAGCTTGAAGCTCTTGCCGCCTGCGCCCAGATCCACGCGCTTCATTACCTCGCGATTGAACTCGAGTCTTCGCTCGGGAGTCGCGGCATCGACCGCAACATCGCTCTTAGCGCTGACCATTCCGCAGCCGATGTCGTAGCCTACGGGCCCCATCGCGATCGCGCCATCATCGTGATCAGTGAGGATCACACAGCCAACGGGCACGCCGTAACCGTAGTGGACGTCGGGCGTGATGACCACTAGCTTGACTCCAGGGAACCGAGTTGCGTTGACGATCTGACGATAGAGAATGTCTTCAGCGTCCTCGAGCAGTTGCGGTGTTAGAAACATTCTCACCGGCACATCGCGAGTGTCCTCAGTGCGCAGCTCGTAATAGCCCGCGCCATTCCATCGAGCTAGATGCTTCCAGTTATGTGCGTCAACAAGCTGTCGATTAGTCATCATTTCCTGTGTACACCGCTCAGGAAGCCGAGACTGGTCATCAACCCTGATTCGTTCTGCCGATCCGGCAGTTTCGGTGCTCGATGGAGCGCTCCAAGCTGCGGACAATCGCATCTCCGTCGCCCGGGACTATCACACTGGCGAAATCAGCATCTGGATATCCAAATTGTCGGCCAAAGTCATTAAGCAAGTCGCCAATCAAACCAAGGACTATTCCAACCGAATCAAACATTATCTTAGGCATCAGATGTTGCTGTAGGAGCATCTGCAAGTTGTTGTGTGCTCCAACATTGTCTCTCCAGTCCTTAAAAGGACGTTGTTCCTCTCGGATGCGGCACAGCAGCGTGTCTAGAGATTGAATTGCGTTCGGTTTTAGAACCTTCTTGGTTTGCGCCAACAACTTCGGCAGTGAGAGTGTGTCTTTTCTCCTATCGGTCAATCGCGTAATCTGCAGAAATATTCCGTCGCGCATCGAGTCGTGAACCATCGAGAAGAACGATGGCGCCGCGCTAGTAAAGAGACCGATGCGCTCATTGCCACTTGCGAATAGCTGCTTGAAGACGATCCATCGAGCATTGAGTTCCACGACTTCGTTCCGCAGAGCCGCATAAGTTTCGCGCAGTCCGTCGGGAATCTCCGGGGCCGCGAAGTAATCTGCGATTGGTGAATTCGAGCTTGTCATTTGTTAGCTCCATATTCGTAATGCTTAAACACAATAATAGGATGAATATTCGATCTCCAAGCCATCGAACGTCAGCAACCAACCGAGTGTCCTGGTCTTTCTCTTTCAACCATACTCCTTGGCCAAACTTCGCGCCTGTCGTACACTCATCGCAAAGGAGTAAGCACAGTGAGCACCCAAGAAGACATCTTCGAAACCACAGCTCCTCTCACTTTGGCAGAGCGGCTCGCCTTCTTGAAATTACCACTCGAGGAGCGCAGGAGAATACTCGCCGAACAGGCCGACGCGATGGTCGACGAATACGAACTCGAATCGAACCGCCGCGAACGCGAGCTATGGCAGGGTGGCGACATTGTCGAGTATTAGTCCACCACATCGCGGCGAAGTCTGGCTCGTCAACCTTGACCCAACGATCGGAAGCGAACTCAAAAAGGTTCGTCCGGCTGTGGTTATAAGCTCGGATGCTGTCGGCCGCTTGCCAATCAAGCTTGTCGCTCCGATCACTGATTGGAAAGATCACTACGCCAGAAACATCTGGCACGTTTACATCGAACCTGATTCAACAAACGGACTTGCCAAGCTGTCCGCTGTTGATGCGTTGCAGCTTCGAGGGCTTGACTATCAACGCTTCATCCGCAAACTCGGCGAGGTCTCGTCCACAATGCTTGACGAGATATGCGTTGCGGTCTGCTCAATCATAGAATACCCCTGAGCTGTCCTTCGGCACATATCCACTCGCTTCTCAATTCTGCGACGACAAGTATTGGTGAAACACTCGCGCTCTACCGCTGAGCTACAGCCCCTCATAAAACGGAGCCGCCGGGATTCGAACCCGGGACCTCGGGATTGGATGTCCATGTAGTTCCACCCGCATTCGTCGCACACCCCGCGAGGGGTGAAATGTCATAGTACTCCGCCCGCAGTGGAGTCTCACTCCGCAGGAGTGAAATGTCGACTGGCGGTCTGTCTAATCTGATATTCCCAGGCTTTCCAGACCAACATTGAACCCCTACGGGGTTCGTCAAATCAAAACGCACGGCAACTATAAACATCTGACCCCTGACGGGGTCTCCAAACGTGACGGCGACAAGTGTTGGTGAGAGAGCTTTCCGGTTTCCCGGTCGGGGACTCGAACCCCACTTGAGGCATTCGCCTCAAGGCTCACCGTGTACTCTCATCGGCATTCGCCGTCAAACCCGGTTCGCGCAAAAATTGCAAAGACCGCGAAGAACCTCTTTGCGTACTTCGAAGCTTTGCGTTCTTTGCGCGAAACCCATCATCGGAGCCGACTAGATTCGCCGAGACAACGTCGGCCTAACAGGCCGGCACGTTTCAAGTGTGGTGTAGTCCCGACAGCATTCGGCCCCAGGAACAGTAGGCAGTAGGCGGTGGGCAGAAGGCAGTCGAGCTGCCTTCTGTCTTCTGCCTCCGTATTACAGTCCCACCGACTCGATCACGCCCACCCAGTGATCGGCGTTAAGCCGGCCGGCAGCAAACTCAGATACCACCTCGAAGATGCGATCCGAGAATCCGCCGATGTTCAACACGTCGGCACGCTCGGCAGCCTGAGTCGTACCGTATGGCTGCACGTCTATGCAGACGAGCCGCGCATTCGGGTTTCGCTTGCGGAACACGTTCCATTCACCCAGCATCGCCGTTCCGCGCCCGCCTCCGGCGTCGACCCACGACTGGTTATCCGAAACAAAGATCACCAGGTCGCCGGCCGCCTTGCGCGTGTTCAGCTTCGTAAGCGGAGCGCTGCAGTTGGTGCCTCCGCCTCCGATCTTCGCCAGCTTCTCGGCGTTGGTCATCACCGAGTCGCGCGCGTTCAGCTCAACCTTCACCACGTGGTCCTCGAACGGAAGCACCTCAGCCGACGGATTCTTGCGAACAATCGCTGCTGCGACGAGCGCAGCAACGTCAATACAGCGAACCGCCGAAGTCGCGCCCTTGCGATAACCGGTCACCGCCGATTGCATCGAACCCGACACGTCCGGGCAAACGAAGACCTTGCCCTCAAGTGCGGGGACGTTCGAGATCGCGATCTCCATCGCGTCCTGCAAGGCATCGCGAACGATCGCGGGGACGCACGCATCAACCGTGGCGTAAGCCGCCATCAACTGATAAGGAAACGCGCGGGCCTTCGCGATCGACTTCGCGTCACGAAGACGCGCGGCTATAAACTCAGCCATGCCCTTGTGCTCGAACACACCGTGACGCGCAAAAGTGTTCAGGTTCATCCGAGTCATCTGCCACGAAGCGTTCGTCGCAATGGCGATCCACTCATCCTTTCCGAGATCCAGCGCAGTAAGCATCTGGAACGGAACATCAGGAGTCTCGGCGCGTGCGCCCTGCTTGAACGCCTCGTACTTCGAGACTACCTCCGGCAGCGATGCTGCTTCGAACGCTCGCCCCACGAGATAAGCATACAGCGCAGCGCGCGAAGCGCTCTTTGGTCGAGGGTGAACCATTCGCACGACGTCAGCGATCGAAGGCGCCTGACCGACCGATGCAGTGAACACCTGCTCGTCGCTTCGTGTTTCAAACCATTCGCGAACTAGACGTTTCGGAGATGTTCCGAGGGACTTACGGCCGACGGCGCCCGATCGCATGATCTGAACGAAGTTGCGCAGCATCTTTCCGTTATCGATTACGCGAGGGAAGACCCGTCCCAGCAGTGCGCGGTCCTTCACCGACAGGACCGCGCACAACAGCGCAGGGATGTCCTTCATGAATCCACGCTCGCGAGCGTAGACGGCAGTGCGAGCGATGAATTCAGGCTCGATCTCACCGCAAAGATCGATGACCTTCTGAAGCTGCGTTTCAGCAGTCGCATAGAAGGTCGAGTTCAAGCACCCGGTCGCGGCGTACTGAGCCAGTGCGTGCTTCGGCGTGAACGCATAAGCCGGCGCTTGCTCGTCGTTGACCGCATCCGTTGCCGGGATCAACTTACCGACGATCGACTTGAAAATGTTCTTGTTTGCCATTGCTGCTGCCCCGTTTGTTCCGGTCATTCCTACGACCACACTACGGGCACTCCCCGTGCCATGTGGGTGATTCCAAGAGACCGTTGAATGCGAAAGCAGCTAATTCCTTGATTGTGCGCGCCAAAGTCTGCGGAGCCTCTCGAAGACACTAGCTGCTTGGAGAATTCGGTATCTTCATTTACTATCGCATAAGCTAGCTTCTTAGAGATTATTCTATGCCGAGGAGACAAGTCGTAATCGGATTGATTGGCGCGACTCTCGACAGCGGCAAGGGATCCGAGCGTTGGGAGCGCTGGCGCCCGACAGTCGCGCTGTGCCAGCACGAGGACTTGTTAATTCATCGATTCGAGTTGCTTTACCAGAAGAAGTTTGCCGGTCTCGCTCGCACGGTGATCGAAGATATAGCTACGGTTTCGCCTGAGACGGAAGTGAAACTCTGCGAGATCAAGCTCGACGACCCGTGGGATTTCGAAGAGGTCTACGGCGCATTGCATGACTTTTCTGGCGGCTATGAATTCGACACCGATCATGAGGAATATCTGATTCACATTACGACGGGCACTCACGTCGAGCAGATCTGCCTGTTCCTGCTGACCGAGTCGCGATATCTTGCCGCGAAACTTATTCAGAGCTCGCCGCCTTCCGCGCGAAAGCGAGGAAGCCCGGGCACCTATGAAATCATCGACCTCGATCTGTCGCGTTACGACCGGATCGCTTCGCGCTTTCAACAGGAACAGAAGGAAGCCGCGTCTTTTCTGAAGTCGGGAATCGAAACTCGCAACGCCGCGTTCAATCGTCTGATCGACAAGATCGAGCAAGTCGCGATCAACTCCAGGGAGCCGTTGCTTTTGATGGGACCAACAGGCGCCGGAAAATCCCGGCTCGCTCGGCGCATCTATGAATTGAAGCGCGCTCGTCACCAGATCGAAGGAGAATTCGTCGAAGTGAATTGCGCGACAATTCGGGGCGATGCCGCGATGTCAGCTCTGTTCGGGCACGTTAAAGGCGCGTTCACCGGGGCCATCAACGCCAGGCCTGGTCTGATGCGCACGGCGGACGGCGGGATTCTGTTTCTCGACGAGATCGGTGAACTCGGTCTCGACGAACAAGCGATGTTGCTTCGCGCTATTGAAGAGAAAGTGTTCCTGCCGCTTGGTAGCGACCGTGAAGTCAAGAGCAACTTTCAGCTGGTTGCTGGAACCAATCGCGATCTCTCTGCTCAAGTCTGGGCCGGAAGATTTCGCGAAGATTTACTGGCCAGGATAAATCTTTGGACGTTTGAGATGCCGGGACTCAAGGATCGGGTCGAAGATATCGAACCGAACCTGGAGTACGAACTCGAGCAGTATGCTCGGCGCACGGGAAAGCGCGTTACATTCAGCAAAGAGGCGCGCGAGTGTTTCCTGAGATTCGCGATTTCCTCGGAAGCGCTTTGGGCCGGTAACTTTCGCGACTTGAACGGCGCGGTGGTTCGAATGGCCACGCTGGCTGCAGGCGGTAGAATCACGATCGAGGTTGGGAATGAAGAAGTCCAGCGGCTGCGCTCTGCGTGGCGAGCGCAACCGGACGACGGTGTCGATCTGCTCGCGAAACTGCTTGGGATGGAGCGGATAAACGAGTTGGACCTCTTCGACCGGGAGCAGTTGATCGGAGTGATCAGAGTGTGCCGCAATTCAAGGACTTTGTCGGAGGCCGGGCGCGTTTTGTTTTCGACGTCGCGGGGCCGCAAGAAAACCGTGAACGACGCGGACCGTCTTCGAAAATACCTCGCGAGATTCGGCCTCGACTGGCGCGAGGTCTCAAACACCGACAGCTAAGAACGCGCGCGGGTCCTTTTGACCGCAGCTCCACACAGAGCGAAATCCTCCGGCGAATACAAACCGACGGGATCACAGCTCCGACGGAGCTACCGTCTCGTTGCCACGCGATTCTCTATAGACAGGCACCCCTTCGGAGTTGCCGTTTTGTTCTCGCGCGACGTTCCCGTGCCCCGCTTCGGTCAGGGTTCCGAGCCGGAGTTAGAGTTGACGCTAACGTTTAGGCTGACGGAGACCACGGAGGCTAAAGCCTGAACTCTAAACCCAGAACGTCGAACGCTGAACCGTGAACTATGCCCAGATTGACAATGCTTTCGGCGCTATGCTAAAAGCATCTCTCGATTCATAGGCATTAATTTTGAGCGGCAGCACCTCTTTTCAAAGCAGTCATAAGTCGTCAAGTCACAAGTTGAAGCACGGGGTAGCTCTGTGCGATGTTGTTGAGTAATGATGACAGACGAGACTAAGGACACTCCGGAAAATCAAGGCAGCGAATCGGGCGAGAAATCGCCGGACAAGCCTTCAGAAAGCACTTCAGTTGGAGCTGACACGCCCGAGAAAGCTGCAGCGCTTCCACCCGAAGCCGGTTCAGTGCTACCCGCCGAGGAACTCGAAGCAAAAGTCAAAGCCGAACTTCCGGCCGGCGAAAAGCTTAAGACCGAAGCAAAGGTCGAGGACGCACTACCCGGCGTAGATAAGCCCTCTCTGACTCCAACCGTCGAGGGAGCAAGCGAGAAGGGCGCGCCCTCCGCTCCGACGAAAACCGAGCCACCCTCGCATGATGCGGCGGCTCCGGGCGCGCCTGCCGGCGAAAAGCCGGCTCCCCCGAAAGCGGCTCCTGCAGCCGGTCACAAGCCCGCGCCTCCAGCGAGGAAGGGGCCTGTGATTACCGTCGACATCACCGGCGACGCCTTAATCGACCGCATCCGTGCGCGCTTTGGAGATAAAATTACCGAAGCGGTCGCCACGCTTGGCCAGCAAGTCATTCGCGTCAAGAAGGAATCGTTGATTGAGCTCTGCGGCTTCCTGCACGACGATGACGAAGCTCTCTTCGATATGTGCGCGGATGAGACCGCGGTTCACTGGCCGGAGCGCGCGGGTGAGGAGTTCGACATCGTTATTCAGCTTTATTCGGTTCCAAAGAATCGAAGACTCCGAGTGAAAGCGAATCTGGCGGACGGAGAGGCTTGCCCGAGTCTCACGGGAATATGGGCGGGCACGAATTGGATGGAGCGCGAGATCTTCGACATGTTCGGGATCCGGTTCGAAGGCCATCCCGATCTGCGTCGTATTTTGCTTCCATCGGATTGGCCGGGGCACCCGCTCCGCAAGGAGTATCCGATTGAGTATCGCGACAACGCGTGGACCGATAAGCACCTCGAGTATCGAGAGCTCGATTACGACACGAGTCTCATCGATGTGAAGTACGCGGAACGGAGATAGGTGTTGGGGGTTAGAGGTTAGGGGTTGGTCCAACCCCTAACCCCGACCCCCATCCTCCACTCATATGCAGGAACAAGAGCTGACAAAACCGGAAGAGACGCTCTTCGACGCCGAAGAGATGGTGCTCAACATGGGTCCGCAGCATCCGTCCACCCACGGCGTGCTGCGAGTGATTCTGAAACTGGACGGCGAGACCGTCATCGGTCTCGATTGCGACATCGGTTTTCTGCACCGCGGCGTTGAGAAGATCGGCGAGCACGACACTTACGCGATGATCACGCCTTACTGGGACCGGCTTGATTACGTGGCGGCGGTATCCAACGACCTTTGCTATGTCGAAGGCGTCGAGAAGTTGCTTCAGGTCGAAGTGCCAAAACGCGCCGAGTACCTCCGCGTTATTCTTACCGAGCTTCAGAGAATTGCGTCGCATCTTCTATGGCTGGGCACTCACGCAATGGACATTGGGGCGGTCACCGTGCTGCTCTATTGTTTCCGCGAGCGCGAAGAGATTCTCAAGATATTCGAAGACTTCATCGGTGCGCGGCTAACCGCTCACGCTTTTCGCATTGGCGGGCTGTGGTGGGATGCTTATCCTGAATTCGAGAAACGAGTCCGCGATTTCCTGAAGATACTTCCCAAGCGTATAGATGAGTACGAGACCCTGCTGAATGCTAATCGAATCTGGCTGCAGAGAACCGTGGGCATAGGCATCCTGTCAGCGGAAGACGCCATCAACATGAGCTTGACCGGTCCGCCGCTGCGCGGTTCGGGTGTCAAGTATGACGTTCGCAAGGCACAGCCCTACTCGGCTTATTCGGATTTTCAGTTTGAGATACCTGTCGGCGAGAACGGCGACACCTACGACCGCTATCTGGTTCGCATGGAGGAGATGAAGCAGTCGGCAGTGATTATCGAGCAGGCGCTTGATGGATTACCGGAAGGTCCGGTGATGGCGAAAGTGCCAAAGATCATCAAGCCTCCGGTTGGCGATGTGTATCACTCGATCGAAGCTCCCAAGGGCGAGCTCGGTGTCTACATGGTCAGCGACGGCACGGGTAAGCCATATCGAATGCGGATTCGCCCGCCATCATACATCAATCTCCAGTCGCTGAAGCGAATGGCCGTTGGGCATCTGGTTGCCGACGTCGTGGCGCTTATTGGTACGCTCGACATCGTGCTTGGTGAGGTTGATAGATAGGACGAAACGATGAACGATGAATGATCAATGCTTCGCGCTGATGCTGTTCATGTTTCATCGTTACTCTGAGTCAAAGCTATGCAGGCACTACTAACAACAATTCTGTTTGTTGCTCCGGACTGGGTGGTGAGCCTGACACGCGAGCGCCGTCCCAACGCGTTCTGGGCTGAGTACATCGTGTGGCCAGTCATTCAGATCGTGCTGGTGGTGTTTATAGTGCTTACGCTCGTAGCGTATCTCACCTATCTCGAGCGGAAGGTGTCAGCTTTGATCCAGGCGCGGCTAGGTCCTATGCGAGTGGGACCGTGGGGGCTGCTGCAGCCGCTCGCCGACGGAATCAAGCTGCTGATCAAAGAAGACATCGTTCCGATCAAGGCGGATCGGGCCGTCTTCCTAATAGCTCCGGTCATTTCAGTCGTAGCGGCGCTGGTAGTGTTATCGGTCATTCCTTGGGGCGCAGGCTGGGCGACGATTGCCAACGTCAACATCGGGGTGCTGTTCATCCTCGCGGTCTCGTCGGTCGGCGTATTGGGGCTGGTGCTCGCTGGGTGGTCGTCGAACTCCAAGTACTCGCTGCTCGGGGCCCTTCGATCATCGGCTCAGATGGTGAGCTACGAGATCGGCATGGGCCTTTCGATAATCGGAGCTTTGATGTTCGCAAGAACGCTCTCGATGTCGGGAATCATCGACGCTCAGCAAACCGACAGCCTTTGGGGTCTTGGATATTTTCTATATCAACCGCTTGGTGTGCTGGTCTATCTTACCAGCGCGCTCGGCGAAACCAACCGGGCGCCGTTCGATTTGCCGGAAGCGGAATCGGAGCTCGTAGCCGGCTACCACACCGAATATTCGGGTTTCCGATGGGCACTGTTCTTTATGGCTGAGTACGCGGCGATGATAGTAACTGCCGCGGTAGCCGTGACCGTCTTCTTCGGCGGATGGTATTTCCCGGGACTCGGACTGGTTAAGAACCCGACCCTGTTTGTCCTGGTGAGCATAGTGATATTTGCCATCAAGGTCGCAGTCTTGCTTTACGCCTACATGTGGTTCCGCTGGACGTGGCCGCGGTACCGGTACGATCAGTTGATGGAGCTTGGGTGGAAGTGGATGATACCGGCGGGGCTTGCTAACATCGTGTTGACGGGAATCTGGTATGTGCTAGCGCTGCCGAAGGCGCAAGGCGGCCTGTTCGGGTTCATGCACGAAGAGAAGGGTCGGCTGATCCCGACCAGGCTCGGGATGCTTTATTTCATCGTCACCGGCATTGTCGTTACAATTCCGATTGTGTGGGGATTGCTGGCGACCATAAACCGCCGCTCGAGTGACTTCAATCTTCACGAGCAGCGCCAGCTTCAGGTAAAGCTTCGCCGCGAGCGACTCGAAAAAATGCTGCAACAAGGGGCGGGAGCGCAGCCGGCAGAAAGCGGACAGTAGTACGGTTTCATAAAGGTGGTTTCATGCAAGCAGTAAGAACACAGCAAACTAAGCGAACTTTTGGTTACTTGGTCAGACGACTCTTATTGGTAGATCTGTTCAAGGGTTTGATGGTGACGTTCAAGTACAACGCTCGAGCGATGTATGAGCCGCGCGACGGCGGCAACCCGAATCAGGCCATCTACACCGAGCAGTATCCGCTTGAACCAGCCCGAGTGTCGGAGAGATTTCGCGGTGCACCGCGGTTGAATCTCGATCCCGAAAACGGAATGACTCTATGCATCGCGTGCGACCTTTGCGCGCTGGCATGTCCGGTCGATTGCATCGAAGTGGGCTCGATACGCCGGGAGGTTCGGGACGGCGAAAAGATAAACAAGAAGAAGGTGCTGACGACATTCACGTTCGATACGTCACGATGCATGTTTTGCAATCTGTGCGCTGAAGCTTGTCCGACGGACTGTCTCGAGTTGACCCAAAGTTTTGAGCTGGCTGTGTATCATCGGTCGGGCTTTCGATGGGACCGCGAGATGCTCGAAAAGGGCATCAATTATGTTCGTTATTCGAAATAGGGGATAGGGGATGGGGTTAGGGGTTGGACCAATCCCCAGCCCCCAACTCCCGACCCCGCCGAAGGTTTATGCAACTACACGGTTGGGAAGCAGCGCTGTTTTATGTGCTCGCGATCATGACATTGTTCATGGCGGTCTTTGTGGTGACCGCTCGTGTGGCCGTTCACTCGGCTCTGTTTCTTATTTCGACACTGGTCAATGTCGCATTGCTGTTTATTCTGTTACGCGCCGAGTTCGTGGCTGGCGTTCAGATACTCGTTTATGTTGGCGGAGTGATGGTGTTGTTTCTGTTCGTGATCATGCTGGTTCAGACTCGAGCCGAGGAAGAATCACGCGTGAGACTGTATACCGGGCAGACGTGGCCCGCGGTGATCATAGCCTTGCTGCTGGCGGGCTCGTTTTATTTCGCGATGTCTCCGGCGCAAGCTGCGTTCAGGCCGCCCGAGGGAACGCCGGCCATCGCGGAGACCGCGGATCGCGCATCTGCCGGCGCGGGCTTGAACATCTCCAAAGACACTCAGGCAGTCGGTGAGCAGCTCTACCGGCAAGCGGCATTACCTTTCGAGATCGCATCGCTGCTGCTGCTGGTGGCGATGGTTGGCGCGGTGCTTCTGGCGCGCGGAACTAAACAAGAGAAGTATTACGAATAACGCTGAATGCGGAATGATGAACGATGAACCAACAAATCCTGCTCTAATTGTTTATCATTCATATTTCAGCGTTCAGCATTTGCGAGGAGGGATGCTTTGATCAGCATAATCATAGGCGTGCTTGCCTATGTGACCCCGGTGCTCTTACAGGCCCCGCAACCAATTCTTAAGCGTTTTGAACCCACGCTCATCAACTTCCTGATGCTGAGCTTTCTGTTGTTCGTCGTGGGAGTCGCCGGAGTCCTCTCGCGCCGCAACATCATCATCATCTTCATGTCTATCGAACTTATCCTGAATGCGGTCAATCTCAACCTGATCGCGTTCTCACGCTACCTCGACATGAACAAGGATGTGCTGACAGCAAAGGGCCTGGCGGTTAACCCGCTTGCCGGACCCGTATTCACCATTTTCATTATCGTCGTAGCTGCTGCCGAAGCGGCGGTCGGTTTGGGTATCGTGATCGCGATGTTCCGCAATCGCGAAACCGTCGCAATCGATGAGATAGATTTACTCAAGTGGTAGAACCCTGTAGGGGCGTCCCTCCGTGGGCGCCCCTGCTCGCGCACAAAGACTGGATCCCTGGAACAGGGGCGCCCACGGAGGGACGCCCCTACACGTTACGCATTGTTTCTTATGCTCAAACTCGTCTGGCTCATTCCAGTTCTCCCGCTGCTCGGCTTCCTGTTTAATTTCCTGCTTGGCCGCAGGCTTCGGCTGAGCGAACGCACAGTCAGCACCATTGCGTGTGGCGTAATCCTCGTCTCGATGCTGCTCACGCTGGGAGCCTTCTACGAATATCACTGGAGCTACAACGCAGCGAACGAAGACAAGCCATACCTCACCAGTAACGACGGATTTCCGGGGTCGTTCACATGGTTACCCGGAGGCGCGGCCCGCAACACGCTGGGGCAACAAAAAGGCACGGTTACTAATTTCAACATCGAGTGGAGCTACCAGATAGATCAACTCTCGCTGGTGATGATGTTCATCGTCACCTTTGTCGGTTTCTGGATTCACGTCTTCGCCACCGGTTACATGCACGGCGATAAGGGTTATTATCGGTTTTTCGCATACTTGAATCTGTTCATGTTCATGATGCTGCTGCTCGTAATGGGCTCGAACTTCATGATCATGTTTATCGGCTGGGAGGGAGTCGGGCTCTGTTCATACCTTCTCATTGGTTATTACTTCGACAGGCAGGAAGCTGCCGACGCGTCAAAGAAAGCATTCGTCGTCAATCGCGTGGGGGACTTTGGAATGGTGCTCGCGATCGCTGGGGTGTTCGCGACGTTCGGCACTCTTCAGTTTCATGATGTAGCCAATCTTTCCGCCGCATATCAGCAAGAACATCTCTGGCAATTCGGATTGATGTCGTGGATTGCGCTCGGGCTGTTCATCGGCGCCACGGGTAAGAGCGCACAGATACCATTGTACATCTGGCTGCCGGATGCAATGGCAGGACCTACTCCTGTGTCGGCGTTGATACACGCGGCGACGATGGTGACAGCCGGCGTGTTCATGGTTACGCGCACAAACTTCATCTTTCAACGCTCGGTTACGATGATGATGATCGTAGCCCTGGTCGGTTGCCTGACAGCATTTATCGCCGCCACTATCGGCATCACCCAGACGGACATCAAGAAAGTGCTCGCGTACTCAACTGTCTCGCAGCTCGGCTACATGTTTCTGGGCGCGGGAGTCGGCGCGTTCATCGGCGCGATCTTTCACGTATTCACGCACGCCTTCTTCAAGGCCCTGCTCTTTCTCGGATCGGGTTCGGTCATTCACGGCATGCATCACGAACAGGAGATGCCGCGAATGGGCGGACTTAAGAAGTATTTGCCCACGACTTACAAGACTATGCTCATGGGATGGCTTGCGATCTGCGGCATCATTCCGTTCGCAGGCTTTTTCTCAAAAGACGAAATTCTGTGGAAGACTTTCTCGACGAACATCTTCGGCGGCAATAAAATCCTGTGGTTGGTGGGATTCATCACCGCGGGAATGACGGCGTTTTACATGACCCGCTTGATGGGACTGACGTTCTGGGGAGAAGAGCGATTCCGAAAGGTTCACGGAGGCGGCGAGGCTGACGAAGCTCATGCCGCGGCTCACGACAAGGGCTTGAAACCTCACGACGCGACTCGCGCGGCTGCGGACGATCGCCCGCACCATCAACCAGGCGAACACGTCGGAGCGCACGACGCAACTGACAAGCTCGATGCGCACGGCGTCGCTCATGCCCACTTTGAGCCGCACGAGTCACCGCGAAGCATGACACTGCCTCTCATCGTGCTGGCAATTGGTTCGGTCGTTGTGGGATGGCTGGGTCTTCCGGGCGGGGCCAGGGTCAACGTCTTCGAGCGCTGGCTGGAGCCGGTGATCGTTGACGTGCACCGAACACCCGCAACTCGGTTCCATAGCGCGGAACCGGCTCCGAGAGCCGCTTCTGCGTCCGCGCCAGCAGAGGCCGCGGCTGCCGAATCGCCTTCCACACTGGCTGAGGAAGCGCACGGAGAGGCAGTCCACGAGGGGCTAAGCACGATTGAGATCCTGCTGATGTTCCTCTCCCTTGCGATCGCTCTGGGCGGTATTTATCTCGGTCGGCTGTTCTACGTAAAGCGTCCCGATCTTCCAGGAATGTGGGCAGAGAAGCTTCGGCCACTTTATACCCTCAGCTTCAACAAGTGGTATTGGGACTGGCTCCTGGACGTGAAGGGAGTCGAAGCCGGCAAGGCATTGAACAACGCTCTGTGGGACGTTGATTCCCAGCTCGTTGACGGCGGCGTCAACGGCAGCGCCTGGGTTACAAGGTTCTGGTCCGGAGTCACCGGTTGGTGGGACAAGTGGGTGATCGACCTCGCGGTGAATGCAACCGGATGGATCACGCGCGCGGGCTCTTTCGTGCTCCGAACTGTCCAGACTGGTTTCTGGCAGAACTACGTTTTGCTGTTCGCGGTGGGGTTGTTTGTCATTTTGATTTATTACGTGTATCCGGCAATATCGACCACGATCAAGGGTTTCACCGGGAGATAGGCTCTATAGGTCCAAAAGGTCGGCGAGGAGACTCTGTTTATGCCTGGTCGCATTCAAATTTTCGGCATCGGCATCCTCTCGTGGGTGACGTGGCTTCCGGCGGTTGGCGCCATCTTCCTTCTGTTCTTCAACCGCTCGAAGAACAACAGCATTCGCTGGTTTGCAAACATGTGGATCGGGCTCTGCTTTCTGGTATCGATTCCACTCGTCACCGGTTTGGGCGCGCGCGGTCACGGTTACGACCGGGCCTATGGCGGGTTGCAATTCATCGAGGATCACGACTGGATACCGCTGATCGGCGCTCGGTATCAGCTTGGAATCGACGGGCTCTCACTGGTGCTGGTGATGCTCACTACGCTGCTGGGCGTGATCTCGGTGATTTGCTCTTGGGCTTACATTCGCGAGAAGGGCCGCGAAAAAGAGTACTACATAATGATGCTGCTTCTTCAGAGCGGCATGCTGGGAGCTTTCGTCTCAGCCGATCTCTTCCTGTTCTTCATTTTCTGGGAAGTGATGCTGGTGCCGATGTATTTCCTGATCGGCATCTGGGGCGGCAAGAACCGGCTCTACTCGGCAATCAAATTCTTCCTGTACACGCTGGTCGGTTCGGTGGTGATGCTGCTGGCGGTGCTGAAACTGTTCTTCATCTTTCCCGATGTAGTCAAGGCACAACGGCCTGCGGTTGAAGCAACCGCGCGACAGATCGCTTCGAGCAGTATTGCTGATCCCGAACGGCGAGGCCAGGTGAACGAAGGTATGCTTAACCTGGCGCTCGATGCGATGAAGCGCGCCGACGGCATCGATCCACAGACCAGGCAACCGCTGCCTTCAGGTTACGCACACAGTTCTTTCAACATCGCCGCGATGACCGCGATCGGTCCTCATATCAAAAGCGTATTTGGAGTGGGAGTGGTCATCTGGTTGTTCATCGGATTCGGTCTTTCATTCGCGATCAAAGTGCCGATGTTTCCGTTTCACACCTGGCTGCCGGACGCGCACTACGACGCGCCAACGGCCGGTTCGGTCATCCTGGCGGGCGTGTTGCTGAAGATGGGAACTTACGGATTTATGCGATTTTCATTGCCGATCTTTCCGGATGCGGCTACGGATCCGAGAGTTCGGACGTGGATGGTAACGCTTGCGATTATCGGCATCATCTACGGCGCGCTTGTCGCGATGGCGCAAAAGGACGTCAAGAAGCTGGTCGCATACTCATCGGTTTCGCACCTTGGCTTCGTGATGCTGGGATTGTTTGCCTTCAATCCCAATGGGATTAACGGCGCAGTGATGCAGATGATCAACCACGGCATCTCCACCGGCGCACTGTTCATGTTGGCCGGCATTCTCTACGAGCGGCGGCACACCTATGAGATTGCGGAGTTCGGCGGACTCGCATCGGTGATGCCAACTTTTGCGACGATCTTTCTGATTGTGACGTTGTCGTCACTGGGCTTGCCGCTGATGAACAACTTCATCGGCGAGTTCCTGACCATCAGGGGCGCGTTCGAAGCAAGAGTCACCTGGGGCGCATTCGCGGCTGTAGGAATAATTCTCGGCGCTGCCTATATGCTTTGGCTCTATCAGCGGGTGTTCTTTGGACAGGTGACGAACAAAGCAAATGAAGGCCTGAAGGATCTGGACGCGCGTGAAGCGTGGCAGTTCGCGCCGCTTATCTTCCTGATCTTCTGGATCGGAGTCTATCCGAAGCCGCTGCTCTCTTACATCGAGCCACAAACAAATGTAGTGGTCGCCCAGGTGCAGCCGGACTATTTTAAAAGCACAACCGAGCGGCCACAGGTCGCTGAAGAGCAACAAAAATAAGTTCAGAGTTGCTGGTTCAGAGTTCAGGGTTTGACTCTGAACCCTGAACCCTGAACTCTGAACTGGTTTTTATGCAAACCGACTTTCAAACCATCGCGACTCAGGCAACTCAGTTCATCATGCCTGAAGGCATCCTCACCCTCTTCGCGTGCGCCGCGCTGGTGCTCGACGTGATGCTTCCTCGCGATCGCAAGCGCTTCGTGGCGTGGGTCTCACTTGCGGGAGTCGGTCTGTCGTTTTTGTCGCTCTGGATCCTTTACACAAACATAGTCAGCAAAGGCACTCCCCGCACGGCCTTCTTTGACATGATCGTCCTTGACAGTTATGCCGTCGTGTTCAAGTCGATCTTTCTGATCGGCGCGGCACTGTCGATCCTGCTCTCGATCAAGTATCTCGATATCGAGGGTGAACAGCGCGGCGAGTACTACGGACTGATCCTCTTCTCGGTGATCGGGATGATGTTCATGGCATCGAGCGTGGATCTGCTGGCGTTGTTTATCTCGCTCGAGTTGATGGCCGTGTCGGTATACATTCTGGTTGGCTATTTCAGGCGAGATAAGAAATCGAACGAAGCGTCGATGAAATACTTTCTGCTCGGCGCGTTTTCGTCGGGTGTGCTGCTCTACGGCATATCGATGATCTACGGTCTGACCGGTTCGACCAATCTCGCGAAGATCGCGGCCGCACTGCCTGTCGTAGCCAGCACCAATTTCAACCCGTTCGGAGCGCAGGTTCCGCCCGACATGCGATATCTGGTGCTGATGTCGATGATCTTGATGGCGGCCGGAATGTTTTTCAAAGTCGCCGCCGTCCCTTTTCATATGTGGGCGCCTGACGCATATGAAGGCGCGCCTACTTCGATTACCGCTTTCATGTCGGTGGGTGTGAAAGCCGCAAGCTTCGCGATGTTCGGCAGATTGTTCCTGTATGGTCTTCCCGATCTCCGCGGTTCGATGGCAGGTGACGCGGCGACCAACATTCCGACCTTGCCGGGCTGGGCGGTGCTGTTAGGAATCGTGTCCGCGATCACGATCGTGTGGGGTAATCTCGGCGCGCTTACCCAGAACAACACCAAGCGGCTCCTCGCCTACTCGTCGGTTTCGCATGCGGGCTACACGCTGCTGGGATTGATCGCGGGGAACCAGACCGGCTACACAGGCTTCGTAATTTATCTTTTCATCTACACGATCATGAATCTCGGAGTGTTCGGCTGCATTATTGCGCTTCGCCGGCGAGGAATAGTCGGCGATCGCATGGAAGACCTGAACGGTCTTATGAAGAAGGCTCCGGGGCTGACGGTGATGATGACGATCTTTCTGTTGTCTCTTGGAGGTATTCCTCCGACGGCCGGGTTCATCGGCAAGTTCTATCTGTTCGCCGGCCTGATCGAAACCGGCAATCCGTGGCTGGTCCGACTGGCGATATTGGCCGTTCTCATGAGCGCGGTATCGCTGTACTACTACATTCGTTTCATCCGCGCGATGTACATTGAAGGCGAAACCGAGCCTCAGGCGGTGACGCTTGCGCCTTCGCTTCGAGTAGCTCTCGTAGCAGCGGTAATCCTGGTCCTCTACATCGGGGTGTTCCCGCAGCGGCTGATCGACTTCACTCAGAAAGCGGCAATGAGCCCGGGGCTCAAGACCTACTCTTACCAGCAAGGCGCAACCAAACCCGCCGAGCCCGCGGCACAGCCGCCCGCCCGCGGGATGTCAGGGGAGCGTGATCGCTAGACTGCTACACTTGAATTCATGCCTTCAGAAGATGAGGACACCGACGGGCTGGATAAAACTCGCGCCGGGATAAGCTGGCGGCAAGCGACCACAACCGTCGGCCTGGCGCTCGCGATTCCATGGATGATCGCTGTGCCGGCGCTCGTCGGATGGTGGATCGATAAGAAGTTCGCGACCACCCCGCTCTGGTTGATTGTTGGATTGTGCCTCGGATTACTGAGCACAGCGCTGGACATCTATCAGCTTTTGAAACGGTTCGGTCAATTCAAATAGCTGAACAAGGCTTTGCGCGATTGCGTCTTGCGCGAAACGCTCACTTGGGGTTGGAGTACTTGTTTCGCGCAAAGACGCAAATCCCCAGAGGTGTCGAGCGACGCAACCCTCATAGCGAGGTGAACGCGGCATCGAGAGCACCGATCAGTTCATCAATATCAGCTTTCGATGCAATCAGCGGCGGTCCGAGGCGAATTACATTTCCAAACAATCCGCCCTTGCCGATCAACACTCCGCGGCGGCGCGTTTCTTCAAACACTCTGAGGACCGATTGCGGATCAGGCTCCCTGGTCGTCCGATCCTTCACGCACTCGATCGCTTGCATCAACCCCATCCCGCGCACATCGCCGATCACCGGATACTTGTCCTTCAACTCTTCGAGTTTCGAGCGCAGATAGTCGCCAACGACGCGGGCATTATGAGGAAGATCGTTCTCTTCGATCACCCGGATCGTCGCAAGGGCCGCCGCGCAGGTGACGGGATTCCCGCCAAATGTCGAAAACGTCAATCCCGGATACTTGTCCGCTACCTCGGGTATCGCGGTCGTGCAGCCGATCGGCGCCCCGTTAGCCATGCCCTTCGCAAAGGTCATCATCTCGGGCTGCACGTCCCAGTGCTCGATGCCGCACCAGTGGTCCCCTGTGCGCCCCCAACCGGTTTGAACTTCGTCACAAATAAAAATGCCGCCGTAGCGCCGGACTATGTCGGTCACGACTTTGAAGTAGTCCTTAGGAGGAGTGATGAACCCGCCCACTCCCATAATCGGCTCCGCGATGAATGCAGCAACATGCCCGGTTGTCGAAGTTTGGATAAGTTCTTCGACGTCTCGCGCGCACTCCATCGCACAAGTCTCTGGTTTCAAATTGAACGGACAGCGATAGCAATACGGCGCGTGAGCATGAACGATTCCAGGCACCATCGACGGCCCGTGCTTCCACGTCGAGTGCCCGCTTGCGGTCATGTTCGTCACCGAGCGTCCGTGATACCCGTGTCGAAGCGCGATGATTTCGGTTTGACCGGTGTAGATTCGCGACAGCACCATCGCCGTTTCGTCCGCTTCGGTTCCGCTATTTGTGAAATAGCTCTTCTTCAAATTGCCGGGGGTTATGGCTGCCACTTTCTCGGCGAGATCGGCTTGCGGTTCGCTGACGTAAAGCGTCGAGGTGTGCGCAATCTTGCCAATCTGATCGATCACCGCTTTCACTACTTCGGGTCGCGCGTGACCGACAGAAGTTGTCAGCACGCCGCCGAAGCAATCAAGATAGCGAGTCCCCTCCGTATCCCATACGTGCATGCCTTCACCGTGGTCCAGCGCAATCGGCTGCTCGTAGTAAGGCGTAGCGCACGGCCAGATGTATTCTTTATGCTTCGAGATCAGCGCGGTTGATGACTCTTTTCCTGCCACATTAGCTGTCATGGAACTCCCCCGTGTCACGATGATTTTCAAGCGAAGAAGGCGGGATAATTAAACAACACGGGCACTGGAGCGTCAATGCTGGCCGCTCGTTTAGCGACGCGAGCTAATTCATGTATAATGGAAATCCGGAACGCACACGAATACGGGTCACGGTTGCTCTTGATAGCCACCACGAGATAGCGAGCCACTCAGAGATTCAGTCTCGATGTTTGCGAATCCTGAAAAAAATCTACACCCTGAGAAGTAAGGATAAAGCGCACTGACGGTTGCGCAACTGACCCGGGGAATCGCGGGCATTACTTTCAAATGGAAAATCTGGCGCACACATTGCTCGGGCTATCAATCGCAAAAGCAGGCCTCGAGCGTGCGACGCCTCTGGCAACAACGGCCCTCGTGGTTTCCTCGAATCTCCCGGACATCGACGTGCTCAGTCGTCTTGGATACGGAACCGTCGGATATTTGGAGTATCACCGGGGGTTCACGCACGGGTTTGTTGGGCTTGCGCTCCTGGCCGCCGCGTTGACCCTTTTGCTGATGTTTTTAGATCGCAGATTTCGCTTGCGTCGCGACCCGTTCAGAAGACCGCTCAGACCGGTTAGGATTTTTTTCATTGCGTATCTGGGCGGACTCGGGCACACGTTCATGGATTTCACCAACAACTACGGCGTTCGTCCGTTCCTGCCCTTCAGCAATCGGTGGTTCTACGGCGACCTGGTTTTTGTGGTCGATCCATGGATCTGGCTGATACTTGGCGCCGGGGTTGTATGGCTTACGACGACCGATGCCGCGCGGAATCTTATCTGGCTCGTGATCGGAACTCTCGCCGCACTGGCCGTAGGGTTTGCGCTCAGGCACCCTTACGATTCTCAGATGCTTGCGGTGCCAACTATGTCTCGAGCTATTTGGTTTGTCGGGCTGGCGATCATCGTAGTCGGCTGTGTGTTTCGATGGCGTCGCGCAGGCGAGAAGCTTGCAACGTATTCGCTACTGCTCCTTGGAGTCTATTACTGCGGTATGTGGATGGCGCATCAGTCGGCGATGAAAGAAGCGAGGTCTTCGTTAAAGGCCCCGGGAGTGACTTCAATGGCTGTCTGGCCGACGCCCGCAAATCCTGTGCTCTGGCAAGCGGCCGCGCAAACTGGCACTGCGGCTTACGTGCGTAACGTCAACCTGGCCGACCGACAGGAGCAGTGGCGAGAGCTGCCGGCTCTTGATCCAAAGCTCGCCGATGCGTTGCGTCAAGCAGACGACTTGCGAGCCTTTCTGGATTTCGTGCGATACGGCACGGCGAACGTCGAAGAGCGTGCCGATGGAATAACGGTTGTTTTGTTGCATGAACTTCGCTTCAGCCTGACGATGCGTGTTGAGCTCGATCGCGAGATGAACGTTACATCGACCGAGGTGCACTGGTTCTAGACTCGCCTGCTACGGACTACGGACCAGGTACACCTTGTGTTGCCGTGGTCGCGACAGCACAATAGAATTTGAACACACTAAAATGAACACAATAAGCATACGCCCCGGATTCGTGCCCTATACGCTTGCCGCCGCAGTCGTGCTGACAGTCGGCTCGGCGCTACTCAAGCAAGGGTGGCCAATGACTGCGCTCGCTTCCTGGGCGCTGCTCTTACCTATTGCTCTCTTCGCCGCGTTCGATCGCATAGAGTTTGACGGACAGACGATTCGGCATCTCGGTCCCTTAGCGTTTCTGCTGACTCATCTTTTCCGATCGCGCCGGGCCTTGCCGGTTACCGACATCGAAGCGATCACGACGGAAACAACGCGATTGAGTTTCGCAACCGGCGATGCGCGAATCAGCTACCACACTCGCATAAGCGGCGCGGGCGTTGAGATAGTAGTTCGCTCGCACCGCTCCACCTACAAACCGTTTATCGAGGCGTTGTTCCGCGCGGCTGGCCCGCAGAAGCTCGATCCGCGGTCGTTCGAGATCTACGGATATTTTGAAACCGGCAATGCGCTCAAGGGTTCGCCGATCCTCAAGAGCGACATTGCCGCGATGCCCGCTCCGGCGTTACGCCGAATCGGAAACTCGCTGAAGCTTGCAGGTAAGCTCGCGCAAGCATCGAGCTATTTCCGAGTCGCCTACGAAAAGGAGCCGCGGAATCCGCAGCTTCTGTACGAGATGTCGCGGTTCTTTCGCACCTCCGCCCAAAGCGAAGACACACGCTTGCTGCAGCGCTCGGATGCGTGTTTGAGACTGGCGTCACGGCTGGCGGGCGACGAAGCGGATCTGATCGAGCGAATAGGTGAAGCATTTTTCGAGCGACTCGACTTCAAGCGGGCGTCTGATTGTTTCCGGCGTGCGCTTTCGCTCGACCCCGCGCGGTTTCGTTCGAACCTCGGGCTCGCCGAGATCGCGCTTCGCGACGGTAAGCTCGCTCACGTAGCGCACTTCTATCACGCGGCGGCTTCGAGCACCGACCGGGCGCTGGCTCGAATGGCCGATCGCGAAGCTCGCTACTATGGCCGCTTGATGGATGACGACGTTTTCCTGGAAGCCGAGCTTCGGCGTATACGCATATCGAATCAGGTGAGGTGGGCAAGGCGGCTTGCAGCGATGACGTTCTTCGGTGCGTGGCTGGTAGGGGGCATCGTCGGGCGATTCTCGCTGATGGTCGAGAATTACGGCTGGGCGATCATGGCGACCTCGGGGCTAATCTGGTGCGCGGCGATGGTCACGATGCGCCTGGTGCGCCGGCGTAGCGCATAACAGAATCTAGAGGGCAGGTCCTCACTTCCGAGAAACACCGTGATCAAGCCACGGTCCTCACAACTATAGGAGCGATTAATCGGAACATAGTGCCGTGATCGTGTTCCACCGGGCTTGTAATATCGACGGACCCTCCCATCTCAACCGCGCGCCGCTGAACGATCGCAAGACCGAGGCCGGTGCCGCGTGACTTCGTTGAATAGAATGGCTCGAAGACCCGTTGTTGTGCCTCTGCCGGGATTCCGGGTCCTGTGTCGGTTACAGAGATTTCGAGGATGGCGTTTGTAGAATCAAGAGATCGGACACGCGGGTCTGCGACTACACGCTGGGCACTCGCTCGAATAACTACTCTGCCGCCGGCTTCGGCTGCTTGCACAGCGTTCAAGACGAGATTGCTGAACGCTTCGCGTAATGCGCCGGCTTGAGTCCCAGCCAAGGTTACTTCGCAATCTGATTCAACGCTCAAGTCGACCCCGCGCTCCTTTGCTTCGCCGCCGGCAAGCGTCACAGTTGCGTTGATCAGATCAGAAAGTTGGACGGGCTGCGAATCCGCGTGGCTCGGTCGCGAGAACGCGAGCAACTGCGAGACGGTTCGGTTCAGCCGGTCGATCTCGCTCACAATCAAGCCGAGCTCCTGATCGTAGTCGCCCAGAGCTTTTTCTTCTCGCATCACCTGCGCGATGGACTTGATTGAAGAGAGCGGATTCTTCACCTCGTGCGCGACCTGGGCGGCCATCTGTCCGAGCGTCGCCAGGCGTTCGCGGCTCGCAAGCTCGCGTTCGAGCTGCACCTTTTCTTCGATGAGCCTGCAGGTCTCGACTTCTACCGCGACCTGCGAAGCAAGAACATCCAGAACGGAGCGCTTTTCGGAAGTAAGCGCGTGAGGTTCAGACGCTATCAGCATCAGTCCGACAAGCTCCGACTCGCGTCTGAGCGCATAAGCTATGGTCGCGTCGAGGGCTTCAAGCTCGTTATCCGTTTCAATCACATCCGCTTCCCACTCAATCATTTTCTCGCCGAGCCGCTTTTCACTCACACCCACAATCCCATAAAACGGGATTATACGAACGCTGATAACGTCGAGCCCTCGCTTGATGGTTTCTTCCGTGTAGCGTACAAGCGAGGCCAGCTCGCCGAAGCCCTCCGCCCCCGACGACACCTGTCTGACGACGTCTCTATACAACCCGATCTCGCTTGCGAATAGTCTCCCGACCACGCGATCGAAAACCCGCATCAACGGACCGGCAAGCGCGACCATCCCAAGGATAAGAATGACTTCGACTACGCCAGGTGTGATCTCGAATCGATCGACGAGGAATTGATCCAGCCGCCGTACGCCGTAGGTGTAAACAGCGATGAACACGACCGCGAACATCGCGTACACGAGACTGCCTTTGACTGCTACATCAACCAGCTTGTAACGGTAGAGATGATAAGCGACGAAGAAAATCGGAAAGAGCGATGAGAGAATAAACAGTATCCACGGCCAGTCATTCGGGCCAGACCGTAAGACTGCAATCACTACAAACTCGAACACCCCGTTCAATACCAGCAGAACCGCCACCCGCTTGAAGAACGCTCGCTCGCGCATGGCATGAGCATCGAGTCGATCTTTCATGGACCAGCACAACAGCGCCGACGCGATCATCACCAGCAGATACCAGATCGAGTAGGGAATCAGGAGCTTGTGCAGCTTCAACAGGTAAGGCTGATAATCGCCTGAGTTGATTCTATAGGCCGCGTACGGCAAGAAGACCATCGGCAGATAGAGCGCCGCGCCGATACGCTTGACTGTCCGTTGCTTGAACTTGCGATAGTTATCAAGCGAAGCCCAAAACCCGATGTGCGCGTGAATCAACGCTGCCGGAAGTAGCGCGACTCCAGTCATCGCAAGCGTATCCCAGGCGCGCAACAAACCGGTCAGCCGGGCGCGCCCGAGCAACAACTCATGAAAGGTGATGAACAGATTTCCGAGGAACCATACGCCGAGACACAGATTGAGCACGCTTATCAGTCGGACCGGCTGGGTGAGCTTATCGCGCGCGCCGAGCCGTCGGTTCCAAATCAGCCACGCGATATAGAGGTGAAGCGTTGCGCCGGTGGCGAACCCAACAAGCTTGAGGATTTGAATTGGAGACATAGAACCAGCAGGCAGTAGGCAGTAGGCAGTAGGCAGAGAGTATGCTATTCCCTCTTGAGTGAATTGGTCAGTCCGTTGATCAATTTGCCAACTTCGCTTGCAAGAGTAAGAAGATTGTTCGTATCCGCCTCTTCAAGATAGCGCAAGCGAGCGGCGATGATCACTTGGGTCTCAACTTCGCGCAGCGATCCGTGAGCCATCGATAGGTAGCGCAAGAACTCGTTCGTAGATTTGCGACCCTGCCCTTCAGCTATATTGGAGGGAATCGAAACGGCTGCTCGGCGTATTTGATTAGTCAGTCCGTACAGTTCTTCCTTCGGGAATCGGTTCGTACACGCGTAAACAAGCTGCACCAGATCCATGGCCTTCTGCCACGCGATCAAGTCACTGTAGTTCCTTACTGTCATAGTTATGCTGCCTACTGCCCACTGCCTACTGCCCACTGCCTACTGCCTACTGCCCACTGCCCACTGCCCAGTGCCTACTGCCCACTGCCCGCTATTCTCTACCATGCGATTGCGTACCTGCCGCGTCTCGGGTCTGCGCCTGCTTCAATCACTCCTGAGTCGCTGTTGAACCGGATGACCGTTGGCGCTGAAGGATTGCCCCACGCCGCTTGCATTTCGATCTTGTGACCGCGCGACGTCAGGTCTTCCTGCACGTGTTTCACTATTCTGTCTTCCAGATTCAACACGCCGGGATTGAAGCGATGATCGTCGAACGAACTTACGAGGTGGAGTGTTTGAAAGCGCGGCGCCTCGACTGCTTCCTGAACGTTCATTCCGAACTCGACGATATTCAACAGCACCTGGATCAGCGACTGATCCTGGTTATCGCCGCCCGGTGTCGAGAGCACCATGAATGGTTTGCCGTCTTTAAGCACCAGGGTTGGGGTGAGAGTGATCCTTGGCCGCTTGCCCGGTTGTAGCACATTCGGATGACCCTCCTCGAGAAGGAACGACTGCATGCGCTGACCGAGCAACACGCCCGTGTCGCCGGCCACGACCGCAGGAAGCCACGCACCAGATGGGGTCGCGCTGAACAGATTGCCGTCCTTGTCGATCACGTTGACGCACGTGGTGTCATTCGCACGCTCTGCTTCGGGCACAGTCGATTGGCCAAGCGCAGGATGCGCGCTGTTGTTGATCAGCGGCTTCTTGTTAATAGGATCACCAGGCCGCTGCTCGAGCGACGCGTGCCGCTCGTCGATCAATGTTCTGCGCATCGCGGCGTAGTCTTTCGATAGAAGTTCAACAGCGGGCACGCTCACGAAATCAGGATCGCCGTAGTAGCGGTCGCGATCTGCGAATGCGAGCTTCATCGCTTCAGTCAGGGTGTGGATGTAGTCGGCCGAGTTATGCTTCATCGAGCGAAGGTCGTAGCCTTCAAGAACGTTTAGCATCTCCAGCATCGCCGGTCCCTGCGCGAAGAAGCCCGTCTTGTAAACTTCATATCCTCGGTACGACGTCTTTGCGGGGGCTTCCACTTTTGCGTGAAATGCCGCGAAGTCCCCGGCTCGAAGCAGCCCGCCGTTCGCTTCGGAGAAATCTGAAATCCGTTTCGCCGCAGCGCCCTTGTAGAAATAGTCTCGCGCGGCGATCAACGCTTCGTGCCGTCCGCGTGAAACGGCTTTTCCTTCGGCTGCGACGATCTCTCGGAGCGTGCGTGCGAGGTCTGGCTGCGAAAATATCTCGCCCGGTTTGGGCACCCGTCCGCCGGGCAGAAAGAGCTTTGCGCTTTCGGGCCATTGCTCGAATATCTTGCGAGTCTTTTCGATATAGCTCACGCGCAATTCATCGATCGGAAATCCGTCCGCCAACTCAATGGCCGGTTGCAGGACTTCCCCAAGTGACTTTGTGCCGAAGCGATCGAGCGCCGTTACTACCGCGTCGAGCACTCCCGGGACAGTCGCAGGAAGTATGCCCGACGATGGAATTATTCCTGGTTTTGATCCGCCTTCTGAAATCGATACATACTCCGGCGTGCCTGTGTACACCGGCCCTTTCTCCAGCACCCCCTTCTTTGCTCTTTCAAGAAAGAACTCTCGCGTGGCCAGGCGTGGCGCGGTGCCCTGTCCGTTGATCACGGAAACGCCGCTGCCGGAAGGCTTGATGAGGATCGGAACTTCGCCGCCGAACGAGAAGTGCGAGAACTCAATGACCGACGCCGCAAGGATCGCAGCGCAACCGGCATCGACCGCGTTGCCCCCCTGCTGAAGGAGCCGCATTCCGGCTTCGGCCGACAACGGATTGCCTGCTGCGACCGCCCCTCGCTTGCCGCGAACGACTGGTCGAAAGGTGTCTGCTTCAGGCAGGGCAACAGACATTGCAAACACTGAAGCTGCTGCGGCAATGTTGATCAAGCAAGTCATTGTTCTCATGTGATCCCTCCGAGTTGCGCGATTTATCGCGAGGCTATTGCGAAGTTTCAGGGTTTGATTGGAGGTTGTCAACGCACGAGGGCGCAGCGCCAGGACGGCTGTGGCAGGAACAAGATGGAAAGAATGCTTGCGATTCTAGTCGGATCGCGGAGGCAGCTTCGGCCGCAGGATATGCTTAGATGAAAACGAGGGACGAAACCACTTTGGCGCCGAACTTAGCGCTCCGGAAACAAATCGTCGTCCAGGATCTTCCGAGCGATTTGCTCGCGATCCTGCTTGCGGCGGACCTTTCGCCGGCGATCAGTTCCTTCGTTGTCGATCCAGGTTACACCTCCGATAACAATCAATGTATCAGCGGTGTAGCGAATGGACCGCCTCCTCTCCTGCGCGCGGCGTTCCCTTTTGATGCGCCTCTCGACGCCGTTCCATGAAGACATCAACTTCGCCTCATCGATCGGGGCTTGTTTCCTGCAGACCCGGGCCGGTCCATTTAGGAGCGGGCGCTGCCCTGTAATACTAAGAGAGCGATTAACATGCTCTTTTCAGCAAACGGTCAAATTAACCGAGCGGAATTGAATTAGGCGCTAGGCGCCTGATCGGCCACCGTCATACGTCTAAAAAACAAGGCTCCGGTTGAAGGATTATCGAACTGATTCTCCGAGCTTTGAATTGCTGCGAAAGCGTCTTCATCATGTTCGTTGAAAGCTCTTTCTCTCACAGCGACCGCTTCGCTTGAGATTTGTTCTACCTTCTCGATCACGCGATCGCGTTCGGCCCGCATCGCGTCGAGCTTAAGCAGCAGGCGATTGATTTCGGTTTGGCGCTCTCCGATCTCCTTATTAAGCAAAAACTCGTCCTCTTCAAAGGCCGCGGCACGCCGGTAAAGTCCGGCGGCTTCATCTTCGAGAGCCTCGGCCATCTGTTCGAGCATTCTCGATTTCACTCGCGGTGCCGAACTCGGCGCGATCATTAGATTGGCGTCTGAAAAAACTGTCATTGTATCCTCCTTTACACTACTGCCCTCCGAGCTGGAAAACTCATAACTCTCAGCGGAGGCGCATTGCGCCTGCGAGCGATTTTGTCTTGATACATCCGCTGGTCGGCGACCTCCATCAGTTCATCGATGGCTGTACCATCCTGGCCGTAAGTCGCGTGACCGATAGATATGCCGACGCGCGCCATGCGGCCCGGCCTAACCTCATAATCAAAGTTGTCCACCGCCGTTTGAAGCCTCAACTTCATCTCCTGCACAAGGTCGGGTGTGACCCGATGCAGCACCGCCACGAATTCGTCGCCCGCATATCGGATTAGCGTGTCTCCCGAGCGCACCTGTCCTCGCGATACTTGCGCAACGCGCCGCAATATCTCGTCACCTACGTGATGTCCATAGGTGTCGTTTATTTTCTTGAAGCCGTCCAGGTCCATCATCATTAGCACCAGCGGGTAACCATGTCTTTCAGACCTGCTTCGTTCCTGGTCGAAGAAGCTGTACATGTATCGCGAATTGGGCAGCCCGGTAAGATTGTCCGTAAGAGCGGATTCCTGAGTTCGTTCGAAGGCGAGCGCATTGTGGATGGCGGTCGCGGTGTGGCGCGAAATGGTTTCGAGCAGCCTGACCTCATCAGCGGAATATCCGCGATCTTCTTCGCAATACAAAGCGAGCGCGCCGATGAGGTCATCGTCGTGCTCGAGAGGAAAAATCGCAGTCGAGCGATATGCGGCCGCCGCGATGCCCAGCGGCCGCTCGAGGTCGGCTAACGGGCTCCCGCCGATCAGCACCTGGCGGTGCTCCGCTACCCAACCCGCGCCGCCCTCGCCGACCGCGATCTCCACACCCTTTAACGTCTCCGCATTCTTGCCGGTAACGCAGGCTGCTTGCATTCGATTCCCATCGGCCAGATAGATGACAAGAGTCGTGAAATTGGCAATGCTCTCGAGTTTCGCCGCGATGATCGGCAGGATCTCGGAAAGCTTTAGAGTTGAGCCGAGGGTCTGTGAGATCTCATACAGTGAGAGCGCCTCTCGCTGTGCGGAGGCAATGTCGCGCAGCGCTTTTTCTGTTGGTGTCCTGGCGCCCAATTCGAAGCTTTGTTCCAGCAGCCCGGCCGTGGTCACGGATTCGACCCCGGACAGCGGCATCGCGTGCGCGCTAAACGCCGGAACCGGCTCATCAAGCGAATCTATGTTCGTGAGAAATACTTCGAGTATCGCCGGGTCGAAGGTGCGGCCCGCTTCGCTGCGCATCAGCTCCAGCGCGTCTTCGCGCGAATAGCGGGAGCGATGGGGGCGATTCGTCGTGAGTGCTTCGTAGCAGTCCACAACCGTCAGGATACGAGCGCCAAACGGGATCTCTTCTCCCTTAAGTCCGCTGGGGTATCCTTTTCCATCCCACTTTTCGTGATGATGCTTGACTATCGGAACCACCTCGTACGGAAACTCGACGTTGCTTAGAATATCGGCGCCGACCACCGGATGAATCATCACTTTGGAGTATTCCGCCGCGCTGAGCTTGCCGGGCTTGCTAAGGATGTATTCGGGAACGGCGAGCTTCCCTATGTCGTGAAGGAGTGCCGCGGCTTTCAATCCTTCCATCTGATCTTCGGGATAGCCAACGACGCGCCCCAGTCCTTCGACCAGCTTTCGTACTCGTTGGATGTGTCCTCGCGAGAGGTCGTCTTTAGCATCTATGGCCATCGTAAGAGATTCAACCGTTGCGAGGTGAAGTTTGGTTAGTCCTTCAATATGCTTGTGCGAAGTCTCCATACGCCCAAGAAAACTCCGATAAGCGACGTAGGTCAGGAACAGTATGGGAATTGACATCACGAATGAATAGAATCCGAAGATTGTTATCGCCTTACAGATCACACCGGCAGTAGCCGCGCCTATGAAGAAAGCTGGCGAGGTCCACAGATAATTGTCAATCCAGGTTCGTGCCACGCTGAAGCCGCGGAAGAGCGCCACGGCTGTCGCCGTAATACTGCTGTTAACGAGATAGTTCGTCAGAGTAATTACGCCAATCGCCAGAACCAGCTTATCAAGCCGGTTCACATCGTAGAGCAGGCCGTCGAGCGGTCCAAAAAGCCTTATGGACAGCAATGACGCGCTTAACACCGACAGATTCATTGCGCTCATATTTATGAGCGCGGCGGCTACGGGGTTAGTCTTACTGCCGCGCGCGGATCGAGACAGTCCGTCAATCGACGCGAGCACAGCCGCTGCCCATGGACCAAGCAGCAGCATTGCTATGCACACGAATGTGTCTGTCATCGTGATCTTGCTGCGAATGCCGGGAATCCAGACTTCGGCGCGCCAGCTCAACAGCATCGTAAGAGCAAGCACCAGAATCCAGTCGAGCCGTGTGGGCTCCAGATACAATCGGCGAAGCGAATAGACCAGCGCAAACGTACCTGCCAACGAGATCGTCAACGTGAACAACCTTGCTTTCATATTAACCATGAATTGGTTTCAGCTCGCGTTCGGATCTGGTCGAGTCGCCGGGCACACTCGCCTGATGCATTTGCAAAACAGCCTTGGGGGGCAACGCCTCGCATAGCAACGCAATCAGTCACTATTCAATGCTTGTGCCGCAAGTGGGCACCCTGCGAGAGATGTTTACAAGGACTGTCGCCGCTTAAGATGAGAACCGAGGAGCCAAAAACAGAAGTTAATAAGGCGGAAAGGAACAGTCAAAAACCGCGATCTGAACACGCGGGTTCATTCACAATGACCGGAGGATTTTCAACGGTGGGACCCACCAAATGTGTAAAGAGTAGCTTCAGTTTCCGCGGCGCAGGCCCGCCCAAAAGTCCGCAAGTTCATATTCCTGATCCACGCCCTCGTAGCGAGCTGAGATATCGCCCTCCTCCAGCACGTGTCCTTGCAGCCAAATGTTGGCAGTGATCTCCCCACCGATCTTCAGCTGTCCACGCAGAATTCTGCGATTCGCGAGAACTTCGAGGCGAACGGCTCCCGCGTCAACGTAAATCCAAATGAGATCCGCGGTGGTCACCGGGTTTCGGATATTGCGCCACGCCAGCACTCTACCGCTGACCACGTAGTCGTTTTCGCATGACTTGTCGGCAAATCCTTCCATTCGCTCGGCGAGCTCGAACCTATAAAAAGGCTTGCTCGCCGGCTGATCGGCGGCGGGAGTCGATCGCACCCGCGCAGCGTAGGCGATCCCCGCAAGCGCAACGTGCATATGGAGGTCGCGAAACACGCCATCATCGAGCTCGGTCAGATTTTGAAGCTCGAAGACCACCTCAGTCGTTCCCTCTAATGAGCCGCGGACTATTGCTTCGCCGTCCTCGTCATACTCGATAAGTTCCCACGGGCCGATTGTTCGAACATATCGGCTTCGAAACGCGGGACGGCAATCGGCATAATAGAGGTCAGCGCCCTTCTCATACAGCACGGACCAGACTTCAAGTCCATCGCCCACTTTCCAACATCGTCCATGAAGCGCCGCTTCGCCACGCTCGACACGAGTTCGATGGCCGTTGGTTTCGACGTACTCGACCAGCAGGTTGTATGAGCGCTCATCGGCTACTTCAAAGCCGATGGCTTCAAACAATTCCGCCATCAGAGCCTGGTCTGCTGACTGGCGTTCCACAGCCTCTTCGGTGATTGGCTTGGTCATTGAAACGTGATTGGTGAATCGCGATTCGTGAAACGTGATGCGTGATTAGAAATCTTATTCTGAATCACGGATCAAGTTTCACGCGTCACGTTTCACTTCCTTGTCTCCTCGCCGATCTCGGCATTCAGGGTGTATTCGCGGCCTTCGCGGAGGATCTTGATAGCCACTTTTGCGTTCGGGAGCTTGGCCGCAATAATGCGGTTAAATTGGACGGATGAGGTAATCGGCTGGCCATCGACGGTTGTGATCAAGTCATCCTTTCTCAACCCCGCGCGCGAGGCTGGAGTCGATCGCTCGGCTCGAATCACAAGGATCCCGCGGATATCGGCAGAAAGTTTCAACAGTCCGCGAATATCAGCGTCGACGTCTCTGGTATCGACGCCAAGGAATCCGCGTGTGACTCGGCCGCGCTCGATCAATTGCGGCAGGATTGATTTGAGAGTGTTGATCGGTATCGAGAAGCTCAGGCCCTGTGTTCGCTCCAGCACGAGCGTATTGATGCCTACAATCTTTCCTTGAGCGTTGAGCAGAGGGCCGCCCGAGTTTCCGGGATTAATTGCCGCGTCGGTTTGGAGGAAGTCATCAAACTGCCCGCCGAAGCCGGACCGTCCTTTGGCGCTTACTATGCCGAGCGTGACAGTGTGATCGAGGCCCAGAGGATTGCCAATCGCGATTACCCATTCGCCAACACGCAATGAATCACTGTCGCCCAGGTCCGCAACCGGAAGCTGCGGCCCGCTGGGAACGATCTCGAGCAGCGCGATGTCGGTCGCTTCATCGTAGCCCTTGATCGAAGCGGGAAACTGGCGGCCGTCGTGCAGCGTCACCGTCACACTATTCACGAGCTTTGGTGGGCCCTTCGACTCAGGGCCGCGCTGGCCGGATCCCCTGCGAGGCTCGGCGTTGGAAATCAGATGAAAATTAGTCGCGATTAACCCGCGCTGGTCGATGATGAAGCCGCTCCCGAGATTCTCGCCGCCTTCCGAAATCGAACGCACGTTTACTACGACTTCGTTGACCCGCTCGGCAATCGAGGGCACGTCGAGCAACACTGTCTTTCCCTGGGCCGCGGGAGTTTGTTCGCGAACTGCGGGTGAAGGGGCGAGCCCGGTGGCCTCGGCGCGCGCTGACAAGGAAAGTGCTGAAGTGACTGCTACCATCAGTCCGAGTACGACAAGTTTCGGATGTTTAATCATTAGGTTGACCTGAAGGCGCCTTTTCTTCGCGCTCATTTTCAATCGGGGCACCGGGCGCACGCGAACGAACCCCTCGGATGTTTTTGGAGGGTCCATACCTGGGCCTTTGTCCTGAGCGCACCATCTCTGCGAACAGGTCAGCGTCATAGTCGCACTCGCGCGACATCTCTTCGCGGATGGCGTGAAGCTCTTCAAGGAATCTCGGCTTTCGGTACATAAGGATGATGCGTGAACCTTTACGCGTGATTTGCGCCGTCTCTTCCGTGGTCACGAATCGCGCAATAGGTTTCACAGTTCAGAATTCAGCATTAATCAAGAACTCCGGCGTTACGATCATTGGGACAAAGAACCCGGCTATCGTATTGAACAACTGCACTCGCGATTGCCTGTGCACGTTGGCGATGTAGCCGAAATCCCATGTCACCAGTAAGTCAGCTTTGTTCACCGAAGCGATCGCCACGTGCAGCGCATCGGCGATGTACTTGCGATGAAAAATTCCTCGCGAAACATACCCGTCGGCCAGTATTGCCGCTTCTTCGCCGATGTCGAAACGCGGGACGTCCTTTATCAGGTTCAAGTACGCAGTGCGGCGCGGTTCTTCAGTCCGTTCCAACTCGCGCACGACCAGCGCTGAAACGTAGGGGGAGTAATCCGCGAGCTCGTGCTCCCACCACCGAATCGTCAGGTCGCGCCGGAACGGTTCTCCGTTATCCAGGTACGCTCCGATGACCGACGTTTCGAGATAGAGACTCTTTTTCATGATCGCCGCAAAGACATTCTACCACAGCGCGATAAGGGAAAAAGGTGGGGGAAAGCGAGACGACGTGGCGCGTGATCGGCGATGCGTGAAACGTGATGGTGATCGGTGAGGAAGCGGATTAGTTCCCTTCGCGCATCACGTTTCACGCATCACTGGTGGTTGTCTTCGGTAGGCGTGTGAAGCTGAAGAGCAAGCAGCGATCGATTGAAATCAATCGTCAGTTTGAAATTGCGAAGGAAGTCGCCGCCGAGGATGCCGCTCTGCTCGAAGCCGGCTGTCTCGTTGATTGCGCCAAAATCCAGGACCAGAGCGCGAAGGTTGCTTTGCTGAACGTCGGCTACCTTGCATTTCCGAACGAAGAGCATCTGCACGTTCTCCGTTATGCCGGCTGCTCCAGTCACATTGGCGGTCTGGCCCTTTATTATCTGATCAACGAGGTTCAGCCTCCCGACTGCCGCGGCCGAAATCACCGTCGAGCTGGCCCCCGAGTCCAGGATAACATTCAGATGCTGATTACCATCGAACTCAGTCTCAACGCTTATCAATCCGTTTTGGGTGGTGCGGAACGGAATCAAAGCTACACCCGGCGGCGGGGCCATTGGCGAGGAACGATTGTCGCTTCTATCGAGCCGAATGCGAGATTCCTTATAGTCCAACTGAGTCAGAAAATGTGAGAGGATGGACAGCCCGATGAACCCGTCTGCCTTTTCCCCGAGAGGTCTCTCCTGGTCGCCGTGAAAGGGCCTGACGAAACACGGAATCATCCGGATTCTTGCGTCGCCGATCTGTATAGACTTTATGAGTCCGTAGACGATCGGAAACTTCCCGGTGCCTCCGAATCCTTGAGACTTGCCGCCTTTTGCAATCTCTGAAACACCGAAACGCTTCGCTGCGTCCCTCGAGATCACCGTGAACCCGGAACCGGTATCAATGACGAAGAGCGCGTCGCGCCCGTTCAGCTTGACACGCACGTAGGGCCGCCGGTCAGCGCCCAGGTGGAATGCGACTTCCGTGACCGATTGTCCGGACACCTGATGGACCTGTAACCCCGAGAGCTGGCGATAGAACTGGACCAGCCCGCGAACTCTGTCACGTCGCTCGATGTCGGTAATTGGCGCTACCTCAAGATAAAGCTGGTAGGCATCGGCGGCTTCCTTGAAGTCCTCGACTCTCGACGACGCACGCGCGTAGGTGACCAGATAATCAGGCTCTTCAGGATCGAGGTGGTGAGCGTAGTAGGATTTTACACGCGCCTCCTTAGGCCGGCCTTCATAGTAATCTATTTCGGCCGCTCCCCCGTAGGCGAGCGCTTCCTTTCCGTCAAGATTTATTGCTTGCTGGAGCTCGATCACCGCCCCTGCGACAACGCCCGATCGAAGAAGCGACACTCCCGTCAGCGCGTGGGCGCGCGCATTATTCGGGTCGGCTTTTAGAACTTCCATTGCCTGCTCGAAGCACGCAACGTACTCCGTCATCTTGAAGTGTGCGAAACTTGCGCCGAGTCGCGCCTGGGTATCGCCGGCGTCCGCATCGAGCAGTTCGCGATAGATGCCAAGCGCCTCTTCGTACCTGCCCGCGCGCATCGCTTTCTTGGCGTCGCGGTTAAGTTTGCCGCTGTTTAGCTTTATCTTCTGTCGAGAGGAGGTTGAGTCTGCGTGTTGGATACCGGCCACAGACAACACGAGTACGATCACAAATGCATACACAGCTAGCCGCACAGGATGTCGTGCAGGCTGAACACTCTTTCCACTGTTGACCTTCATTTCAAAATCTCTCCGGTCTTGGTGTACCACAAGAGCAGGTCGAGCTCGTCGAAATCTATACCGATCGCATCGGCAAAGTGTTTCACGCTTTCCTCCGTCGCCACATATTGCTTCTTGGTCGAAGGCGGCTTTGGGCTCTCGATAACCTCGAACTCGGTCAGTCGCGAGAGCAGATGCTTGTCCAGTATCGCGTATCCGCGGTAGCCGATGTTGCGCAGGAAATGACTCGCTTCTTTGTAGCCGATTCCGCGCACGGCTCGATTCGCGGCTAAGAAGTCGCGGCGTTCATCGGATGACTCAAGGCTCCCGAGCGCCTCGTCGAGCCTGAGACCGCAGTGCTCGCGAAGATACTCCCGGGTCTCGAAGACATAAGCCCCGCGCGCGTTCGGGAATCTGTGGCTTCCTGATAGCGCTTTGCGAAGATCCTGCATTGAGCCGTTCATCAACACCGATCGAACGCTTTCAACTGATCGCAATCCCATGCGAGCGCTTGCGCCCGCAGTGTAGATGCAAAAAGTGAGTTCTTCAAAGAGCCGTTGGTGGGAACCCGTTCGTCCCACATTTCGGAACTCCCTTAGTCTCTCCCTGATTTCGCGGCGCTTGTTGAGATAGATTCGCTTAAGCTCTTCTATGGTCAAGCGGGTTGGGCACCTTCCCGGCGCTACTGACGAGGAAATTGTATGGCGGGTTTGAGCGAAAGTCAACGAATCAATTCAAGGCGCTATTATAGCGCCGGCTCTTTGTGTCGGTTTCCATCCGTCTGTGTTCAAACTGAACTGTTTTGCGATCAACAGAGCGGCTTCGGGGTCTCCGACATACCAAACAGGCTGCTCCGCTAGCCGACAGCTTGCGCAATTTCCGGATTCAAACCTTCCCATTTTGCCATATACTCGCGGCGCTCGATCTTCAATCGCTCGACGATTTGATTGTATTCGTCAGTTCGGTTTTGCCGCTCGTAAAGTTTGCGCGGTTGCAGAATGTCTTCGCCGTCCTCATCGATGCCGGGAACGTGCCCGGCGACGAGGTAACCGAAATCAGGGTCTTCCGACCACTCGATCGTTCCTTCGGCAATGCCCTTGACGATCGCAGACGAGTGCTGAATGCGGACCTTCTTTGAGCGCTCGTCTTCATCGCGCCCGCCGACCCGGCCAGTGTTCATCAAGTAAACTTCCATGGGCGACGACTCGAGCAGCTCCCAGAAACGATTTCCCTGCTGCGCATGTTTGAGCGGGAAGAAAGGGTTCGTACCCGGGACGCGCAGGAACTTGCCGGCTTCTGCAGCGCCTCCGGCCGAAGTTCCGCGCGTCTCGCCGAGCATGAAATAAGCAGCGGCCTGATGGCGATCGAGCTTCGCCACGCCGGGAATAATATTGTCGTTGCGATTAAGAATCAGCAGAAAATCCGCCGAGCTGATTTCCCTGGCGTCCATCGCGCCGGCGATGTCTTCCATTCTAACGACAGCACGACCGTTCTGTGTGTAGCTCGTGTCATAAAAATCGAGCTCGCCCGAATCATTCTGTGAAACGTTCTCCAGATAGGCGTGCCCGCTTGTGACCGCGTGATAGATCGTTGGCTCATCATTTTCGTTGAGCGCGAATGTCTTAGCGAAGCAGCCGTTCTCGGTGGCGTAGATCTTTCCACCCGGCATGAGCGCCAGGAAGTCATCCTGGACCGGCGATGAGTTGTTCTGCTTCGTAAAAGTCGTCGTCGTCTTGCCCGTTCCCGAAAGACCAATGATCAGGCCCACCCGCTTTTCATCTCCGACCGGGATGACCTTGCAGCCCGCATGAAGCGCCAGCCCGCCGCGATTGTAGACCATCTGATTCCACATTCGCAGCCCGCCCTTTTTCGATTCGCCAAAATAATCACTGTTTAAGACTCGAGTGACGCCGTTGTCCAGATCGACCGCGATCAGACGGTCTGCCGGATAGCCCTGCATCTCAAGATTCGGTGTATAGATGATAGTGAGTCGTGGCTCGAAACTCTGAAGCTCAACTTCAGTAGCCGGGTAGTAAAGATGCTTTTGCATCCCGGCCACGTTCGCGTTGGAGCGTTCGATGATCAATCGGGTCGGCACCCGAAACTCAGGGTCGTTTCCTATAAAGCCATCGATCAGGACCATTTCGCATCCGCGTATGTATTCGTTCTGAAGCTTGACGACGCGTTCGTACTCTACTCGCGAAATGGTTTGCGAATCGTAGCGCTCGGGCGTATCGCTTACGACGTAGGTTGAGAGCTTCGACCGCGAGTCCACTCGTGTCTGCGTATTCGTGTTGTCGTATCTCGTGATTCGGGTATTGGGCATCTCCTCCGTGAGCCGACGCAGCGCTTCGGCCGAGGGGTTCCAGATGATTTCCTTTGGATCGACTGGCAGCGTCGCTCTGGTAGATGGCTTACTCATTGGACCTCCGTAGTTACGCTTGTTTTACGCTTCATGCGGTAACCGGTATCATAGCCAACTGCCTTATTTGGGGCAAATCGGCTTTTTGTTCGTGCTTCCTGGGATTGGCGATGATGATTCTACTCGCCCCTGAGCGCTTTGCGACCACCTGAGGCTGATTGTCCCTGCGGCGAAGATTCGTGTAAAATCTGCGAACCTGATTCCACATGTCCTCAATCAAACACTCTGACATTCAAGACCTGGGCCTGCGAGTGGTGGTGATCGAAGACTCGGTAGACACGCTTCATATGCTGAAGCTTTGGCTCAGCACGTTTGGCTGCAAAGTTTTTGTCGCCACCGAATCGATGGAGGGCGTAAGAGTGGCGGTCGATGCAAAGCCCGACCTGATTATCTCGGACATAGGGATGCCCGGTGTTGATGGTTATGAGTTGATGCGAATAGTGCGCAATACAAAAGGCCTGGAGCACGTACCCGCGATTGCGCTGACAGGTTACGACCGGGTAGAGGACAAGAACTTGTCGGCTGCCGCGGGATACAACGGCCACCTCTCAAAGCCGACGGACATGCGGGCGCTTCTATCGTTAATAAAAAACCTCACGAAGAAGTAATTAGCTCAGTTTCGTATCATACCGCCTTACGATTGAGTGATCGTCAAGCGAAGCCAGAATCTCGCGGCAAGTCTTCTTCAAGATCGGGTGGATCAGCTCGGGGGCGATTTCGCAGAGCGGCTCCAGCACGAACCGGCGCAAATGCATCCGAGGGTGTGGAACGGACACATCGATCGGTTTTATCCCAGCCCGCTCGTTGTCTTCTTTCGAGTGGTCGATGATTCTGTCGCCAAAAAGAAGCAGGTCGATGTCGATCACGCGCGGGCCGTTGACGATCGCGCGCTCGCGCCCCAAATCATTTTCAATTCTGAGGAGGTCCGAGAGCAGCGCCTCAGCTTGCAACGTCGTTATGATTTCGGGATCCTCGACCACAGATGTCCGACAAGCTGCCAGCTTGTCGTTGTCTTCGGATACGACCTGTGGCGGAGGCTCCGACAAGCTGGCAGCTTGTCGGACACTAAGTGCGCATTCGATTTCTGCGAAAATCCTGCCTTCAATAACCTGATTCAGAAACCAGGGCTGACCCTTGAAGCCAACGGGTTCTGACTCATAGATCGAGGACTCGCGCAACACTGCAACTCCCAGCTTCTCTATGCTCGCTACGGCTTCTCGGAGATTAGCCCGACGGTCGCCGATGTTCGAGCCGAGCCCGAGATAGACTTTCAAGTTCGCTTCTGTTGAACCCCTCTCGTTTGTCATCGCTGAAGGGTTATCATAAAGTCACACTGCAAATGCCGACAACTGTCACCATCACAAAGCGAGGCGTCCAACGAGTGCAGGCACGGCACTGCTGGATCTATCGCAGCGATCTCGCGCAACACGAGCACGCGAAAGCTGGAGACGTCGTTCGGGTGAGCGACTCGCGCGGGCGGGTGTTGGGCAGCGCGCTATACAGCTCACGTTCTCAAATAGCGTTGCGAATGGTTTCGTTTGACGCCGGTGAAATCAACCGCGATTTCTGGATTGCGCGGCTGGTCTCGGCAGAGCAATTGCGGGAAACGGTTGTGCGGGGCGCGACGGCTTGCCGGCTTGTCTATGGCGAAAGCGATTTGCTCCCGTCGCTGATTGTGGACCGCTACAACGACTGCCTGGTCATTCAAACGCTTTCGCAGGGAATGGAAGCGCTCAAGCAGATGTGGATCGAGTTGCTGGTCGAGCGATACAAACCCCGCGCGATCATCGAACGCAATGAGGCGCGGGTTAGGGACCTCGAAGGTTTGTCTCGCAGCACGGGAGTGGCTTACGGGTCGGACCCGGGAGAAATTGTAATCGAAGAGAATGGCGTGCGGCTCGCCATCAATCTTGTCGACGGTCAGAAGACCGGCGCGTTTCTGGATCAACGCGAGAACCGCATCGCCTCGCGAGCTTACGCGCGAGGGCGAGCGCTTGACTGCTTTACTTATCACGGCGCCTTCGCGCTTCATCTGGCGCGCGATTGCGAGCATGCTATCGGTGTCGACGTCTCCGCTCCGGCGATCGTTCACGCGAAGCGAAACGCTGATCTCAATAACCTGAGCAACGTCGAATTCGTCGAGGCAAACGTGTTCGACTTGCTGCGTGATATGGAACAGGCGGGCGAGCGCTTCGATGTGATTAATCTCGATCCTCCGGCCTTCGCCAAGAACCGCGCTTCGATTGAAGCAGCAGCGCGCGGCTACAAGGAAATCAATCTGCGAGCGATGAAGATGCTGGTCCCAGGCGGCACACTTATCAGTTCCACGTGCTCATATCACATGAGTGAAGATGCCTTTTTGAACGTATTGGCCGAAGCCGCCGCGGACGCGGGCCGCACCGTACAACTCATAGAGAAGCGGACTCAATCACGCGATCATCCTGTGTTGATCTCGATGCCCGAGACTCACTATCTGAAATGCATGATCCTGCGGGTCGAGTGAACTGCTGACAAAAGACGTTCGGCGTACGCGAGCGTTCGGAGTACCGGTTTCTGGTTTCTTTTGTCCCGAGCAGCTCACCGCAAATAACTAACTCGAAACTAGGAACCGGAAACCAGAAACCGGAAACCAGAAACCGGGCTCTGAACGCCTCGCGTGCAAGTTCAACGCACGGTCGCTGTGACTTTCGCCGAGCCCACGTTTGAACTCGAGTCCGCGCAGCGAAATGCGATCAAGTGCTCCCCCGGCTTATCGAACTTCACTTTGACCTTGAAACTCTCGTGCGCCGAGTCGGCAATGCCGTCGACCGGGAAGATCAATTGCCATATTCCTCCGTCGACGCTGTATTCACCTCTGACTATTCGGCTGGTCGCATCGGTTGCGTCGAACAGAACTTCTGCGCTTTGACCCACGATCGTGGGCCCGGTAACTTTGATCGCCGGAGGCGTGTTGTCGATTTCAGTGGCGTCCGTGACTTGCTCGTCCACGAGCGCCGTTTCCCTTGTATTGCTCGGCTCGTCGCTCGCTGTGATCTTGAACACGTACGTTCCATCGGGAAGCCGATTGCCATCTATCGTATAGTAAGTCTGCGACAACATGTCCGCGAGCAAATGCCATTCGCCCTCGCCAAGCGTTCGATAAAAAACTTTGTACTGAAGCGTGTCGTCATTTGGATCGGAAGCTTGCCAGGTGAGCGTACGCGCACCTTTTTGAAAGAAGCGGCGCGGCGGCACATTTGTCGCGACGCCGAACAACTGAGGGTCAAGCCCCGAAGACACAATGGACGGATCGATCGCCATTGGCATCTCCTGGAGCGCCACTCCGGGAGCCATTACGTTGACTGAAGAAATGTCAGGCGCCTGGTTTCGCGGCAGATAAGCGACGACCACCGATTGAAGCTGAGCGGAGATCGGGTGATCCGTGCTGGTCACGCGCTCGGCAGGCAGAGTGCCTGACTGAGTGCCGCGCAGAACGGCGCGCCATTGAATGAAGCGCGCTCGGGGACTTGTGATCTGATCGCCGGATGCGTTCCGATAAATCGCCGACCAATCGCTCCACGTCGGATCCGGACTCTCGGTGTTGCCGCTGCGAGTTTGAAGCTCGATCTTGCCTGCGCCCCGCCAGGTTATGACTCCCCACTGGCCGGCAAACTTCGTGTCGCGCACGGGCGAAACGTATGTGCCTTCGGTTACCGAGTCGCGCCCTATTCTATAAAGCCGCCCGAGATTGCTCGACGTGGCGTAGAGGTTGTCCCCGACCGCGATTATCGTCGATGTTTGATCTTCAGGCGATTGAATCAGCAGCGTGTGCGAGCGGTCGGCTCCAACCTGGTATATCCGGCCCTTGCTGCCTGTTCCAACGAGCACTCGCCCGTCGGAAAGCGGCTTGAGCCCGTAGCCAACAGTGTCGTTCGAGCGCCAGAGAACATCGCTGCCTCCGTCTGGCAGTATACGGAAGAGCACGCTCCTCGCTCCATCGGTCTTGCCGCGGCTCTGACTCTGGCTTGGCGCCGATGAAATCTCTATCGGTTGCGCTGATCTATCTTCTTGATCGTCTCCCGACGAGATCGTTATCACTCCTTCGGTAGACAATGACGTCACGGAAGACGTTCCGATGGTGGCGCTGCGTCCGACGGCGCCGCCTGTCGGGCTAACGCCGAGAGCGTAAATAGAGCCGTCGGCAGTGACTGACAACCTGTGGATCTCTTGGGTCGGCGAGTCGAATAGCGCAAAAAGCTTTCCGGCGGGCGAGACTCGCAACACCAGACCAGATGGATCGGTGCCTGCTAAAAGATTGCCGCTTTTGTCGAGCGCAAGCGAGACAATGTTGGTCTCGTTCGTGTCTACAAGCACCGCGGCTTTGCCCGTGGCATCGATCTTGTAGATCACACCTTTGTCGCCAGTACCGGCATACAAAGTTGAACTCGCAGAATCGAATGCCAGAGACCAGATGTACTTGTCCGCCGGATCGTAGAAGACCGACTCCTTCCCGTCGGGAGTGATCTTATAGATCTTGCCGTTTGGCGAGGTGCCCGCGTACAGGTTGCCTTGTGGATCAGTCACCATTGCGGTGACATCCAACTCGGCAGCGTCGTAAAACAGACGGCCCTCACCGCCAGGAGTCACCTTGAATATGCGGCCTTCGTGTCCGGTTCCAAGGAAGATGTTGCCCGCAGTATCAGTCGTGCTCGACCATATGTAGGCTTCCTTTGTGTCGTACACCAGAGTAAATGCGGGGGCGAGCATGATCGTTCCATTCTCTGCGATCGACACGCCTCGCGCATCTCCCTTGATCACATCATCCTGTTTTGTGATTTCCCAGAACACCGGGCCGACGGCGAACCCGGAGCTGCAAAAGAGCGCCACAATCATTGACGCCAGAGCCGTCTGTAGCGGGACAGTTAGTTTGTACATCTTCATCGATCCTTTCATCTTTCAACACTGGTCATTCTTATCATGAGTAATCGAATCTGATATTTCAAATCCGGGTAGTCCTCTGCGCGCCTCGGTGTCCTCTGCGGTTTTCTGCATCAGCGTCGAGGATCAACCGCTGGGGCGCAGAGGATTGGTTATTGTGAGCCAGCAACTCCACTACGACCCGACTACCTGAATTTCAGGATTGGAAAGGGACGCAAGAAGCATCGCGACCAATACGAAAGCCCGCAAAACTTCGCGGGCTTTTTTCTAGACACAAGCTTGATGCGCTCAGGCGAGCAAAACTCCTGCCAGCTATTTAACCACGTTGATCGTGATCGTCTGCTGACCGCTGATGATGAACTGTGAAGGCGGCAGCTCGTGTTCTTCAAGCGTTGCCACCGACAGCGGCGTGTAGCCTCCCGACGTGCGACTCGATCCAAGTGTGGCCAGCATAGACGGAGGCAGCACCGGCATTTCTTCGTTGTTGACAATAGCTCCGGTGCCTGTGCGGCTCATCCTCACGTAAAGCCGGTTATTGCGCTTCAGCTTGTTGATGGAGCGAACAAGCTGCCCGAGGTCACGTGGCGAGAAATCCGCCGTCGGCTGCGACCGGTCGGCCAGGTTCAGCGACGTACCGTCGCCGACTGTGATAACCAGCGGTCCGACTGGCGCATCGGCCGGTATCACAAGCGGGATGCGCTCGACGAACTGGGCGCCGTCTTCGTTTCGAGCAAACGCTTGCATCTCGATATTCTCGCCGCGATGCACTTCGGTCTTGTCTATCCATAAGCGGTTCAGCGTTCCGCTCGATCGGCTATCGGTGGATGTCACATCTACCTCGATGCCTTTCAGGTCGAGCGCGTTGAAACCGCTGCCCAGCAACACTGCCAGGGGCTGCGAAACCGCGTTTACCGCAAACAGCGCGGCGCCGTTTGGCGACGTGAAACTGTTGTCTAAGAGCACGTCGGGTTGACCATTTACCGTGATGCGACCGCTGAGCTGGAGCGTCTGGCTCCCGATCTGTCTTTCGGTCGCGGTGATCGCCGAGAACATCGTGATCTTGGTCAGAAGCGGTGTCAAAAACGCGTCGGAGACAATCTCGAAGTTGTACGCTTCGGTTTTGTTTCGGCTCGTATGGACCGTCAGCCGGACGGGAACCATTCGCGGCTTGTCACCCAACTTACCATAAACACCGGTGGAGCGATCTTGATTTATTGACCCGACCAGGTTGCCGGCCGCGGACAGCTTGAATGAGTTATTGAGGTTCGGAACTACGGTTACAATCGAGGACTCAGCCATTGGCCAGCTTGTCATCCCCGAACTGAGGAAAGGATGGCCGAACGCGTATATCCGCTCGCCGTCCCGATATGTGACGGTGCCAGCCGCGTCGATCGTGAAGTCCCCGCGCACAAGCTGCACACTCACCGATGAGCCGCCCGCAAGGGTGTCTCCGTCAAAAGGAACCATTGGCGCGAGACTCGAACCACCGCCGACTCCGGCAAGCGGCTGAATGCCGATCTTTCTCAGATCGCCCGCGAAGGTATCGAGCACGTTTTGAGAAACACCAGAAAAAGTTACCGGCGTAGCGATCGGAATGATGGTCTGACCCACATAAGGCGTCAGCGCGCCGTTGGTCGCCGCTCGCGCGCCCAGTTGTGTGGACGACTGCGTCGGAAGCGTATCAAATGAAGGCACCGAACTCTGGCCGATCAGCGTCTTGAAGCTAACGGTTTGGCTGGTTCGAGGCTGCTCGTCTTTTTGACCCTGTTCGAAGACATCGATCATATATTTGATCGGAGTGATGCCTGCGATCGGTTCCTTGGCAAACGGAAATGCATAAGCGACCGCGCCCACCAGCTTGCCGTCGATATAGACCGGGCTGCCGCTCATCCCAGCGAACACGCCGGTGCGATCCACCAGCGGCCCGCTCAGCATCGCGATGACGATGCTCATTTTCGGATTGGGCATCCCGTCGAGCGTGCCAAGCACCTCGACCTCGAAGCGCTCGGGCTTCGAGCCTCGAAAGACGGTCATGCCGTAGCCTTTCATTCCAGGCCGCACCTGATCGAGCGGCATCAGGGTAGCATTTGAGGCCGAATCGGAAGCTGAATTGTAAACCGTCTTAGATGGATCGGAAGCCAGCGCCACGGCTGTGAGGATGGCTATGGTGCAGAACGCCAAAAGAAAATGCTTCATAGATTGTACCTGTTGATGGGGCTCACCCAAACTTCAAAATTTCGATTGTCACTTCTTTGAAAGCAACGCCACGGGTTGTAATGGGCTCGGGTTGATTATGCCCGTGTATATTTCCGAGAGTCAAGATATTTAGCAACTGCCGAACCCGCTTGCTCTGGGATTGAACGGGTCGCAAGAATATCACAAGAATAAGGCGCAGTCGCAGGATCAAAGGTCGTTCACTTGCTCCAAGGGCAACGGTCTGGTATCACTAGCGAGCCATGACAAACCCAGTTGGGTTCTTAATCTGCAAGTCTCAGAGGTGGTCGTGACCTATCTTTCAAACCTCAGCCAGCTCAAGGTCGGACTAATAGGCGGCACAGGTGAAGAAGGTCGCGGCCTGGCGTTGCGATGGGCACTCGCCGGCGCAAACGTCTCAGTAGGCTCGCGCACAATTGAACGAGCAAAGGTGACCGCGGATGAATTGAATCAACTGCTCGACGCGCGCGGGGACGCTCCGGTTCAACGCATCATCCACGGAGAGAACCAGGCCGTGATAGCCGGCGCCCAATTCGTGCTGCTGACCGTTCCCTTCGCACATGCGGCCTCGACGCTTGAGACACATCGCCAAGATTTTCGCGAGGGGTCGATCTTGATCGACATAACCGTGCCGGTCTCGTTTGAGCAAGGCCGAGTCCGCTACGTCGAATTGCCGGAAGGTTCCGCGAGCGAGCATCTAAAAGCGAAGCTTCCTGAAAACATCCCACTGGTTGCCGCTTTCAAGACCGAGCCGGCCCATCTCCTTGCCGAGATCGACGAGGCGCTGGATTGTGATTCGTTCGTTGCGAGCGATTCCAAGGAGGCGAAGGCCCAGGTGATGGAAGCGATCGGATTCATCAACGGCTTGCGAGCAGTCGATGCCGGAACGCTCTACAGCGCTCGCACGCTGGAGCGAATGACTGTGCTTGCAATCGGGATCAATCGACGTCATAAGATCAAAACCGCGCGCTATCGAGTCATTGGATTGTAGGGCTCCGAATTCAGAGGTACCAGGCGTTCAGAGTACCGGCTTTAGTCGGGCAGTGCCTCGTTATTCCAGGGTTTTGGTTTTGTGGCGCACTGCCCGACTAAAGTCGGTACTCCGAACGCCTGCTCGCGACGGCCTGAACCCTGAACCACGAACCCTGAACCAACTAATATGAAAATCACCGCACTCGCCGGCGGCATCGGCGCCTCAAAACTCCTGCTCGGACTCATGAGCGTGATGCCGCCCGAAGACATCACAATAATCGCCAACACCGGGGACGACATCGAGTTGTTCGGGCTTCGTATCTGTCCGGACATCGACACCGTATCCTACACGCTCGCCGGCATAATCAACGAAGACACGGGCTGGGGATTGAAGGGCGACACGTTCGAATGTCTGCGATGGCTCGAACGCTACGGCGAAGCTTCGTGGTTCAATCTCGGTGATCGCGATCTTGCTACTCATATCTTCCGAACAACCGCGCTTCGAAACGGGCTGTCATTGACCGAAGTAACCAACCAGATTAGCCAGTCGTTGGAAGTGCGCTCGACTATTCTTCCGATGACCGATGCTTATACCCCAACTAGAGTTGTTACTGACGAAGGCGAAATGCACTTTCAGGAATACTTCGTAAGGCGAAGGTGTGAGCCTCGAGTGCGAGAGATTCTTTTCCACGGGACCGCTTCCGCGCAACCGGCGCCCGGCGTGTTGAGCGCGATCCTCGAAGCCGACGCGGTGATAATTTGTCCGAGCAATCCATTCATCAGCATAGGCCCGATCCTCGCCGTGCCCGGCATGCGCAAGGCCCTGAGAGAGACAACGGCCATTGTGATCGCCGTGACTCCTATCATTGGTGGCCGCGCGTTGAAGGGACCGGCTGCTGATATGCTGCGCGATCTCGGTCACGAAGTGTCGGCAGGCTCAGTAGCCGCGCTCTATCGCGAATTCGTTAATCTTTTTGTGCTTGATGAAGCTGATGCCTCGCTCGAGACGGAGATTAAGCAACTCGGCGTCGGCGTGACGGTCACAAACACGGTGATGAGCACGCTCTTAGACAAACAACGTCTAGCCCAAAGATTGCTGGAATGTGTTGCAGAGCGATAAAAACGTTGCATCGTATAAAGAGGACAACTGACCATGCAAAAGCTTGCAGGAAGAGTCGCGGTTGTAACGGGAGCAAGCCGAGGTGTTGGTAAAGGCGTTGCGCTCGGATTGGGAGAAGCCGGAGCAAGCGTCTACATAACTGGAAGGAGCCTTGAACAGCCGGCCGCGCCCGACATTGAAGGCACTATTCAGCAGACCGCCGATGAAGTAACGCGCCTAGGCGGCAAGGGTATTGCCGTTTGCTGCGATCATTGCAACGATGAAGAAGTTGAGGCTCTGTTTAGCCGCGTCAATTCGGAGCAGCAAAGACTGGATATTCTCGTGAACAGCGTCTGGGGCGGATACGAAGCAATGATTGAGAACAACGAATTTACCTGGGGCCGGCCATTCTGGTTGCAGCCGATTTCGCGCTGGGACGCGATGTTCAACGCCGGTGTTCGCGCCAGTTATGTGGCCAGTCGCTTCGCCGCTCCGGTCATGATTGCGCAGAGAAATGGTCTTATCGTAAACATTTCCTTCTACGCCGGACGCAAATATATGGGCAACGCGGCATATGGGATTTCGAAGGCGGCTACCGACAGGCTGAGTGCCGACATGGCAATAGAACTGCGTGATCATAACGTCGTTGCCGTCTCGCTCTATCCGGGAATGGTAAGGACCGAGCGTGTAATGAAAGCGGCGCAGTTTCTCGACCTCAGCAACTCCGAGTCTCCGCAGTTCATTGGTCGCGCGGTTGCCGCTCTTGCGTCCGACCCGAACGTCTTGCAGAGAACCGGACAAGCGCTGATTGCGGCCGAGCTGGGCATCGAGTACGGTTTCACCGACATCGATGGAAAGCAGCCAGACCCGATTTCGATTTAGATGGATCACGGCCATGTTCGCCGCTCTCGACACGCGTTAGCTGACGACGATGAAGGCAATACTAATACCTCTAAAGGATCCGATTCGCGCGAAGACGCGCCTCGCTGAATTGCTTTCACTCGATGAACGACAACGACTCGTATGGACCATGTTCGAAGATGTCAGGCGTGCGGTCCGCGAAGCCCGTAAGTCTGACTGTGTGGTGATGGTTACTAGCCATGAACCGGCTATCGAGCGCGCTCGCGAGCTTGGATGGGATGTGCTGATCGAAGAGTCGCAGGTTTCCGAAAGCGCGTCGGTCGATTGGGCTTCGGGACTGCTTGCCGCGCGCGGCGTCGATACGGTAATGAGACTGCCGGCTGACATCCCGCTCGTGCGAGCCGAAGACATTGACGCTCTTCTGTCGGTAGAGGTGAATTCTTCGAGCGCGCTGCTCGTACCTTCGCGCGAGGGCACTGGCACCAACGCGATGATTCGCACCCCTCCGGCGTTGTTTCCTTCGCGTTTCGGGCCGAACTCGCTGGCGCTGCACAAGCTGGAAGCAGCGAAGGTTGGGGTCGAATGCATAGTTGTCGAGAACGCGCGCATGGCGCTGGATATTGACGAACCGGCGGACGTAGAGCTGTTGCTGGAAAATGGTCGGGGGACGGGCGCCTTTGATCTGCTTGTTGAGATGGGGATGTTTGAGAGATTAAGGACAGTTTCGCGCAAAGCACGCGATGACTCGCAAAGGACGCAAAGGTGACGACTCCAAAGATTCAAGTGATCGGCGTGCCAGGCATGCCCGAGGTAGTCGAAGGCAACGATGTCGCGTCGTTGATCGTCGAGGCTGCGCGGCGCGCCGAGTTGGGGATCGTCAAAGGCGACATACTTGTTATCGCGCAGAAGATCGTCTCAAAAGCAGAAGGCCGCATCGTGCGCCTTGAGTCCATCGAGCCGTCCGGTCGCGCGAGTGAGTGGGCTGCCGCTTATGACAAAGACCCTCGAGTGGTCGAAGTCGTTCTGCGGGAGTCCCACCGAATTGTTCGGATGGAACGCGGCGTGTTGATCTCAGAGACCGAGCACGGATTCATCTGCGCGAACGCCGGCGTGGACACTTCCAACGTCGCCGAAGGCACAGTCACTCTGCTGCCAAAAGACTCGGATGCATCAGCTCAAAAGATCCGCGAAGCTGTTGAACATGCATTCGGCATTGGGCTCGCGGTGATCGTGTCTGATACTTTCGGGCGTCCCTGGCGCGAAGGTTTGGTGAACGTCGCGCTCGGAGTTTCGGGCATCTCGCCGCTGATAGACTATCGCGGTCAGAAGGACTCGCACGGACGCGCTATGAAAGTTACGCTAATGGCGGTCGCGGACGAGTTGGCTTCGGCGGCGGAGCTTGTGATGGGGAAGAGCGCAGGCATTCCGGTCGCGATTGTCAGAGGGTTCGAGTACCCGGCTAGTGAGGCATCGGGCCGCGCGCTAATTCGAGCTGCTGAGCTCGATCTGTTTCGATGAGGATCGCCGTGTGATAGAATGCGCCGCTACCCAATACAATCGGATCACTTTCTAACGCGCCGAAAAAGGCACCATCTGTAGGATAGTAAGCGAGATGATCACGCAGAGCACCCGCCACCGCCTTGTCGTTCTATACCGATTCGTCGGTTGGTCGTCGGCTCTTTGGTTGCTGACGCAGATCCTAGTAGTTTTGTCGCTGCGCGGACGGCCCGAAGCGCTGCGGACCTGGCTTCTCGTCGTCAATTTGTATTTGACGGGTGCCCTTTGTGCTGTTTGGCTGTTGGCGACGGCGATTGTTATCAATTGGGGTCATTCGATCAAAACCGTGTTGATTTTGACTGGCTTAGCTCTACTACTATTGGCGCTTTTCACGAATCCTGGTTGGCTTTGGCCGACCGGTTGTCTGTTGATCGGGGCCTTGTTGTTCGTCGAGATCTTTCCACACCTTCGAAAAGTCTTCGCGTCGGTTCGAGAATCTTATCGGAAGATTTCAAAAGATCAACGGGACATGAGATGAATGCTTGGAGAGCCTCGGAACGCTGGGGCGGAAGGAGAAAGCCGATGTTCACACGACGAAACTTCTTGAGATCAGTAGGTACCGCGACGGCGATGGCCGGACTCGCTTCGTTTGCCGAAGGCGGCGTCGAACGCATTCTTGCGGCGTCACGATCCACAGGCGGGGCCTCGCCAGACAAGATTGCCGCGGATGAAGACTTCTGGCGAGAGATCCAGCAAGCCTTCACCGTCGATCGCTCGCTCATCAACCTGAACAACGGCGGCGTCAGTCCTTCGCCCCGCGTCGTGCAGGATGCAATGCGACGCTATCTTGAATTCTCTAATCAAGCGCCAACCGTAAACATGTGGCAGGTGCTCGAACCCGAGGTCGAGGGCGTGCGACGAAGGCTCGCTGCAGCGTTCGGCTGCGATCCCGAAGAGATGGCGATCACACGCAACGCTAGCGAGGCGCTGGAGATTTGCATCTTCGGAATGGACCTCCAGCCTGGCGATGAAGTGCTCACCACCAACCAGGACTACGGGAGAATGCTCACCTCGTGGCGGCAACGCGAACGCCGCGATGGCATCAAGCTCAAGATGATATCGTTCCCGGTACCGCCCCCGTCGATGGATGATCTTGTAGACCGCTTCGAGCGAGCGATTACCCCTCGCACCAAAGTGATTCTGGTGTGTCACATCACCAACCTGACCGGGCAGATCTTTCCAATCAAGCGAATCTGTCAGATGGCCCGCGCCCGCCGCATCGAAGTGATCGTCGACGGCGCACACGCCTTCGCGCACTTCCCGTTCAAGCACTCGGACCTCGATTGTGATTACTACGGCACCAGCTTGCACAAGTGGCTGCTCGCGCCGCACGGGACCGGGTTTCTATACGTCCGTCGGTCGAAAATAGGAAAGCTATGGCCCTTGATGGCAGCCGAAAAGAAACAGGACGAGGACATTCGCAAATTCGAAGAGATCGGCACCCACCCGGCCGCAAATCACAACGCGATCTCGGAAGCGCTCACTTTTCAAGAAGGAATTGGAATGGAGCGAAAGGCGGCGCGGCTTCGCTTTCTCAAGGACCGGTGGGCACGGCGGCTCGAAGCGATCAAGGGCGTACACATTCTAACTCCTTACGACCCACAACAGTCCTGCGGCCTCGCGAACTTCAACGTCGAGGGAGTCGATCCTGTGAAACTGGGCGCGCATCTGTGGGAGAAGTATCGAATTATCTGCACCCCGATCGTTCACGACGAGTTCAAAGGGATCAGAGTCACACCAAACGTTTACACCACGCTCGCGGACATCGACACGTTTTGCGAAGCCGTCGAGAAGGCGGTTCGCTCCGGGCTCGCAGCGTGAGAAGACGCCATTCGGAGCGAGTGTTCAGAGTACCGACTTTAGTCGGGTAGTGCCGAACATAACCGAAGCGTTGTGAGCTTCAAAGCACGGCCCGACTAAAGTCGGTACTCTAAACGCCCGCTGTAAACCGACTGCTCCTCGAATGTATGCTCAGTTCCGAAGAGACCAGGGTTGTTGCGCGAGTCGACGACCTCGCCGACGAGATGATCGAGTGGCTCCGCGCCCTTGTTCGCATTCCAACCGTTAACCCGCCCGGCGAAAACTACAGGGAGTGCGCGCAGTTCATTGGCGAAAGGCTCGCGGATTTCGGCTACGAGGTAAACTTCATTGAAGCGCTCGGAAGACCCGAATGCTCGCCCGAACATCCACGAGTAAACGTTATCGGTTATCTCAACGGCTCCCGCTCTCATCCGACGCTTCACTTAAACGGTCACCTCGATGTGGTGCCACCCGGCGCGGGATGGACGCTCGATCCATTTGCTGCTGAGCTGCGTGATGGACGCGTCTATGGACGAGGCGTGACAGATCAGAAAGCCGGGATCGCAGCTTCGTTGTTTGCATTCGAAGCAATCCGCCGCGCCGGTGTTGGTCTCGCGGGTTCAGTCGAGCAAAGCGCTACGGTTGATGAAGAGAGCGGCGGGCTGGCGGGCGTCGCTTATCTTGCCGAGCACGGCTACATCAGACCGGACCTGGTGGATTACGTGATCATCACCGAACCGCTCGACTACGATCGAATTTGTTTGGGGCATCGCGGCGTGTATTGGTTCGAGATACTGATGCATGGGCGAATCGCGCACGGCAGCATGCCTTTTCTTGGAGTGAGCGCCATCGATCGAATGGCTCGTCTGATCGAGACGATTGAGCGGACGCTGAAACCCAAACTCGCCTCGCGTCGCACTCGAATGCCAGTCGAGCCTGAAGCGGCGCGGAGTGCTACGATCAACATCAATTCAATTCTCGGCGGACAAGATCCGGACTTGCCGCAAACTCCCTGCGTGGCCGATTTATGCCGCGCCGTCTTCGACCGGCGATTCCTGCTTGAAGAGAAACTCGATGACGTCCGGGAAGAATTTCTAGAGTTGATTGAGCAATTGCGCGTCGATGACCCCGGGCTTCAATACGAGATAAAAGATTTGCTGATTGTTCATCCGACCATGACCGCGCCCGAGTCTCCGCTGGTAAAAACCATGAGCACGGTTGTGTGCGAAACCATTGGCCGCGAGCCGCCGCTGATCGCGAGCCCGGGGACTTACGATCAAAAGCACTTCGCTCGGATTGCCGGGATTGAACAGTGCGTCGCGTACGGGCCGGGGATTCTGCAGATGGCGCACCAGCCGGATGAATATTGTGAGATCGCTCACGTGACGTCGGCTTGCAAGGCGATGGCGGTCGGCGCAATGCGGCTGTTAGGCGTAAGAGCTGAGTGAATCGCCGCTCCACGAATCTACAGGTAGGGTTTTATTAGCTTAGCCCTCAGCGTCCTCAGCGCCCTCTGTGGTTTTCTTAGCAGCTCTGGGCGCAACCGCGGAGCGCGCAAAGACGCGGAGGAGAACTCGATGAGAAGATTCGCGAATTATTTTTTCCGAGGCCTGCTGGCTGCGTACCTCGCGGTCGCGTTGGCGACGCCGGCACAAACGCGTCGCGCCGATTCATTCGACATCGTCATCCGGGGCGGAACTATCTACGACGGTGCGGGCGGTCCGCCTAGACGCGCGGACGTTGGCATCAAGGGCGATCGCATAGCGGCCATCGGCAACCTCAAGTCTGCCGGCGCCTCGACCATCGTCGATGCTACCGGTCTCGCAGTATCTCCGGGCTTCATCAATATGCTTTCGCACTCGGAGACTTCACTTATCACCGACGGCCGTTCCCAGGGTGAGCTGCGCCAGGGCGTGACCACGCAGATCTTTGGCGAAGGATCGATGGGCCCGCTCAGCGATGAGATGAAACGCCGCCGCGTCTCGGGCCAGGGCGATTTGAGATTTGAAATTCCGTGGACGACCCTCGCCGAGTACATGACATATCTCGAGAAGCATGGGATCTCGCAGAACGCAGCTTCATTTGTGAGCGCAACCACGATCCGCGAGAACGTCATCGGTCTTGAAGACAAGGCCCCCACTGCGGAACAGCTCGATCGCATGCGCGAGCTTGTGCGGCAGGAGATGGAAACCGGCGCGCTCGGCGTCACCACGGCGCTGATCTATCCGCCTGCGTTCTACGCGAAGACCGAAGAGCTGATCGAGCTGTGCAAAGTTGCCGCGAAATACAAGGGGAAATACATCGCGCACATTCGCAGCGAAGGAAACCAGTTGATCGAGGCGGTCGAAGAAACTCTTCGGATCAGCCGCGAAGCAGGCCTGCCGGCGGAGATATATCACTTGAAAACCTCGGGCGAATCGAACTGGAACAAGATGGACAAAGTCATCGCGATGATCAACGAAGCTCGCCGCAAAGGAATGAAGATCACCGCCGACATGTACACCTACACCGCGGGTTCGACCGGGCTTGATGCGGCGATGCCGCCGTGGGTCTTCGATGGTGGCCGCGCCGCCGCCGAAAAACGGCTTCAAGACCAAGACACTCGAAAGAAGATCGCCGAAGCGATTCGCACTCCGTCCAATGACTGGGAGAATCTTTATATGCTTGCGGGTTCCCCCGACCGAATATTGCTCGTGGGTTTTCGGACTGAAGCGTTGAAGCCCCTCATAGGAAAGACTCTCGCGGAAGCGGCCAGGCTGCGTGGCAAAGATCCAATCGAAACCATCATGGATTTAGTTTACGAGGACCACTCCCGTGTCCAGACGGTGTATTTCATGATGAGCGAAGAGAACATAAAGAAGCAGCTTCGCCAGCCCTGGGTCTCCCTGGGCTCTGACGCAGCCTCGATGGCTCCCGAAGGCGCCTTCCTCAGATCTTCGACTCATCCGCGTGCTTATGGGAACTTCGCGCGTCTGCTGGGCAAGTACGTGCGCGAAGAAAAAGTGATCACGCTTCAGGAGGCAATCCGTAGACTCAGTGGGTTGCCGGCGACCAATCTCGGCCTCGATCATCGAGGCTTTCTGAAAGAAGGAATGTTTGCCGATGTAGTCGTATTCGACCCGGCTACGATTGCAGATCGCGCAACATATGAAAGCCCGCATCAATATTCAGTCGGAGTAAAGCACGTCTTCGTCAACGGTATTCAGGTGTTGAAGGACGGCGAACACACCGGAGCAAAACCCGGCCGGGCACTGTGGGGACCTGGCAAGGTGAAGTGATACCCGGCCTTCCCCGATTACTGATTTGTGCTACGATTTCGCGACCTAGCGCACATTAACTACGGATATGGCAGTTCGACGAAATCAAGCGGCGCAGTCGATACTCACGGAGCGCGTGACCAGTGGATGTGTGTTTTCGTTTACCGTGCAAACAACGAAACCGAGCCGGCGCGCGACAGAGCGCCGATGACGTTCACTGAGGTTTACCTCGGGTCTGTTTCAACCGACGACTTTAGGAAAAATCCGCGAGGCGAGCTTGGTACAAGAACCGCCACACTTCACCGTGAAGGCATTGAGAAGTTGCGACGCAACTGGATCTACAAGTCGAGCGAATAGTTTCCGCCATTCTTAAACGCTATGAGCTTGGGAATCGCGTCAGTCGCAAGCTCGAAATATCGCGAGTCCTTCTCTACTCCGACACTCTCATATCCAACTGCTTCAGCGGCGGCCAGGGTTGACCCCGCTCCCGCGAATGGATCAAGTACGATTCCTTCTCCAAGAGGAAGAACCCCGCGAACCAGCGCTCGCAGGAATGCTTGAGGCTTTAGGCTTGGGTGAGGCGCTAGCACTCTCTCAGACTTGTGAGTGGGAGAGGAAGGAATCACATCACCGAATGGCCGTTCGCCAGAAGGCCGCCTGAACCCGCCGGTCTTCCATTTTCGCAGATTATCTTGTACTCGACCCTGTATGGGCTTCCGAAAAACGAGCCAAGGCTCCCACATAGAGCGCGGCATAACACTAACTCCGAGGAATTCCTCGTGAGCTGCTTTTGGCCTGTCGCCCCCGCGCATCGTCATCACCAGACGAACTATCTCCCCGCGTCTTTCTAGTCCGGCGCGCGCGAGCGCTCCAGAAACGACGTACGACAATAGCGGATTACTCGCAACCAGAACATTCGACCCTGGAACAAGTACAGGAAGCAAGGTACGACCCCATTCGAAAAAGAACTGTGCGAGCTCCTCAACGTCATTGGGCGATAGCACCGTAAAGCGCGGCAACGGAGAACGCTTAGCTCCATCGAACCCGGGAGGAATGCGCCATACGCCGCCTCTTCCCTTGCGCAGTTTTTCCTGCTGCTCTGGGTTATATTCAACCAACCCATACGGCGGGTCAGTTACTACGGCGTGCACCGAATTGTCCGCCTGTTGGCGCAACCAATCGAAGCAGTCTGCTTCCACAAGCTTTGAGCGGCCGAAGTCAAACGACCTAAATGATGGCTCCTGCCGTATCAAGCGCGCCGGCGCCTCATAGGCAGTTGTAGTTTCGCGGATAGAGTATATGCCTCTGCCTGCGCGACGGAAAAGCGACGCCGAATTCAATCGCAGGTAGGACCGAATACTTGAGGCAGCGGAGTGGCCGATGAGTCCACGCACGCCCTCGGCAATCTCAAGTACAGACGCACCTCGCGGCTTGTTAGACAAGACGGCGACAATTGCATCGCGCACTTCTCCGGGACGTCGGCGCGTTTTGCTCTTTCGATTCGATTGCTTCTGCATATGCCGCAGTCTAAGACGTCTGGACGTCTCTGTCAATCAGAATACCCAGTTGCCTTGCCCGGTCTCTCTCTCTCCGATTCTGGGAAAGCTCATCCTGCAAGCGGACAGTTCCGCCAGATCCTTCGATATGCTCATCAACTCGAACTGGAACTATTCCTCGACTTAAGCGACAACGACGTGGTGGCACGCGAATTGGCTTGCGGCTGTCTAAAGCGTGAATAACGCAGACGTTCAGAGTACCGACTTAGTCGGGTAGTGCCTTGTGCTTTCGAGGTTCTATTCTGTACGACATTACCCGACTAAAGTCGGTACTCTGAACGCCTGCTTTGAACACTTCGACTTTAAACGATGAACAAGGGGGGCCTGATGACGAATCTGCTGAACGACATTCGCTACAGCGTTCGCCTGATGATCAGGGCTCCCGGCTTCACCGCAGTCGCGGTGCTCACCCTGGCCCTGGGTATCGGAGCTAACACCGCGATCTTCAGCGTAGTCAACGCGGTAGTTCTTCGGCCGCTTCCTTACCCGCATCCCGAGCGCCTGGTCCACGGCGCCTGGCAATTCGAAAGCGGGGAGATCGACGCGGTAACCGCGCTCGTGTTCGAGTACTGGAAAGATCATACCCGCGCCTTCGAATCGGTCGCCGGGTATTCCGGCATCAACTCGGGCTTCAATCTCGCTGGGGGAGCAGAACCCGAGCGAGTCCGCGGGCTGCAGGTGTCCGAAGGATTCTTTCGAGTCCTCGGTATTGAGCCGGCCCTTGGGCGCGGCTTTCTCGAGGAAGAGGATCGTCCCGGCTCCCCTCCAGTAGTCGTTGTAAGTGACGCCTTGTGGCGCGGTTATTTCGGAAGCGATCCCAACTTGATCGGCAAAGAAGTGCAGGTGAACGGACGCAGCCGCGCGGTAGTTGGAATACTTCCCTCCGGGTTCCACTTCGAAGCCCCGATTGATGTGTTACTCCCCTTACAGTTGAAAGCGGATGTCCGGGATGATGGACAGAACACCGGGTTGATCGCGCGGCTTCGCCCTGATGTCTCGCGAGAGCGGGCGCAGGCCGAGGTCGAGAAACTCCTGCCGGAGTTTCGCAGCGAGTACCCGACTCATCTGCAAGCCGCCGAAAGAGGGATGCGGCTGGTCGGCTACCAGCAATCGATCATCGGCGACGCCGGCAAGACGCTGTGGTTGTTGTTCGGCGCAGTCGGATTTGTGTTGTTGATTGCTTGTGCGAATGTGGCGAATCTGTTGCTTGCGCGCGCAAGCGCTCGCAAGGGAGAGATCGCGATTCGGATTGCGCTCGGCGCGAGCCGGTGGCGGTTGATGCGGCAGATGCTCATCGAGAGCTGGCTGCTCGCGCTTGCGGGCAGCTTCGCCGGGTTGCTGGTCGCGCTTTGGGGGGTGCCTGCGCTGCTGGCATTCACACCGCGAAAACTACCCCGGCTCCAGGAAATTGGTCTGGATCATCAAGCCGTCTTTTTCGCCGTGTTGGCGTCGCTGGTCACAAGCGTGTTGTTCGGCGTTGTCCCCGCATGGCGCGCAACGGGACTCGATGTGAACGAAGCTATCAAGTCAGCGTCGAGCCGAAGCAGTGCTGGAAAACGCGATTCACACGTCCGAGGACTGCTGGTCATCAGTGAGGTTGCGCTCTCGTTAGTCCTGCTGATCGGCGCCGCGTTGTTGATCGAAAGCTTCACAAAGTTGCGAGCGGTGAATCTCGGGTTCGACCCACATCAAGTCATCACAGTTCAAGCTTCGTTGACTTCGCAGCGGTACCGAACAACCGCCGAGGTGTTGGCCGTCGAACAGCAGATGCTCGATCGACTCTCATCATTATCGGGTGTAACGGCCGTGGCAACGGCGTCGAATGTGCCGCTCGAACGCGGCCTGAGAATGGGCGTTGGAATCGAGAGCGGAGGTGAGAGGAACGTACAGACTGTTTGGGTACGCGCCATCAGCCCGCAGTATTTCCGAACGTTGAAGATTCCGATTGTAAGCGGTCGAGAGTTCAGTGACGCCGATACTCAAACTTCAGCGCTGGTTGTAATCGTCAACGAAACTCTCGCCAGGCGCTACTGGCCTGGTCGTGAGGCAGAGGTTGAGCAGATCTCAAGACAAGGCAAGGCGCTCCAGGTCGTGGGTGTTGCGGGCGACATCCGGGAGATGGCGCTGGATCAAGCGGTCGAGCCGACGATTTACATACCAACATCGCAAATGCCTGACGGGTTGATGGTCGCCATGAATCGCTGGTTCCTGACTTCGTGGATAGTGCGCACAAACACTCCGGTTGATTTGAACGCGGCATTGCAACAGGCGATGAAAGAGGCGGACCCGCAGATTCCGATCGCAAACGTTCGCCCGATGACACAGGTCATAAACGCGTCGGTGGCGTCGCAACAGTTCGTTCTGCTGTTGATGGGGGTCTTCGCCGGATTGGCGCTGGTGCTGACGGCAGTCGGTATCTACGGCGTGCTCAGCTATCAGGTAAGTCAGCGTACAAATGAAATCGGAATTCGCATGGCGCTCGGGGCCCGAGTCGGCGATGTACTCAAGCTTGTGCTCGGTCAAGGCCTGCGGCTGACCATGATCGGCGTGGCAATCGGAATAGCGGCGGCGTATAGCTTGACCAGATTGATCGAGCATTTGCTGTTCGGCGTCAGCCCCAATGACCCCTTCGTCTTCTTAGTGGTGGCGCTGTGTTTAATAGGAGTGGCTCTGGGAGCCTGTTTCGTGCCGGCACGCCGCGCGACGAAAGTCGATCCGATGGTCGCGCTGAGATACGAATAGCGGGTTCAGAGTTCGTAGTTCGGAGTCTGTCGGTGAATGTCAAGCCCTGAACCCCGAAACCTGAACCGTGAACCGGGGGTGCTGATGAGCAATCTACTGAAAGACATTCGCTACAGCCTTCGCCTGATGATTAAGAAGCCCGGATTCACCGCAGTCGCCTTGATAGCGCTGGCGCTGGGCATCGGGGCTAACACTGCGATCTTCAGCATTGTGAACGCGGTCCTGCTCAGGCCACTTCCTTACGCCGAGCCGGCGCGGCTGGTTTCGGCCGAGTCGATGAATTCGCTCAATCCGCAACGCGAAATCGACGGCGTGTCGCCCGCAGATTTCTGGGATTGGAAAGATCAGAGTCAGACACTCGAGCAACTCGCTGCCCTCTCGGGCGGCGGCGCTTTCAGTTTGAGAGATGCCGATCAGCCTGACATCTTTAATGGCGCTCGGGTGTCCTACAACTTCTTTCAGACCCTGGGCGTGCGGCCCTTGCTCGGCCGCGTCTTTTCATCCGAAGACGGCGATACCGGCGCGCCCGATACTGTTGTGTTGAGTTACAGACTGTGGTTGCGACGCTTCGGCGGCGATCCGGCGGTAGTCGGTAAAACGTTCAACAGTATCGAGGGCGGCACGACCGTGATCGGAGTCATGCCGTCGGACTTCAAGTTTCCGAGCTACGCCGAAGTGTGGACCCCGCTCGCGCGCAACTCGGGCGAGATGCGAAACCGTTCGAATCGATACTTCAGCGTCGTCGGACGAATCAAGCCCGATCAAACAATCGAAAGTGCGGAGGCGGAGCTCAGAACCATCGCCGGCCGGCTTGAAGCTGAACACCCGCAATCGAACAGGGGATGGACCGCCCACCTTCGACCGTTGCGCGAGAGTCTGATGGGCAGCACCAGGACGCCGCTGCTGATATTGCTGGGCGCCGTTGGTTGCGTGCTGTTGATCGCGTGCACGAACGTCGCCAACCTGCTGCTCGCGCGCGCCGCGACGCGGCGAAAGGAGATGGCAATTCGATTAGCTCTCGGCGCCGGGCGGGGAAGACTCGTGCGGCAATTGCTGACCGAGAGTGTAGTTCTCGGAGTCGCCGGAGGCGCGGTGGGACTCCTGATCGCGTCGTGGGGACTGGATTTGCTCATCAGCATTCTTCCTTTAACAGAGGCGTACCAGTTTCCAATCGAGATTCGGATCGATCGTGATGTGATGTTCTTTACGGTCGTGGTCTCGGTGCTGACCGGAATTGTTTTTGGTTTGGCGCCGGCGTGGCAGGCCTCGCATCCAGATGTAAGCGAGTGGCTGAAGGAAGGAGGGCGCGCCGGCTCGGGCGGCGGTCACCAGCGCACTCGCAGCGCCTTAATCGTTGGCGAGATCGCGGTCGCCCTGGTTCTGCTAATCGGCGCGGGGTTGTTGGTGCAAAGCTTCATTCGATTGACTCGCGTTGATCTCGGTTACGATCCTAAGGGCCTGATGACAATGTGGGTTCCCGCCCCATTCTCCAGGTACCCGAACGACGAAGCAAAAGCGCGTTTCTCCAAACGACTGCTGGAACAAGTCTCTCAAGTACCCGGCGCGGACAGCGTGACGATGAGCAGCGAGGCCTGGTTCGGCTTTCTAAACTTTCAATTCAACATTGAAGACGAGCCCTTGCCCGCGGGCGATGCGACTGTTCGGTACAGCGCGATCGCGCCCGCCTACTTCAACGTGCTGAAGTCACGGCTTCGTTCGGGCCGCGACTTTGACGACCACGATGATGCTCGATCGCCGAATGTGGCCATCGTCAACGAGACGCTGGCGCGGCGTTACTTCCCGGACAGCAACCCCATCGGGAGAAGAATCGTGCTCGGCTATCTGGGACGCCGTCTGGTGCGCGAGATAGTCGGAGTATCCGCTGATATCAAGCAGGAAGAACTGGGCTCGCCGACCAAGCCTGAGATGTATGTTCCATATCAGCAAGTGCCGTGGTTCGGAGTAGCGCTTGTGATTCGCTCATCGAGCGTCGACCCGACGAGCCTGAAGAGGGACTTGCAGCAGGCGATCTGGGAAGTGGACAAGGACCTGCCTGTCTCGGTCCCTGAGACTCTCGAACATCACCTTGCAAATCTGGTTGCCGAGCCTCGCCTCTACGCATTGCTGCTCGGGGTGTTCGCCGCGGTCGCATTGGTTCTCGCGTCGGTCGGGATCTACGGTGTGATCTCGTATTCGGTCACTGAGCGCACTCACGAAATAGGAGTACGCATGGCGCTCGGGGCTGAGGCGCGAAACGTCGTGTCGCTGGTCGTGCGACAGGGCATGATGTTGTCGCTAACCGGCGTGGCCCTTGGCTTGGGAGCGGCGTTCGCGTTGACGCGGGTCATGTCGAGCTTGTTGTTCGGGGTAAGCGCAACCGACCCGCTGACCTTCGCTGTCATTTCGGTATTGCTGACAGGAGTGGCTCTGGGAGCCTGTTTTGTGCCGGCACGCCGCGCGACGAAGGTGGATCCGATGATCGCCTTGAGATATGAGTGAGCATTCGGTTCGTAGTTCAGAGTTCAGGCTTTAGCCTGCGAACCTGTCGGCAGCTTAAAGGCCCAACTCTGAACCACTAACCCTGAAAAGCGAACTCTGAACCTGAACCGTTGAACCCGGAGGTATTGATGCAGACACTGTTTCGAGACTTGCGCTTCGCGGCGAGAATGTTATTAAGGCAACCCGGTTTCGCGTTGGTAGCAGTCGTAACAGTCGCGCTGGGCATTGGTGCTAACACTGCTATCTTCAGTGTGGTCAACGGTGTGTTGCTTCGTCCGCTCCCTTACCTTGAACCGGAAAGGCTGGTCGCCTTATGGGAAACTAAGACTACGGCGGGGCAGGAACCCAACAGTCGGAATGAGGTCGCGCTCGGCAACTTCCTGGATTGGCGAGAGCAGCAGTCTGTCTGCTCCGAGATCGCTGCTCTCACGTACGCCAGCCTCAATCTCACCGGGCTTGCAGAGCCTGAACGCATCCAGGGAGCGTCGGTCACCACTAATTTCTTTCAACTGCTCGGCGTGCAACCGATCGCGGGACGTCTGTTTCTCCCCGAGGAGGAGAACGCCGGCAGTCCGCGCGCGGTCATCATCAGCCACGGTCTGTGGCAGCGGCGCTTCGGCGCCGATACGAATCTTGTGGGAAAGACGCTGACGCTGAACGGCAATGAGCACACAGTTGTCGGAATCATGCCTCCCGCTTTTGAGCTTCAGTTTCCATCAAGCAGGGAGATTGATATGTGGGTGCCGATGCGGATTGATTCCTCCAGCGCGAATCGGCAATCCCACTATCTCTACGTGCTGGGGCGCCTCAAACCCGGCATAACGCTGGAGCAAGCGAAGGAGGGTATGACGGTGCTCGCCGGGCAACTGGAGCAACACTACCCCGAGACGAATGCGGACAGAGGCGCGAACGTCATTCCCTTGCACAGCCAACTGGTCGGAGAGGTTCGGTCGTATATACAGGTGCTGTTCGCGGCGGTGGGGTTTGTGTTGTTGATCGCTTGCGTCAACGTGGCGAATCTGTTATTGGCCCGCGTCGCCGCTCGCAATAAGGAAGTTGCGATTCGCACGGCGCTTGGGGCCAGCCGGTTCCGGCTCGTGCGTCAGCTCCTAACCGAGAGTCTTCTGCTTTCTGTTCTGGGCGGATTGTTGGGACTGTTGCTGGCGTTCTGGGGAATTGACTTTCTCGTGGCTCTCACGCCTCCGGATGTCCCGCGGCTGGGCGAGATTGGATTGCACGGCCCGGTCTTCGCCTGGACGTTTGGCATAGCAATCCTCACAGGAGTGCTCTTCGGTCTCGCTCCGGCGCTCGGGGTCACAAGAGCTAACCTCAACGAGTCGCTCAAGGAGGGCGGGCGAAGCACCGCTGCTCCCGGTCGCGCCCGGACGCGCAACCTGCTCGTCATTTCCGAGGTGGCCCTCGCGCTGGTGCTTTTGATTGGCGCAGGTCTGATGATCCGATCCTTCATGCGACTCCAACAGGTGAATCCGGGCTTCGACGCAAAACACTTGCTGACGATGAACATCTTGCTGCCGGGTCAGAAGTATCGCGAGAGGCAGCAAATCAACACTTTCTTCGATCAACTATTCGAACGCATCAGGGCGGTGCCGGGAGTAGAGGGAGTCGGAGGCATCGATCCGCTTCCGCTGAGCAATAGCAACTCTACAACCGGCTTCGTCATCGAGGGAGGGCCGCTGCTCGCGGTGGCGGACCGCCCCGAAGTCGGCGAGCGCACCGTCACTCCCGGATACTTCGAAGCGATGCGCATTCCCCTCCATAGCGGCCGCGCGTTCACCGAGCAAGACCGCCCGGAGGCGCCGCGAGTTGTCATCATTAACGAAGCGCTGGCCCGGCGCTTCTGGCCCGGCGAGAACGCCATTGGCAAACGACTCGGCTTTCAAGCATCGGTTCCACAAGTCTGGAATGAGATCGTCGGCATCGTCGGAGATGTTCGGCACCAGCGGTTGGACGCTGATCCCAAGCCGGAAGTTTATTTCGCTTACCAGCAATATCCGGACAGATTCATGAGTCTGGTTGCACGATCATCTTCGGAACCGGCGGCGGACCCCGCGGCTTTGACAGCCGCGATTCGCAATCAAGTTCTCGCCGTTGATGCAAGTCAACCGGTATTCGATATCAAGACGATGGATGAGCGCATATCGAAAGCAGTCGCGCCCAGCCGCTTCATCATGTTGTTACTTGGCATCTTCGGGGGGCTCTCTCTGATTCTGGCCGCAGTTGGGATCTACGGAGTGATTTCGTATTCGGTCACACAGCGGACTCACGAGATTGGAGTTCGAATGGCGCTTGGTGCTGAAGCTCGAGATGTCTTGGGGCTGGTGGTCAGGCATGGAATGGCGCTGGCCCTTACGGGTATGGCAGTGGGTCTGGCAGGAGCCTTCGCGCTCACTCGGCTGATGTCCGGGCTACTGTTCGGCGTCAGCTCGACCGACCCGTTGACGTTCGGGGTATTTTCGGTGTTGTTGACAGGAGTGGCTCTGGGAGCCTGTTTCGTGCCGGCGCGCCGCGCGACGAGAGTGGACCCAATGGTCGCGCTGCGATACGAATGACTTCTTTGCGTCTTTGCGGTCCCTGGCGAGCTTTGCGTTGAAACGAGTTCTGAGATTCAAATGCTTGTTTCAACGCAAAGCTCGCCAGGGACCGCAAAGACCGCAAAGTCAGATGGAGAACTTACTTATGATTGGGAGCCGACAGACCCCGGATCACAATGTCCGTGCTACGACTGGGAGGCTGGCGCTCTTGTCGATTCCTGGTTGCGTCTTCATTTTTTGTGCGCTGGCAGTATTGGCTCGAACCCAGACATCGCATCCCGACGGCAGTTCAGTCGGTGACTGGCTCGTGTGGGGTGGGCCTCATCACGATTTCATTGCGCCGTCGACTGGACTGGCTCCAACCTGGCCCGCAGCCGGGCCGCGAAGACTGTGGAGCCGCGCGCTGGGCGACGGTTATTCAGCAGTGGCGGTGGAAGGGACGACGCTGTACACGGCGTACCGGCGCGGCTCACAGGATGTCATCATCGCGCTCGACTCGCGAACAGGCTCGACGATTTGGGAGTACGCCTATGAAGCCCAGTTTACGAACAGCTACTCCGAAGCGGTGGGGCCGGGTCCGTACGCCATGCCGCAGGTTGTCGGCGACCGGATCGTGACTGCAAGCGGAACTGGAAAGATTCATTCGCTCGACAAGAAGACCGGGAGTCCGGTTTGGTCTCACGATGTTTACACGGAGTTTGGCGGAACTCGACTACGGTTCGGTTATTCCTGCCATGCGCTCCCGTACAAAGACACGCTGATTCTGTTAGCCGGCGGCAGCGGGAGCGCCGCGTTGGCCTTTCGAAGGAGCGACGGCGCCGTGGTTTGGAAAGGCCTCAGCTTTCAGAACGCGCATTCGTCGCCGCTGCTTATTGAAGTAGATGGTCAGCCACAAGTCATCGCGCTGATCGCTTCGGAAGTGATCAGCATCAATCCGGACAACGGCGAATTACTCTGGCGTCATCCGCACAACACCGAAAACGGGTTGGCAATCAGCACACCAGTCTGGGCGCCCGGGAACCTGCTGTTCATCTCGTCAGCTTATGAGGGAGGCAGCCGCGTGCTCGAATTGCATCAGGCGGCCGGGAAGACCACGGTGAAAGAGCTATGGTACAACCAGCGATTGAAATCACACTTTGGCGCGGTGATTCGCCAGGGTGACTACGTTTACCTGTCGAGCGGTCATACCGGACCGGCATTCTTGACGTGCGTGAATCTGCGCACGGGCGATATTGCCTGGCAGGAGCGAGGCTTTGCAAAGGCGCAACTGGTTGCGGCTGACGGGAAGTTGATTCTGCTGGATGAGGACGGGACGTTGGCGTTGATAAATCCGTCGCCGTCGGCCCTGCGCGTTGTGGCGAGGGTCTCAGTCCTTGAACATCTCTCTTGGACGCCTCCCACGCTGTCCGGAACAAGGCTGTACATAAGGGACCGCCGAACGCTGATGGCGCTCGATCTGAGTGGTGGATAAGACGATTGAGTCAGCTAAAGATGTTTGGAAGATAGACGATCGCAAACAACCTGCGCTTTTTGCGATCCTTCCCGATCGTCTATCGTCGAACTTAAGGAGAGATCATGGAGACTCTATTTCAAGACCTGCGGTATGGGCTGCGCATTTTGCTGAAGCGGCCGGGTTTCACAGCGGTCGCGGTGGCGGCTCTCGCGCTGGGCATCGGCGCTAACAGCGCGATCTTTAGCGTGGTCAACGGCGTCGTGCTGCGAGCATTGCCGTACAAAGATCCCGACCGGCTGGCAATGGTGTGGAGCCGCAGGCCGTTGCTTCAAACTCAAGTCGGGTCGTTGGAGTTTCCGGTCTCGGCGGCCGACTTCGTCGATTGGCGTGATCAAAATCAGAGCTTCGACCAGATCGCCGCCTTCCACAGCCAGGCGTTCAATATCACCGGCGCGGGCGAGCCCGAGTACCTTGGCGGTGTGCGTGCTTCCGCCAGCCTGTTCTCGTTGCTGGACATAGAGCCCAGGCTCGGACGAACTTTCACTGCTGAAGAAGATCAGTCGGGGGCCGATCGCGTCGCGATCATAAGTAATGGGTTATGGCAGCGCCGCTTCGGCTCCGACCAGAACATTATCGGTCAAAAGATCACGCTCAACGACGAGGCTTATACTGTCGTCGGCGTCATGCCGGCCGGGTTTCAGTTCCCGCGCAAGGGCGAGATGCCGGTGGGCTATCAGTTTCCGAGGCAGGCCGACATCTACATACCGCTTGCCCTGGCTCCAAATCAAGTAACCAACCGTGGGAGGAATTACCTTGCGGTTGTCGCGCGGCTCAAGCCTCAAGTTACGCTCGCGCAGTCCGCTGCTGAAATGGATGCGATCGCGGATGGACTGAAGCAGCGATATCCGCAGACAAATACCAACAAGGAGATCAACGTCGTATCGCTACATCAGCAGGTCACGGGAAAAGTGCGCACGGCTTTGTTTGTGCTTTTGGGAGCCGTTGGGTTTGTATTGTTAATTGCATGCGCTAACGTGGCGAACCTGCTTTTAGCAAGAGCGGCTTCACGGCAAAAGGAGTTCGCGATTCGGACCGCGCTTGGCGCCAGGCGTGTCCGAGTCATCAGGCAGCTACTCACGGAGAGTCTTCTCTTATCGCTGGTCGGAGGGATGCTCGGACTTCTGCTGTCGCTGTGGGGCATCGATCTGTTGCTGGCGATCAGCCCTGCGAATCTGCCTCGCGTTGATTCCATCAGCCTCGATGGACGAGTTCTCGCATTCACGTTCGTGATCTCGCTAGTTACGGGAATAGTCTTTGGACTCGCACCGGCTCTCCAGATGTCAAAGCCCGATCTCAACGATGCGCTCAAAGAAGGTGGGCGCTCTTCATCGGTCGGGTTTCGACATAATCGCTTCCGCAGCTTGCTGGTTGTATCTGAAGTCGCGCTCTCGCTGGTGCTGTTGATCGGCGCGGGGCTGATGATCCGAAGCTTTGTTCGTTTACTAAACGTCGACCCGGGGTTGAACGCGCGGAACCTCTTGACGCTTGATATCGGACTGCCGCGGGCGAAGTATACCGGACCGCAGCAGGTCGCTTTTTTCCAACAGGTCATTCAGCGAATGCAGTCCCTTCCCGGAGTTGAATCGGCGGGAGCGGTCTATCCTCTGCCGCTAAGCGGTGGCGAGGAAGGGATGGGCTTCGGAATAGAAAACCGTCCGCCGGCCGCGCCTGGCGAATCCTACAATGCCGGACCTCGTTGGATCAGTCCCGATTACTTCAGAGTCATGGGCATCTCATCGGTTGAGGGGCGCGAGTTCACCGACCGGGACGGAATCGATGCGCCCAGGGTGTTGATCATCAATGAAGCGATGGCTCACCGATACTGGCCTGACGAAGATCCGATCGGGAGGCGGGTCGCCTTCGATCTGATCGACGGCCAGCCTAATTGGCGCGAGATCGTTGGCGTCGTGAAAGACGTCAGGCACACCTCGCTGGACTCTGATCCGAAACCGGAGATGTATCTGCCGTTCACTCAGTTCCCGTCCTTCTTCATGACGATCGTTCTGCGCACCGGAGGCGAGCCTCTGAGTCACGTTGCCGCCGCTCGCGGCGAAGTGCTCGCGGTTAGTCAGAATCAGCCGATCTCCAACGTACACACGATGGAAGAACTACTGTCGAATTCAGTGGCACAGCGGCGTTTCAACATGCTTCTGCTTGGCGTTTTCGCGACGATAGCGCTGTTGCTTTCAGCGGTTGGAATTTACGGCGTGATGTCCTATTCGGTGGCGCAACGAAGTCACGAGATCGGCGTGAGAATGGCGCTTGGCGCACGAAGCTCCGACGTGCTGGTGCTGGTAGTGAAGCAGGGGATGACGCTTGCGCTGGCCGGCTTAGGAATAGGATTGGTAGCGGCGTTCGCGCTCACTCGCATAATGGCGAGCTTGCTTTACGGGGTGACCGCAACCGACCCGCTGACGTTCTCGGTCATCGCGTTGTTACTCGGCTCAGTCGCGCTTCTGGCTTGCTACGCTCCGGCGCGCCGGGCGACTAGAGTCGATCCGATGGTGGCGCTGCGGTATGAGTGAAGAGACTGATGCCTTTGCGTCTTTGCGGAACTTAGCGTCTTTGCGCGAAACATGACTTTCGAGGTGGCGTTTCGCGCAAAGACGCTAAGTTCCGCAAAGACCCAAAGGGAGGGGCTATGGAAACTCTATTTCAAGACCTGCGTTACGGGCTGAGGCTTCTCATTAAACGTCCGGGCTTCACTGCGGTTGCTCTGCTTGCGCTGGCGCTCGGCATCGGCGCTAACACCGCAATCTTCAGCGTTGTGAATGCAGTGCTGCTGAGGCAACTGCCATATCGCGATCCTTCACGTCTGGTTATGGTCTGGGAGAACAACCGCCGCAGGAGTCACCCTCAGAACGTTATTTCGCCCGCTAACTTTCTCGATTGGCGCGAGCAGAACACCGTCTTCGAAGATATGGCGATGTTCATTGATTTCAGATTCAACCTGTCGGGAGTCGATGATCCGGAGGAGCTGCCCGGTCAGATCGCGCAAGTGAACCTGTTCGACGTCCTGGGAGTCAACGCCGAGATGGGGCGTACTTTTGTTTCTGAAAACAGCGAGCGCGGCCGGGATAACGTTGTGATACTCAGTCACGGCATATGGCAGCGCAGGTACGGCAGCGATCCCGACATCATAGGCAAGACGATCATGCTCGACGGCGAAAACAACACCATAGTCGGCGTGATGCCCGCCGGGTTTCAATTGTACGTTAAACAAGGCTCGCAGATAGGGAAGCCGGTCGAGATCTGGCTGCCGTGGACCTACAATCCGCGCGCGCGCATTCGCGGCGGGCGCGCGTGGATGTCCGTCGCGCGAATGAAGCCCGAGGTCACGCTCACACAAGCGCAAACCGAAATGGACTCGATTGCCGCCCGCTTCGAAGAGCAGTATCCGGAGTTCGACAAAGGATGGGGAGTGACTGTTGTGCCGCTCCGCGAACAGTTCGTCGGCGACATCAAGAAGGCATTGTTGATCCTGCTTGCGGCAGTCGGGTTCGTCTTGTTGATCGCGTGCGCGAACGTTGCCAACTTGCTGTTGGCGCGGGCGGCTTCGCGGCAAAAGGAGATCGCTATTCGATCGGCGCTGGGCGCGGGGCGCGGAAGAGTGATAAGGCAGTTGCTCACCGAAAGCATGTTGTTGTCGCTGATCGGAGGCGGCGCCGGACTTCTGCTCGCGCTGTGGGGCACGGATCTACTTTTGGCGTTAAGCCCAAAAGATCTTCTGGGTGTCGATCGAGTTGCGATTGACAAGCGAGTCCTTGTGTTCACGGCCGCCGTATCGTTGATTACAGGCGTGCTCTTCGGACTTGCTCCGGCAATCGCGGCATCACGAACGAATTTGAACGAAACGTTAAAAGAAGGCGGCCGCGATTCGGGCGGCGGCCGCCGCAGCCGGAGCATTCGCAATGCGTTCGTCGTAGCCGAAGTGGCCCTTGCGTTAGTCCTGCTCGTTGGATCGGGGTTGATGATCAAGAGTCTGTGGCGATTGCAGTCGGTCAATCCGGGGTTCGATTCGTCGAAGCTCCTGACTGCCAGACTCCTCTTACCCGGGTCGAAGTACAGCAAGGACGGCCAGCGCATCGACTTCTTCAAACAGTTGGTCGAGCGCTTGCAATCGCAGCCGGGAGTTCGCAACGCAACGGCAATCGACGCTCTGCCTTTTGGCGGACCGGGCTCAGCGACCGGGTTCATCATCTCTGGCCAACCGGCTCCCGCGCCTGGTGAGGTGCCCACCTGCGATGTCCGGGTCGTCGAGCCGAACTACTTCGAAGTGATCGGTATTCCGATGCTGAAGGGCCGCAACTTCACTGAACGCGAAGCGACTCAAGTCTCGAGGGTCGTGATCGTCAACAAGGCCCTGGCCGATCTTTACTTTCAGGGCGAAGACGCGATCGGGAAAAAGATCGCGATCGATATGATGGAGAATCCGGTGCCCAGCGAGATCGTCGGAGTCGTCGGCGACGCAAAGTACGCCGGCCTGGACGTCGACGCGCGTCCGATGGCTTACTGGCCGCATCCTGAGCTCGCGCGCACGTTCATGACGCTTGTTGTTCGAACAGACTCTGATCCGGTGGCGCTGGCTGCGACCCTAAGACGCGAAGTTCAGGCTATCGACAAGGACCAACCCATTGCCGATGTGCGAACGATGGAACAGTTGATGTCGGGCTCAATCGCGAAAACAAGATTCAGCGCGATGCTCCTGATGGTATTTGCGAGCGTCGCGTTGGTGCTTGCGGCCGTAGGAATCTACGGTGTGATGGCTTACTCGGTTGAACAGCGTACTCGCGAGATCGGTATCAGGATGGCGCTCGGGGCCGGTCGCGGCGATGTAGTCGCGATGGTGGTCGGCCAAGGGATGATGCTCGCGGGCGCAGGCGTGGTGATCGGCCTGGGCGCTGCGTGGGCGTTGACCCGGTTTCTTGCCAGCTTGCTTTATCAGGTGAGCGCGACCGATACGGCTAGCTTCTTATCGCTTTCAATTGCGCTCGGTCTCGTAGCGCTGGTGGCGAGTTTGATACCGGCCTATCGCGCCACGAAAGTCGATCCGATGGTGGCGCTGCGCTATGAATAGTTCCGGGTTCGTGGTTCAGGGTTCCGAGTCTGACTCTCAAGGTCGAGACCCTGACTGTCTAAACTCTGAACCACGAACTCTGAAACCTGGAGGTTGAATGGAAACATTATTGAGGGATCTACGATTCGGAATTCGAATGATGGCGCGGAGCCCAGGCTTCACCCTGGTGGCGCTCGTTACAATCGCGTTGGGGATTGGGGCTAACACTGCAATCTTCAGCGTCGTGAACGCGGTGCTGCTTCGCCCTCTTCCCTACGAACGGCCTGATAGGTTGGTCGTGCTGTGGGAGAGGCAGGAACAGATTCCGCAGGAGTCGCCGTCGCTTCCTGATTTCAATGATTGGCGCGAACGAAACACCAGCTTCGAGCAGCTCGCCCTTGCCCGTCGCGATAACGTTAACCTCACCGGAGCGGGCGAGCCCGAACGACTCATTGCCAGACAGATCACCGCGAACTTCTTCTCCACGCTCGGCGTCCATCCACAGATTGGACGACCCTTCTCGGAGGAAGAAGAAAGGACGAAGGCGCCGGTTGCGCTCATTAGTGACTCATTGTGGAAGCGACAGTTCGGATCTGACCCGTCGCTGGTCGGCAAGCCAATCACTCTGTATGACACAAGCTTTACTGTGGTTGGAATTCTTCCGTCGAGTTTTCAGTTCTACACGCCCGCGGATGTCTTCGTGCCGATAAGCTTCATGCCCGATCGCTTGAAGGTTGAGCGCGAAGAACACGGGGGAACGATTGTCGTCGCTCGCTTGAAGCCGGGCACTCGCAATGCCGAAGCGCAGGCGGACATGGACAACATCGCCGAAGCGCTCGAGCGGGAATATCCAAAGACTAATAAGAGCGTGCGAGTGAACGTCGCTTCGATCTACGAAGACATGGTCGGAGACGTGCGGCCTTCCCTGCTGGTATTGCTTGGAGCTGTCGGCTTCGTGTTGTTGATCGCTTGCGCAAACGTAGCAAACTTGTTGCTTGCGCGCGCCGCCGCGCGACAGAAAGAAATCGCCATTCGCACTGCGCTTGGCGCGAGCCGGTTGCGCGTGGTCAGACAACTGCTCACCGAGAGCCTGGTGCTGTCAGTTGCGGGAGGAGCTATAGGATTGCTGCTGGCGATGTGGGGAGCCGACCTTTTGCTCGCGGCGATACCGAGCAATATTCCGTGGGTCAAGGAGATTGCTCTGGACAGGAATGTGCTGGCTTTTACGATTGCGGCGTCGCTTGTTACGGGGCTTGTTTTCGGGCTTGCTCCGGCGTTTCAATTTTCGCGGCCCGATCTGAATGAAACGCTCAAAGAAGGGGGCCGCGGCTCGACTAGCGGTCGGCAGCGCGCGCGTAGCGTACTGGTTGTCTCGGAAGTTGCGCTCGCGCTGGTTCTGTTCATCGGGGCTACGCTCATGCTGAAGACGTTTTCGCGACTGCGACAGATCGACGCCGGGTTCAATCCGAGGAATGTTCTCACCATGACGTTTTCTCTGTCACCATCCAGGTATTCCGATAGCGCGAGGGCTCGAGACTTTTATCGACAGCTTGATCAGCGAGTAAATTCGTTGCCTGGCGTAGAAGCGGCGGCCTTCACTCACGCCGTGCCGCTTGCCGGCGCGACTGTCACAGCCGTGTTGTTGGATGGAGAATCGTTCACGTCTTACGGCGATCAGCGGCTGACTGTGCAATCGCTGGTCGGGGTCAATTTCTTCCAGGCAATGGGTATTCCGTTGCTCAGAGGGCGCAGCTTCTCCGAACAGGAAACCGAGAAGACACCCCTCACCGCCGTGATCGACGAAAATATGGCGCGCGAGCTGTTCCCTGACAAAGACCCGCTCGGTCAACACCTCCTGCTGAACGAGGGAGCAATTCGGTTTGAGATCGTTGGTGTCGTTCCACACATCAAACACTTGAGTTGGGACGCTGACGCGCAATCGAAGGTCCGATTTCAGATGTACTCAAATTACAATCAGGTTCCGGATCAGTTTTTCGCGCAGGCGACGCAGACCCTGAGCCTGGTGATGCGAACCACGACCAATCCGATGAGTCTGGTGTCGGCGGTGCGAAAACAGGTTCAGGAGGTTGATAAGGACCAACCGATCTATAACGTTAAGCCGATGGAGGAGTTGATTGCGGGTTCGATGTCGCAGCGGCGCTTCGTAATGTCGCTTCTCACGGTGTTCGCCGGCGTGGCTCTGGTACTGGCCGCTATTGGCATCTACGGTCTGATGAGTTACTCGGTTGCGCAGCGTTCGCATGAAATAGGCATACGCATGGCGCTCGGTGCGCGCGGGCGCGACGTGTTGAGCCTGGTGGTTGCGCACGGATTGAAGCTGGTCATTACTGGCGTCGCTATCGGGCTGGTTGCATCCTTCACGTTGACACGATTGTTGTCGGGCTTGTTATTCGGCGTGAGTGCTACGGACCCGCTGACGTTCGCCCTGACTTCGATCGTGCTGACAGGAGTGGCTCTGGGGGCCTGTTTTGTGCCAGCGCGGCGCGCGACAAAAGTCGATCCAATGACGGCACTGCGCTATGAATGATGGATGAAATGATGGAGGATGAAAGGTCGAGGGTCAAAGATGGAGGATAGGTTTCTCTATCCTCCATCTCTTAACCTCGACTTTGCGCCTTCACTGCGCGCTCACAGATTATTTACGACGAAAGAGTACTTCTCCTGGTTCGCCCGGATACTATTAACAATCAGCTTGAAAGTCAGCGGGGGCTTCATTTGCTCAGCAGAAACATCGAACAGCAAAGAAACCGAACCCTTCTGCCCAAAGTTGAGCGTGACATCGCCTATGTCCTTGGGAGTTAGAACCTCGACCTCTTTGTCGTTGTCCTCGCCCCAGCTTGGGAAATCCTCCATCACCGCTACCGGGAAGATTTTCTGTTCACCCTTCATCAGGTAAATGTCTGACTTGGCATCAGGCGTCAACTTGTATGACACACTGGAGTTTTTGCCGCCATCAAATTCGAGAAGCGCGAAAATGGGCGAGCCCTTGAGCTTGACCCCGGGGAACAGAATCTTCGAGCCCCTAATAACTCGCATGTTTATCGTTTTGCCGAGCTGGATCCACTCATTGGATTTGACTTGCCGAGAGGAGTCTGTTGTCTGGCCTCCCTGAGAATAAACGGCCGGGCTCAGAATTGCGGCCATCGCCACAAACAATATTAGTCTCTTCATGATTTTACTGCTCCCTTTCTTATCGCGTTCGAAGTTCACCTCTCTTGAATACACCGGGCGGTTCGCGGTCTGCAAGCACTGTTGCGGTATCTTTTTGACTCGCGCCGGTGAACCTCGATGTTTGAACGCCAAAGGTCCCGGTAAGTTCGCGATTCATTAGAGGCTGCTTGCGTTCTCTGTTCGCAGTGCTAGAATCGCGGTCGAATTCAGATCACCAGTGGAATCAATCTCGAACTTTCAACCCGGAAGCCGCGAATGAAGTTCCAAAGCCAACGAGGTGAACTCATGAAAAGAACTACACTGCACGCACTCATAGTTCTCACCTGTCTGCTTAGTGTAGTCGGGCTATCGCAGCAGGCGCGCCGCATACAGCTCGACGATTTGGGACGCACAGTTCGTGTATCCGATCCGCAAATCGCACCGGACGGAAAGACGATCGTCATCGTCGTCTCGCGCGCAAACTACGACGAGGACCGTTACGACACGGAGCTCGTGCTGGTCGACATCGCAAGCGGCAATCAGCGCACCCTCACGCACGACAGGCGCAGCATTAGCCAGCCGAGGTTTTCGCCGGGCGGCGACCGGCTCGCCTTTCTCGCGAACGTCACGCCGGCAAGCGGGCAGCAGGCGCGCGCTCAAATCTTCGTTATGCCGATGGGCGGCGGCGATGTGAGCCGCATTACCAGCGCTCCAAAGGGCGTGCAGCAGTTCGCATGGTCTCCGGACGGTCGCACGATCGCCTACGCGACCGAGGACGAAGCGGAGAAGAAAACCGGCCCTGAGCGTTTCAACGATTCATTCGAAGTCGGGAACGACGACTTCCTGATCCAGTCGCAGGCGCTGCCGACTCACGCCTGGCTGGTGCCCTCCGATGGCGGTGAAGCGCGCCGGCTCACCTCCGGCTCGTGGAGCCTTCCGATCAATCATCCGCCCGGCGCGCCCGCATCGCCGCTATCGTGGTCACCTGATGGCAAGTCGATCGTGATGGTTCGGCTTGCGACTCCGCATTCGGGTGACGCTCTCGCCGCGACGGTTCAAGTGCTCGATATAGCGACCGGCCGAATGCGAGCTCTCACCGGCGGAGATCATTCAGAAACGCAGCCGTCGTTTTCGACGGACGGTTCCCGGATCGCTTACTGGCACCCGCGCGATGGCGACTCCGGCAACCTGAATGAGACTCACATTGCACCCACCTTAGGAGGCTCGGGCAAGAGCATCACTCGCGCAATCGATCGAAACATCGCGCGCTCGATCTGGATGCCCGATGGCAAGTCGATGCTCGTAGGCGCGAACGACGGCACACGGGTGTCGCTCTGGTTGCAGCCGCTCGACGGCCCGGCGCGCAAGCTCGATCTCGGCAAGCTGACTCCGTCCTCTTCATTCTGGGTCGACGTGACCGTCGGCAGAGACGGATCTATTGCCTTCACTGCAACCGATCCGCTGAGACCCGCTGAGCTTTATTACATGTCATCTCCGGCGGCGTCCCCGAAGCGACTCACAAATCTGAATGCCGAAGTTGCAGGCCTGACACTTGGACGCACTGAAGTAATCTCGTGGCAGTCGGATGGCTTCACCCACAACGGCATTGTGACTTATCCTCCCGAGTTCTCCGGCAATCAAAAGTATCCACTGGTGCTTGTGATCCATGGGGGTCCGACCGCGGCTTCGCTTGAAACCTTTGCGTCGCAAGCGCAGTTGATGGCGGCGAAGGGCTGGATAGTCTTTCAGCCCAATTATCGGGGCAGCGATCAAATCGGCAATGTGTATCAGCACGCGATTTTCAATGACTCGGGCGCCGGACCTGGGCGCGATGTGATGGCAGGCGTTGAAGCCTTGAAGGCGCGCGGGTTCATCGACACCGCTAGAATCGCGGTGTCCGGCTGGTCGTATGGTGGCTATATGACGACGTGGCTCCTGGGGCACTACTCAGGTTGGCGAGTAGCCGTATCGGGCGCGGCGGTCACCGACTGGTTGGATCAATACAACCTCGGTGATGCGAATGTGCGTCGAGCTGCTGCATTCGGAGGCTCACCGTGGACTGACGCAAAGCGCATGCAGGCTTACATCGAGCAGTCGCCGATCACCTACGCTTCAAATATGAGAACACCAACGCTCGTGATGTCAAACACTCAGGACTTTCGCGTGACGCCCACCCAATCCTACAAGCTGTACCACGCGCTGAAGGACAACGGCGTCCCGACGAAGTTCATCGCGTATCCGATCTACGGACACAACGCCGCGGACCCGGTTCGACAGCGCGACGTGCAGCGGCGATGGATTGAATGGATCGAGCAGTATTTTCACGAACAGCAAACGAATGGACAGTAGCGAATCCGCCGTATGCGACTACTCGATGAATGCAAGAAGCCGCCTGCAGGAATGCTTTGGCAAGTGCGACGAAGCATTGGTTGGATCTTTCCGGCTGACTTGGAGGGAATCTCCAGTCTGAAGTTGATAGACGAATTAGCACCAGCGCGCGAGACTTCTGAGGCCTGGTATAAGAAGGCTCAAAAGAACGACTACTTCGTCCTGGGATGGTATAAAGCAAAAGCTCCGACCGAAGCTGCGATTACCCTCAACATTGGGGACATATACAAATGCATACCGGTGATTTACCGCCGGACACCGGTGGCGACTTTAATTATCACGCAGACCCTGGCCCACGAGGTCGGGCACCATATGAGCTACAAGAAGGGATACGCTGTCGCTCTGACAGGAAGATTAGAGAAGAAGCCTGACAGAGATGAAGAAGCACGAGCAGAGAGCTATGCGCTTGCGGTAATGACCAGAATGCGACGGCGCTGGCACTACCGCCTGGCCGCATTGGCAGTTAACGACTTGACCCAATGGTATGACGTCCAAGCTCTTTTGGACTGGCGGGCCGGGAAATACAAAGATGCGGCACGCAAGTGGTATAAGGCCGCCGTATTAGACCCTTATGACAGGCGCCTCGCAACGTGTTATTGGCGGGCAAAAGAGATGTGTGATTCGAACCCTCCAGCGTTAACGAATGGGACTTGAGATGAATGCGCAATAGGAGCGATGGCGTTATGCAGATACTCTGGCAAGATCTGCGCTACGGCGCGCGAATGCTGTGGAACAATCCTGCGTTCACCGCGGCGGCGCTCATCGCGCTCGCCCTGGGGATCGGGGCAAACACCACGGTCTTTAGCGTCGTGAATGCTCTTCTGGTACGCCCTCTTCCCTTCAAGGATGCTGAGCGGCTCGTTTATGTTTGGGAGACGAATCCGAGTATAGGCCTGGAGCGCGGAATCGTTTCGCCCGCTGACTTCGCCGATTGGCGCGAGCAGAACGAAGTCTTCGAAAATATCTCAGCGTGGCGAACGTGGTTCTACCGGCTCAGCGGCAGCGGCGCCCCTGAGCAAGTCTGGGGCGTGCGCACGTCGGTAAATTTTTTCCAACTGCTTGAAGTCGACCCGATACTTGGCCGAGGCTTTCTTCCTGAAGAACAAGAGCCCGGCCGCGACCAGGTGGTAATCATAAGCCATGGTCTTTGGGAGCGTCGTTTCGGCGCGGATCCAGGTATTGTCGGACAAACAATCACCATTGATGACAGTCCTCTGACGGTGATCGGAATCCTTCCTCGCGACTTCAACCTCTTTGGTACCACGCGAGCTTACGACATTTGGATGCCGTTTGACTTTGAGCGAGGACAGCTCAGGCGCGACGATTACTCGCTAATCGTCTTCGCTAGATTGAAGCCGGGTGTTCCCCTCGAACAAGCTCAACGGGAAATGAGCGAAATCTCCGTCAACCTGGAACAACAGTATCCGGAGAATCAAAACCGCGGCGTCAAGCTCATCACTCTCCAGGAGAATCAAGTATCGAACTTGAGACCGGCGTTGTTCATTCTTCTTGCGGTTGTGGGGTTCGTTTTACTTATCGCTTGCGCAAACGTAGCGAACTTGCAGCTCGCGCGGGCAGTGACGCGGCAAAAGGAGATCGCCGTAAGAATGGCTCTGGGAGCCAGTCGCGGGCGTATAATCCGGCAATTGCTCACCGAAAGCGTGCTGCTTGCGTCACTGGGTGGCGTGTTGGCGCTGCTATTCGCCTTCTGGGGTCTAGGTGTTTTTCGGGCGACTATCGCAACGGGCGCGGCTGAGGTGCCTCGCGCTGATTGGATTGCAATCGATCGAACAGTGCTGGGTTTCAGCTTCTTTGTATCGCTGCTTGCCGGAGTAGTTTTCGGTCTCGCGCCGGCGCTGCAACTGTCTCGACCTGACCTGAACGCGGCGCTCAAAGACGCCGGAAAGGGTTCGGCAGGCAGCGGTCGGGAGCGCAGAGTCCGAGATTCACTCGTGGTTGCTGAAATCGCATTGGCGACGGTGCTGTTGCTCGCCGCCGGGCTGATGATCAGAAGCTTCGGCAAGCTGGTTGGGGTAGAACCAGGACTCGAGGCTGACAACGTTCTGACTATGCAAATCTGGCTGCCAGAATCGAAGTACTCGGATGGGAATAAAATCGCACGCTTCTATCAGCAAGTCCTCGAACGTATAAGCGCAGTGCCTCGAGTGAAGTCGGCGAGTGCCATCGATTTTCTTCCATCCAGCGGATGGGGAGACTCGACCGTGCTCACGATTGACGGCCGCGCCGCTCCAGCTAAAAGCCAGGCAACCAGCGCCGAATATCGTGTAATCGACTGCGACTATTTTCGCACGATGGGAATTCCGCTCTTGAAGGGACGGAGCTTCGATCAAGGGGACAGAGACGAAGGTGAAGGCGTCGCATTGATCAATGACGCAATGGCCCGACGCTACTGGCCCGGCGAGGATCCGATTGGAAAGCGTATTCGGCCGGACTTTCCGGAGACAACTACACCGTGGCGACCAAAGGCCGGCAGGGCCTGGTTAACGATAGTTGGGGTGGTCAGAGATGTGAAGGAGTTTGGCCCGATTGCTGAGACGCCTCCCGAGTTCTATTTGCCCTATCCTCAGAATCCTTCGGCGTTGATGAGGCTTGTAGTGCGGACGGAAGGTCCTCCGATGGACCTGGCTTCAACCATTCGAGACGAGGTGCTCGCCGTGGACGCGGATCAGCCGGTAACAGAGATAAAGACCATGAATGAGTTCATCTCAGAGTCTGTCTTTCGCCGCCGCTTCAATACCACACTGCTGGGCGTGTTCGCGGCGGTTGCGCTTATTCTCGCAATAGTAGGCGTCTACGGCGTGATGAGTTACTCGGTGACGCAGCGGAAGCGTGAAGTTGGGATCCGAATGGCCCTTGGAGCAACGACTCGAGATGTGCTTTCGATGACAGTCGGCCAGGGAATGAAGCTGTGTGTTGCCGGCGTCGCGATCGGGCTGGTGGGTGGGTTCGCATTGACGCGCGTAATGAGAACGTTGCTCTTCGGCGTGAGCGCGACAGATGCACTGACGTACGGCACCGTGGCCCTCTTGCTTGCGGCAATGTCGCTCGTGGCGTGCTATATCCCGGCACGGCGGGCGACGAGAGTCGATCCGATGGAAGCATTGAGGTACGAGTAGGGATTGCCCCTGTCCACTTCGTGGTTGCGTGGAGTTTGGACATTTCGCTGGCCAAAACTCAACAACGCAACGGAGTATAACCGCGTAGCGGTGTCCTCTCGATAGCTCGCGGCAGGGCGATATCTTAGGGCCGCGTCGCGGTTACCTGTGCGTTTTGGATTAGGAGGACAATAGGTAACCGCTACGCGGCCCACGTTATTCGGCACCTGTTAACTATCGAGAGGACACCGCTGCGCGGTCGCAACCACTTCGTGGTCGCGTACCGAATCGTGAACAAGCAACACAACTTTGGGACAGTACCAACCTTTACAACAGAAGATACATTGGGAGAATCTAAAGACCATCGCATCGAATCGATCGGATTGAGCACGTTGGAGAATCTACGATGCGAGTTGCTGGAAGGAAGAAAGGCAATGAGAACTCAACAAGAAAAAGGAATTGTTTTTCGAGCACTTCACGAGCGGGACACCGCGTTTATTATTCCGAATCCGTGGGACATCGGCACGGCGAGGCTTCTCGCCAATTCAGGTTTTGAAGCGTTGGCAACTACGAGCGCGGGATACGCCTTCTCTATCGGCCGGCGGGACAACACTGTAGGCCGCGAGAAGATGATCGCTCATGTTCGGGATATTGTGTCCGCGACCGATCTGCCGGTGAGCGCGGATCTCGAGAACGGATTTGGGGACGATCCCGAATCTGCCGCCGAAACCATCAGGCTCGGCGCAGAGGCGGGACTCGTCGGCGGCTCAATCGAAGACTCGACGACAACCCGAGATGATCCGATTTATGAGTTGGAACATGCCGCGGACCGTGTGCGCGCTGCTGCCGAGGTCGTGAGGTCGCTTGGCTTCGCTTTTATGCTGACGGCGCGCGCGGAGAATTACTTATTCGGCCGGCGTGATTTGGATAACACGATCAAACGACTGCAAGCTTACCAGGAGGCCGGGGCCAACGTCCTCTACGCGCCGGGTCTCAGCAGCAAGGAAGAGATTGCCGCGGTCGTAAGCTCACTCGATCGTCCGGTGAATGTGCTGGCAAGCTCTGGTTTGAGTCTCGCCGAGCTGTCCGAGATCGGAGTCAAGCGAATTAGCGTCGGCAGCGGACTCACGCGCGCGGCCCTCGGCGCATTTCTTCGAGCCGCTCGCGAAATGAAAGAGCAAGGCACCTTCAGTTTCGCGGACGATGCGGTTAGCTTCCGTGACATCACGATGATGTTCGAGCCATGAGTCTGACTTTGAGCTTCGCGACTTTCCGATCTACGGTGACTCTATGAACGCCGGCTTTGATCACAGTCCGCCGGCTACTTCGAGCACCTGGCCCGAAACGTAGTCCGACAGCGGCGAAGCGAAGAACAGAATCGCGCCTGCACCTTCCCTTGCTGTGCCTGCGCGGCCCATTGGTATCATTGGAGTGGTTCGGCTTAAGCGATCCTCCGGGATACCGATCGCAATTTCAGCTTCGCCGCGATGAATCGTCTCGCCTTTCTCCTTGGCTTGTGTGAGCCGAGTATCGATGCGGCCAAAGGCTACGGCGTTGACTTGAATGTTGAACTGGCCCCACTCCTTTGCAAGAGTCTTGGTAAGCCCGATCACCCCTGCTTTGCCGGCCGAGTAGTTTGACTGTCCGGCGTTACCGCGAGTGCCCGAAGTCGAGCTGACGTTTACGATCTTGCGAGCCCGCGCCTCTCCGTGTTCCTGCTTCTCCCGTTTCGCCGCTTCTCGCAAGAATGTTGAGGCAGCGCGAATGATTCGAAACGGCGCGGTCAGGTGTACGCCGAGGATTGCTTCCCATTGCTCGTCGGTCATCTTGTGAATCACCGCATCCCAGGTGTAGCCGGCATTGTTCACGATGATGTCGATCCCGCCAAATTTCTCGATCGCCGCGTTGACGATTCGATCAGGGAAAGCCCGGTCGGTGACATCGCCGGGTACGCTCAAGGCCCGACCACCCGCCGCAAGAATGGCTTCCACAGCCTGTTCCGAGGGAGCAGGGTCAATATCGCTCAGGACTACGCTCGCGCCGTGAGATGAGAAAAGCTCGGCCGCCGACCGGCCGATTCCACGCCCCGCTCCGGTGATGATTGCAGTTTTTCCTTGAAGTAGTCCGTCCATGAATTCCTCCGGTGAATGTAGCGTAGACTGTCCGGTCTGCGCAGGGTCTTGCAGATTCAGCGAACTGGACACAGAAGCCGCAGACTCGACAGTCTGCGCTACATCATTTCTTGAATATCGCTTTCGGGATCATCGCGTGCACTCCCTTGTTCCCGTCAACAAGCTGAGTGATATCCAGATCGGCCGCAACGCTCGAGAGCATATAGGCATCGTCTCTGCTGAGATGTTTTTCGCTGACCAGAAAATCTATCATCTCGCGCAACGCCATCTTTGTGGCTTCGTTCAGGTCTTCGTGAATTCCCATCGTGATGAAGTGCGTCGGCGTTTCGGCACGCGGCCATTTCAGGTGCATATCTTTGCGGACAATTAACTGAAACGTTCCAACCAGGGAAGTCTCGAGCGCGGTGATGTCCACCTCGCCGTTTCCCTGGCCCGCGTGACCGTCACCCGCCAGAAACAACGCGCCTCGAGCATGAATCGGAATGAATAATGTAGTGCCCGCAACCAGCTCTTTGTTATCCAGATTCCCCGCGTGAATCCACGGAGGTCCGCTGCTTATTCGGCCCGATGTTTCGGGCGGCGCAACGCCTAGGCTTCCGAAGAACGGCTTCAACGGTATTTCGATTGTATCCGAAAAGCGGGCGACCATTCGCTTCTCATCCAGCGGAATGATCTTGATCTTCGGATAAGGAAAGTCCTCAGGCAGAAACCCGCGACCGGGACCGAACCCGTTGTAAGCATACGGTAGCGCAAGCTTGATCGACTGAATGCGAACTTCCAGCACATTGCCGGGCTCAGCGCCTTCGACGTAGACCGGACCAGTGAGTATGTGGCCGCCGGGTCCTTTGTTTGTGACTTCCCTGGTGATGTCGCGCAGCGATTGCTCGACTTGATCTTTGGGGACGCCTGCCGCTTCGAGCCTCGACGGGCTTGAAGTGATCAGAGTTTGAATTTCAACCGTGTCACCCGATTTGATTCGTAGCACCGGCGGCGTGCTTGCATCGTAATAACCCCACGCGACCGTTTTTGGAGTCGGTTTGAGTTGATGTTGGCTGTAGACCTCGCGCGGCGCCATCGCGACCGCTAATAGCAGAAGCATTGCCGATCGTTTCATGGTTTCTCCCGAAGCAGCGGCATTGTATCGCCGTTAAGCCGCAGTTGTCATATCCTGTTCGCCTTGTTAGACAGTCCGGTTTGTGAGAAAACCTCTCTCTGGTGAACGACATTGATTCCAATGATTCAACGGATCCAACCCGGTTTTGACTCATCTCGATGACGCGAAGGGAAATAAGCATGATGAGACTTATGATCGCGCTGGCCGTCGCCTTCGTCATCACTGTGCCCCCGGTACTAGCGAATGGTCAGAAAGAGGCGGCTGAAATAATTGAAAAAGTGGGCCATACATACCGCAACGCCCAGAGCTACCACTTCGAAGTGAACTACATCATCGAAACGAACCTCGCAGGAAGGCAGATACGGAAGGAAACGTTTATCGAAATCGCCGCCGTCAAGCCGGATAAGATGAGAATGGAGATTAAGGGTTCGATGATGGATCTCGATACTCTAATGATCTCGAACGGCTCGACAACCTGGGAATACTTGCCGCGGTTGAAGCAGTACACAATAAGCAACGGCACGCCGACGACAGTTACGACCAGAGGGATCGACTCGCGCGATCTCACCACCGACAAGATCACTCACTATCGCATGTGGGCTGTCGCTGTCGGAATCAAGTTACCAGATTACGAGGACATCGCGGAGACGGTGAATAAGCCACGGTTGCTGCGCGAAGAGGCAGTCGGAGTAAACGGCATGACTGTTGACTGCTATGTAATTGAAGCCGATAGTGGATTTCCACAATTTGTTCCTTCACCCAGGACTTTCTGGATTGACAAGGCCCGCTATCTGGTCGTGAAAGAAACCTATAACACGAACATGAGGGGATCAGAGATCAGGCAAACAACAGTCTTCAGCGTAGCGAGTGTGAACGAGTCGCTCCCGAATACAATGTTTGCTTTCACTCCCCCTGCAGACGCGAAGCAAGTTGATGGGTTTACGCAACCGGGCAATCCGTCCCAAAGGCGCAAGAAACCGTTGAACTGATTCGAGGAGCGTCGAGCGCCCCGATTAGGATTGCCCTCATCTGTTCGCTCGAATATCATTTCGCTTTCTCTGTGACCAGATCAGGTTCGAGGGTATCAAATGAAGGGAATAGTCTTAGCGGGCGGACTCGGTACACGGCTGGCGCCGCTTACTCGCGTGACCAACAAGCACCTGCTGCCTGTGTTCGACGAACCAATGGTTCATTATCCGATTCGCACGTTGATCGGCGCAGGTATCACCGAAATCCTCATCGTGACCGGAGGCAATAGCGCGGGGGATTTTCTAAAGCTGCTCCGGAACGGAAAAGAGTTTGGGCTGCAGCGTTTGCACTACGCTTACCAGGAAGGCGAGGGCGGAATCGCGGCGGCGCTCTCGTTAGCAGAGCATTTCGCCGATGGCGGACCGGTGTGCGTCGTGCTGGGAGACAACATCCTGGAGAAGAACATCTCTACGTTCGTCAAAAAGTTTCGGCATCAGGGCACCGGAGCGAAGATCCTGCTGAGCGAAGTCCCCGACCCGCAGCGATTCGGCGTTCCCGTTTTTGACGACGCTCACGTTGTCAGGATCGAAGAGAAGCCCTCGGAACCAAAATCACAATACGCGGTAATCGGCGTTTACATGTATGACAACCGCGTATTCGACATCATCAAGACATTGAAGCCAAGCGGGCGAGGCGAGCTCGAGATCACCGATGTAAATAACGCTTACATTGAAGCCGGCGATCTGAGCTGGGACGTGATCGAAGGCTGGTGGACCGACGCCGGAACGTTTGACAGCCTGCTGAAGGCGTCGAATCTGATAGCTGAACTCAGAGCGAAGACCTCGTCGCTTTGAGTCGGTGCCTTGAAATACTTGTTTGCGGCTGGCCCTCAACTTTGAATCATCAGCTCGTAACTGCAGATGGTGATCTTGTCGCCGGGTTTCACCGCCGCGCTCTCTCCGGAAGCCACTTCGTGTTCGTCGTTAATCGAGATCGAATTCGCCCCTTTGCAAGCGAGCGTGTACTCATCGCCCTTCTTGCTTAAGGCTGCATGCTGCCGGCTTACCTCGAGGTCTCCTTCCAGGCGCAAATCGACCGTGACGTGACGAGAGCCTCGCCCGATCACGATCTCGTCTTTAAAGAACAGCCGGATGTCGGGCGGAGCAGTTTCCGCGCCGGGGACCTTGCGGTGAACCTGAATGGAGAAGGTCGGAACAAGAGGCTCGACGGGTTGGCGAGGGCGAACGATCGTGGCCTCGTCGTCCTTCTCGACGACGGTGACGAACTCCTGCGCAGGCTGGGCGCGCTTGCGAGGCTTGACCATAGTTTTCTGTGCTTCGGTGTCCCAGACGTGCTGCACGCGGAACTTGCCAGCGTCCAATCCCGGGTCGACTCGAAGCTCAACGGTGAGGGTTCGGGTTTGAAAATCATTCTCGCCGGCAAGTTCCTTTGCGCGCTCGGACAGAACGTAATGGAGACCACGTTCGAGACCTTCGCGTTTCTCTCCCTGCCACTCGGCGTCATCCGGCGGGCTCATGAACACCACGTACTCGCGCGGCACATAAGTCGGGCCACCGGGCGGCGTAAACATCTCGCGCTGCATTGAAGCTTCTATTTCGCGCGCGACAGTGACAAGAAAATCGTCCCACTTGGACCGTGGCTTCGGCTCGCCTTGCTCGTCGAGCTCTTCTTCACCGTCGATCCACTTCCTCAGGTTCTCAATCCATCCTCGCATAACAACCTCGGTTTCGAGTTCGGAGTTCAGGGTAGCGTAGATTGTCCAGTCTGCGCATGCTCCCAAAATCGTACCCATGGGAGGCGTGCGCAGACTGGACAGTCTACGCTACTCTGAACCCTGATCCATCTCTAATCCAGCTTCACGAATCGACCATCCACCCATCCACTATCAGGCGGGCTGTCGGGAGCGGCTCCCGCCCAGTCCAGGATCCTGACTCGCATCCAACCGGAGCGCTCTTCGACGACGCGTACACGAGTTCCTGTAGGTAATGCTACAAGCACGCTTCCGAATGGGTCGCTTCGCAGGTTGACGTTTTGAGCGCCAGTTATTCGGCCGTCTTTGCTTGGAGAGAAGAAAGGCAACCCGACCTTTTGACCCGCAAAATGATAGTAGGTTGACGCCGCCAATCCTATCAGCGCCGCGGCCAGAAAGATGATGAACACTCTTCGCAGCCATTCCGAGCTTATCGCAGCTCTGATGTTATCAAGAAAGCTTCGTTCGGCTCGCAGCGTTTGTACTTTCAAGGCTTTGGGGCGCAGGTCCGGCGCGTCTCGGTTTGCCTCGGCGGAAACGATCGACTCGCGTTCGCGGCCGCGGCCCTGCAACCGTATACCATTTGCCGGTTCAATGAAATTCGGTGAACCAAAGGTTCGCGTGTCCGCCCTCGTCTCGCTGTCGGTTTGCTCTGCAACAATGCGGTGCGTCTGTTCTTCGGGAACCGGTTTGGGCTCGTTGTGACCGGGCAACTCGACGATGATTCGAGCCTTTTGCGGGCGGCTGAATTCGCGCGACGGATTCGCCAGTGTCTGGAAATTGGGACGCGCGGCAGTTTGTTCGATCGGGCTCGTAGTGCTTAAACGGGATCGCACTATGGTAGCTTCGTCATCGATCTCCTCACCGGTATCTCCAATTGATGGCATTCGCGTGAAGCATTCCCAAAACTCCTCGACGGTCTGATAGCGATCGGCTACTCGCGATGCGGTTGCCTTGGCGAGCACCGCAAGCAACGGCTGCGACCACGCGTGTTCTGAAAACTCCGCCGGAAGCGAGGTAATCGGCTCCCGCGAAAACTGCCGCGGCGCGCGTCCGGTCATTGCGGTGTAGATGGTCTTTGCGAGCGAGTAAATATCAGCCGAGGGGGTGAGCTTCTCAATCAAATCGCCGTCGCGGATATCAGGATGATGTTCGGGCGGCGCGTACACGTTTGTGCCCACCCGCGTGATCTCGCTGGCTTCGTCGTGGGTCATCTTGGCAACACCAAAGTCGGCGATTTTCAATACACTGTGATCCGCCGACAACAGAATGTTGTTGGGCTTAATATCGCGATGGATGACTCGCTTGCTGTGCGCAAAGGCGAGCGCTTCGGCGATCTGCTGAAAACAAAACATCGCATCATCCAATGCGACAGGTCGCTTGCGGCACAGCGACCACAGATCGCCGCCGGGCATGTACTCGAGCACGATGTAATGAAACGGCACGCCTCCCAGGTCGGCAGCGGTTCCGTGTCCCAGTCTGAGAATAATGTGCGGGTGCCGCACCCGGTCCAGGGCAATCGCTTCGTTTTGAAAGTTCTCGACCAGCGTGCGCTCGAGCTCGGGGTCGGGTGTTCCCTGGAGCGACGTGTTTAGCGACTTGATTATCGCCGGCCGCCCCTCGCTCAGTTGATCGTACGCGAGAAATATCTCGGCATAGCTGCCGCGACCCAGGCACCGTTCCACCAGGTAACGATCATCCACTAAGCTGTTTTCAAGTCTGAGTTCCGGCACCGTTATCCTTAATGATGAACGATGAACGCTGAACGGTCATCAGCGTGACCTTCTAATTATTCATCATTCATCGTTCATCATTCATCGTTCATCATTCATCGTTCATCATTCATCGTTCATCATTCATCGTTCATCATTCATCGTTCATCATTCATCGTTCATCATTCATCGTTCATCATTCATCTTTCATCATT
>Ga0207699_10000030_pt1:82500-138384 | contig 138384 bp, 140 predicted proteins | sample LARL51metaG_FD_184344 | JGI IMG/M metagenome (GOLD analysis project Ga0207699, IMG submission 184344) | Corn, switchgrass and miscanthus rhizosphere microbial communities from Kellogg Biological Station, Michigan, USA - LAR L5-1 metaG... | ecosystem: Host-associated > Plants >... | reverse complement strand
ACCCCGAGTCGCGCCACCGCCTGCTCGAAGGCCTCGACGACATCTCGCTGACGCTGCAGCACGACGCCGAGATCGGCGAGTACGAGCAGCGGCGCCCCGCCTTCATGCCGGTGACCACGTCGATCCGCTGACTCTCAGCGGCTCGGCGTGGGCGTGGCGAAGGTAACGAACTGGTAGGTGTCGGAGAGGGAGCCTGCGGCGCCCTGGCTGTGCGACTCCGTCCGCACCGGCAGTCCGGTGGCGGTGTCGACGGTGTCGCTGATGCTGCTCAGCTGATCCTGGCGTCCCCTGGCGTCGATGAGCTGCAGGGTGTACGCGACGTCGACGGCGAGGGTGGGACGCCCGCCCACCAGGACCGTCTCCGTGCCCGCCGCGCCACCGCTGACGTAGACGGTGAAGTCCTGGGTGTCCAGGGCTCCCGGGATGATCCCGTGGCAATCCATCGAGGCGACCCAGGTCTGGCGCAGCCGGACCCGGCTGGGCAGGTACAGCGATCCCTTGGCACCCGGTCTGCAGTGCTGCGCACCCGGACCGGCGGTGTCGATCGCGACGAGATGGAGCCCGTCGGCGCGCGCGTCGTAGATGGAGACGGCATCGGCGGGACCGCCCTCGCTGATCACGGTCACGCGCGTCCCGGTGCGCGCCACCACCTCCCGGAAGTGGCTGCCGCCGCGGGTGATGTCGACCAGCTGGTAGGTGCCCGGCCGCGGGACGGGGAGGCTGTATTCGCCGGGCGTCCCCCCGCCGCCGCATGCGGCGCATGCGGCCAGCGCCAGGATCATCGCTCCCCTCAGCCCGTGGCGCATGGCCTCAGCCCGCGGTGACGCTGGCGGCCAGCGCGAGCGCCCCGGCGACCAGGGCGATGGCCAGGGTCACCCAGCGCAGCGCCCGCACCCGGTCGGTGGTGGCCTGGCCGGCGCGCAGGCGGCCGAGCAGCAGCGAGAGCACCGCGGCGAAGGCCAGGGTCGCGGCCGCGGCCGACGGGGCCCAGGCGGGGTGCACCGGCCGTGGCCGCACCGCAAGGGCGATCACCGCCTGGATCAGCGCGGCCACGGCGGCGGCCAGGGCCACCAGGGTGATGGGCAGCTCGACCTCGGTCGGGGAGGGCGGGCGGCGGGGAGGGCGGCGCACCCGTCGCATGGTAGGGGGCGGCGCGCGGCCGCCGGGGTCGCCTCCGTACCATCGCCGCTCGATGGCAGCGCACCACGACGCCGTGCTCTGGGTGCCGCCGGGCACCACCGCCGAGCACCTCGCGGGCATGCCGCCGCGGGTCGCCGTGCGCGAGATCCCCGTCGAGGGCGAGCTGCCGGAGACGCTCGGCCGCGCCGACGTGCTCATCCCGCACGTCAGCCGCAGGCGGCTGCGCGATGTGCTGCCGCGCCTGGATGGGCTCAGCGTGATCCAGACGCTGTCCGCGGGCGTCGACTTCCTCGACGGCATGGTCCCCGCAGGCGTCACCCTCTGCGACGCCGCCGGCGTGCACGACGTGGGCGTCTCCGAGTGGGTGCTCGCCGCCATCCTGGCCATGCAGCGCGACATCCCGCTCTACGCGCGCCATCAGCAGAACGCCGAATGGAAGGGCGCGCCGCGGTTCGCGCCCGAGGTCGAGGGCAGCCGGGTGCTGGTGGTCGGCCACGGCTCCATCGGCCGCGCCGTCGAGCACAGGCTGCGCGCGTTCGGCGCGGAGGTGACCGGCATCGCCCGCCGGGCCCGCGACGGCGTGCACGGCGTCGCCGAGCTGGACACGCTTCTGCCCGAAGCCGACATCGTGGTCGTCCTGCTGCCGCTCACCGCAGAGACCCGCGGCATGGTCGGTGCCGGGTTCATCGAGCGCATGAAGCCCGGCGCGCTGCTGGTCAACGCCGGCCGCGGCGCCGTGGCCGACACGCAGGCCATCACGGACGCGGTGCTCGCCGGGCGCATCCGCGCCGCCCTCGACGTCGTCGACCCCGAGCCGCTGCCCGCCGAGCATCCGCTGTGGGGTGCGCCGGGCGTGCTGATCACCCCGCACGTGGCCGGGGTGAGCGCGCGGATGATCGAGCGCGGCTGGGCGCTGGTGGCCGACCAGATGCGCCGCCACCTGGCCGGCGAGCCGCTGCTCAACGTGGTCAGCGAGGGATACTGACGCGCCATGGATCCACGCCACCGCTCTTCACGGCTCCTCGACGGTCCCGACCGCGCCGCCGCGCGCGCCATGCTCAAGGGCACGGGCTACAGCGACGAGGACCTGCGCCGCCCCATCGTGGGCATCGCCAACACCTGGATCGAGACGATGCCCTGCAACCTCTCGCTGCGCGCGCTCGCCGAGCACGTCAAGCGCGGGGTGCGCGCCGCGGGCGCCACGCCGATGGAGTTCAACACCATCGCCATCAGCGACGGCGTGACCATGGGCACCGAGGGCATGAAGGCCTCGCTGGTCTCGCGCGACCTCATCGCCGACTCGGTCGAATTGCTCGGCCGCGGCCACATGTTCGACGCCATGGTCTGCCTGGTCGGTTGCGACAAGACCATTCCGGGCGCGGCGATGGGCCTGCTGCGCCTCGACATCCCCGGCCTGCTGCTCTACGGCGGCTCGATCGCGCCGGGTCACTACCGCGGTCGCGACGTCACCGTGCAGGACGTCTTCGAGGCCGTCGGCCAGCTCGAGGCGGGGCGCATCAGCGACGCCGACCTGCGCGAGCTGGAGGACGTCGCCTGCCCCGGCGCGGGCGCCTGCGGCGGGCAGTACACCGCCAACACCATGGCGCTGGTCATGGAGTTCATCGGGTTGTCGCCGATCGGCTCGGCCAGCGTCGCGGCGCTCGATCCCGACAAGGCTTCCGTGGGCGAGGCCGCGGGGCGTCTCGCGGTCGACATGCTGCGGCGCGGACTCTCGGCGCGCGACATCCTCACCCGCGGCGCCTTCGACAACGCCATCGCCGGCGTCGCCGCCACCGGCGGCTCGACCAACGCGGTGCTGCACCTGCTGGCCATCGCCCACGAGGTCGAGGTCGACCTCGATATTGACGACTTCGACAAGATCTCCAAGCGCACCCCGATCATCGCCGACCTGCGTCCCGGCGGCCGCTTCGCCGCGCTCGACCTGCAGAAGGCGGGCGGCGTGCAGCTCGTCGCCAAGCGGCTCATCGACGCGGAACTGCTCGACGGCGCGCAGCAAACTCCCAGCGGTCGCTCGCTCGCCGAGGAATGCGCGGACGCCGTCGAGACACCGGGGCAGGAGGTGGTGGTCGGCGTCGATCAGCCGCTCAAGCCCACCGGCGGGCTGGTCATCCTGCACGGCAGCCTGGCGCCCGACGGCTGCGTGGTCAAGGTGGCCGGACACGAGCGCCCCTACCAGCGCGGCCCCGCGCGCGTCTTCGAGTCCGAGGAGGACGCCATGGCCGCGGTGACGGCCCGTCGCATCGTCGACGGCGATGTCATCGTGATCCGCCACGAGGGTCCGCGCGGCGGCCCCGGCATGCGCGAAATGCTCGGCATCACCGCCGCGGTGGTCGGCCAGGGCCTCGGCGACACCGTCGCCCTGATCACCGACGGCCGCTTCTCCGGCGCCACCCGCGGCCTCATGGTCGGCCACATCGCCCCCGAGGCCGCCATGGGCGGCCCCATCGCCGCGGTGCGCGAGGGCGAGCCGGTGGTCATCGACGTCGACAACCGCCTGCTCACCCTGGAGATCGACGACGCCGAGATGCGCCGGCGCCTCGACGCCTGGACCCCACCCGCACCCAAGTACACGCGCGGCGTCTTCGCCAAGTACGTCGCCTCGGTGAGCTCCGCGGCGCAAGGGGCGGTGACCAGCTGAGCTGGCCGGTCCGGCGGGTCGCGCGGAGGTCTGCTATGCTCCCCGTTCCACATCCGAATACAGCGACGACGGGGAGTAGTAGGGTCCGCCCCGGGGCACCCCAGCGAGCCGGGATGGTGGAAGCCGGCAGCCCGCAGCGGTCCTGAACTCGCCCCTGAGCAGTCCGAGCCACGCCGCGATCCGGCGGGGCGAGCGTCGAACCCTCGCTCACGGCACACCACCGTGGGGGGACAGTAGGCCGGGCCGGCCTGGCGCCCGATACCAGCGCCGACGAGTGGGTCGTCCGACGACGCGTCCGCTCCGATCCGAGGTGCACCCGTGTGCCGCGCGTGACGAGCGAACGTCGAGGCGGCGACCAAGCGGGGTGGTACCGCGGGGGTTCGAAGTCCCTCGTCCCAGCAGCGATCCGATGCTGCGGACGCAGGGATTTTTTGTTACCCGGAGGAGCCACGGATGACCCAGACCACGACCACAGCGGCCACCGGCGGAGCGCCCGGCGCCAACGGGCGCGGACCCTCGCGCTACAGCGAGGGGCAGCCGGCGACCGGCGCCGAGATCATGCTCGAGGCGCTGCGCCGCGAGGGGGTCGACACCATCTTCGGCTACCCCGGCGGCGCCAACCTCTGGCTCTACCGCTACCTGCCCGAGTTCCCCGAGCTCAAGCACGTGCTGGCCCGCCACGAGCAGGGCGCCACGCACATGGCCGACGGCTACGCGCGCGCCAATCGCGGACGCGCCGGCGTGGTCTTCGCCACCAGCGGTCCCGGTGCGCTCAACTGCGTCACCGGCATCGCCACCGCGCAGTACGACTCGGTGCCGCTGGTGGTGGTCACCGGCCAGGTGGCCACGGTGGCGGTCGGTTCCGACGCCTTCCAGGAGTCGGACGTCATCGGCGTGACCATGCCGATCGTCAAGCACTCCTACCTGCTGCAGCGCACCGAGGACATCGCCCGCACCGTGCGCGAGGCCTTCCACATCGCCACCACCGGCCGCCCCGGCGTGGTGCTCATCGACTTCCCCAAAGACCTGCAGAACAGCAAGGTGCCGTTCCACTGGCCCGACGGGCCGATCCGGCTGCGCTCCTACAACCCGACCACGCGCGGCAACCCGGTGCAGATCCGCAAGGCCGCCGAGCTGATCGACAAGGCGCAGCGCCCCGTGATGCTGGCCGGCCGCGGCGTGCTCATCGCGCAGGCCGAGGACGAATTGCTGCGGCTCAGCCGCAAGGCCTCGATTCCGGTGGGTTGGACGCTGCTCGGCACCGGCGCCTATCCTGTCGGTGACGAGCTCTCGCTGCACATGGTCGGCTTCATGGGCGCCGGCTACACCAACAAGGCGGTGCTCGGCTGCGACCTGCTGGTCATGGTCGGCATGCGCGCCGACGACCGCGTCACCACCAAGCTCGACTCCTTCGCCCCGCAGGTGGAGAACATCGTCCACATCGACATCGATCCTGCCGAGATCGGCAAGAACGTGCGGCCCACCGTACCCATCGTCGGTGACGCCAAGCAGGTTCTCGGCGAGCTGGAGAAGCTGGTGTCACCGAAGCGGTTGGACACCTGGATCACCCAGGTCGACCGCTGGAAGGAGGAGCACCCGCTGCGCTATCGCCGCAACACCGGCGTGCTGCAGCCGCAGGACGTGCTCGTCGAGATGTTCAAGCGCTGCGACTCGCAGGACATCGTGGTCGCCGACGTCGGCCAGAATCAGATCTGGGCGGCGCTGTGGTGGGACTTCAAGGCCAGTGGCCTGTTCCTCAACAGCGGCGGCGCCGGCACCATGGGCTTCGCCTTCCCCGCCTCGCTGGGCGCGCGCTTCTCGCGGCCCGACAAGCGGGTCTGGTGCGTGGTCGGCGAGGGCGGCTTCGTGATGACCATGCAGGAGCTGTCCACCGCCATCGAGCACGACGTCGACGTCAAGATCGTCATCCTCAACAACTACAACCTGGGCATGGTCCGCCAGTTCCAGGACGACTACTACGAGGGCGTGCGCAGCGCCGTCGACCTGCGCGTCGGCCCCGACTTCGTCAAGCTGGCCGGCGCCTACGGCATGCCGGGCTGGAGCACCAACGACGCCCGCGAGCTGCCACGCATCTTCGACGAGATGGAGAAGCACCAGGGTCCCTGCATCGCCGAGTTCGTCATCGACCCCGAGGCCAACGTGCGGCCCATCGTGCCGCTCGGCGCCGGGCTGCCGGACTTCGTCGAAGAGATGGTCGAGGAGGGTTTCTAGATGAGCTCGCGTCATCGTCTGCTCTCCCTGCTCGTCGAGAACCACCCCGGCGTGCTCAACAAGGTGTCGAGCATGATCCGCCGCCGCGGCATGAACATCACCTCGCTGTCGGTCGGCGAGACCGACGACGAGTCCGTGTCGCGCATGACCATCGCCGTCGACGTCGGCCGCGCCCAGGCCGACCAGGCGGTCAAGCAGCTCTACAAGCTGATCGAGGTCATCAAGGTCGCCGACATCACCGAGGATCCCATCGTCGACCGTGAGCTGGTGCTCGCCAAGGTGGCCGCGCAGCGCGGCGACCGCAGCGAGCTGCTGCAGATCGTCGACATCTTCAAGGCCAAGATCGCCGACGTGTCGCCCGACGCCATGGTGCTGGAGATGAGCGGCCCCGAGGACCAGGTGGAGACCTTCCTCGAGTTGATCCGCCCCTTCGGCATCAAGGAGGTGGCCCGCAGCGGCACGGTGGCGATGGCCAAGGGGCGCGACCTGCGGGTGTCGGTGCGACACCAGCGGCGCGCACTGACACAGCAGGACCTCGACGCGGCCGACGAACAGCGCCGCAGCGTCGGGGTGCTGGTGGGAGATTGAGAGCCATGGGATATCGGACACGACCGCGCTACCAGGCGAAGACGCTCCATTCCCCACGCGCCGCCGAACGCCAGCGCGTCGCCGCGCTGACGCCACCGTGGGAGCCGGGACCGGTGCTCGACGCCCTGAACGAGATGCACAACGCACCACAGAAACCGTCGCCTCGGGAGAGGCCGGTTCGCGAGCGTGAGGCGCGGCATGGCTGAGGATCGCGTCTACATTTTCGACACCACCCTGCGCGACGGCGAGCAGGCCCCCGGCTTCGCCCTCAACGTCGAGGAGAAGGTGGAGATCGCCCACCAGCTCGCCCGCCTCGGCGTCGACGTGGTCGAGGCCGGCTTCCCCATCAGCAGCCCCGGCGACTTCGAGGCCTGCCAGCGCATCGCCCGCGAGGTGCACGGCCCCACCATCACCGCGCTGGCCCGTGCCGTGCCGCAGGACATCGACGCGGTCTGGAACTCGATCAAGGACGCCGAGCGCAAGCAGATCCACATCGTGCTCAGCGTCTCCGACATCCACATCGAGAAGAAGGGCCTGGGCACGCGCCAGCAGGTGCTGGAGAAGGGCATCGCCGCGGTCGAGTACGCGCGCCAGTTCTGCGACCACGTCGAGTACTCGCCGGAGGACGCCGGCCGCGCCGACCGCGCCTACCTCTACGAGACCGTGGAGGCGATGATCGAGGCGGGCGCCACGGTCATCAACATCCCCGACACCACCGGCTACACCCTGCCCTGGGAGTTCGGCGGCCTCATCGGCGACGTCATCAAGCACGTGCGCAACGTGGGCAACGCCATCATCAGCGTGCACTGCCACAACGACCTCGGGCTGGCCGTGGCCAACTCGCTGGCCGCCATCGAGGCCGGCGCGCGCCGGGTCGAGTGCACCATCAACGGCATCGGCGAGCGGGCCGGCAACGCCTCGCTCGAAGAGCTGGTGATGATCCTGCGCACCCGCGAGAAGCTGCTCGGGCTCAAGACCGGCGTCGACACGCGCCTGCTGGCGCCGACCTCGCGGCTCATCGAGGCGCGCACCGGCATGCACGTGCAGGCCAACAAGGCCATCGTCGGCGCCAACGCCTTCGCCCACGCCAGCGGCATCCACCAGGACGGCGTGCTCAAGGACAAGCTGACCTACGAGATCATGCGCCCCGAGGACGTGGGGGTGGCCGACACGCGCATCGTGCTCTCGCCGCGCAGCGGCCGGCACGCCTTCCGCCACCGGCTCAAGGAGCTGGGCTACGAATTGGAGGAGGCCGCCTTCCAGCGCGCCTGGGACGCCTTCCTGGTGCTCGCCGACAAGAAGAAGGAGGTCACCGACCGCGACCTGCAGTCGCTGGTGGCCGAGGAGGCGCGCGCCGTGCCGGAGCGCTTCAGCCTCGACCTGGTGCAGGTGATCTGCGGCACCAGCGGCCGTCCCATGGCCACCGTGCGCATGCGCGACGCGCAGCGCGAGGACGTGCTTGAGGACGCCGCCGTCGGCGATGGCCCGGTCGACGCGGTCTGCAAGGCGATCGCCCGGCTGGTCGACGTCCACAACGAGCTGGTCGACTTCAGCGTCCGTGCCGTCACCGGCGGCATCGACGCCATGGGCGAGGCCAGCGTGCGGGTTCGTGCCAGTGAGGGCCAGATCTTCAGCGGGCACGGGGCGGACACCGACATCATCGTGGCCAGCGCCAAGGCCTACTGCAACGCGCTGAACAAGGTTGCGGCGGAGCAGCCGGCGGTGAGCCTCCCCGCCGGGAGTGGCGTGTGACCCGCAGCCACACCCTCGCCGTCCTGCCCGGCGACGGCGTCGGCCCGGAGGTGGTCGCCGCGGCGCTGCACGTGCTCGACGAGACCGGCGCCCGCTTCGGCTTCGAGGTGCGGCGCGGCGAGCACCTCGTCGGCGGCGCCGCCATCGACGCCACCGGCAGCGCGCTGCCCGACGGCGTCGTCGACGCCTGCAGGCGAGCCGATGCCGCCCTGCTCGGCGCCGTCGGCGGACCGAAGTGGGACGACCCGCGCGCCGCGGTGCGCCCCGAGCAGGGCCTGCTCGGTTTGCGCAAGGGGCTCAACCTCTACGCCAACCTGCGCCCGGTGCGCGTCATGGAGGCGCTGGCGCAGTTCAGCACGCTGCGCGAGGAGGTCATCACCGGCAGCGACTTCGTCGTCGTCCGCGAGCTGACCGGCGGCCTCTACTTCGGCCAGCCGCAGGGGCGTGAGGGCGAACCGCCCGAGCGCAGCGCCGTCGACACCTGCCGCTACACGGAGGCCGAGGTCGAGCGCGTCGCGCGTGTCGCCTTCGAGCTGGCGCGGCAGCGCCGGCGGCGTGTCTGCAGCGTCGACAAGCAGAACGTGCTGGCCACGTCGCGCCTGTGGCGCGAGGTGGTCAGCGAGGTCGGCCGCGATTACCCCGACGTCGTGCTGATGCACCAGCTCGTCGACTCCTGCGCCATGCAGCTCGTCCGCGACCCGCGCCAGTTCGACGTGCTGCTCACCGAGAACCTCTTCGGCGACATCCTCAGCGACGAGGCCGCCATGATCGCCGGCTCCATGGGCATGCTCAGCAGCGCCTCGCTCGGCGACGCCGGCGACGATCCCCGCAAGCGCTTCGGCCTCTACGAGCCCGTGCACGGCAGCGCCCCCGACATCGCCGGCCAGGGCCTGGCCAATCCGCTGGCCACCATCCTCAGCCTGGCCCACTGCCTGCGCATCTCCTTCGACGAGCCCGACGCCGCGCAGGCCGTCGAGGACGCCGTCGAGGAGGCCGTCAACCAGGGCGCGCGCACCCGCGACCTCGGCGCCGACGACGATCGCGCCCTGGGCACCATGGCCATGGCCGAGCGCGTCGTCGAGCTGCTGCCGCTGGGCGGCGCCGTCCGCCGCTGAGCGGCGTCAGAGCACCTTCGACAGGAAGGACTTCGTGCGCTCGTGCTGCGGGCTGGCCAGCACCTCGCGCGGCTTGCCCGCTTCGACGACCACGCCGCCGTCCATGAAGGCCAGGGTGTCGCCCACCTCGCGGGCGAAGCCCATCTCGTGGGTGACCACCACCATGGTCATGCCGTCCTCGGCGAGCCGGCGCATGACGTCGAGCACCTCGCCGACCAGCTCGGGGTCGAGCGCCGAGGTGGGCTCGTCGAAGAGCATCAGCTTGGGCTGCATGGCCAGCGCGCGGGCGATGGCGACGCGCTGCGCCTGGCCGCCGGAGAGCTGGTTCGGGTACGCGCCGGCTTTGTCAGAAAGTCCGACCCGCTCGAGCAGGGCGCGGGCGCGTTCCAGTACCGCGGCCTTGGGCTCGCCCTTGACCAGCACCGGCGCCTCGGCCACGTTCTCCAGCGCCGTCATGTGGGGGAAGAGGTTGAAGCGCTGGAAGACCATGCCGATCTCCGAGCGCTTGCGGCAGACCTCACGGTCGCGCAGCTCGTAGAGCCTGCTGCCCTGCTGACGGTAGCCGACCAGCTCACCGTCCACCCACAGCCGGCCGGCGTCGATCTTCTCCAGGTGGTTGATGCAGCGCAGGAAGGTGCTCTTGCCCGAGCCCGACGGGCCGATCAGGCAGAGCACCTCGCGCGGCATCACCTCCAGCCAGATGCCCTTGAGCACCGCCAGGCGCCCGTAGCTCTTGTGCACCGCCTCGGCACGCACCATGGCGTCGCTCATCGCTGGTCGTGCCGCTGCGACGCCGAGGGCACACTCGACGGTGGCTCCGGCGGCTGTGCGTGGAAGGTGAAGAGCATGCGCCGCAGTCGCTGCAGCGCCGTCGGCGGCAGCTCGCGCGCCGAGCCGCGACCGAAGTGGCGCTCCAGGTAGTACTGCCCGACCGTCAGCACCGAGGTGACGATGAGGTACCAGATGCTGGCCACGATGAGCAGCGGGATGGTCTTGAAGTTGACCGAGTAGATGAGTTGCACCGAGTAGAGCAGCTCGGCGTAGGCGATGACGCTGACCAGCGAGGTGGTCTTGAGCATGGAGATGGTCTCGTTGCCGGTCGGCGGGATGATGATGCGCATCGCCTGCGGCAGCACGATGCGGCGCATGGTCTGCAGGCGCGTCATGCCCAGCGCCTGGGCCGCCTCGTGCTGGCCCTGGTCGACCGAGAGGATGCCGGCGCGCACGATCTCCGCCATGTAGGCGGCCTCGTTGAGCCCCAGGCCGAGGAGGGCGGCGACCAGCGGGGTGATCACCGAGTTGGCGCTGAAGTGGAAGAAGGCCGGGCCGGCCGGGATGCCGATGACGATGGTCTTGTACAGCGCGGAGATGTTGTTCCAGAAGAGGATCTGCACCAGCACCGGGGTGCCGCGGAAGAACCAGATGTAGAGCCAGCTCGCCGACCTGAGCAGCGGGTTGGTCGAGAGGCGCACCACCGCCAGCACCGTGCCCAGCGAGACGCCGATCAGCATGGCCAGCGCCGTCAGCACCAGGGTGGCCAGGAGTCCGTTGACGACCCTGGTGCTGGTGAAGTACTGGCCGACGACGTCCCATTCGTAGTTGTGCGTCGTGGCCATGGAGTAGCCGAGCCCGCCCAGGCCGACCGCGACCACCAGGGCCGCCAGCCAGCGCCCGGGATGCCGGACGGGGACGGCCTTGATCGCCTCCGGCCGTCCGGCATCCCCGGGCTGCGCCGCTGCAGGAGGGACGGCGTCCATCCCCGGCAGCGTATCAGCGCGTCAGCGAGTCCGCTCGCTCAGCTGGTGGCACCGTTGATCTGCGGGTTGCTGATGGCGCCGTCGGCGATGCCCCATTTCTGCAGGATGCCGGTGTACGCACCGTCGCTCATCAGCACCTTGAGAGCGTCGAGGATGGGCTTGGCCATGCCGTTGCCCTTGGGGATGGCGATGCCGTACGGCGCGGTGCCGTAGGACTGGCCGCTCACCTTGAACTGGCCGTTCGACTGCTTGACCTGGTAGGCGGCAACCGGCGAGTCGGCCATGCTGACCTCGGCGCGGCCGCTGCTCAGCGCCAGGTTGGTGGCGTTCTGGTCGGGGTAGACCTGAACGTCGACGCCCGGCTTGCCGGCGCTCTTGCACTTGCCGTCCTGCGCGGTGGCGTCGTCCGCCTGGGTGGTGCCCTTCTCCACGGAGACGTGGCGGCCGCAGAGATCGTCCAGCGTGTTGATGGTCGGGCCCCCGCTGGCCTTGACGAAGAACGAGGTGCCGGCGCTGAAGTAGGTGACGAAGTCGACCGTCTTCTCGCGCTCCTTGGTGTCGGTGAACGAGGACATGCCCAGGTCGTACTTGCCCGAGGCCAGGCCGGGGATGATGCTGTCGAAGGTGGCGTTGGTCATGTCGACGCTGAGGCCCATCACCTCGCCCAGGGCCTTGGCCAGGTCGGCGTCCATGCCGATCACCGTCTTGCCGTCGGTGTCGATGAACTCGTTGGGCGCGTAGGTGGCGTCGGCGGCCACGGTGAGGGTGCCCTTCGAAGCGATCGCGCTGGGCACCTCGGAGGCGATCGAGGAATCCTTGGTCACGCCGCTGCTCGACGAGGAGCTGGAGCCCCCGCCGCCGGTGGTGTTGTTCGAGGAGCCGCAGGCGGCCAGCAGGACGAGGGAGAGGAGGGCCGCGCCGCTGAGGGCACGGTGAGCACGGAAGGGGCTGCGCATGAGCCGATGGACCTCCACGGGAGACTGGGTCGTCGGATCGGACTGGCCCGACGATACGTTCGTGCACGCCACACCCGCAATGGGCGGCCCCGCCGCCGCCCTAGAATCGCCCCTCGTGGAGAGCCGACCGTGACCGCCCCGATCCGGCCCGGCAAGATCGTGGCGGTCGGCAAGAACTACCTCGACCACCTCCGCGAGATGGGCGGCTCGGCCCCCGCCGAGGAGCCCATCCTCTTCATGAAGCCGCCCAGCGCGGTGATCGGCCACGGCGAGGCCATCCTGCTGCCGCCGCAGAGCGAGCGCGTCGACTACGAGGGCGAGCTGGTGGCGGTCATCGGCGCGCCGCTGCGGAACGCCACCGCCGACGAGGCGCTGCGCGGCGTGCGCGGCTACTGCTGCGGCAACGACGTCACCGCCCGCGACCTGCAGGCCAAGGACGGCCAGTGGACCCGGGCCAAGGGCTTCGACACCTTCTGCCCGCTCGGCGCCGTGGTCGCCGGGGTGGATCCCTCGGACCTGGAGATCACCACCCGGGTCAACGGCGAGGTCCGCCAGCATGCCCGCACCTCCCAGCTCATCACTCCCGTCGGCGACCTGCTCGCCTTCATCTCGCGGGTGATGACCCTGGAGCCGGGCGACGCGGTGTTCACCGGCACGCCCGCGGGCGTGGGGCCGCTCTCCGAGGGGGACGTCGTCGAGGTCGAGGTGCAGGGCGTGGGGATCCTGCGCAACCCGGTGCGGCGGTCCCCGGCGTGAAGGCGGCGGGCCGGCCCCGCGAATCCGTCCTCTGCGTGCCGCGCACCACGATCTTCCCGGACGGCGCCTGGCACGGCCTGGTGGCCACCGGCCTGGAGCGGGTGCTCCGCACCATCCGGGCCACCGCCGAGTACCGTCCCCGCCACCTGGTCGAGGACGACCCCTCGCAGCAGCAGATCATCCCCTACTGCATCGTCCGCCACGCCGACGACTCCTACCTGCTGACGCATCGCCTGCGCGCCTCCTCCGAGAAGCGCCTGCACCACCTCTACTCGCTGGGCGTGGGCGGCCACGTCAACCCCGGCGACGGCGAGGTGGGCGACGACCCCGTGGTCGGCGGCCTGCGCCGCGAGTGGGCCGAGGAGATCGTCTGCCCGGCGCCCGCGACGGCCCGGCTGGTCGCCCTGCTCAACGACGACACCACCCCGGTCTCCCGGGTCCACCTCGGCCTGGTCTTCCTCGTCGAGCCCGACTCCGGCGCGGCCTCGGTGCGCGAGGTGCGCAAGCTGGAGGGCGAGGTGCTCTCCCTGGAGGCCATGCGCCGCCACTACCTCAACATGGAGTCCTGGTCCCAGCTCGTCTACGACGACCTCGTCGCCGGCGCCCCCGCCCGTGCCGAGCACAGCCCCCTGGTCGTCGAGCTGGCTCCTGCTCCATAGGGGTTTATTCGGTCGGCTTCGGATGCGCGGTGTAGGGCACGACGATGACCACACGCCAGCCGTCCTCGATGCGATACCAGATCCGCTGGCCGCCGCCGATCTCGTGCTGGCGGATGCCGGCGAAGCGGCCGGCAAGCCGGATCCAGCGGTAGCCGTCGACGTACTGCGGGTCGACGCAGAGCTGGTCGTAGGCGCGCTGGCAGGCATTGCGGTGGGATGCGCAGAGGTCGCGCCAGGGCCTTCGCCGCCGCCCGGTCCCGCGCGAAGACGGCCCAGGTGGTGTGCGGCGGATCGCCGTCGAGCGGTCGCGGCGGTGCGTCAGCCGGGAGTGGAGCGCGCGACTCTGACGGCCGGCCACGTACCGCCTCGCCGAGCGCGACCGAACCGCCAGGACGCTCAATCCGCCGCAGCGTCGCCCTCCGGTCGTGGGAGGGCGACGACCTCGTCCCAGTCGACCGGCTTCGAGGCGGGCGCCCCGGCGAGGATGTATTCGACCGTCGAGCGCCAGCGATGCAGGGTCTGCCGGACCGGTTCCGGGTTCTCGAGGTCCCGTGCCAGGTCCGCAGCCGCGCCCAGGTCGTCGAGGAAGTCGCGGAGGTCGTCGTGCGGTACGAGGCGGAGCCAGGCGAGCCGTGGCTCCACCTTCTCGCCGCGGAGCATGGCCTCGCCGTCGGCCACCGCGGCGGCGACGATCCAGGCCGCCTCGGTGAGTGAGCGCAGGCGGTACCACTCGTCGGCGGGCACCATGACCAGCTCCGGGCGGCTTCCCGTCGAGTCGAGCAGCACACCGCCCTCGGCCGCAGCATCGAAGATGCGCGCCCCGCCTCGGTTCAGCTCGGAGACACGGTGGCGGGCGAGCGGCTCGGTGATCACGCCTGCCAGTATACGTCAAAATATACGTATGTGTGGCGCTTCGTGCGGCATTCGCTCTGAGCCCAGTACACTCGATGGCTCCGCCGATCTCTCTTCACAAGGACGACGCACACCCACGCCATGGCCGCTCGCATCCGTTGCCTGGTCTGCCGCGAGTGCGGCACCGAAGTTCCTGTCCAGCCGACCCACGTCTGCGACATGTGCTTCGGCCCCATGGACGTGCGCTACGACTACGACGAGGTGGCCCGGCGGGTGAGCCGTGAGGCCATCGAGAAGGGCCCGGCGAGCATCTGGCGCTACCGGGACCTGCTGCCCGTCGAGTTCGACGACGGCCAGGAGCCGGTGACGCTCGGCGAGGGCTTCACCCCACTGGTGCACGCGCCGAATCTCGGCGAGGAGCTGGGCCTGCGCAACCTCTACCTCAAGAACGACACGATGAACCCGACCAACTCGTTCAAGGACCGGGTGGTCAGTGTGGCCGTGTCGTGGGCGCGCCAGAACGGGTTCGACACCATCGCCTGTGCCAGCACCGGCAACCTGGCCAACGCCGTAGCGGCCTACGCGGCGCGCGCGGGCATGCCCGCCTTCGTCTTCATCCCGTCGAACCTCGAAGAGGCGAAGGTCAGCACCACCGCGGTGTTCCGACCGACGATGGTGCGCATCGACGGCAACTACGACGACGTCAACCGCCTCTGCAGCGAGCTGGTCGACCTCTTCCCCTGGGCCTTCTGCAACATCAACGTGCGGCCCTTCTACAGCGAGGGCAGCAAGACGCTCACCTACGAGACCGCCGAGCAGCTCGGCTGGCGCCTGCCCGACGAGATCGTCATCCCCATCGCCAGCGGCTGCCAGTTCGTCAAGCACAACAAGGCGGCGCGCGAGCTGATCGACCTGGAGCTGGTCGAGGGCACGGTGAGCGGCAGCAACCGCATGCCGCGCTTCACCGGCGCGCAGGCGCTGGGCTGCTCGCCGGTGGCCACCGCCTTCAAGCGTGGCGAGACCCACATCGTTCCGGTCAAGCCTGACACGATCGCCAAGTCCATCGCCATCGGCAATCCCAGCGACGGCTCCTACGTGGTGCAGATCGCCCGCGCCACCGGCGGCGTGGTGGAGAGCGTCACCGAGGAGGAGATCCTCGAGGGCATCGAGCTGCTGGCGCGCACCGAGGGCATCTTCACCGAGACGGCCGGCGGCGTCACCGTGGCCACCCTGGCCAAGCTGGCCCGCGGCGGCCGCTGGCGCGGTGACGAGACCATCGCCGCCTACATCACCGGCCACGGCCTCAAGACCGCCGAGGTGCTCACCGGGCGGTCAAGTCTCGAAGAGCCCATCGCACCCACGGTTCGTGCCTTCCGCGAGCGTTTCGCGCAGCGTCCCGCGGTCGCCGCGCCGCCCTCGAGTGCTGTGCAGGCGGCGGGTTAGCAAGCGAACGCTCCACAGCGGCCGGATCGGCGGTAAGCTCCGCGGACTAGTCGGGGCAGAGGTGACAGCGAGATGCGGCGGGTCTTCGGGTGTAGCGGCCGGCAGAAGCAGCGTCCGCTCGTCGACAAGGTGTCGCCGCCGCGCGGCCCTGTCGCCGGCGGCACCCAGGTGCGGATCACCGGCCGCAACTTCAACGGCGCCAGCGCGGTGCGCTTCGGCACCGCCGACGCCACGTTCCAACTCGTCTCCGACGCGGAGATCGTCGTCCCGTCGCTGCCCCACGGCCCGGTGCCCGGCACGGTCGACGTCGTGGTCACCGCCGCCGGAGAGAGCACTCCGGCCGGCAACGGCTGCTTCGAATACCTCGCCGAGCCGGTGATCACCAGCGTCATCAGCACGGGCGACGGGCGCGTGGTGGGCATTGTCGGCCGCAACCTGGTCGGCATCCAGGCGGTGTACTTCGGCGCCGAGCCGGCCAAGTACTTCAAGGTCCCCGACGAGATCAAGGACGAGATCAACGTCGAGGCCGGCCGCCACCGCGGCAAGGCCGGTCCGACCCAGGTCACCGTGGTGACGCCCGGCGGCGTCTCGGCGCCGGTCACCGTCCGCTTCCCTGCCGACCGCATGCGCACCGTCGTCGTCGCCGTCTCGGTCGCCTACATGCTGGCGCTGATCGCCGGTCTGCTCGTGTACATCAACTGGCCGCCGTTCGGCCAGCACGTTCCCGCCACCTTCGGGCCACTGCCGTTGACGATCCCCTGGTTCGGCGCGGTGGGCGCGGTGCTCCTCTCCGTCTCGGGGCTGGTCGACCACTTCTCCGACTGGGACTCGTCCTATGTCGTCTGGCATCTCGTGCGACCGCTCATCGGCGCGGTGATGGGCTCGATCGGCACGCTGATCATCATCAGCGGCGTGATCGCCTCCACCGGGTCGACGACCCTGTCGAAGGGCGTGGGCCGGGAGATCTTCTACGACACCATCGCCTTTCTCATCGGCTACCGCGAAGAGACCTTCCGGACCCTGATCAAGCGGCTCACCGACGTCGTGTTGGGGCCGGGCGACAAGCAGTCGACGAGCGGCGACGGCGGAAGTTCCGCGCCGGCCCCACCCGCCAAGCCTGCGCCAACCTCTCCGGCCCCGGTTCCCGGCGCATCCCCATCGGGCACCTCGCCCACATCACCGGCGTCGGCCGGACCGGGCGGGGTTGCCAGCCCCTGAGCCGGGGCTCGATCGGTGGTGGGACACCCCGCCCTGCCTGGTTGCGCCACCGGGCCCCGGTATACTCAGGCTTCCTCGCTCAAGGACACGTTCGCGCCCCCGGGGGTGAACGTCTCCCCGAACCGGAGAACCCGCACCCATGGCAGTCACCGTCCGCGTCCCAGGCCCGCTCCGCCGCCTGACCAACGGGAGCTCGGAGGTCGAGGTGGAGGGCGCGACCGTGTCGCAGGCGCTCCAGGACCTCGAGAGCAAGTTCCCGGGCTTCCACGACCGTCTCTACGACGGCTCGGGTAGCCTGCGCCAGTTCATCAACATCTACCTCAACGACAGCGACATCCGCTTCGGCCAGGGCCTCGACACCCCTGTCGGCGAGAACGACGACCTCTCGATCGTCCCCGCCGTCGCCGGCGGCCGCTAGCCGGGAGCGCGGGGCTGTGGCCCGGCGGCGCGTCAAGCTGAGCTTCTCGCCGCAGCTGGTCAGCGAGCCGGTGATCCACATGATGGGCACGCAGTTCCCCGTGGTCACCAACATCCGCCGCGCCGACGTCACCGCCTACGAGGGCTGGGTCGTGCTCGAGGTGGACGGCGACCTCGACGAGATCGACCGCGCCCTGGCCTTCGCGGCCGAGCGTGGCGTGCGCGTCGATCCCGTCGAGGGCGAGCTGGCCACGTGAACCCGGCCGTGCCGGCCGCGGCGGTGGAGGAGGGGACCTCGCGCGTTGCCAGCGCGCCGGCGCCTGCCTGGCTGCCCGACGATCCCCTCGACCTGCTGCCCCACGACGCTGTGGTGGCCGTGGCCATGTCGGGCGGCGTCGACTCCAGCGTCGCCGCGGCGCGCTGCGTGGAGCGCGGACTGCGCGTCATCGGCATCACCCTGGCCATGTGGCCGCGCAGCCGCGAGCTGGAGCGCGACCGCGGCTGCTGCTCCATCGACGCCGTCGAGGACGCCCGCCGCGTCGCCGCGCGCCTGGGCATCCCGCACTACCCGTGGAACCTCGAGGACGAGTTCCACGACACGGTGATCCGCGACTTCGAGGACGAGTACGCCGCCGGCCGCACCCCGAATCCGTGTGTGCGCTGCAACGAGCGGGTCAAGTTCGGCGTGCTGCTCGACCGCGCCCTGGCGCTGGGCGCGACGCACGTGGCCACCGGCCACTACGCGCGCATCGGCGTGCGCGGCGAGACACTGACCCTGCACCGCTCCGTCGACGCGCGCAAGGACCAGGCCTACACGCTGCATCGCCTGTCGCAGAGCGCGCTGCGGCACGCGGTGTTCCCGCTCGGCGCCACGCGCAGCAAGGACGCCGTGCGCGAGCACGCGGCGCGGCTGGGATTGGTGAATGCGGCCAAGCCCGACTCGCAGGAGCTGTGCTTCGTCGACGTCTCGCTGCGCGACGAGCTGCGGCGCCGGCTGCACGGGCGGTTCGCCGTGGGACCGATCGTCTCGGTCGACGGCGCGACGATCGGCGAGCATGACGGGCTGCCGTTCTACACAGTCGGGCAGCGCACGGGCCTGGGCATCGCACCGCGCACACCCGACGCGCGGCCGCTGCACGTCGTGCGACTCGACGCCGAGCACAATGCGGTGGTGGTCGGTCCGCGCGAGGCGCTGCTGCGCACGCGGCTGGTGTCGCATGATGCCTCGTGGGTGACCCCGCAGCCGCCGCGCGCGGGCGCCGCGTGCACCGTGCAGCTGCGCGCGCACGGCGAGGCGCATCGCGCGCGCGTCGTGCAGGCCGGCGCGCACCACCTCGAACTGCTCTTCGACGAGGCGGTGTCGCAGGTGAGCCCCGGACAGTCCGCCGTGCTCTATCGCGACGACGAGGTGATCGGCGGCGGCACCGTGGCGGAGGCTGCGTAGCAACCATGCTCTACACACCGACGCGCGAGGTCATCCTCGGCATCGTCTGCGTGATCCTCGGCTGCATCGTGGCCTCGGCCTCGCTGTACGCGGCGCGGCGCACGCGCAACTGGCTGTTCCTCGTCTGCGCACTCGGTGCCTCGGTGTTCGTCATCGGCATCGTCGGGCAGCGCGTCTTTCCCAGCGAGGATGCGCGGCGGCTGCAGCCGCTCACCGCCTCCCGCTCCACGCCCGGCGCCTGGGAGGCGGGTGTGCAGATCCCGGTGATCGGCGTCAGCGCCACGCCCGTCGCCGTCGGCGGGCTGCTCCTCGCCGTGGTCGGTCTCTCCCTGGTGCTCTTCTTCGAGGCCGTGCCCGATCAGGAGCCGGCGTCGCCGCATCCCCTGCCCCCGCTCGAGGACGGCGAGACCGTCTAGACTCGGCCCGCCATGCCGTACGCCCTCGCCGCCGTCCTGGTCCTCCTCGCCGTCGCCGTGGCGGTTCCCGGTCTGGTCCTCGGCATCGCCGTGGCCGTTGCCGGACGGCCGCACTTCCTCGGCGCGCGCGACCGCGAGCCCAACATCCACGCCTTCCTGATGCTCGTGGTGCTCGCCGTGGTCGCGGTGGCGCTGGCCTTCGTGGTGCCCTTCGCGGTGGCCTTCAGCGGGCTGCCCCACCGGTTCACCGGCGTCGAGGGGCTGTTCCTCGCCGTGCTGGCGCTGCTCGGCCTGGGCTACGCCTGGCGCCGCGGCGTGCTGCGCTGGCAGTAGGCGGGCGCTACCGCCGCAGCCCCAGGTAGCGCGTCGAGATCTCGGCGACGATGCCCTGGATCTCCTCGGCGTCGATCCCGGTGACGAAGTCGCGCAGCACCTGCTCCTGGCGCTCGCCGAGGCGGTCGAGCAGCTCCCAGCCCGCGTCGGTGACGGCCAGGCGCACCTGGCGGCGGTCGTCGCTGTCGCGCCAGTCGCGCACCAGCCCGGCCTGCTCCAGCCCGCGCACCAGCACCGAGACGTGGGCCCGGCTGGCGTCGAGGTAGCGGACCAGCTCGGTCTCGGCCAGACCCGCCTCGCCGGCGCGCGCCGCCATGGCCAGCAGCACGTGGTACTGGGCGGGACTGAGGCCCTCGGCCTGCGCTGCGCCGTCGACCCGGGCCACCGCCTGCCGGAAGAGCATCCGCATCCGGGCACGCTGGACCACGCGGGCCCGCGAGGCCGAGTTGGTTTGCATCGGTGAATCGTTCGCTTTGGTTGACAAATCCGACGGCGCTTGGCGATTGTAGAAGGCGAACCGCTCATCGCAGGAGGCGCAGTGCTCTTGCCGGCAGTCGTGCTGGAGGCCCAACCGGACTACCGGGACCTCGTCTCCGCCATCTGCCGGCGGGTCGGCCTGGAGCCCGAGTGCGTGCGTGACGCGGCGGCGGTGCTGCATCGCGCGGCCGCCCCGGACTGCCACCTCGTCGTCGCCGACGCCGAGCTGCTCGGCGGCACCGCCGGCGTCGCGGCGGTGCGGGCGCACTCGCAGGTGCCGCTCATCGTGCTCGACGGTCCCGGCTCTCCGGAGCGCTTCCTCGAAGCCGGCGCCGACTACCACGTGCCCAAGCCCTTCGCCCCCTCCCTGCTGCGCAGCGTGATGCAGGCCGTGCTGCGCCGGGCCGCCTCGGTGGTGCCCCTGCAGCGCGAGCAGGTGAGCATCGGGCAGGCCGTCTTCGAGCCCGGCCGCCGCCGCCTCAGCGCCGACCACTCGCGGCTCACCCTGCCCGCCCGCGAGGCCGACCTGCTGGAGTTCCTGGCGCTCAACGCCGGCCGGGTGGTCTCGCGCTCGCAGATCATCGAGGGCGCCTGGGGCGGCGAGGCGGAGGCCACCGACGGCGCCGTGGTCAGCGCCGTCTACCGCCTGCGGCGCAAGCTCGAATCCGTCGACGCCGCGGTGCGCATCTCCACCGAGCCCGGCCTGGGCTACCGGCTGTGCGTCGACGGCGAGGTGGTGCCGCGGACGCACAGCCACAACGGAGAGCGGCCACGGGTCCGGTCCTGATCGCCTGCGCCCTGGCGCGCGAGGGCCGGGCGGTGCGGCGGGTGCTGCGGCGCCTGCCCGAGGCGGCGGGCCGTGTCGAGGTGGTCGTGACCGGCATGGGCCTGCGTGCCGCCGCATCGGCCGCTTCCGAGTGGGCACCGCGGGCGCGCGCGGTGGTGGTCTGCGGGGTCGCCGGCGGCACCGGCGGCGTGGCGCGTCGGGGCGACGTGGTGGTGGCCTCGCGGCTGGTCGACGGTGCCGGTGCGGAGCTGCCCGCGCTGGTGGGCGCCGAGGTGGCGGGCGGGATGGCCGCGACGGTGGCCAGCGTGGGCGAGGTGCGGGACGAGCCGGCCGCCCGTGCCGGGCTGCTGGCGCTCGGTGCCGCGGCCGTGGAAACCGAGGCGGCGGGCTGGGCTCCCGCCTGCGCTGCGGCCGGCGTGCCGTTGGTGGTGATTCGCGGCGTGCTCGACACGCCGGAGCAGCCGCTCGGCGCCGCCGCGGGGCTGGTGGCCATGGGCGCCAAGGGCCCTGGCGCCACGGCGCTGGCGCGGCTGGCCGTACGCCCCGCCGCCTGGCCGGCCCTGCTGCGCCTCGGGCGCCAGGCCGGGGAGGTGGAGCGGGCCGCGGCGGAGGTTGCCGTCCGCGCGGCGATCGCGCTGGCCGGACGCTGAGCGGCCGCGGCGGCGGCCACGGCTGCGCGGCGCCCGACGCAGCCCTCAGGACGCCTTGCGGCGGTGGCCGGAACAGCGCCATGCCCGACGCCGCTGCTCCAGACCCTACCCCGCCGCGGCGACGGCCACCGGCGCTGCGCTGCTCGGCGCCGAATCCTGCAGCGAGGCCAGGCTCTCCACGGCGGCGGCGCCGCTTCGGGCGGCGCTCTCCATGGTGATCGGCCAGCCGGTGGCGGTCCAGGCGCCGGCGATGGCCAGGCCAGCCACGGGCGTGCGCGGGCCGGGGCGGAGCGCGGCGGTGCCGGGGCGCAGCGCGGCGGTGGCCTCGCGTTCGCGGGTGACACGCCAGCCGAGCAGGGTGGCGGAGCGCGAGGCGGGCTGGGCGCGGTGGAGGTGGGGGAGGAGGCGGTCGCGCACCGCCTCGGCGGGCAGGTCGGCGAGCTCGGTGGCGGCGCTCAGCGAGCAGACCACGGTCTCGCCGGGGCCGGGCTCGCCGTGCAGGCGGGAGCGGCTGAAGAGCCACTGCAGTGGGCTGTCCCAGACGGCCAGGTAGGTGGCCTCGAGGACCGGACGGTCGAAGCGGAGCTGCAGGTTGAGGATGGGGGAGGTGGTGAGGCGCTGGAAGGAAGCGATCGACGGGTCCGCCGCCACCTCCGGCACGACGCGTGCCAGGAGCGATGCCGGACCCGCGACGATCACTCGCGGCGCCCGGATCTCCGCGCCCGACGCGGTGCGTACGCCGGCGGCGCGATCGCCGTCGACGAGCACCGTGTCGACCGCCTCGCCGAGCAGCAGCGCTCCGCCGCGCGCGGCGAGCAGGTCGCCCGCGGGTTCGAGCAGGCGGCTGAGTCCCGCCGCTGGGACTCCGACCGCGGCGGCGCCGCTGCGCAGGAAGCCCTCGCGCACCACGAAAGCGCCGACGGCTGCGCTCAGCTCCGAGGCGGGCAGGTTGCAGGTGGCCACGGTGAGCAGGTCCCACAGCGCACGTCGCCGCGTCCCCCGCGCCGCGGCGCCGAGCCATTCGGTGAAGGCGACGCCGTCGATGGCGTCGAGGGAGCGCAGCGCGCTCAGCCGTGCCGCCGCGAGGCCCACCGCGGCACGGTCGGCGGCGCCCAGCCAGGGGAAGGTGGCCAGCGAGGGCAGCAGGTGCAGCGGCGAGGGCAGGCGCACCTCGCGCAGCCGGGCGCGGCGGCCGGACTCGTCGACGACTATCACGTCGAGGCGCGGCTGCAGCGGGGCCAGGTGTTCGGTGCCGAGGCGGCGCAGCAGGCCGCGGTACTGCGTGCAGCAGGCCATGAGCACGTGCTGGCCGCAGTCCATCTCGCCGCCGAGGCGCTCGTCGGCGAAGGAGCGGGCCATGCCGCCGAGCACGCGGCCGCGTTCCAGCAGCACCGTGCGCCAGCCGCGGTCGCTCGCCGCCACCGCGGCGGCGACACCGGCGACGCCGCCGCCGACCACGATGCAGTCAGCCGTGGCAGGAACTCGGCCGGCGCTCGGCGTGTCGCCGTCGGGGTGGTGGACGCCGGTCGCGTCGGAGTCCTCGACGCCGAGGCCGTCACCGTCGACGGCGGCGGAGACCGCCGGGCTGATGTCCATTCGCGCGCCGTCCCGTCTGGCCGCTTCAGCCGCGCAGGCCGTGCACGGTGGCGCGCAGGGCGACGCCCGCCTTCTCCGCGCCCGAGAGGCGCACGCGCGGTCCGCTCACCGGGTAGCCGCGCTCGCGCAGGCGCAGCAGCAGGTCGTGGTAGAGCCGGGCGATGCCGGCCAGGCAGGGACGGCTGGCGGGAGGCACCAGCGGCAGCAATTCCTCGCCCGCGGCGAAGGCGCGCTCGGCACGCTTGCCCTGCATAGCCAGGAACCCAGCGGCCGCTGACGAGGCGTCGCGCGGATCGTGGGCGAGCAGGTCCGTCTCGGAGAGACCGGCCGCCGACAGCTCGTCGAGGGGCAGGTAGAAGCGTCCAGTCTGCCAGTCCTCGGCGACGTCGCGCAGGATGTTGGTGAGCTGCAGGGCGAAGCCCAGCTCGCCGGCCAGCTCGTCGGCGCGCGGGTCGGTGGCGCCGAAGATGCGCACGCACATCTGCCCGACCACGCCGGCCACCGCGTGGCAGTAGGCGCGCAGCTCGGCCAGGTCGCGGTTGCGCCGCGGGGTGACGTCCATGGCCACGCCGTCGACCAGTGTCTCCAGCATCGCGCGCGGGATGGAGTGGCGCACCACCGCGTCGGCCAGCGCCGCCAGCCGCGGCGTGCCGGGCCGCCCCTCGTACACCGAGCGCAGCGAGGCGCGATGCGCCTCCAGGCGACGCAGCTTGTCGGCGGGCGAGAGCGCGGTGTCGTCGGCGACGTCGTCGACGGCGCGCGAGAAGGCGTAGACGGCGTGGATGGCGTGCCGCCGTCGCGGCGGCAGCAGCAGGAAGGCGTAGTAGAAGGTGCGCGCCTCGGTGCGGGCGATGCGCGCGCACTCGCGCGAGCCCTCCTCGCGCAATTGTCGCTGCATGGTGGCGGCGTCGCGGTCGAGCACCGCGGTGGCGCGGCTCACGGTCGCAGGCTCCGCGGCACTGCGCGCGGTGCGATCGCGCTGCGCAGTGCGCTGACCACGGCGGTGGCGCGGCCGCGCGTGCCCGCCGACGGTCGCGCGTGCAGCACCGTGGTGCCCGCGCGCTCCACCGCGTCGCAGGCCGCCGCACCGTGCGCGGCGAAACCCGCGATCTCCACGCGCAGCCGCCCGTGCAGGTCGGCGGCCAGCGGCCAGCCCTCGCGCAGCCGCCATCGCGCCGCGTCGATGCACTCGGCCAGCATGGCGCCGAATCCCGGCGGAGCCACGCCGCGCGCGAGGTCGTCGATGCCGACAGCGTGACGCGCCAACACGTCGCGCGGGACGTAGCAGCGCCCGCGCGCCGCGTCCTCGTGCAGGTCCTGCCAGTGGTTGGCGTACTGCAAGCCGGCGCAGACCAGCGAGGACAGCGCCAGCCGCCGCGGCGTGGCCGCGTTCTCCAAACGCAGCACCATCTCGCCGACCGGCGCCGCGCTCAGCGCGCAGTACGCGTCCAGTTCCTGCCACGACGCGTACGAGGCCACGCCCTGGTCCTGCCGGTTGGCGTCGAGCAGCCTGGCGAAGGGTTCGACCGGCATGCCCGCCGCGAACACCGGCTGCAGCGCCACGAACACCGGGTGCGCCGCCGTGCCGCGCACCGCCGCGTGCAGCTCGCGCTCCGCGGCGTCGAGTGCCGCCAGGCGATCACCGCGGAACTCGTCGCCGAGGTCGTCGACGAGCCGGCAGAAGCCGTACACGGCGAGCCGCCCGCTGCGCACCCGCGGGGGGCAGAGGAAGGCGAGCGGGAAGTTCTCGCGCCGCCGCGCCACGCCGAGGCCGGCGACGGTGGCGGCGTCGAGGGTCTCCGGTGCTGCCGCGGTGCTCACGCCAGTCTCACACCACCTGCCAGCGCAGCATGGCGAAGAGGTCGCGGATCGACTTGCTCGCCTCCACCGCGGCCGCGGGCTCGAAGCTGCTGTGCATCATGCAGTGCTCGCAGCGCTCGTCCTTGCCGGGACCGTAGTCCTCGAAGCGGGTCTTGGTGAGCAGGTCCTGGCAGGACTCGTGGACGGCGTCGGTGATCAGGTAGCAGGGTCCCTTCCAGCCGTACGGGTTGCGCGTCACCGTGCCCCAGGCGTGGCAGGTGAGGTCGCGCTCGCCGCGCAGGAACTGGCGGTAGATCGGCGAGGTGAGCACCGGGTACTGGGTGTCGAAGGACTGGATGGCGCGGAACTTGGCGATGATCTCGTCGCGGGTCATCACCACCGACTTGTCGATGTCCTCGTAGCCGAAGGCCGGCGCCAGCAGCACGCCGTCGATGCCGATCGAGGTGAGCAGCTCCAGCAGGGTGCGGATCTCCTCGATGTCGGTCTCACGGTAGATGGTGGTGTTGGTGGTGACCCGGTGCCCGGCCGCCTTGGCCACCCGGATGGCGCGGATGGCCGTCTCGAAGACGCCCTCGCGCGCGCAGATGTGGTCGTGCGTCTTCTCCATGCCGTCGACGTGCACGGCGAAGGACAGGTGCACGTCGGGCGCGCGCCGCTGCGAGAACTGCTCCAGCCGCAGCGCGTTGGTGCAGAGGATGATGTGCTTGCCCATCGCGATCAGCCCGTCGACGACCTCGTCGATGTGCCGGTAGATGAGCGGCTCGCCGCCGCAGATGGAGACCACCGGCGCGCCCGACTCGCGGGCCGCGTCGAGGCACTGCTGCCCGGTCAGCTCGGTGGAGTTGTTCTCGTACTCGAGGATCTTGCCGCAGCCGATGCAGGCCAGGTTGCAGGCCAGCGTGGGTTCGAGCATCAGCACCATGGGTGCGTGGGCGTTGTGCGCGACCTGCTGCCTGGCCGTGTACACCGCGGTGTCGAGCGTCATCTTGAGGGGAAAGCGCACCGGGGTCAGGCCTCCTCAACGGGTGCGAGGGTGACCGCACCTTTGGACACGAGCTTCATGGGCACGCCGTGCGCCTTGCGGGCGCCGACCGCGGGACGCATGGCGCGGTAGCGGCCCAGCGCCGCCGCGGGGAAGTAGGCGGCGTAGCCGTGGTAGCGCAGGTAGAAGTCACGGGGGAAGCCGGTGCCGGTGTAGCGCGAGTCGCGCCACAGCCCGTCCTCGCCCTGCTGCTCCATGAGCCAGCGCGCCGCCCGCGCCGCCGCGCCGCTGCGCGCCTCGCCCGCCGAGCAGAGCCCCTGCAGGCCCCAGGCAGTCTGCGACGGCGTGGCGTCGCCGCGGCCGCGCAGCGAAGGGTCGTCGTAGGTGGCGCAATCCTCGCCGAATGAGCCGTCCTCGTTCTGCACCGAGAGCAGCCAGTCGAGTCCCGACTGCACCGCGGGATGGGTGCGGTGCAACCCGCCTGCCACCAATCCCGGGATGGCCGCCGCCGTGCCGTACACGTAGTTGACGCCCCAGCGTCCGAACCAGGCGCCGTCGGCATCCTGGTCACGCAGCAGCCAGCGCACCATGCGCTGCACCGGCGCATAGGCACCAGCCAGGCCCCAGGCCGCGCAGGCTTCGACGACATGCGCGGTGACGTCGGCGGAGGGCGGATCGGTCACCGCGCCGAAGTCGCAGAAGGGGATGCGGCCGACGAGCTTGCCGGTGTTGTCGGCGTCGAAGGCGCCCAGGCCGCCGTCGCGTGACTGCATGCCCACCATCCAGCGCAGCCCGCGCCGCACTGCATCGAGCCCCGCGGCCGGCAGCTCGACGCGCTGCAGCGCGAGCAGCACGATGGCGGTGTCGTCGACGTCGGGATAGAGCTGGTTGTCGTACTCGAAGGGCCAGCCTCCCGCGGGCAGTCTGCGCCGTACCGCCGCCCAGTCGCCGACCGCGGTGCACTCGCGCTCCAGCAGCCACGACGCCGCGCGCACCAGCGCGGGATGGTCGCGCGGCAGCCCGAGGTCACTCAATGCCAGCATGGCCAGCCCGGTGTCCCACACCGGCGACAGGCACGCCTGCACCTCGCACGTCGTCTCGTCTTCGAGGATGAAGCCCTCGAATGCGTTCCAGGCGCGGTCCAAGGCAGGATTGCCGTTGCGGTAGCCGAGCGCGTGCAGGGCCAGGCACTGGTAGGCCATGGGCGGCTGGATGCCGCCGATGCCGCCGTCCGCCTCCTGGTGCTCGAGGATCCAGGCCTCGGCCGCGCGCAGGGCTCGGGCACGTCCCGGCTGCCACGGCGAACGGCGATAGGCATGCAGCGCCTTGTCGAGGCCGCGGAACCCGGTGGCCACCACGCCGCTCGGCGCCTTGCGCCGCGCATCAGCAGGCTTGGAACCGTCGGGCAATTCGTGCGCGCCGAGCACGATCGCCGCCGTCGCCGGGCGCAGGGTGAGCACCACCGTCAGCGGCACGATGGTGGCCCGCGCCCAGGAGGCGAAGCGCGGCAGCGAGAGCGGCACCCGGGTGGGCAGGAGGAGGATCTCCGGCGGCAGCTCGGGCAGCGGCTCCCAGGGATGCAGCCCGCAGCAGGCCAGCCACATGCGGGTGAACACCCGGGTCGCCGCCACCCCGCCGAGCGCCGAGATGCGGTCACGAGCGGCAGAAACAGCCGGGTGGTCGGCGGCCAGCCCCGCGGCGCGCAGGGCCACGTACGCCTCGACGGTGCAGTCCGCGTCGGAGGGCCCGCCGGCGTACACCGGCCAGCCGCCGTCGGACTGCTGCTCGCCGAGGATGCGGGCCACGATGCGCCGCTCGCGCGCCTCGTCGAAGCGCCCCAGGATGCGGCCGAGCATGACGTACTCGGCCTCCATGCAGACGTTGGTCTCCAGCCGGTACGACCAGTGCCCGTCGGCGCGCTGCTGCGCCAGCAACCCCGCGACCGCCCGCTCGCAGGCGGCGTCGAGCAGCGCGTCCTCCGGCGCCGTCGACCCCGCGCGCGTCGGCCGCGGGATGACCGGCTGCGCGGCGCGCTGCACAGCAGAGATGACCGGCGCTGCGACGACCGTCTCCTGCGCCGTCATGCCTGCCGCCCCGCCAGCGAGGCCACCAGCGCCACCACCGCGGTGCCCGCCTCGCCCGCCGGCAGCGCCGCATCCTGGCAGCGCTGCAGGCGCTCGAGGTAGCCCGCCTCGGCCAGCGTCACCCGCTGCCGCGCGTCACAGGCGTCGAGCCGCTCCAGCAGCAGGTCGACGCCCGACGTGTGATCGGCCAGCCCACGCCGCAACGCCTCCGCCTCCTCGCCGCCCGCCTCCAGCGCGCAGGCCACCGGCAGCGAGGCCTTGCGCCGGGCCAGGTCGCTGCCCGCCGGCTTGCCGGTGACCCGGGGGTCGCCCCAGACGCCGAGCACGTCGTCGCGCGCCTGGAAGGCCAGCCCCAGCGACTCGCCGAGGTCCCAGTAGCGTTCCACCACCTCGTCTCCCGCCCCCGCCGACGCGGCGCCCGCGGCCGCCGCGGCAGCGAACAGCGCGCCGGTCTTGCGCAGCGCCAGCCGCTCCCACTGCTCGACGGTCGGCGCCACCGCGCCCTCCGCGCACAGGTCCAGGTGCTGCCCTTCGATCATCGACATGGTGGCGCCGTGCACCAGCCCCGCCGTCCAGGCGCCCGCCCGCCAGGCCGTGGCGCAGGCCAGCGCGTGCAGCGCGTCGCCCGCGTTCAGGGCCAGCGACATGCCCGCCGCCGCCCAGAGCGAGGGCCGCCCGCGGCGCTCGCCGTCGCCGTCGACGATGTCGTCGTGCACCAGCGAGAAGGCGTGCACGCACTCCAGCGCCAGCGCGGCGTGCAGCGCGTCCTCGGGCTCGCCGCCCTCGGCCTCGCAGGCGAGCAGGCAGAGCAGCGGGCGCACCCGCTTGCCGCCGGTGCGCGCCGGCCGCCCCTCCAGGTCGGTGACGCCGAGCGCCTCGCCGCAGAGCGCGCGCATGGGCTCGGGCACGTCGGCCACCAGCGCGGCCAGGCCCTGCTCGACCACGCCGCGCAGCCGTCCCGGGTCCGCGTGCGCACCGGTTTGCGAAACCAGCAGTGTTGCTGCCATGTCGTTCAAAAACTCCTGCACACGGTCTCGACGTCGTCGACCAGCCAGTCGGGTGTCGAGGTGCCGCTGGTGATGCCGACCCTCTGGCCGGGCGCGAACCACTCGGCGCGCACCTCGCCGGCGGTCTCGACGTGGTGGGTGGGCCGCCGCGCCGCGCAGTGGGCGACCAGCGCGTTGGTGTTGGCGCTGCCCCGGCCGCCGACCACGACGATGACGTCGACCTTGTCGGCCAGCTCCGCCGCTGCGCGCTGGCGCAGGGTGACCACCGGGCAGCGGGTGTCGTGCACCTCGACGGAGGCGGCGCCGCGGCGCAGCTCGTCGAGGATGGGCGGCAGCTCGGCCGCCGGGAAGGTGCTCTGCACCACCACCCCGAGGTCCTGCCCCGGCGGCACCGCCGCGGCGCTCTCCACGTCGTGCACCACCGTGCCGCCGCCGGACCAGCCGATCACGCCGCGCACCTCGGGATGCCTCCCGTGGCCGACGACCACGAGAGAACGCCCCGAGGCCGCCACCGCCTGCCCCGCCTCCTGGACCCGGCGGACCAGGGGACAGGTGGTGTCGACGACGTCGAGGCCGCGTTCGCGTGCGGCGGCGAAGGTCTCCGGCGGCGCCCCGTGCGCCGTGATGACCAGCCGGCCGCCCGGCTCGGGCGCCGACGGGTCGGGGTCGAGGAACAGCCCGCGCTCGGCGAGCCGTCCCATGGCCTGGGGGTTGTGGACCACGTGGCCGATGGCGGTCACCCGCCGCCCGTCGTCGGCGTCGAGGATCTGCTCGACGGTGCCGAGCGCGTCGCGGACGCCGAAGCAGGGCCCGATCTGGCGCGCGCGGATGGTCTCCAACGACGCCGCCTCCTGCCTGATCGTTTGGTAGTACGAACGATCTGGAGTGTGGGGCGGGGGGCTGGCGCCGGCCGTCAGGCGCGTGGCGTGCGGGATGACAGGGATGTCATGCCCGGCGGGGGCCCGGCCGGCCCGGTTGCCGGGCGGTGGTGCGGACTACAATTCCGCCCCATGTCTGGCGCCAGCGCACTCCGCACCCCGGCACGCCCGTCGTGCAATCAGCGAGAGAGCGCGCGGATGGACGCCGTCGGGCGGGGGACGCGGGGGGCGTGACGGTCAACGGAATCGGCTACTGGGTCTTCGCCGCCCTGGCGGTGATGGCGGCCGTCGCCGTGGTCGCCTCACCCTCGCTGCACCGCGCCGCCTTCGCGCTGGCCGGCCTGGGCGGCGCGGTGGGGTTCCTCTTCGTGGTGCTCGGCAACGAGCTGCTCTTCGCCTTCGAGGTGCTCGTCTACGGCCTGGCCGTGCCGGCACTGATCTGGGTCGCCCTCGACCTGGCCGGCGCCCGCGTCCGCCGCGAGGACCGTCGCGCGGGCGACCACACCGGCTGGTGGCCCTTCGCCCTGGCCGCCGCCTGCGGCCTGGGCGCGCTGCTGCTCGGCGTCTTCGCGGTGAGCTCGGGGAGCTGGACCACCGGCTCGCCGGCCGGCGACGAGAGCACCACCCGGCAGATGGGCGAGCTCATCTTCAAGACGTACGCGCTGCCCTTCGCGGTCAGCGCCGTGCTCCTGCTCACCGCCCTGGTCGGCGCTGTGGTCACCGGCCGCCGCGACGACCTCGAGGAGGAGCTGGAGGCCGCCGAGGAGGCCCGCCGCCGCCGCGAGGATCGGATGCGCCGCCGCCGCGAGGACCGCGAGCGCGCCCGCCGTGCCCAGCGCCCTGCCGCGGTCGGCGCCGCCGACGGCGACCCGGAGGTCGAGCCGTGAACGTCGGCGTCAACCACTTCGTCGCCCTCAGCGGCGTGCTCTTCGCCATCGGCGGCTTCGGCGTGGTGGCCCGGCGCAACCTCATCGGGGTGCTCATGTCGGCGCAGGTCATGCTCAGCGCCGGCGTGCTCGCCCTGGGCGCCTTCGCCCGCTTCGGCTACCGCGGCACGCATCCCCTGGGCGGCGGCGCCTTCGCCCTCTTCGCGGTGGTCAGCGGGCTGGCCGAGGTGGCCGTCGGCGCCTCGCTGCTGCTGCTCCTGCACCGTCGCCGCGACACGCTGCAGGCCGACGACCTCGACGACCTCAGGGGATAGGGGAGAGGCATGTACAACCTGGCCTGGGCGGTCATCCTCCTGCCTCTCGGCGGCTTCCTCTTCGCCTTCCTGCCCGAGTCGCCCAAGCGCGCCGCGCAGGTCTGCGTCACCTTCACCGGCTTCGCCTTCGTCGTCTCCCTGGTGCTGCTCGGCTACCGGCTGGGGCACATCCACGCCAATCCCTATCTGTCCAACCTCACCTTCTGGACCTTCGATCCCGGCCAGCGGGTCCAGGGCACCTTCATCAGCGACTACCACCTGCAGATCGGGGTGCTCGTCGACTCGCTGAGCGTGGTGATGCTGTCGGTGGTCAGCCTGGTCAGCCTGCTGGTGCAGGTCTACGCCACCGGCTTCCTGCGCCGCGACGACGGCTACACCCGCCACTTCACCGCGCTGGCGCTGGCCACCTTCGCCATGCTGGCCCTGGTGGCGAGCACCAACCTCTTCGACCTCTGGATCTTCTGGGAGGTGCTCGGCGCCATCTTCTACGTGCTGGTCGGCCACTGGTGGCAGCGGCCCGAGGCCGCCGCCGCGGCCCGGCGCATGTTCCTGATCACCCGCATCGGCGACCTCGGCCTACTCGGCGCGCTCGTCTTCATCTGGGCCAAGCTGAGCGCCTACACCGCCGCGCTGCCCTTCGCCGCCGGCCAGCCGGTCAACGATCCCTACGGCTGGTTCACCGAGCAGAAGGCCTGGCCGGCGCTGCTGGCCGGCAAGGTGCACGGCAGCGGTCCGCGCACGCTGATCGCCGTTGCCCTGCTGGTGCTGCTCGCCGCGGTGGCCAAGTCGGCGCTGCTGCCGCTGCACACCTGGCTGCGCGGCGTCTTCGAGGAGGCGCCCGCGCCGGTCACCGCGCTGCTCTCCACGGTGACGCTGACCGCCGCCGGCGCCTTCCTGGTGGCGCGCATGTACCCGCTCTTCCAGGCGGCGCCGCACATGCTCACGGTGATGGCGCTGTTCGGCGCCGCCACCGCGGTGGTGGGCGCGCTGGTAGCCCTGGCGCAGCGCGACATCGCCCGCATCCTGAGCTGGTCGACGGTGTCGCACCTGGGGCTGGTGTTCGTCGCCCTGGGCGTGGGCGCCTACAGCGCGGCCATGTTCCAGCTCATCGCCCACGCTTGGTTCAAGGCCGTGCTGGTGCTCGCCGCCGCTTCGCTGGTGGCCGCCTACCGCACCACCGACAGCCACGAGATCAGCGGCGCCTGGTCGCGGATGCGCACCACCTCGCTGGGCCTGCTGGCCGGCGCTGCCGGCTCCGCCGGCGTGGTGCTGCTCGCCGGGTTCTGGTCGGTCTCGGCAGTAACCGGTGGGGTGATCGACAACGGCGGCCGGCTCGGCGGCGTTCCCCGCGCGCTGGTGTTGATCGCCGTGATCGCAACCATGCTGGCCGGCGCCGTGTACCCCATGCGCATGTTCTTCCGCGTCGCCCTCGGCGAGCTGCCCAAGCGGCGCGGCTTCCAGCCCCAGCGCGTGCGCGAGCCCGGCGGCCGCATGACCGGACCGATCGCCATCCTGGCGGTGCTGACCGTGGTGGGCGGCTTCATGGGCCTGCCCAGGGTTCGGGCCAGCTTCTTCAATTTCGTCTACGCCGGCACGGCGCCGCAGAGCCAGGACGGCCTGCTCGCCGGGCTGGCCGTCACCGCGGTGGCGGGCCTGCTCGGCCTCGCCGTGGCCTGGATGCTGCACACCCGGCAGCTCAGGGCGCCGCACCTGGGCAGGGTGGGCGCGGCCTTCGCCCACGAGCTGCGCATCGACGAGGCCTACACCTGGGCCGTCGAGCGCGCACTGGTGCGGACGGCGCCGCTGGTCGGCCGCGTCGACCACGAGGCCGAGCACCGCGTCTTCGACCCGGTCGGCGGCGGCGTGGTGGCGGCGGCCGAGGCGGGGCGCGGCTGGCAGATCGGCCGCGTCGACGCGGTCACGCTGTCGGCCGTTGCCGGCGTGGCGGTCGTCGCCGGCGCGGTGGTGCTCGGTGCCACGGGCCACCTGCCCTGGCTGGGAGGGACGCGATGAGCCAGCTGCTGCACGTCGCCCACGCGCTGCTGGCGCAGACGACGCCGGTCAACCCGATCAGCCCGATCAGCCCGACGTCGCCCACCAGCCCGACCAGCCCCACCACCGCGACGCCCGCCAGCGAGTTCCCCACCGTCCTGCTCACCGCGCTGGTGTTCAGCTCGCTCGCCTGCGCGCTGGTCATCCTCTTCATGCCCGAGCGCACCAAGGACCAGCGCGGCCGCATCCGCATCATGGGCCTGGTCGGCTCCGTGGTGCCGCTGCTCTTCGCCCTGGGCGGGCTCAACTTCCAGGTCTCGCAGGAGTTCAGCGGCGGCACCATCTCCTTCGAGGAGAAGCACCCCTGGATCACCTCCTTCCCGGTGCACGCCGACTACCACCTCGGCGTCGACGGCGTCTCGCTGCCGCTGCTGATGCTCAGCACCATCCTCTTCACCGTGGCGGTGCTGGCGGCCTGGCGCAACGAGGTGCGACCGCGACTCTTCTACGTGCTGCTGCTGGTCATGGAGACCGGCGTCAACGGCACCTTCAGCTCCCTCGACTACCTGCTCTTCCTGATGTTCTGGGCCATGGAGCTGGTGCCCACCTACCTGCTCATCGCCGTCTGGGGCGGGCAGGGGAGGGCGCGCGCCGCACAGCGCTACCTGGTCTACGGCCTGGTCTCGACGGCGCTGCTCATCTCCTCGTTCCTGCTGCTCGCCTACAAGTCGCAGTCGGGCTCCTTCGACTTCGACCTGACCAACACGGTGAACCTGACCAAGGGCATCTCCTACGCGGGCTTCTGGCTGGCCTTCACCGCCTTCGCCATCCGGCTGCCGGTGGTGCCGCTGCACACCTGGATGCCCGAGGTCACCGCCGAGGCCAGCCCGCCGGTGTCGATGCTGGTCAACGGCGTGGTGCTCAAGATCGGCGCCTACGGGCTGATCCGCATCTGCCTGACCGCCTTCCCCGTCGGGGCCAGCCGCTTCTCGCTGGTGTTGGCCGTCCTCGCCGCCGCCGGCGCGGTCTGGGGCGCGGTCGGCGCCGTGGGCCAGCACGACGTGCGGCGGCTGCTCGCCTACTGCAGCCTGGGCAGCATGTCGGTGGTGCTGCTGGCCGCCTCGTCGGGACAGTCGGTGGCGCTCGACGGCGCCATCCTGATGATGCTGGCCCACGGCTTCGGCGTCGGGTTGTTGCTGCTCCTGGCCGGAACCCTGGAGGAGCGCACCCGCATCCGCGACATCCGCCGCCTCGGCGGCCTGGCCTGGCAGATGCCGCGGCTCACCGCGCTCTGGGTGGTCGGCGGCCTCACCGTGATGGGCGTGCCGCTCTTCGCCGGCGCCGCCGCCGAGCTGATGGTCTTCACCGGCGCCTTCCCCGCGCACCGCTGGATGACCGTCATCGTGATGCTCTGCACCGCGATCACCACCGGCTACATCCTCTGGACGCTGCAGCGCCTCTTCTTCGGACCCGCGCGCGAGACCTTCGCGCGGATCAAGGATGCCAGCACCCTGGAGCTGTTCTACCTGGTGCCGGTGGCCGTCTTCGCGCTGGCGCTGGGACTCTTCCCCGGGCGCCTGATGCCGATCATCAACAACGGCGTGCTCAGCATCGCGGCGCGGATCAACGGAGGCTGAGCCGGAACATGCACGCGCTGCACCACGCCCTGCTCGCCGCCACCGTCAAGCCGGTCTCGCCGAGCCCCTCGCCGCCGACGGCGTTCACCCCGCTGGTCGACCTGCTGCCCGAGGCCATGCTGCTGCTCGGCGCGCTGGCCTGCCTGGTCCTCGCCGCGCTGCGCCGGCGCGCCGGCATCCGCACCTACCAGGTGATCAGCGGCCTGGCCCTGGTCGCCGCCGCGGGCTGCAACTTCGCCTACCTGCGCGGCCTGCCCACCTCGTCCGCCAACCCCGGCTACATTGCTTACGGCAACGGGCTGGTGGTCGACCGGTTCACGCTGTTCCTGACCGCAACTCTCTGCGCCTTCGCCCTCTTCACGGTGCTGATGGGCACGGTGCTGTCCGAGCGCATCCGCACCCACCTCGGCGAGTACCACGCCTTCCTGCTGCTGGCCACCCTGGCCGGGGTGCTGCTGGTCAGCACCCGCGAGATGGTCAGCGCCTGGGTGGCCATCGAGCTGCTCGGCATCTCCCTGGTGCTGCTCACCGGCACGGTGAAGACGGCACGCCGCGGCGGCGAGGCGGCGCTCAAGCAGTTCGTCGCCGGCATCGTCTCCAGCGCCGTGCTGCTCTACGGCCTGGCCCTGCTCTACGGCCTGGGCGGCAGCACCGACCTGGTCGTGGTCGCCCACGGCGCCACCCACGCCGGCCCTGCCCTGCAGCTGGCCATGGCCCTGACCCTGCTCGGCCTGCTCGGCAAGGTCGGGGTGGTGCCCTTCCAGCGGCTGCTGCCCGACGTCTTCCAGGGCGCGCCCGCGCCGGTCATCGGCTTCGCCGGCACCGTGGCCGTCACCGCGGTGCTGGGGCTCTTCATGCGCGTCGCCGTCACCGCCTTCCCCGCCGTGCAGGGCAGCTGGCCGGCCCTGGTCGCCCTGGTGGCGGCGCTGACCATGCTCTACGGCAGCCTGCTGGCCCTGCGCCAGCAGAGCGTGCGCCGCCTGCTCGGCCACCTGCTGCTGGCCCAGGTCGGCGTGCTGCTGATGGGCTTCCTGGGCTGGCGGCACGAGAACGGCGGCATCGCCGTGGTCATGGTCGGCCTGGCCTCCGGCGGCTTCGCCGTGCTGGCCGCGGCCGCGGTCATCACCCTGGTCGAGGCTTCCGGCAGCAGCGACCGCGTCGACTCGTACCGTGGCCTCAGCCGCCGCTCCCCCGGCGCAGCCGCCGCGCTCAGCGTAGCCCTGCTCTCCCTGGCCGGCGTGCCCCCCGCGATCGGCTTCTTCAGCCGCCTCCTCGCCATGGAGTCGGCGGTGCTGGCCGGCTACGCCTGGCTGCTGGTGCTGGCCCTGGCCTCGACGGTGGTCGGCGCGCTGGCGGCGCTGCGCCTGGTCCGCGTCATGTTCACCGCCGAGCCCGACGCCGACGCCCTGCCCCTGGAGGCGCCCTTCGCCGGGCGGCTCACCCTGGCGGTCTGCGGCGTCGCCGTGGTGGCCCTGGCCGCCGCCGTGCAGCCCCTGCTGTCGCTGGCCGGCGGAGGCGCGAGCGCCGTCGTCATCCGCTGATGGCCGGTCCTCCCGCGGCCCCGAGCCCGCCCGGCGACGGCGGAACCCCGCTCGGGCCGCTCGGCCTGCCCCGGCCGCCGCTCTGGCCGCACGGCCAGCTCGGCCGCCTGCTCGGCCTCTTCGCCGTGGCGGTGGCGGCCACCGTGCTCAGCTTCGCCCTCGTCTCCCGCATCGGTCACGCCCTGCTGCCCGGCGGCGCGCCGGCGCCGCAGATCAGGCTGACCGGCGCCGACGGCCAGAGATACGACGTGCTCGCCGCCGCTCAGGGCCACCCCGTGGTGCTGGAGTTCTTCGAGACCACCTGCGAGATCTGCCAGCGCGAGGTCAAGCCCATGTGCGACGTGCGCCGCAAGCACCCCGGTGCCGTCTTCTTCGGCCTCGACGCGGCGCGGGAGAGTGCCGCCGCCGTGTCCGGCTTCGGCCGCCGGCAGGCGGGCGGCTGCATCGACTGGCCGCTGCTGCTCGACCCCAACAGCAACGTGCTGCGCAGCTACAGCGTGACGGTGGTGCCCACCGTGTACCTGCTCACCCCGAGCGGCCGGGTCGCCTACTCCGGCACCGGCGAGGCGGGTGTGGCCGGGCTCGACGCCGCCATCAGCAGCCTGGAGCGCCTTGGCTGAGCGCCGCGAGCCGCCCGGCGCGGTGATGCGCGGCGGCCTGCGCGCGGCGGTGAGCCTGGCCCGCGCCCTGGGCCCGATGCGCTATCCCGTCGCCGACGGCATCGCCATGTGCGTCTACGCGCTCGACCCCGAGCGCCGCCGCCGCGCCGCCGCCAACCATCGCAGGCTCGACCCCGCCATCGACCAGCGCGAGGCCCGCCGCCGTGCCCGCCGCTCCTTCCGCGAGTACGGCCGCACCACAGCCGACTTCATCTGGGCCAACGGCATGGACGACGCCGGCATCCGCCGCCACTCGGTGGTGCACGGCCTGGAGCACGTCCGCGCCGCGCGCGAGGCGGGCAGGGGAGGGGTGCTGGCGCTCAGCCACTACGGCAACTGGGACATGGGCGCCAACGCGGCCATCGCCCGGGAGATGCCGCTGACCACGGTGATGGCACCGCTGGGCCCTCCCGCCTTCACCGACCTGGTGGTCTGGGCCCGGCAGCGCAACCAGCTCGAGGTCTACACGCCGCGGAACGCCGCGCGCGGACTGCTGCGCGCCCTGCGGGCCAACCGCTGCGTGGGGCTGCTCTGCGACATCCCCGGCGCCGGTCCCACCGTCGACGTCGACTACTGCGGCGGCCCGGTGGCCTTCAGCACCGTGCCGGCCTGGCTGGCCCTGCGCACCGGCGCGCCGCTGATGCCCGCCGACTGCACCCGCCATCGCAGCGGCATGCACGAGATCGTCATCCATCCGCCGGTGGAGATCGCGCCGGGCGACGGCGAGACGGAGATCATGCAGCGCGTCGCCCGCGTCCTCGAGCTGGCCGTGCTGCGCCGTCCGGCGCAGTGGTATCCCTTCGGCGCGGTGTATTCGGACTGGCAATCACCCGCGTCGTCGGGGTGACCTCTTCTTATAGTGGGTCTGTCGGTTTGCGATCGGCGGCAATACCGTATCCTCGGACCTGGCAGCCCCCTCGTCGGGGAGGCCGCCATGCCCACCCCCCCGAGGAGCGACTTGGAGCGTAGCGTGGCATCCGAAAACCCCCAGGAGCGGGCGGCGCAGCGGCCGGAACCCGCGGCGGCGAGCGCCCTCCGCGTCGCCTGGTTCGGGCACGCCGAGGGTCGCCGGGCCGACGGGCTCTCCACCTACAGCCGCGAGATCGTGCGCGGCCTGCAGCGCCGCGGCGTCGAGGTGCAGTTCGTCTCGCACGCGCTCGACGGTGACGTGGCGCCCGTGCCGCTCAGCCTCTCGCTCTCGGCACGGCGCTTCAAGACGGTCACCATCCCCGCGCGCGGCTCGCTGGAGCGCATCGCCGCGGTGCTCGACGAGTTCCGCCCCGACGTGGTGCACTGCTCCTGGAGCTTCTCGCTGATGGACGGGCAGATCGGACGCATGGCACACGAGCGCGGCGCCGCCACGGTGGCCACCTTCCACCTGCCCTACGCCGCGCCGCACAGCGCGCGCGGCCGCGTGCTGCAGGGCCTGTACCGCTACCACGTGCGCCACCTGCGCCACTACGACGCCTGCGTCGCCCTCAGCGCGGGGCAGCGCGACCTGCTCGTCGCCGCGGGCTTTCCCGCCTCGCGCGTCGAGGTGATCCACAACGGCGTCGACACCGACGCGGTGGCGCCGGGCGCGTCGACGCTGCGCGAGGAGCTGGGCGCGCGCTTCGTGGTGCTCTACCTGGGCCGCCTCGATCCCGAGAAGCGCGTGCCCGCGCTGGTGCGCACCTTCCTGGCCCTGGGCTGGCCCGAGGACCACGTGCTGGTCATCGCCGGCGGCGGCGTGCAGGAGCGGCGTGTGCGCCGGCTCGCCGAGGGACACGGCAACGTGCGCGTGCTCGGTGTCGTCAGCGACACGCGGCGCCGCCTGGAGCTGCTGCGCGGCGCCGACGTCTTCGTGCTTCCCTCGACCGCCGAGGGACTGGCGCTCTCCATGCTCGAAGCCATGTCCGCCGGCTGCGCGGTGATCGCCACCGACGTCGGCGAGGACGGCGCGGCGCTGGGCGACGCCGGTGTGCCCATCCCGGCGGTGCCGCTGGAGCGCAACCTCGGCGCAGCACTCGAGAAGCTGCGCGGCGACGCGGCGCTGCGCGCGCGGCTCGGCGCCGCCGCCCGTGCCCGCGCCGTCGAGCACTACGGGCTGGAGCGAAACCTGGACCGCCTGCTCGGCATCTATCAACGGCTCCGCCACACCCCGGCGGCGGCGGCATGAGGAGGCACCCGTGACCCGGCCCTGCGCGCTGGTGGTGGACAGCGGCGCCGTGCTCCCCGAGGCGGCCCACCCCGGCACCACGGTGGTGCCGCTGCGCATCGTCTTCGGCGGCGAGGTGCTGCGCGACGGCATCGACATCACCGCCGAGTCCTTCTACGCGCGGCTGGAGGCCGGCGAGGTGCCCACCACCTCGACGCCCAGCCCCGGCGAGTACCTGGAAGCCTTCCGCGACTGCGACGCGCGCAGCGACATCGTCTGCCTGACCATCCCGCACAAGCTCTCGGCGATGCACGAGTCGGCGACGCTGGCCTCGCGACTGCTCGCCGACTCCGGCGACGAGCGCCGCGTCCACGTGGTCGACACCGGCAACGCCGCGGCGGGCTTCGGCCTGGTGGCCCGCGCCGCCGCCGAGATGTGCGCCGCCGGCGCGCCCGCCGAGGAGGTGCTGCGCCGCATCGACCAGGCGCGCGACGACGTGCGCATGTACGGCACCCTGCGCACCCTGACCTATCTCGCCCGCAGCGGGCGCGTGCCCGCGCTGGTCGCCGGGGTCACCAACCTGCTCGGCGTGCACCCCATCTTCGAGCTGGTGCGCGGCGAGGCGCGGCGCGACGCGCTGGTGCGCGGCGAGAAGCGCACCGTGCGCGCCTTCCAGAAGTGCGCCCAGGAGAACCTGCCCGCCGACACGCCGCTCTGGCTGCTCGTCTTCCACAGCGGCGCGCCGGGGCCCGCCGCCGAGCTGCGCGACGCGCTGCACCAGGTGCTCGCCGTGGGCCGCAGCGAGACCATCAGCCTGAGCCCGGTGATGGGCGCCTACACCGGCCCGGGCATGACCGGGTTCGCCGCCATGCCCCTGCGCGGCGACGAGCTCGGCGAGGTGCCATGAGCGTTTCGGCCATGGTTGCCGAGAACACCTGGACCGTCGCCGTGGTCGGGGCCGTCGCCTACCTGGTGGGCGGCATCCCCATCGGCTGGCTGCTGGCCCGCGCCCGCGGCGTCGACGTGCGCACCCTGGGCTCGGGCAACGTGGGCACCAGCAACATCTACCGCAACGTCGACGCCGGCCTGGCCGCCTTCGTCGGCCCCATGCAGTTCCTCCAGGGACTCGCGCCCGTGCTGGTGGCGCGCGCGCTGGGCTTCGACGTCGGCGTGCTCATCCTGGCCGCGCTCTGCGCGGTGATCGGCAACGGCTGGCCGATCTGGCTGGGCTTCAACGGCGGCCGCGGCATCGCAGTGGCCACCGGCGCGGTGGCGGCGCTGAGCCCGTCCGCACTGGTCGCGCTGCTCGTCTGCTACGCCATCGGCGCGCTGCTGCACGAGATCGCCGAGGGCGTGCTGGGCGGCTTCATCCTCCTGCCGCTGGCGGCCGCCGTGGTGTCGGGCACGGCGGTGGCGGTGGGCTGCGCGGGCCTGCTCATGCTCATCCTGCTGCGCCGCCTCGAGGGCGTCGCCGGCGACGTGCGCCGCTACGGCCATCCCTGGCGCCTGGTGGCGCTCCGGCTGATCCGCGACGAGCGGCCCGGGCGCCCCCTGGTGGGACGGAGGACGGACGCGTAAACCGCCAGCGACACCGCTACCTGCCGCGCTGGGTCCCGCCACCGCGGAGGCGGCTGCGCGCGCTGGTGCCCTTCGCCGTCGGCCTGGCCGCCGTCGCCGCGCTCATCGTGGCCGTCAACCCGCGCCAGATGGGCACCGACGCGCAGAAGTTCAGCCTGGTCGCCGTGCCCTTCGTGGTGGTGCTCTCGCTCAGCTACTACGTGCTGCAGGGCGTGCGCTGGCACTTCCTGCTGCGCAGCGTCGGCGTGCGCATCTCGCTCGGTGACTCGGTGCTGCTCAACGTGGCGGGACAGGCGACGGGAATGCTGCCGCTCGGCGAGCTGACCCGCGCCCTGCTGGTGTCGGAGGCGGCGGACGCCGACCTCGGCGCCGCGGTGGCCACCATCACCGTGCAGGAGCTGATCTACACGCTGCTCATCATCGCGGCCGCCGTTCCCGGCGCCTTCGAGCATCGCGCCTGGGCGGGCGCGGTGCTCGCCGCGCTGCTGTTCACCGTCAGCGTCTTCGCCGTGCTCACCGTCAACCGCGTCTTCCGCCGCGTGCACGGCGTGGTGCGGCGCATACCCCTGCTGCGCCGCTTCAGCGCCGACATCGAGGAGCTGCATCGCGAGACCGTGGTGCTGCTGCGCAGGCCCGACACCTACACCTGGTCGGTGCTCTCCGTGTTCGGTGTGCTCATCGCGGTGACGCTCTTCTGGCTGGTGGTGCACAGCATCGACCCGCACCTGCTGAGCTGGCCGGAGGCGGCCTTCGTCTACGCGGTCTCGCACGTGGCCGGCGCGGTCAGCCTCATCCCCGGCGGCCTGGGCGCCTACGAGGCCAGCATCGCCGGGCTGCTGGTGGCCTCGGGCGCCAGCATCCAGGTGGGCGCCACCATCGCCATCCTGCACCGCGGCGCCGACAAGGGGCTGGCCACGGTGGCCGGCATGATCGCCTACGGCATCGCCCGCCGGCGCCACCGGTTCACAAGTTTCGGCCTCTTTCGTCAACAACCGGCTGGGGAGCCGGTCTCGAACTGAGCCTCGGGCGCGGCCGCTGCGGCGGTGTGGCCCCGGTGGCGCGGCGCGACCGCAGCATGCCGTGCTCGCTGAGGAAGACCATGCCGCCGAGCACGGCGAAGGGGATCATCTGCAGGTCGACGAACAGCGCCAGCGCGGTGGCCATGGGCAGCGGCACGTGGGTGCGCAGCAGCAGCACCACGAAGAGCCCCTCGCGCACGCCGATGCCGTTGGCCGATATGGGGATGAAGGTGGCCATCAGGGCGATGGGCAGCGCCACCGCGAACACCTCCCAGGAGACGTGGCCGCCCAGCGCCAGCGAGAACGCCTCCATGGAGAAGAGGTTGAGGCCCCAGCCGAAGGTGCCCGCCGCGATGCTGGCCACGATGATCGAGGGCTTGCAGCGGTAGCGCTCGAAGGTGGCGGTGAACGGATGCAGCGCGCGTCCGATGGCGTGTGACACGGTGCGGTGCTCGGGGATGCGCAGGCGTACCGTCTCGGCGAGCAGGGCCAGCACCCAGGCCACCATCATCCAGGCGGCGAAGACCACGAAGCCGGCGAACTCGGGGACGTGGAGCAGGTCGCGCAGCAGCACGGCGGCGCAGAGGCCCCAGAGCGCCATGCCCAGCGTGCCCGCCATGCGCGAGGCGACCAGCGAGGCGACCATGGCGCCGTGCCCGGTGATGCGGCCCATCCGCAGTGCGCGCATGGCGTCGCTACCCACCCCGGCGGGCAGCACCTGGTTGACGAAGAGGCCCTTCAGGTACCAGCTGCCCAGGAAGCTCCAGTCCAGCGGGTGCCCGGTCCAGCGCAGGAAGACTCCCCACTCCAGGATGCTCGAGGCCACCGACAGGGTGGCCAGGACAACGGCCAGGATGGCCCAGCCCGGCGAGATGTGCGCGAAGAGATGGAGGGCCGCGCCCAGGTCGACGCCGTGCAGGAACAGCAGCACCGCGACCACGCTGCCCGCCAGCCGGAACCAGGGCGATCCGAAGAGCGCTCCAACGACGCGGACGGCGCGACGAAGTCGTGGTCGGTGCACCGGCCCAGGCTACCGCGAACGACCGCGATTGGCGAAGGTCCATCGGGCCCGTGTGCGCGGGTGGCCGATGGCACCCCGGTCGCGCCCGCTAGCATCGGCGGCGATGCGGCAACCGCACGGCGTCGAGGCCTTCGCGCCCGGCCGCTGCACGGTGGTCGGCGAGCACGTCGACTACGCGGACGGCGTGGTCGTCTGCATCGCCCTCGACCTCGGCGTCGGCGTCACCGCGCGGCCCTCGGCGGACGGCGCCTGGCGGGTGCGCGGCAGCGGCGGCCGCCTCGCCGAGCGCGGCGACCTGGAGCTGCGCTGCGATGTCGGCGACCTCCCGTTCGCCACCGTCCTCGCCCTGCACGAGCAGGGGCTGGCCACGCCGCCGCTCGACCTCGAGATCCGCGCCACGCTGCCGGAGAGCGCCGGGCTCAGCTCCTCCGCCGCGCTCTGCGCGGCCACGGCGGTGGCGGTGCTGCGCCTGTGCGCTGCGCGCATCGCCGCGCACGACCTCTGCGCGCTGCTGCTGCACGCCGAGCGCGACATCGCCGGCGTCCCCTGCGGACCGCTCGACCAGCGCGCGGTGGTGCTCTCACCGCGCGGCGGCGCGCTGCTGCTCGACTGCCGCGACGGTGGCGAGGAGCCGCTGCCCTGGCCGCCCGGCTACGTGCTCGCCGCCTGTCATACCGGCGACACCCACGACGTCGGCGGTGAGGGCTACCGCAGCCGCCGGCGCGAGGTCGACACTGCGCTGGCGCAGCTCGGCGTCGCGTCCTACCGCGATCTCGACGCCGGCATGCTGTCGCCGGCGCCCCTCGACCCGGTGCTGGCGCGCCGCGCCCGCCACGTCGTCACCGAGACCGCGCGCGCCCTCGACTGCGCGGCCGCGCTGGAGCTCGGCGACATGGCGGGGGTCGGCCGGCTCATGCACGCCAGCCACGCCTCGCTGCGCGACGACTACGAGGTGAGCACCGCCACCCTCGACGCCTGCACCGCGGCGGCCGAGGCGTCGCCCGGCTGCGTGGGCGCGCGGCTCTGCGGCGCGGGCTTCGGCGGCACCGCGGTGGCGCTGGTCGCAGAGGGCGACGCGGCTGCCTGCCTGGAGGCCATGCGCGCAGCGTTGCCCGGCGGCCGCGCGGGTGCCGCCGGCCGCGGCGAGTGGCTGCTGCGGCCCGCGTCTGGTCTCGCCGAGCTGGCCGCGGACGTGGTGGCCTGAGCGTGGCCGAGAACCAGCCGAGCCCGCCCCAGGCGGAGCTGCTCGCCGAGGGCATCCGCCTCTTCAACGAGGCGCGCTGGTTCGAGGCCCACGAGGTGCTCGAGCGGGCCTGGCTCGCGGAACCCACCCCGCTGCGCCGCCTCTACCAGGGCATCCTCCAGGTCGGCGTCGGCCTGCACCACGCCCGGCGCGGCAACCGCAACGGCGCGCTCGCCCTGCTCGACCGCGGCATGTCGCTGCTGGCCCCCTTCGAGCCGCGCTGCCTGGGCGTCGACGTCGAGCGCCTGGTGCGCGAGGCCACCCGGGCGCGCCGTGCCCTGGCCGCCCCCGGCGGTCTGGAGGCCTTCGACTGGAGCGCCGCGCCCCGCGTCCACCGGGTAGCCGACTAGCCCTCGCAAGCGCCGGTTCGTCCGCGCGCTGACGCGCGCCTATACTTCGCCCCCTCATGGCTGGTGCAGCCTCCGACCTGGCCGCCGTGGCGGCCGGGTATGCGCTCGGCTCGGTGCCCGTCGGACTGTGGCTGGGACGGCGCATCCGCCAGATCGACGTGCGCAACTTCGGCAGCGGCAGCATGGGCACCACCAACGTGCTGCGCACCGTCGGCCCAGCGGCCGCGGCCACCACCTTCGTGCTCGACGTGGCCAAGGGCTCGTCGGCCGTGCTGGTGGCACGGGCCCTGGGCGCCAGCCCCGGCGGGCAGGCGGCGGCCGGCTTCGCCGCCGTGGTCGGCCACTCCTGGCCGGCGCTGGCCCGCTTCCGCGGTGGCAAGAGCGTGGCCACCGCCTTCGGCGGGGTGCTGCTGATGTCGCCGGCCGGCGCCGCCTGCGCCGTCGCCGGCGGCCTGCCCGCGCTGCTGGGCACCCGGATCGTCAGCGTCGGCTCGCTCAGCGCGGCGGGCGCGGCCACCCTGGGCTCGGGGGTCCACTGGGCGCTGGGCGGTCCGGCCTCGGGCTTCGCCTACACCGCCGGAGCCTCCGCGCTGGTCCTCTACCGGCACCGCGCCAACCTGGGCCGCCTGGCCCGCGGCGAGGAGCCCCAGGTCAGCCTGCGCCGCCGCGCCGCCTGACCCCACGGTCCGCCGGGAACGGAACCGGTTGACCGCGCTGTCACCAAGTCGTGTACAGCCACCAGCGTCATGCGCCCGTTCGCTCCGTATGATTGGCCACATGCTTGGACCGGGGGCGCGCCGCTTCGCCCTGCGCGCCGGACGTGCGCGTGTGGCCGCCGCAGGCGTTGCCGTCGCCGCCCTGCTCGGGGTGGGCGCCGTCAGCGCCGCCGCCCAGATCAGCCTGCCCCTGCCCACGCCCACGCCGACGTCGCTCTGCCTGCTGGTCATCTGCAGTCCCACCGACCCGGGCACCGGCACCACCGACACCAGCACGACCACGAGCAGCACCTCGTCCAGCTCCTGCCCGCTCGATCCCTCCTGCCTGCCGCTGCCCTCCCCGACCTGCGACGTGACCAACCCGCTCAGCTGCCTCAGCCAGGGCACGCCCGCTCCCTGCACCGCCAACTGCACGCCCAACCCCACCAGCCAGTCGTCGAGCAGCAGCAGCTCGCGCCGCTCGTCGTCGGGCGGCAGCGCCACCGGCACGCTGACCGGCGCGGGCTTCGGCGGGTTCGGCGGCGCCGGCGGCGGGTCCGGCAGCGGCGGCGGCCAGGCCGTGCCCCTGGACATCAAGGTGGCCCCCGTCCCGGTGGTGGCCCAGGTGAGCCCCGTGTCCGGCCTGCAGTTCGGCCACGCGCCGATCCTCTGGCCGCTCTTCGGCATCCTCGACGTGCTGGGCCTGGCCGTCCTGTACCTGGTGGTGCGGCGGCTGCGCTCCGCCACACCCGACTGAGCCGCGGCCGAGGAGGCCACGCCCTTGCCGCGCCGCCCACGTCTGTCCTTCGCCGCCAAGCTGCTGGCCGGCGGGCTGCTGCTCTCCCTGGCGGTGATCCTGGGGGTCAGCTCCTACCTGCTGGTCAGCCGCAGCCAGCAGACCACCGGCGCGGCGCTGAGCAACGCCGACAACCGCGCCGCGGTGGTCAACCAGCTCCTGCTGCGCAGCACCGCCTCGGAATCGAGCGCCGCCGCCGACGAGCTGGTGGCCAACACCGGCCTGCAGAAGGCCATGTCCGACGCGCTGGCCAACCACACGAGCGGCGACCCGGCCCTGGTCAGCGGCGTCAACAACACGCCGCTCTTCGACTTCGGCAACCGCTACCTGGTGCTCTTCACCGCCGACGGCAACCTGGTCTACTCGGCGGTGGGCCAGGTGGGGCAGGGGCTGCCCCAGCCCAGCACCCAGCTGGCCTCGGTGAAGTCCTGCCTGGGCGGAGCCAGCGCCGCGGGCCTGGAGCTGATCGGCAGCGGCAACCCGCTGCCCGCCTACGACGTGGCCGTACCCATCAAGTCCGCCGGCAAGCTGGTCGGCTGCGTGATGTACGTGGCCCCGCTGGCCCAGCAGCTCAGCGGCTTCGCCCCGATCACGCAGTACCCCATCGCCTACATCCCGGTCAGCCACCCGGACCTCATCGTCCGGCTCTTCGACAACCGCGCGGTCACCTACCAGAGCCCGGAGAGCCTGCGCCTCGGTGTCACCCAGGGGCTGGCCACCATCCACGGCACCTACGGCGCGCCCACCGGTGACGGCGGCACCACCGACGTGGCCGGCAGCTTCCTGCCCGTCACCGCGCCGGGGCAGAGCGTCCCCGCCGCCTACGTCGGCGTCGAGGCGCCGCTCTCGCAGTTCGTCGGCGAGGAGCGCACCGACGAGGTCACCCTGGGGCTCATCGCCATCTTCGCCATCCTGCTCACCGCGGTGGCGGTGATCGTCTTCGTGCAGCGCACCGTGCGCGGCCCGGTCAACCGCCTGGAGCGCGGCGTGGCCCGCATCGCCGGCGGCGACTACACCACCGACATCCCGGTCACCTCGCAGGACGAGCTGGGCAGCCTGGCCGGCAGCGTCAACACCATGCGCGCCGCCATCGCCGACTACGTGTCGCAGATCGAGGCGCAGCGCGCCCGACTCGACGACGCGGTGGAACGGCTCGGCGGCGTGTCGCGCGCGCTGACCACGACCACCGCGGGCGTGCCCGCGCTGCACAGCGCGGTGGTCAGCGCCGCCGCGCGCATCGCCGGGCGGGGCGCGGCCGCCATGCTGCTGGTGCGCGAGGACGGCCACCTGGCCACGCGCGCCAGCCACGCCATCGAGGGCGAGGTGCGCACGCTCGACGGCTGGAACGTCGAGGCCGCGCTGCTGGAGGGCCGGGCCGTGCGCGTCGAGCAGGCGCCCGCGGGCTGGCGCGCCGGCGGCATGCTGGCCGTGCCGATGTTCTACCAGGAGGAGGTGATCGGTGCCCTGGCGGTGATCAGCCGCGCCGGCACCAAGCCCGTCGAGGGCGACGAGCAGGCGCTCGCGGTTCTGGCCAACAACGCCGCCATCGCCCTGGAGAACACGCGCCTCTACGAGCAGGAGAAGGAGACCGTCCGCCGCCTGCGCGAGCTGGACGCCATGAAGTCCGACTTCCTGGCCACCGTGCAGCACGAGCTGCGCACCCCGCTCACCGCCATCCTGGGCATGAGCGACCTGCTCGAGATGTGCTGGGAGATGTGGGACGACGGCCCCAAGATGGAGGCGGTGCACGACATCCAGGTCGCCGCCAAGAACCTCTACGACATCGTCGAGACGCTCATCGACTTCTCACTGCTGGAGGCCGACACCCTGGGGCTCAACCCCACCCAGGCGCGCGTGCGCACCGCGGTGGAGCAGGCGGTCAGCCAGGTGCGCGAGCGCACCAAGGGCGGCCTGCCGGTCAGCCTCGACGTCGACATCCCCGAGGACGCCGAGGTCTACGCCGACCCCGACCGCTTCCAGCAGGTGGTGCGCGCCCTGGTCGACAACGCCGTCAAGTTCACCCCCAGGGACGGGCACGTTCATGTCCATGCTGTCCAGAACGGGCGGACCGACCGGCTGCGCATCGACGTCGTCGACGATGGCATCGGCATCCCGCCCGAGGCGCTGCCGCGCATCTTCGAGCGCTTCTACCAGGCCGACAACTCGGCGACGCGCAAGTTCGGCGGCACCGGCATGGGCCTGGCCCTGGTGCAGCGCCTGGTGCAGGCGCACGGCGCCGAGGTGAAGGTGGAGTCGGTGGTGGGCAAGGGGTCGCGCTTCTCGCTGATCTGGCCGGCGCACGCCGCCGCCGCGTCCGGCGAGGCGCTGCAGGTGGCCCAGGAGCGCGGCGACCTCGAAGTCCAGGCCGACCGCGCCGCAGCCGCCGCCGACGCCACGCCCGGCACCTGAGCGCAGCCCCGCACGGAGCCACGCCCAGGCGGACGGTCGTGTCAGCTCAGCGGAAGACCTCGATGATCGTCAGTGAGACGCGGTCCTCGGCGTCGGTCACCGTGTTGGCGCCGGCGACCACGTCAATGGTGTGCTGCCCGGCGGGGATCGAGCCGGGCACGATGTCGCCGCCGCAGAGCAGCATGTGCGAGCCGGCCACGGCGGGCATGATCTGCAGGTGACCGACGGGGTTGCCGTCGACCTGCACCGAGGCGGTGATCATGCGCTTGGCCTGGCTGGCGGAGGCGGAGACCCAGGCGCAGATCAGCTGCGTTCCGCCCTTGGAGGTGTACGGCGCGGAGGCGACCACGCCGCCGCCGGGCTGCTGCTTGCAGGGATCGTTGGCGAGCAGCTGGGTCAGCGTGTAGGGCGACGGAAACTCGATCACCGTCAGCGACCACACGTCGTTGGTGTCGATGGTGGCGCTGGCGTGAGGGAGCAGGCGCAGCGTGTGCGTGCCGGCGGGGAGGCTGCGCACCCGGTCACCGCCGACCAGGCTCATGTGCTGGCCGGTGAGGTTGGCGAAGACCTGGAAGTTGGCGCTGGGCTGGTTGTCGATCAGCAGCTGCGCGCCGATCTGCTGTCCCGCCTGCTTCGACCACGCCGTCGCCGACACCGAGACCAGCAGGGGATGGCCGTCGGCGACGAAGGTCTGGTCGGTGTAGAGGCCGCTGTTCGCCGCCAGGCCGAAGGCTGACAGCTTTACCTTGGGCCGCGCCGGCAGGTCGCTGATGTCGAGCGCCGCCATGTTCACCGAGTCGTTGGGGTCGGTGTGGACGCCGCCGCTGGCGATGATGCTGAACATCGACTGCCCCTCGGGCATCGAGTTGAAGGGGACGCGGCGCCGCAGCAGCGGCACGTGCGTCGAGGCGGGGTTGACGAAGACAGCGGTCTCCAGCGACGAGTCCGCCAGCTCGTTGATCAGCGGCACCGCCTTCATGCCCCGGTCGGGAGTGGCAACGAATGCCGAGCACTGCCAGAACAGGACGATCGGCCCGGCCTTGCCCAGGTCGACCACGGCGTCGGGCACGATCTTGGCCCCGCCGGTGCGGGGCAGGCAGGGATAGTTGGCGTAGACGCTGGTGACGAGCGGCGACGCGTCCGCGCTTTGCACAGCCACGCCGGCGTCCCCGCCCGTCTTCTCGCTCTGCACGGCCATCAGCGGAAGGCCTCGATCACGGTCAGCGACACGCGATCGTTCTCGTCGGTGATGGTGTTCTTGCCGGCCACCACCTTGAGGGTGTGCGCGCCGCGGGGGATCGCGCCCGCGGCGATGTCGCCGCCGTTGAGCAGCATGTGGGTCTGGGCGTGGTTGGCGTAGACCTGCAGCTTGCCCACGGGGTTGTCGTCGACGAGGAGCTGCGCGTCGAGCACCTGGTTTGCGGTGGCGGTGTAGCCCGACATCCAGACGCAGACGAGATGGCTGCCCCCGGTCGACTCGTAGCCCGCCGAGGCGACCTGGCCGCCGCCCTTCTGCGCCGTCGCCTTGACGTTGTCGAGGAGCATGACGGCCCGCGAGGGCGCGCGCATCTCCATGACCAGGACCGACCAGGTGTCGTTGGCGTCGATGGTGGTGCCCTGCATCGGCTCCAGGCGCATGCTGTGGCGTCCCTTGGGGAGCTGGATCACGCGATCGCCGCCGACCAGCCCCATGTGCTGCAGCTGGGGGTTGGCGAAGACCTGGATGACCGCCTTGGGCTGGCCGTCGATCCAGAGAGTGGCGCCCAGCATCTGGTTTTCCTTGCGGGAGTACGCGGTGGTGGCCACTGACACCAGCAGCGGTCCGCCCTCGCTGTCGAAGATCTGCTCGGTGAAGTAGTGGCCGTAGTCGAGCGCCTCGCCCCAGCGCGAGAAGCGAATCAGCGGCGGCACGCCGATGTCGCTCACGTCCAGCGCCACCATGTGCACGGTGTCGTTGGTGTCGGTGACGGCGGCCTGGTTGGCATGGACCCCGAAGAACGACTGTCCCTGCGGCAGGTCCTTGGTGTAGGCGCGCCGCCGCAGCAGCGGCCGGTGCGCCGACGGCATGTCGATGCGCATCTCGGCGCGCAGCGACGGGTCGGCATCGCTGACGTCGCGGTTGATGACGGGCTGGGCGATGAGGTAATCGCCCTCGCTGCGACGCGTGTACCCCGTGCAATGCCAAAACAGCACCACCGGGCCGGCATTGCCGAGGTCGACGACCGCCTCGTCGACGATCGGCTGGCCGCCCTCCTGCTTGCGGCAGGGCCGGTTGTAGTAGATGCTCGCCACCAGCGGCGAGGCGGACGGTCGGGTGGCGACGGCTGTGCCGGCGACCTCCGCCTCGGCAACGTCGGTGGTGTCGGTGTGGGTGTCGGTGTGCGTGTCCATGCTCATCGTCTCCTGCTCCCTCAGTCGAACAGCTCGAGGATGGTCAGCGAGATGGTGTCGTTGCCGTCGGTGACCATGCCGTCGTCGGCGATGACCTCGATCTCGTGGCCGCCGATGGGCAGCTTGCCGGGGGCGATGTCGCCGCCGCAGAGCAGCAGGTGGGTGCTGGCCTGGTTGGCGAAGATCTGCAGGGAGCCGACCGGGTCGCCGTCGACGAGCACGTGCGCCTGCAGCATCTGGTTGGCCGAGAGGCTGTAGCCCGACAGCGAGACGCAGATGACCTGCACGCCGCCATTGGCCTCGTACGTGCAGGAGGCGATCACCTGGCCGCCGCTCTGCTCGCGGCAGGGGGTGTTGCTGAACGCCTGCCACACGGTCGATGCGCCCTGCATCTCCATGACCGTCAGCGACCAGGTGTCGTAGATGTCGCAGACGGTCCCCGTCTCCGCCATGAGCGCCAGGGTGTGCCCACCCGGGCTGACGTTGTAGACGGCGACGTCGCTGCCCACCAGTCCCATGTGGGCGCCGGACTGGTTGGCGAAGAGCTTGGGGTAGGCGATCGGCTCGCCGTCCAGGTAGAGGACCGCGCCGATCGGCTGGTCGTCCGTCTGCGACCAGGCCGTCGCCGACACCGAGATGAGCAGCGGGCCGCCGGCCGCGTCGAAGGGCTGGCTGGTGTACTCGCCGTTGGTGCCCACCGCGGTGCTCCAGATCGAGAGGCGCACCTGCGGCGGCGCCGACATGGCGCCGAGGTTGAGCAACGTCATGGTCACCGAGTCGTTGCCGTCGGTGCAGACGCCCGTGGCCGCGGCCACCTGCACGAACGACTCTCCAGGCGGCAGCGGGCTGACCAGCGCCCGCCGGCGCAGCAGCGGGGTGTGCACCGAGCTCAGGTTGGTGAAGCAGGCCGTCCCCAGCGTGCTGTCGGACTCGCCGGCGATCACCGGCTGGGCCTTGAGTGGCTCGTCCGGCGACTGGGTCCAGCCGGAGACCTGCCAGAGGAGCAACGCCGGGCCGCCGTTGCCCGCCTCCACCACCGCCTCCTGGGTCATCCAGGTGCCGCCCTGCTGGGTCACGCACGGGTCGTTGGCGAAGATGCCGCTGACGAGTGGTCCCGTGCCCGTGATCGCACCGGCCGTGCTTGTCTCGCTCACGTCCATGTCCCCCAAAGACGAGATGACCGGCCGCCACGGCCGCCGGAAGGCGGCAAGCGTACGCCCGCCCGGGCGCGCGTGGAACATCCGGGCGGAACTTCGTCCCGCGGGGGCGCCGCTCCGACGTCGGCGGCCACCGGGCGCGATACAATCCGGCCTGGTCGCGCTAGGCGGGGCTCTAGCGGTGCCCTGTACCCGCAATCCGCTACAGCGGGGCTGAACTCCCCACCGAGGGGTTGCGTCTCCGGGTCTGCTCCGAGCGAGTCGACGTTGAAGGCCGGGTCCTGCGCAACTCAGGCCCGTGAACCCCGTCAGGTCCGGAAGGAAGCAGCGGTAAACGGTCTCCTGGGGGTGCCGCAGCCAACCTGGCCCGAGCCGGCCGTCCGGGTGAGCGCCGGGGGCGACGCCTCGACGTGGGGTGCGCGACTACCTCTCCTTCGCCTACCGTTCGAGGACCGGTGAGCACCGCTCTCTATCGCCGCTACCGCTCCGCCCGCTTCGCCGACCTGATCGGCCAGGAGCACATCGCCCAGACGATGCTCAACGAGGTGCGTGCCGGCTCGCTGGCCCACGCCTACCTCTTCGCGGGCATCCGCGGCACCGGCAAGACCTCGACCGCCCGCATCCTGGCGCGCGCGGTCAACTGCCTCGACCCGCGCGACGGCGAGCCCTGCAACGAGTGCGCCGCCTGCGTCGAGATCCTCGGCGGCGGCGCGGTCGACGTGCTGGAGATCGACGCCGCCTCCAACCGCGGCATCGACGAGATGCGCGACCTGCGCGACAAGGTGAAGTTCCTGCCCGCCTCGCTGCGCCGCAAGGTCTACATCATCGATGAGGCGCACATGCTCACCACCGAGGCCTGGAACGCCTTCCTCAAGACCCTCGAGGAGCCGCCGCCCCACGTCCTCTTCGTGCTGGCCACCACCGAGCCGCACAAGGTGCCCGAGACGGTGCGCTCGCGGGTGCAGCGCTTCGACTTCCGGCGCGTCGACCGCGCCGCCATCGCCCGCCACCTGGCCCGCATCGCCGCGGCGGAGGACGCCGCGGTCGACGAGGCCGCGCTCGACCTGGTCGCCCGCGCCGGCCAGGGCTCGGTGCGCGACGCGCTCTCGCTGCTCGACCAGGCGCTGGCCTCGGGCGAGCGGCCGGTCACGGTGGCCACCGTGCGCCGCGCCCTCGGCCTCGCCGATCCCGCGGTGGTGCGCGACCTGCTCACCTCGCTCGCCTCCGGCGACGCGGCGGGCGCCATGCGCGCGGTCAACGCCGCCTTCGAGGCGGGCGCCGACTCGCGCCAGCTCCTGCGCGAGGCGGCCCGTCTCGCCCGCGCCGCGGAGCTGGTGGCCATCGGCTACGCCGAGGGGGCCGAGCTGGGCGCAGACGACGAGGCGCTCTGCCGTGAGCTGGCCACCGTGGCCCGGCAGGGCTTCTGGGTGGAGGCGCTCGACCGCTTCGCCGAGGCGGAGGCCAACCTGCGCCAGCAGGTCGACGCCCGGCTGACCGTCGAGGTCGCGGTGCTGCGCCTGGCCCACTCGTCGGCGCCGGCGACACCGCCCGCGGCCCCTGTTCCGGCACCGCCGCCGCCACGCGCCGCCACCCCTCCGGCGCCGCCGCCGCAGCGCGCCGCCGTGGCGCCTGCTTCTCCGCCGCCGGGTCCGGGCCCGGCGCTCGCCGTCCCGCCGCCCGCACCCCCTGCCAGCCCCTCCGCACCGAGCCCGGCCGCGCAGACCGCGTCCCAGCCCGCGGCGCCCGCGCCGGCCGCGCCGGAACCCCCGGTGGCTCCCGTCCGCCACGTCGACCCGCCGCCGTCCGCCGGCACCGCGATGGGCCCGCCCCCCGCCGAGCTGGCCGACTGGCTAGCGCGCTGGCCGTCCCTCATCGACCTGGTCAAGTCCCGCGACGTGATGCTCGCCGGCGTGCTGCGCGACTGCAAGCCCATCGACGCCGCGCCCGGCCGCCTGGTCATCGGCACGCCCTTCGGCTTCCACCGCGAGCAGCTCGACACCCGCCGCGAGAAGCTGGCCCGAGCCGTCGCCGACTTCGCCGGCAGCCCTGTCACCGTCGAGACCGACCACGTCGCGCAGTCCCAGCCCGGCGTCGGCGGCGACGCCACCGCCGGGCCCGACGACGAGGCGACCCCGAACGGCGGTGAGCAGGCATCCCCACCCCAGGACCCCACCCAGGTCGTGCTCGGCACCTTCCCCGGCAGCCGCATCACCGGCAGCCGCCTCCGCGATCACGCCCACGACTAGACTCACCAGCAACCCATCCCGCGCTCGGAGGACGCCGTGCAGAACCAGAAGATGCTCAAGCAGCTCCAGCAGATGCAGGCCAAGATGGCCCAGCTGCAGCAGGAGCTCGACGAGGCCACGGTGACCGGCACGGCCGGCGGCGGCGCGGTGTCGGTGACGGTCAACGGCCAGCAGAAGGTGATGGCCGTGGCCATCGAGCCCGACGTCCTCGAGGAGGGCGCCGAGCTGCTCGCCGACATGGTCATGGCCGCCACCAACGACGCCCTCGACAAGTCGCGCGACCTGGCCGCCCAGCAGATGGGCCAGCTCACCGCCGGTCTCGGCCTGCCGCCGGGACTCCTCTGAGCCCCTCCGCGGCCTCCGCAGCGCCGGCGCCATGAGCCTGGTCCCCGGCAGCGTCGAGCGCCTCGCCGCCGAGTTCGGCCGCCTGCCCGGCATCGGCCCCAAGACGGCGCAGCGCCTCGCCTTCCACTGCATGCGCGCGCCCCGCGACCAGGTCGAGCGCCTCTCCGCCGCGCTGCTCGACCTGCGCGAGCAGGTGCGTCCCTGCAGCCGCTGCTTCTTCATCGCCGAGGGCGAGCTCTGCGGCGTCTGCAGCAACCCGCGCCGCGACCCCACCCAGCTCTGCGTCGTCGAGGAGGCGCTCGACGTGCTGGCCATCGAGCGCAGCGGCGAGTTCAGCGGTCTCTACCACGTCCTCGAAGGCGCCATCTCGCCGATCGACGGCGTCGGCCCCGAGCAGCTCCGCGTCGCCGAGCTGGTCGAGCGCGTGCGCGGCGGCGAGGTGAAGGAGGTGGTGGTGGCCACCGACCCCGACGTCGAGGGCGAGGCCACCGCCTACTACCTGGCCGAGCGCCTCGCTCCACTGGGCGTCAGCGTCACCCGCCTGGCCCACGGCCTGCCCGCCGGCTCCGACCTGCAGTACGCCGACGAGCTCACCGTCGCGCGCGCCTTCAGCGGCCGCCGCGCGCTGTAGGGCGCCCCGCCAGCAAACGCCGGAACGCCTGTGTATCGTTGCGTGCACACAGGGTTGGGGCAGCAGCAGAGAGCACAGGAAGCAGGAGGAGGGTCGAATGAAGCGACCGCGTTCGTTGATGGTCGTCGCCCTGGGCGGCGCAACCCTGTTGGCGCCGGCCATCGTCGCCCACGCCGCACCGTCCAGCCGGGCGACGCTGTCGGGCAGCGTCCCCTCCTGGGCGACCTCGGCCAACTTCAAGCAGGCGGCCGACACCAGCCAGACCATCGGGTTCCGCGTCTACCTGGGCTGGAACAGCGACAGCCAGGCGGAGGCGCTGGCCCAGGCGGTGTCCACCCCTGGCAATGCGCAGTACGGCCACTACCTGACCCCGGCGCAGTTCCACGCCCGCTTCTCGCCGTCGCAGTCGACGCTCGGCGCGGTGCGCAGCTGGCTGCAGAGCCAGGGCTTCAGCGTCGACTACGTGCCCGGCAACAACCACTTCGTGGAGGTCGAGGGCACCGTGGCCCAGGCGGCGGCCGCCTTCGGCACCAGCTTCGGCATGTACGGCATCCAGGGCATGACCTTGCGCTCGCCGGAGTCGGCGCTGAGCCTGCCCGACTCCATCGCGCCCGACGTCAGCGCCGTGATCGGCCTCGACGAGTCGGCCGCGCTGGTGCGGCCCGACGTCGCCAACGACGGCGGACCCGACGCGGCACCCTCACCAGCCTTCGTCACCGGGCAGCCCTGCTCGGTGTACTGGGGCGAGAAGCAGGCCACCGGGTTCCCCAACCCCTACGGCGGCACCCTGCCCTACGCCCCCTGCGGCTACACGCCG